>ERZ894236.68-NODE-68-length-164058-cov-38.1462_pt1 | contig 164058 bp, 153 predicted proteins | sample MGYA00380297_ERZ894236 | MGnify/ENA primary metagenome ERZ894236 (study PRJEB32331, sample SAMN06328420) | human gut metagenome | biome: human gut microbiome; feature: stool | host: Homo sapiens | collected 2014-08-04 ... | reverse complement strand
GACTATTCTTATTTTTTAATAAAAGGATCTAAATTCGGTATTAACCGACAATCCCCTCCTCGAAGATTCCAAAAAAACTTATCAGCTAGACAGCAAAAATTGTCGTTTGGCATTAAGGGTTTTGTGGGATGAGTTATACGGAGAGTTGTTAAGCGAAAAAGAGCTTTTGGAGATGGTTTCCTATTTGGAAATAGAATGCTTCAAATCAAAACGTGTCACGAAATTATGTCATAGGGTATGCAGAAAGGGTAAGTCAAAGCTGATTTACCAACTGAACCTTGATGAGAACGAAAGTTTGCTTATTGAAAATGGAGAATGCAGTATTATAGATACTCCAGACTTCTGTTTCGATAGCGGCTCCAACTTCAAGAATCAAGTGATACCTGATTTAGAAGTTGACTCGGATGAATTGTTGCCGTATATGGATAAGCATTTTAATGTAAGAAATACAGATGATTTGATACTTCTTACGATACTGGTAGTTTCCAGTATGCTTGGTATGGGATTCAATCATCCTGTGATTCTGATTCAAGGGGAGAAGGGATCGGGTAAGTCCGAATGTCTCAGAAAGTTGGAAATGATAATTGATCCAAAGAATTCTGGGATATGTACTTATACGAACAGTAAAGAAGCGATTGTATTGAGATTAACCAATAGTTACTTTACATGTTTTGATAATGTGAGCTACATATCAGGTGCAATTTCAGATTTATTCTGCAGTGCAGTAACAGGTTCGTGTGATTCAGCAAGGAAACTGTATACAGACAGTGAGGAAAGGATTTTGAATCTGCATGCAATTATTGCACTTACATCCATTAATGTGGTGGCAAGGTCGTCGGATTTAGTGGACAGGTCGTGCTTAATCCTTTTAAGTCGGTTCAAGGCTTCGGAAATCAAAACTGAAGCTGAGATTATGAGCAGTTTCAGAAAGGATTTGCCTAAGCTGTTAGGAGGGATATTCAATACAATTGCAAAGGTATTGGAGGATAGGAAAAAGGTTACTGTAAAAAAGAAGATACGTTTAGCAGATTTCCATGAGATGGCAATTCGAATTGGAAGAGCTTTAGGAATTAAAGAGAGAGAGGTAACTCGGATTCTCTTCCAAAATAGGTTTGAGCTTTCTCTTAATATCTTGGAAGCAAGTTCTGTTGCAACTTGTCTAATAGAACTTATGAAGGACAAGAGTAATTATGAGAATACCCCTACAAATTGCTTAAATGATTTAAAAGCAATTGCAAAACGCAAGGGGATAGATCTCAGCACGCTTCCAAAAGATGCATCAAGATTAACGAGGGCATTGACACCTATTATTGATGAGCTGAGTAGTGTTTACGGTATTGAGTTTTCCGTTTGTCGTGGCACAGAACGTCGATATGTAATCAAAAATAGGAACTTTGAGGGGGATGATGAAAAATAGAACTTAATATCGTCGCTATCGTCACTATTTTTGTCGTAATATATGACATATTTTTTCCTTATAAGTAAATTGTTAGTGACGAAGCGACGGTAAATAAATTGATGTAAGAACAGAAAAAACATCAAAACATCATATACAAAAGAAAGAAAAAACAGAACAACAAAAAAGACAAAAAAAGCCCTACAGCAAAAACAGCATAGGGACAAGGAATTCAGTCGCTGACAGAAGCGAAGTCCCATAGGACGAAGACCTGTCAGATAGACTGAATGATTCACGAGTCGGGTTTACCCGACTTGTGGATACCCCCAAGAATTAAGGAAGACGCGAAGCGAATGCTTCGCAAGAGTAAGATGACTTGGTGAATATATAGCCTTGCTAACTGAACGTAATAACAGTATTTTTCAAAGATATATTATTATTATGAGTGGTTGAAGCAGGGGAAAGGAGGAACGTGTGCAGAGCAGTCATACAAAAGATTTTGATTTACGAATGAAAGAGCTTTTGTTAAAGATGTTGCTTGTCAACGATGTAATCAATCATTCGACGTATAAAAAGGTGCTGAATCAGCATAAAGGAAAGGAGTCGGTATAGTGGAAAACGTGGCATACGATATACGTTCAAGAATTGTCAGCAATAAATACAGAACCAGCTTGAACGATACAGTACGTGTATGCTTTTATGCAAGAGTATCTACTCAGCATGAGGCACAGATTAATGCATTAAGTAATCAGCTTGAGTGGTATAATTCGGTTTTAAGAGACCATCCTAACTGGGAAAAAGTAGATATCTATGTAGACCAGGGCAGTTCCGGGACACAAGCGGAAAATAGACAGGGATTCATGCGGATGATACATGATGCTGCAAATAATCAATTTGACCTTATCTGTACCCGTGAAGTTTCCAGATTTGCACGTAATACAGTGGATAGCCTGAGTTATACAAGAAAGCTTAGGAACATGGGCGTTGAAGTATACTTTTACAATGATAATATATGGTCGTGTGAAACCGATGGTGAATTAAGGCTTACGATCATGTCGGCTATGTCACAGGAAGAATCGAAGCATATCAGTGAAAGAGTATTGGCTGGACAAAAGATTTCTAGGCAGAAAGGGGTATTGTATGGAAATGGCAATATCCTTGGTTACAGGCTTATAAAAGGAAAAACATCCACAGAGAATACATATGAGATTGTGGAGGAAGAAGCTGAAACTGTCCGAATGATTTATGATATGTATTTATCGGGAATGGGCGTTAAGGCAATAGCAAGTAAACTGGTTATGCTGAAGAGAAAGCAAGCATACGGAGGATACAGATGGGAGAGTTCTTCTGTATTGCGTATACTGAATAATAAGACCTATGCAGGATATATCGGTTATAATAAGTCTTATACCAAGGATTTCCTTGAGCATGAAAGAGTAAATGTATATGACAGAAGCCAGTATGAATATGTAAAAGGAGATTTTCCACCGATTATTCCAGAAGAAAAATGGAATAGGGTGCAAGCACTGAAAAGCAAAAAGGTGGTATGTATCAACGGAGAGAATCGGGGTAAGGCGATACCAAAAGACAAGTGGTGTAGGCATCTTGTATGTGAATGTGGCAGTTCATACAAGAAATACAAATGGAGAACGAATCAAAGCGGAGAGGAGTGTAATGGATATCAATGCCGTCATCAGATACGCTACCGTAAGAAGAGCTTCCGTGAAAAAAATGGATTGGATGGTACTGGTTATTGTGACGTTCCATCTATATGTGAGTGGAAACTTGATTTTATGGCAAAGAATATACTGTATCGGCTATGGAAAGATAAAAAGGCTTCTGTAGAGGAACTGCTTCGGGATGTCCATGATAATTATGTTATTGAAGAGGAAGTAAGGAACAATGAATATCAGGCGGAAAAACTGCAGAGGGAGCTGGAACGATTACGCAACAGGAAAAGTAATCTTATGGACATGAGACTGGACAATATGATAGCAAAGCCAGAATATGAAATGAAGTACAATGCTATCGTAGAACGGATGGAAGAGGTAGAAAAAGAATTATCCATGATTTCTCATGTTCAGCCTGTCATTGAGCCAGTAGACGTAGAAAAGGAGCTTGGGAGAATCAAAGAATTTCTTGAAAGAGTGTGTGATTTAGAGCAGAAACAGCTTAGTGATGAATTGATAGATTCCCTTGTAGCTCGGATAACGCCTACAGAAGAAGGGGTTTTTAAGTGGTATATCCAGAGTGAAGATTATGATATGGAAACCACATTTGGTGAATCCAACTATGTTTTATATGATAAGTTCACATTGACATTTGAAGAAGCGAAGCAGTACAGAAAGTCCTTTGGAAATTTTATAAGGGCAAGACAATGGAAAGACCTTATTGTGGAGGTGTACGTTAGGAACAGTTAAGAAGTAGAACGAAATTATTTTGATGAAGAAGAGATGAAAATGTATAATATGATGAATATAGGTTGAAAGGAAACTGACAAGAATTGAGATATGTCGGTTTCCTTTTTTTATTATGAAAGGAATAAGAAATATGATTACAAGAAATTTTTCTATGAACGTGTCAGCAATAGGAACAGATGACGGAAAGAATACTTATGAAATCCGCAGAAAATGGAGTGAAAAAGGAAAGAAAGCAATCGTAATAGAATTGTATCCTACCATAGAGGTAGAAAACTGTGGGATGATGGATGTTTCTACAATGCATCTGCTGAATCATGTAAATGATTTTGGGTGGGGTGAACTTAGGATTATGAACCTGTATGCAACCGTAGTTGCAAATAAACCAAGTGTAAGCCAGTTGAATTGCAATAGCCTTGCTTATATCGAAGAGGTGCTTGAGGAAAAGGATATCAGTACATACGATATCGTGATCGCATGGGGAAATTCATTGTCTACACATCAGGAAACAATCAAAGCAAAGATAGATTTACTTTCCATCTTAGATAAAAAAGGACTCGGTGCAAATGTTAAATGCATTACAGTGAATAGTGTGAGTCTCAAGACAAGTTTCGGTATCCATCCGCTTTATTTAGGATTGCACTATTCTAAAGAAAAATGGCAGTTGGTTGACTTTCCGTTGAAAGATACACTGACCGAACTGGAAAAATGTGTGAAGCATAGCAAAGTGGAGGATAAGAAGGCGAAGCGGAGTGGGAAGAAAGAAACCGATAAGGCAAAAGAAAAATCAGTGAGCCAGAAAGGAGCTGAGTAAAATGCACATTGCAATAAGGAAACGCAGCGAATTGAAAATGTTAAGACAGATAAATCCATTTCTTACAAGGTATAAGATACCAAGAGAAGTGTTGAATCGGGTAGAGGGAATATTTACCAATAAGGACTTAGGCAAAGATGGTTATGTTGCGATTATATTAGAGCCGATTAATGATGATTGCTCAGACGTTATGGAAGAATTGAATCTTGATTATACATTGGTAGATGTTCCGGACAACAATTATTATCAGATACCTGTGAAAGGTAAGAAACATCCGATGAAACGGAAACGACAGTGGAACAGTTACGATATCGTTCTATCAGAAAACCGAGGAAAAATCTATGTGATTTATTCCATGACAAAAAGCAGGTTAAGAGAACTGGGGGTGATTTAAGATGATTCAATACTTTTGGACATCCACACAGATAGAGGATATCCATGCATTCTGTAAGCTGTACAAGTTCCCAGAAGAGGTACAGGAAGGAATCATTTCTCTTGTACAGGTGATGGATCGATACTATGGTATCGGAAGAGATATGGACGATGACGGAGGGTGTGTAGCAGTAATAAACTGTGAGGAAGAAAATAATACAAAACAGGAATATGAGGATATATTGCAGAAATATCACATCCGTATAGATGAACGTGAATTCAGGGATATCCTGTGTACAGATGATGAGGGAGAATATTATTCAGACCTGTACATAGTGACAAATGATTTTGGTGTGACAATTATCTGGTATCACAAAGAAAGGGCGTAGGATGAAAGAATATGTTGCTTTTGGAGTAGGGATGATGTTGGCATTAGCCTGCATTATGTTCCTGGAAAAGATAGAAGCAGAAAGGAATACAGAATGAAGAAAAAAGACTTGTTGAGTATATTGGTTGAGGGAATGAAACTTGTGATTTCAATGTATGAGATATGCAGGACGGAGAAGAAAAAGCGGAAGTAGGAATTAGAATCCATAAGATACTTATAAATCGTATTTATCGTATGAAGATAAATGCGGTTTTTCCATAATATGGAACTTTACAAGGAATAAGTCACAAGAAGTACAACCGTATACACTTCTTACGAAATTAAATATAATTGACACAAAGGAGGGACATGAGAGGAGTGACGATAGATATGGATTTGAGCAAAATAAAGTGTGAATATCTAAATGGTGCTTACAACGATTTCGCAAATTTATTAGGAATTGATGCAGTGCTAAAAATCCATTCAGCATATCGGGGTCAACAGATTACTTTTCCAGTGGAACTTTTCAGTAAAGAGTTCATAGCTTTACAGATTGTAAATGAATATGATGGTTACAATGTAAAACAGCTTGCGACTAAGTTCGGATATAGTGAAAAGTGGATAAGAAAAATACTAAAAGACCATATAGATAAAGCTGACAATGATTAAGAAAAATACAAGAAAAGAGGAAAGAAAAATGAAGAGATTTAAGAAAGCAATCGTATGTATGATGTTAGTGTTGACTATGGGATGTCTGTTTACTGGATGTGGGAAAAAAGTTCCGACAGAAAAGGATGTTGAAAAGGCATATGAGAAGATGGAGGCAGGGAAAATAAGTCCTGCTGAGTATTACGAAATAGCGGATGCCTATAACAATAACGAACCATTAAAATCTGGAGGTTTTTTCTCAATGGTTGGAGATATCGTTATTATTGGCTGTGTAGGTGTTGGTGTAGTAGTTATTGTGAAGAAGTATAAGGATAAAAAATGATTACATTAGTAGCAAAGATATTAGCAGTTGTAGCGGTCATAGTTGGATTTAGGATAAGTGCAAAACACTGGGATGGAAGACAGTTGATAACATTAATTGTGAATGGATTTGTCATTTCCTATCTGCTGATGATTCCAGTGGGAATTGTCGTGATCCTACTTAGAGGACTAAGTAGTGTGATTGGATTTATTGCAATCGTTGGAGGTATTTTGACCGTTGCTTATTTTATATGGAGAAAATTAACAAGTTAAGGAGGGAGCATCGTGCTTGTTAAAGAAATCATTGAAGGATATAACGAAAGTGTCTCTTTTACCAATCAAATCGGAACTTTTACCGTTTCGCCGAACAGAGTAAAATATACAATGTTAAGGAATAAGTATTATTTGATAGCGAAAGAAGTTTATGATAATTATGTAAGTGAATGGGCACGTTATCAATCTTGTAATGCATTCAGAAACTTATCCGACAGAAAAATGCAAAGAGTTTTTGAAGAAAAAATGGAAGAAGTCAAAAACGATTTGATAAGTGTCGGAATATTTGACGTTGATACTAAGAGTCTAATGGGGTATGCTGACCAATCAGGATATTTTGCAGAATATCAAATGGCATATGATGCATTTGAACAAAAGGTAGAGCAGATTAACGGAAACTTGCAATATGAAAAAGCAAAGAGAGAATACAGAAAAGAGAACAGAGCTCGTTGGGTAGGCGGAAGTATCAGCAGTAGACCGAATTATGTTGATGAATATTTACATCAGGCTGAACTTGGTATGCGGAATATGGCTGAAGGTGCAGGACACTCCATTGTCAATGCTGTTGGTAATGCAATGAGTACATCAAATGCAAATAGGCAGTTGAACCAGTTGTTTACCAATCAAGGCGTAAGAGATATGCTGAATGAGAGTGTATTGCAGTCGGTATGGAATCTACACTTTGTGCTGATGGATTTTCTGCTTGATAAATTAAATATCTGTGCTTGGGATTTTCCAAGAAAAGAAGAGATAGAAAAAGCGGAAAGAATGTTGGGGAATATAGGAAGTAGTGTACTTACAGATGAGGAACGCAAAAACATTATTCTGGAATCTTTTGAATTAAATCCATATTCAGACCAGTTGTACAAAGTGATGTTTGATTACTTTATGGATGATGTGGATAATATCAGTGAACTGGCGGAATATTTCGGTTGTGATATCAACGGTGAGAAAGAGAAGAAAGCCTATGCATTCTTGATGGAGAATATAGGAACAACCGAAGAAGAAGCGAAATCTGCGAAAGAAAGCCTGCTGGAATATTATAATAAGGTTGGTTTGTATGAATATGAGAACCTTCCGTCATATCAGCATATCATGAGTACATTGGAAAAATTTGATATTGAATATCGGACGGTGGATGGTGTACTGATTGACACAAGAGAAGATGCCGATATAGCAAAAGAGGAATTACCAGATATCCAAGCATTTATGAGTACGATCAAACAGCCGACCAAAGAGGATACACTAAAATACGAAGAAGAGCTAAAGGCAAAACGTGCTGAGTTTGAAGAGAAATTCCATTCCAAGTTAAGGGATAAGTATTTAGCTGTAATTGATAAATATTTACTTGATTTTGATAAGCTGTTCTGTACGATTTCCTTATTCAAGAAAGGCACAAGAAAAGAAGCGGCACAAGCCAAGGCGGTCAACTTCTTAAAGAAGCAGGATACTTCTACAAAAGAAAAGAGGGAAGAAGCACTTAGATTATTGAGAGAATATCTTCCTGATATAGGAATTACAGAAGCAGAAGCTACTGATGCAATGGAATACTTAAAGAAAAAAGAATATGAAGAATACTACGGAAAGGAATCTTCGTTTTCTAAAATAAGTAAAGGCTTGGGTAGTCTGTTTAAAAAGTAATAATATAAGCATTATTTGTAATGCATTACCATCCATCTAAAACCCCACAGGCAGCTATCGCTGAGAAATAAGATTTTCAATTGAATTAATAGATTGAAGCATAGGACCCCGCTTGGAAACAAGCGGGGTTTTTGTATGCGAGTTTGTATGCGAGAATCACATTTTCCTGTAAAAAATATTTTCAATTTCAAATGAATTATGATACAATTAACGGAAAATAAATGTAACATATATTTGAAAGATAGAAGGACTGTTTTAAGCAGGCAACGAGGTAATACAGAATGGGAATGAAAGTAAATGCAGAACTTCCGCTTCCGGCAGATTTAAAAGCAGAATATCCAATGCCGGAGAAATCAAAGGAAATTAAAAAAGAAAGAGATCAGGAAATCAGAGATATTTTTACCGGGAAATCAGATAAGTTTATTGTTCTGGTTGGTCCATGCTCGGCAGATAACGAAGATTCCGTCTGCGAATACGTGAATCGTTTGGCAAAAGTGAATGAAAAAGTATCAGACCGTCTGATGATCATCCCAAGAATCTATACGAATAAGCCAAGAACAACCGGAGAAGGCTATAAAGGAATGCTTCATCAGCCGGAACCGGATAAAGCGCCGGACCTGCTGGCAGGGATCATAGCGATTCGTAAGATGCATTTGCGTGCGATTGAAGAAAGTGGATTGACAGCGGCAGACGAGATGCTTTACCCGGAGAACCGGAGCTATCTGGACGATATTCTGTCCTATGAGGCTATCGGAGCCAGATCCGTAGAGAATCAGCAGCACAGACTGACAGCCAGTGGTATGGATATACCGATTGGTATGAAGAATCCAACCAGTGGAGATTTTGCTGTTATGTTGAATTCGGTTGTCGCAGCACAACATTCGCACCGGTTTATTTATCGCGGTATGGATGTGACAACGGAGGGAAATGATCTTGCACATGTGATTTTGCGTGGCGGCGTAGATAAATACGGAACCTGTATTCCGAACTATCATTATGAAGATCTTGTGCGTCTTCTGGAAGCCTATAAGAAGAAAGAACTGAAAAATCCTGCGGCAATCATTGATGCCAATCATTCAAACTCAAATAAGAAGTTCAAAGAACAGATACGTATTGTCAGCGAAGTGATCCATAGTCGGAATTACAACCCGGAACTTAAGACACTGGTAAAAGGTGTTATGATTGAAAGCTATCTGGAAGAAGGCAATCAGAGCATAGACAGTGAACGGGTATATGGACGCTCTATCACAGATCCGTGTCTTGGATGGACAGATACAGAGCGTCTGATCTATGAGATTGCAGAGAAATGTTAAATAATGTCATTTATAGGAGCTTTCGAGCTGATGAAACAGATAAGATTTCATTAGTTCGAAGGCTTTTTTTGACAATGAGACTTTTGTGCAAATAAAATAAGATTTAGAATGATTTCTTTCTATATTTTATGATAAAATATAGAAAAAGTTTCAAAGGAAGAAAATAAAAAATTGAAGAGAGAAAGCTTAGAGACAGTACAAAGTGAAATCAGAGACAGAATAGAGAGAATGGTTGGATATTTGGACCGTTATCAACAATGTAAGCAGAGAAATGGAAAAGAAAAAATACTGGGTAAGATCATGCTAAATGGAATCTATCTTAAACGTTATCTGAATTTGATTCTTTTGTCTTTGCAGCAAGAAAGGTGTCCGGCATTTCTTCCGATTCTGGAACTTAAGTTCTGCTTGGAGGAGTCTTTGAAGGGATTGAATACCTTGGGAGTATCCGGCAGTTTCTATAGCGTAGAAGACGGTAAAATATCCGGAAGAGCAGCGATTAAAATATATCACTTTTTTCAGCAGGTTATCGATGAAGTGTCCGAAGATGTTTCGGCTGTCATGATATCTTTGAGGCAGGAGGAGCAAAACATTGTTTGTACAATGAATGTGGAGGCAGATCTATGTCCGGTGGAGGCTGTGAAACGTTGTGGGGCAGAATGTGAAGAAGATTATGACGGTTCATGGCTCTTATCCCTTACATATCGTGAAGAGGTTGAAAGCTGCAATTTTAAGAAATTAGAAAATGAAGAGGCCGCACGGCTTCGTGCGTTAAAAATAAGGATTCATCAAGAACTCGGAAGGCAGTTATTGTTAACACACAGAGCTCTGGAAGGGCAGATCAAAGGAAGAGAAGAGCATCTGTTCTGTCTGCAATGGATGGAGAGTTTGCAGACTCTTTTTGTAAATCCGGCGGACAAGAACAAGAGATATCGGATGGATGACAAAGTAAAAGAGCTTGGAATGAAGATTGCATATTGTGGACAATTTCCTCAAGAATCCCGGATGCAGAAGGTTTTTGAGTTGGCGGTAGATGTATGTGCAGCAAATGCAGTCAGCCACGCAGATGCAGAAACCTTGTATGTGGACATTACAGAGGCAGTTCAGGAAATTTGGGTGAAAATCACAAATGATGGGAAGAAGCCGGAAGAGCAAATTATTGAAGGCGGAGGTCTCTCTGAGCTTAGAAGACAGGTTGAACAAGACGGAGGAGTCATGGAAGTTGGAACTCAGCTTGGATTCGCGGTAATCATAGTGCTGCCGAAAGAGAAAGGAGGATTGTGGTGGTCAAAGTAATGATCGTAGAGGATCAACCTATGGTAAGACTAGCGATGGAGCAATATCTGGCATCTGGCAAGTGTTATCAGACAGTAGCATCCATCTCTAATGCGGCTATGGCAGAAGCGGTATGTAGAAAATGTGGTGCGGATTTAATTTTAATGGACATTTGTACGGAAGAAGATGAGAGTGGACTTGCTGCTGCAAAAAAGATAAAAAAAGCGTTGCCATGGGTGAAGATTGTTATGATTACATCTATGGTAGAGTTTGGTTTTTTAGAAAAGGCAAAAGAAGCAGGTGCGGATAGTTTCTGGTATAAAGACGCGACGCCAGAAGAGTTATTAGCAGTAATGGATCGGACAATGGAAGGGGAATCGGTGTATCCGGATACGACACCGGAAGTGATGGTAGGAACCGCAAAAAGCTGTGAGTTTACAAGGGCGGAAATAGAGGTGCTTCGCCTGGTTGTCGAGGGGAAATCTTATAAAAGGATTGCCGAGAATTTGGAAATTTCACATGAAACAGTGAAGTGGCATATCAGTAATATGCTGAGAAAAACAAATTTTGATTCGAAGACAAAGCTTGCTGTGGCAGTAACCCAGAAAAATCTTATTATAAATGGATTTTAAAATTCTATCCCCCCCAGATGGGTGGTGCAGGCGGAAAATAGAAACCTTATAATAAGGATATTGTTTGCAGAAAAGTGTGGAGGGTACTGGAATGAGAAGAGTGAAGAAAGGGTTAAGTGTTATCCTGATATTGACAGTGCTGGGAGCATGTATGGGATGTGCGTCGAATTCAGAGGGGAAAAAGGAAGAGCCTGTGACGGTTACATTGTGGCATGTATATGGAGGGCAGACAGAATCGCCTTTGAATGATTTGATCGATGAATTTAATCAGACGGTGGGAGAAGAAGAGAATATATGTGTTTCCGTTGGAAGTGTGACAAATACCAATACAATTCATGAGAGCGTATTATCATCGGCTTTTGAAGAGCCGGGGGCATCCAAACTTCCCGATATGTTTGTATCCTATCCGAAAACAGTTCTGGCTATGCCGGATGAAGATATCTTAGTAGACTATCGGGATTATTTTACCAAAGAAGAATTAGAAGAATTTATTCCAGAATTCATGGAGGAAGGCTTTCTTCATGACCGTCAAGTCATATTGCCTGTTGCAAAATCGACGGAGACTATGTTTGTTAACAAGACAGCGTTCGAACGCTTTTCAGATATTTCCGGAATAGGATATGAAAATCTTGTTTCGTGGGACGGACTATATGAGGCGTCGGAAGAATATGCGCGTAGGACAGGAAAAACATTCTTTGTACATGATTATCATTTCAATTATTTTCAAGTAGGCGTAGATTCTCTTGGAGAAGATTTTTTTGATGAGAAAAGTCTGGTATTTGGGCCAGCCTTTGAACGTGTGTGGAAGCCATATGCACATGCAGCGTTATCGGGAGGTGTCTGGCTTCAGGGAGGTTATGCAACAGAGCCTCTTCGTACCGGAGATACCATTGTGTCGGTAGCATCTTCTGCCAGTGTACTGTATTATTCTGACGAAGTGACTTATGAAGACAATACATCTGAGAAAGTTGAAATCATAACAATGCCGTGTCCGGTATTTGAAGAGGGGAGTCGTCTGGTAATGCAAAGGGGAGCAGGAATTTGTACAGTAAAATCTTCACCGGAACGGGAAGAGGCATGTATGACATTTTTAAAATGGCTGACAGATGCAAAACGAAATGTGGAATTTGTGACAAGCCTCGGATATATGCCGGTGAAACAGGAGTCCTTTGATCGCTATCTCCCGGAGGCAATTCATAATCTGCAAGATCCGATGTATGTATCACTTTATAAGACACTTATGGAAATGCAGAAAACTTATAAATTTTATACAATGCCTCAATTGGATACTTATCTTGATCTGGAAACACGCTTTGAAAAACTGGTTCGTCAAATTTTGTTGACGGGAAGAAATAAGGTTACAGAAGAAGGCTGGACGCCGGATGAAATGTCAGAGATTACATTTCAGGAGTTAAAGAGCGCTTATTCAAAATGATGAAGGAGAAGGAATGCAGAAAAGAAAGATTCAGATGATTGTATATGATGGAAGCAGAGTCGGGGCGTTTGTGTCTGCATTGTTGTTAGCGCTTGTTTTTATCGGGGCTTTGCCACCGGAAGATCGCAAAGTTAATGAGATGTTAAAGGTGCAGCAGCAAAATACAGTGGCATTGATTCAGAGGCAGGCAGAAACACTGACTGCAAGAAGTATTGCGCTTTCAGAGGAACTGACGCAGGAACTGGAGCAAGTATTAAGTACAAGAGGAAAAACATTTGAAGAAATTAATAATGATCCGGAACTGATCTTTGAATTGGAAACAGCTGCTTATTCATCTGTAAAAGCGGCATTGAATACAAATTATTGCAGTGGCGCTTTTTTCATCATGGATGCAACTGTGAATACAGAGATAGAAAAAGCAGAAACATCACGCATGGGAGTCTATTTGCGTCTTTCTGATCTGAAGGCTGTCAGCTCTTATAATCAACACATTAAGTATTTTCGAGGAATGGCGGAGGTCGCAAGAAAGGATAATGTGGAATTACATAATCGATGGAATCTGGAATTTGATATTTCCAATCTCCCCGGATATGAAAATGTCGCAGGAGAATCAGGAGGGAGATTATCAGAGAATTGCTTCTGGACGGAAAGAATCAAACTCCAAGGTACGTGGGAAGAAGTGATCCTGGTTTGTGTTCCTGTTTTAGACAGTCATGGAATGGTGAGAGGTATCTGTGGATTAGAGATGAGTGATCTGTATTTCAGTTTGTCTTATCCGGCTGTGGATAGTCCTTATGGAAATATAGTAACAGCTTTTGCGCCTGTGAAAGAAAAAAAGATATCTCTTGAAAAAGCAATGCTGGGGAATTCCGAAGGCACCTTTTTGAAGCCGGAAGGGGAACTGACAATAAAAGAAAAAGAAGGGTACTATATTTATGCCTCTGATAAGCGGAAATATATTGGAAATCATCAAATACTGAAGATTTATTCGGCATCTGGATCACCGTTTGCGGTTGTCAGTTTACTTCCGGAAACAGGAGTGAAAAAAATGGAGGAAGAAAGATGGAAAAAATGGATGCTGGGGAGTACCGCATGCCTTGTGATCTGTCTTTTAGTTGCATTTATATTGTCACAGTATTTAAAGAAGGAGGAGAAGAAGAGACAGCTTCTGCTTGAAAATGAGTTGCCGGAGAATGTAGAAGTATTGCTTCGGCAGTTTATGGAACGGGCGGATACATTGACCCCTATGGAGCAGATTGTATTGTGTCACTATGCAGAAGGGATGGATATTAAAGAGGTTGCTGAATATGAATGTATCAGTATCGGCACTGCAAGAAAACATAATACGAACATGAATCGTAAGCTGGGGACAACGACTTACGAAGAACTAATGCTGTATATTGATTTGTTTCGGAGATGTGGACGGATCGATCAGCTTTTGAAGCGGGAGAAAGTGGAAAAATAACTGTCTAAAGGCACAAAAAAAGACATATACTAATGATTAGTAGATGAGGAAATACGTGGGAAATACGAATCATTCCCATAGATATTTCCTCTTTTTTTTGGTACATATGAGCTAACAGATATCATTTCCAGGAAAGAAAAGGGAGGTAGGAGAGATGAGAAGAAAAAACAAAAGAAGAGTGATTTTTTCTGTAGTGTTTATCTGCTTGGCTATTATGTGTTGTATTGGCTGCAGCCAGAAGGATGATAAGCAAAAAGAAAAAACAGAAGAGAAAAAAGAACAAACAGAAAAAGAGACGGAAGAGAAAAAGAAACCAGAAGACGGAACTGCTTTTCAAACAGAGCGTGTACACGAAGCCATGGTAGCTGATATTAAGATCAGTACAGAGTGGATCGAAATGGAAGAACCGGTACTTGTAGATGATATTTTCAGTGGACGGATGACAAGCTCCGGCAATACCGTCTGGATCTTATTGGATGAAAAATTAAAAGAGTATACATGGAGTGATACCCTTACTTTTGTCCGGGAGATTGAAATAGAAGAAGGATATGAAGAAATCAGTGCGGATGATAATGGTAATCTCTATGTATCAGGATTTATGAAGCCGATGTTAACCATTTGTGACGGCGAAATAGTTGCTTCTAACGAAGGACCGGGAAAAACGGTGATGCACAAAGGCGGAGCATTTGGAGTATCCAGTTTTCCGCACAGTAAATTAGAAAAAGTGACTATGAATGAGGCAATTGCAGCAGTGGAACCGTGGAATTTGATGGAGACGGAGAACTTGTCAGAGACAGATATCACAGAGAATTACGTATATGTGATGGGAAGTGACCCGTCAACGGATAATCATACAGTGTGGGCATTTGATTTCGATGGAAATCAGAAATTTGTGTTTGGAAATAAAGGAATGGATAATCCGGACTGGCTTGGCGCTGTTACCCAGATGGAAGAGACGGAACAGGGATTTATCGCATTTGACGGAAATATGAGGAAACTTTATTTCTGGAAGACAGACGGAACTTTTGTAGGCGCTTTGGAAGATGATGCGTTGTTTGGTACAAACTATCCATGGATCAGTGCTGCTACAAAATTGCCGGATGGAAGTATTTTGGTAGGAATGGCAGAAGAGCGTGAGGATGAATCCGCAGATGAGTTCCTTGTGTATCGGATGAGTGGATTTTAGGAATGTATTTTTAAGAAAAATATTTTAAAAAGAATGTGAAAGGAGAAAGAAAATGAGATACGAAATATTAGGAAATAGTTTACCGGTTGTTGTATGTCATCTGAATCCGGGAGAAGCTGTGATTACGGAATCAGGAAGTATGAGCTGGATGAGTCCCAATATGCAGATGGAGACAAATAGTGGAGGCGGCATGAAGAAAGCATTTGGCAGATTGTTATCCGGAGACAGCATTTTTCAGAACCGCTATACTCCACAGGGAGGAGAAGGATTGATTGCATTTGCTTCCAGTTTTCCGGGTTCTATCAATGCTTTGGAGATATCTGCAGGAAGAAGTATGATCGTTCAGAAAAGTGCATTTCTGGCAGCGCAGGAGGGAGTAGAGCTGTCTATGCATTTCCAGAAAAAGCTTGGAAAAGGCTTGTTTGGCGGTGAGGGATTTATTATGCAGAAATTATCAGGAAATGGAATTGCATTTATTGAAATTGATGGATATGGTGTAGAGTATACACTGGAAGCAGGACAACAGATGGTGGTTGATACCGGATATCTTGCAGCAATGGAAGAAACCTGTACGATGGATGTTGTGAAAGTACCGGGAGTAAAAAATATGCTTCTTGGTGGCGAGGGGATTTTTAACACTGTAATCAAAGGACCGGGAAAGATTATTCTTCAGACAATGCCGATTACAAAGGTGGCAGAACTTCTTCAGCCGTTTTTTACAGAAACAAAATCATAATACAGTGTAAGGAGGTACGAGATGAGAAAAGAATACTGGAAAAAGGTGTCCCTTCTTTTGGTAGCTGCCATTTTGTTGTTCAGTGGATGTGGAACATCCGAAGAAAAGAAAAGCCCTTATGAAGGGAAGTGGATTGGACTGGTTGCAGAAACAATGGGAGTACAGATGTCTGTAGAGGAGGCAATAGGAGGCGCGTTTGAATTTGAAGTTAAGAAAAATAACAAGGTAGAATTTACAGTGGGAGACGAACATGGGTCTGGGAAATGGTCAGTAGAAGAGAATCAGTTCACATTGACAATTGAAGGAGCAGAAATGACAGGTGAGATTGGCGATAACTGTATTACATTTGAAGATATGCTTGAAATGGGAGTGAAAGTGATATTTGCCAAAGATGGAACTGACGCCATGGACCCGTCCCTCTATATGACTGAGGAAGAAAAAGCGATGGTAGGAACATGGAGCTCAGACAGTGTGGAGGAACTTCTGGGAGACGGACCGCAGACTTCTATGGAGGGAGTTGAAAATATAGGTGACGCATTGCGGCTTGAATTTAAGAAAGATCACACAGTAGCTGTGAGGTACAAAGGTCAGGATATAGGTGAGTTCGGATGGACGATTGCGCTTGGATATTGTACCATTGATACGGAGAATCCGGGAATTTATGTGACAATCAATGAAGATGGAACATTAACCATCGATTATTCAGATGATGTTGATTATTATACATTCCATTGTGTAAAGTCAGAATAGAAAATCCTTAATGGTAATAAAAGGGGCGGAAGCCTCTTTTATTTTTGGCTATATTACAAGATGCTATGAATGTGTTAATTATTTGTCTTAACAACTGTCTTGTCACATGTAAACTTAGGTGGTATAATAGGAACAATGTGAGTCTGAGAAAGGGAGAAGTTATGGAAATTACAGAACAGATAAAACAATTAAAACAAGAGAAGAATGCCGTGATTTTAGCGCACTACTATGTACCTGCCGAAGTTCAGGAGATTGCAGATTACATAGGGGATTCTTTTTATTTGAGTAAAGTTGCCGTTGGATTAAAGGAGCAGATGATTATTTTCTGTGGTGTGTCTTTTATGGGAGAGAGTGCCAAGATACTGAATCCGGATAAAACAGTGCTGATGCCGGATCTGTCTGCAGATTGTGCGATGGCACATATGGCGGATAAGGAGACCATTCAGAAGATGCGGGATACTTATGACGATCTGGCTGTTGTCTGCTATATCAATTCTACAGCTGAATTAAAACAATATTCGGATGTATGTGTGACATCTGCCAATGCTGTAAAGATTGTAAAAGCGTTGCCGCAGAAATATATTTTCTTTATACCGGATCGGAATCTTGCCCACTATGTGGCACAGCAGGTGCCGGAGAAGACATTTGTATATAACGAAGGTTATTGCCCGGTTCATGAAAAACTTTTGACAGAGGAACTCAAGAAAGCAAAAGCTGCTCATCCGAAGGCGGAAGTGTTAGTGCATCCGGAATGTACACAGGAGATCTGTGAAATGGCGGATTATATAGGCAGCACGTCTGGCATTATTAAATATGCCGGAGAGAGCGCAGCCCGGGAATTTATCATCTGCACAGAAAATGGAGTGCGTTATGAACTGGAAAAGCAGAATCCGGAGAAAGTATTCTATTTTACAGAGACAGAGCCGGTATGTGAGGATATGAAACGCGTGACGCTTGATAAGATCCTGCATGTGCTGGAAACAGGAGAAAATGAAGTTCATGTGACGGATGAATTAAGGGAAAATTCCGGAAAGCCGTTGGAACGGATGCTGGAACTTGCTAAATAGAGTTTGTAAATGAGAGAGGAAATAAACGATGGATATATATGCAGACGTTGTCATCGTCGGCACGGGTGTGGGCGGATTATTTGCCGCATTAAATATAGAACCACATAAGAAAGTCGTGCTGATTACCAAGTCTGATATGGAGAGCAGCGATTCTTTTTTGGCGCAGGGAGGAATCTGTGTACAGCGGGATGATAACGATTATGACAGCTATTTTGAAGATACTATGAAAGCGGGACACTATGAAAACCGTAAGGAATCGGTGGATATTATGATCCGCTTTTCCAGAGAGATCATAGAAGATTTGGTGTCTTATGGTGTGGAATTCGAGAAGAAAGATGGAGAATTCGTATATACTCGCGAAGGCGCTCACTCTAAGCCGAGAATTTTGTATCACGAGGATATTACCGGGCAGGAGATTACAAGTAAATTATTGGAACGCGCAAAAGAGAGAAAGAATATCTCCATCTACGAATATACGGCGATGACGGATATTTTGGAAGAAAATGGACAGTGTATCGGGATACTGGCGGAACATGAAGGCGCTGAATGGAAGATTTATGCTGAAAATACGATTCTTGCAAGTGGCGGAATCGGGGGCAGGTACCAGCACTCCACGAATTTTCCGCATTTAACAGGGGATGCATTGGATATAGGAAAAAAACACGGAATCCGTATGGAGCATCTGGATTATGTGCAGATTCATCCGACAACGCTGTATTCCAAGAAGCCGGGGCGGAGATTCTTAATTTCAGAATCAGTGCGCGGAGAAGGAGCAGTTCTTTACGATAAGAACGGACACCGCTTTGTCAATGAATTACTTCCGAGAGATGTTGTATCAGAGGCAATCCGAGAACAGATGAAGAAGGATGGAACCGATCACGTGTGGCTTTCGATGGAGCATATTCCGAGAGAGGATATTGCAAAGCATTTTCCGAATATCTGTCAGCGCTGTCAGGAAGAGGGCTATGATGTGTTTAAAGATTGGATTCCGGTTGTTCCCGCCCAGCATTATTTTATGGGAGGCATCTGGGTAGACAATGACAGCAGGACTTCTATGGAACATCTGTATGCAGTTGGAGAGACAAGCTGTAATGGTGTCCACGGGAAAAATCGTCTGGCAAGTAATTCACTTTTAGAGAGTATGGTGTTTGCAAAGAGAGCAGCGAAAGCTATTGAAAGAGCATAGGTGCAGATTTTATAGAAATGAACAGAGAAGATTAAGAGATAGAGAAGAGGAGAAGAAATCAATGAATCAAATTACAATGAAGCTTCAGGCAGATCATTTGATCATGGAAGCGTTAAAAGAAGATATTTCCAGTGAGGACGTGACAACTAATTCTGTGATGAAAGAAGCTGTTGTGGGAGAAGTGGAACTTCGCTGCAAGCAGGATGGCGTGATTGCAGGTCTGGACGTTTTTGCAAGGGTATTTGAACTGTTAGATGCCGATACAAAGGTAGAGCTGTACTGCAAAGACGGTGATGAGGTGAAAAACGGACAATTGATGGGCAAGGTCGTGGGAGATATCCGGGTGCTTCTGTCCGGCGAGCGTGTAGCGCTTAATTATCTGCAGCGCATGAGCGGAATTGCTACGTACACACATTCTGTGGCAGCTCTTCTGGAGGGAAGCAAAACGAAGCTTTTGGATACGAGAAAGACAACACCGAATATGAGAATTTTCGAAAAATATGCAGTCAGAGTCGGCGGAGGGTATAATCACCGCTATAATTTATCCGACGGAGTCTTGTTAAAGGACAATCATATCGGCGCTGCAGGAAGTGTAGAAAAGGCTGTGAAAATGGCGAAAGAATACGCTCCGTTCGTCCGTAAGATCGAGGTGGAAGTAGAGAATCTTGATATGGTAAAAGAAGCGGTGGAAGCAGGTGCGGACATTATTATGCTTGACAATATGTCTGTGGATGAGATGAAAGCTGCCATTGCGTTGATTGACGGCAGAGCCGAGACAGAGTGTTCCGGAAATGTGACAAAGGAAAATATCGGACGTCTTACTGCAATCGGAGTAGATTATATATCCAGCGGTGCACTGACACATTCAGCTCCTATCCTTGATATTTCTTTGAAAAATCTGCATGCAGTTTAAAGAGAAAAATGAAAGGTGGAAGAAGGAGCGGTTATGACAGGTTTAGAGAGACGAGCAGAGATGATTGAACAGATTCAGAGAAGTGCTGTCCCTTTGTCAGGGAAAAGTCTGGCAGAAACTTACGGAGTCAGTCGTCAGGTGATCGTGCAGGATATTGCTTTGATCCGGGCAGCAGGGTATCATGTGATTTCAACAAACAGAGGTTACGTATTGGAACAGCCGGTTCACGCAGTGAGAGTGTTCAAGGTGAATCACACGGATGAACAGTTAGAGGAAGAACTGTGCTCCATTGTAGATATGGGCGGATGTGTGGAAAATGTCATGGTAAATCACCGCGTATATGGTCAGATCGAGGCGAGTCTTCAGGTGAATTCCCGAAGGAAAGCCGGTGAATTTATGGAAGATATCCGAAGCGGAAAATCCAGTCCCCTGAAAAATATTACATCAGGCTACCACTATCACAAAGTCAGCGCAGACAGTGAAAAAACACTGGATTTGATTGAAAATACATTGAAGGAAAAAGGGTTTCTTATAGAATGCAGTGGAGATTGATCCACTGCATTTTGTTTGATAAAAACAGCATAGTTCATGGTTTTGAGAAGTTAATTTTGTCTGGACAAATGATAGGAATAGTGATAGAATAAAACGGATAAATGAGAAAAGTTATCAAAATAATAGAGAGATAAATTTGAGGAGTGGAATAGATATGAAACTGAGTGAATTGCAGATAGGCGATACTGCGACCATATTGTCAGTAGGAGGCAAAGGCGCCCTACGTCAGCATTTCCTTGACATGGGGCTGATTCAGGGAACGGAAGTAACCGTCGTGAAGTATGCGCCAATGGGAGACCCGGTAGAACTTCGAATTCACGGATATGAGTTGTCTATTCGTCTGGCAGATGCCGAAAATATCGAGATCAGCGAAGCACATAAGCCGAAAAAAAGTGAAAATACAGAATTGAGAGTGGAGAAGCATCATCCCGGCTACGGTGAAGGTGGCAAATTCCACGACCGGAAAGAAGAAAATCCGCTTCCGGATGATGTGACGCTTACTTTTGCACTTGTGGGCAACCAAAACTGTGGGAAGACAACACTGTTTAACCAGTTGACAGGCTCGAAGCAGCACGTGGGAAATTTCCCGGGTGTAACGGTGGACCGCAAGGATGGTGTGATCAGAGGCTATGATAATACGTTGCTTACAGATCTTCCCGGAATTTATTCTATGTCTCCTTACAGTAGTGAAGAGATTGTGACCAGAGAATTTGTTATCCGTGAGAAGCCAAAGGGAATTATCAACATTGTAGATGCAACGAATATTGAGCGGAATCTTTATCTGACGATGCAGCTTCTGGAACTGGGATTTCCAATGGTAGTAGCGTTAAACATGATGGATGAACTAAGAGAAAATGACGGTTCTGTTATGGTTAATGAGATGGAGGAGGCGCTCGGAGTTCCGGTGATTCCGATTTCTGCGGTGAAAGGAGAAGGAATCGAAGAGTTGGTGCGTCATGCTGTTCACGTGGCAAAATATCAGGAGCGTCCGATGGATACGGATTTCTGTAAGAAAGAAGAGGGGATTCATCGGGGACTTCATGCAGTTATGCATTTGATCGAAGACCATGCGCAGATGACCGGTATTCCTGTTCGGTTTGCTGCAAGCAAGATTCTGGAAGGGGATGCGAAGATTCTGGAGCAGCTGGAACTGACGGAAAATGAGCAGAATCTGCTGACGGATATCGCCAGACAGACCGAGGAAGAGACGGGGATGGACCGTGCGGCGGCAGTTGCTCAGATGCGTTTTGACTACATAGAAAGTGTATGCAGTGAAACGGTCATAAAACCAAGAGAAAGTAAAGAACGACTCAGAAGTAGAAAGATCGACCGTTTCCTTACAGGAAAATATACGGGAATCCCGGCATTTATCGGTATTATGGGGTTAGTGTTCTGGCTGACCTTCAATGTGATAGGTGCTTTCCTTCAAGGGGTGCTGGAATCAGGAATTGAAGAGCTGACCGGCATGGCAGATCAGGCGGTGACAGCGGCAAATGTGAATCATGTTGTGCATTCCCTTGTGATTGACGGAATCTTCAACGGTGTCGGTGGTGTTTTGAGCTTTCTGCCGATTATTGTCACCTTGTTTTTCTTTCTGTCAATGCTGGAAGACAGTGGTTATATGGCGCGTGTCGCATTTATCATGGATAAACTTCTGCGTAAATTAGGCTTGTCGGGAAGAAGTATTGTCCCTATGCTGGTTGGTTTCGGATGTACGGTTCCGGGGGTTATGGCAAGCAGGACGCTTCCGTCAGAACGAGACAGGAAGATGACGATTCTTTTAACTCCGTTTATGAGCTGTACCGCGAAGCTTCCAATCTATGCATTTTTTACTGCGGCATTTTTCCCGGGAAAAGGCGCGCTTGTTATGATAGCCCTCTATGTATTTGGAATTGTAATGGGAATTGTGATGGCGTTGATCTTCAAAAAGACAACCTTCAAAGGTGAGGCGGTTCCGTTTGTTATGGAGCTTCCGAATTATCGATTGCCGGGGGCAAAAAATGTGCTGCATTTGCTGTGGGATAAGGCAAAAGATTTCCTCCAGAGAGCATTTACGGTAATTTTCCTGGCAACTATTTTAATCTGGTTCCTGCAGAATTTTGATACGGGACTGAATATGGTATCAGATTCACAAAACAGTATTCTTGCGCTTTTTGCAGGGGCTCTTGCTCCTATATTTGTCCCGACCGGTTTTGGAGACTGGAGGATTGTGACTGCGCTGATCTCAGGATTTATGGCGAAGGAGAGTGTGGTGTCTTCCCTGACAGTATTATTTGGAAGCACAGAAGCATTACAGAGTACGCTTACCGCTGTGGGGGCAGGTTCACTTCTTGTATTCTGCCTTCTTTATACGCCTTGTGTGGCTGCAATTGCGTCTGTGAAGCGTGAGCTTGGAGGAAAATGGGCAACACTCATGGTGATCGGACAATGTGTGATTGCGTGGCTTGCTGCTTTTGCAGTATATCAGATCGGTATGTTCCTATAGTTTGAACAGGCTACAGTTAAAAAAACAGAAAATAAAAAAGAATTTGAAAAAAGTATTGACAAATTCAATTTCATACAGTAAAGTGATGAACATAAATAAAAAAACCGTTGAGAAAGAAGAGTAGCTTATTACGTGACATTCCAGAGAACAGCAGGTGGTGGGATTGCTGTATGAAGCAGATAAGTGAATGGCCTTTCGAGGGCAGGCTGAAATTCTTGTTTCGTACAGGAGTGAGAAGAGTAGGACTTGTCGGGAACCGAACCCGTTATCAATCAGGAGTGTATGTTAGTACATGAGAAAGTGGACGATTCGTCAATTTGAGTGGTACCGCGATAATAATAATTTTAATTATTACCGTCTCAAACCGTAAGGTTTGAGGCGGTTTTTTACGTAATAGGAAATTCTGTTATTATCCGCACACCGGTCCCGAACATTTTCTCTCCTAACAGATCGTAGCAGCACAGTAAGATGTGTAAAACAGCAGTAAAAAGGAGAATGAAATTATGAAGAAAAAAGTAGTAGCAGCAGTGGTAACGTTGGCAATGATGACAGTAGCAGCAACAGGGTGTTCCAAGCAATCCGAAGAGAAAACTGCGGATGGTAAGGAAAGCTATACTATTGGAATCGAGCAGTTTGCGGAGCATGGCTCTCTTGATAACTGCCGGGAAGGATTCCTTAAGGGACTTGAAAGTGAGGGAATTACAGAGGGTGAGAATCTGACTGTGCAATATAAAAATGCGGCGGCAGATATGGGAACAGCAGGACAGATCTCTGACAGCTTTGTATCAGATCAGGTAGATATGATCTGTGCGATTGCAACTCCGGCAGCACAAAGTGCCTATAACGCAGCAATGGATTCTGAGATTCCGGTTATCTACACAGCAGTGACAGATCCGGTGGCGGCAGAGCTTGCGGATGAAGAAGGGGCGCCGGCAGGGGAGGTTACAGGTACTTCCGATAAGCTTCCGATTGAAGCTCAGCTTCAGATGATGCGTCAGATGCTTCCGGATGCGAAGAAGCTTGGAATCATGTATACGACCAGCGAAGCAAATTCTGTATCTGCGATTGAAGAGTACGAAAAGTTGTCAGGAGACTACGGGTTCCAGCTGGTGACCAAAGGAATTACGGCAACCGCAGACATTCCGCTGGCAGCAGATGAACTGTTAAGTGAGGTGGATTGTATGACAAACCTGACAGACAATACCGTAGTAGCTTCTTTGAGCACAATCTTAGATAAGGCAAATGAGAAGAAGATCCCGGTCTTTGGAAGTGAGATCGAACAGGTGAAAATCGGCTGTCTGGCAGCAGAAGGAATTGACTACATTGCTCTTGGAGAACAGACCGGTAAGATGGCAGCACAGGTATTAAAGGGAGAGAAAAAAGCCTCTGAATTGAATTTTGAGACCATTACAGAGCCGGGCTTCTATGTAAATGCAAAAGTAGCTTCAGATCTTGGAATTACAGTTCCGGAAGATTTATTAAAAAATGCAGTAGAAAATTTCAGTGAGATTACTGCAGAGTAGAGCAGGAGGCAGATTCATGGATTTTGTAATAACGATTATCGAGCAGGGTTTGATTTATGGAATTCTGGCATTAGGAGTGTATATCACATATAAAATATTGGATTTTCCGGATCTTACAGTAGATGGAAGTTTCCCTCTGGGTGCAGCTGTAACAGCTGCACTTCTCACAAGAGGAATTTCTCCGTTTCTCACACTTGCGGCATCTTTTTTGGCGGGTGCGCTTGCCGGAGTGTGTACCGGCGTCATTCATGTGAAAGGGAAAGTCAGGGATCTGTTATCAGGAATTATTATGATGACCGCACTTTGGTCTATCAATCTCTATATTGCAGGAACGTCCAATGTACCGCTTTTTTCACAGAAAACAATCTTTAGAAATGATCGCGTGTCCGAATATTTTCCGGATGCTGTGAAACCATACAGCACATTGTTGATCGTGCTTCTGTTGGCGGTAATCTGCAAAATCCTTCTGGATCTTTATCTTAAGACAAAGTCCGGGTATCTCTTAAGAGCGGCGGGAGACAATGATGCGCTTGTAACTGCGCTGGCAAAAGATCAGGGAAATGTGAAGATTCTCGGGCTTGCGCTTGCCAATGGCCTTACTGCTCTTGCCGGTTGCATTTTTGCACAGGAGGAGCGCGTATTTGAAATCTCTATGGGAACAGGAGCGATTGTCATTGGGCTTGCAAGCGTGATCATCGGAACGAGCATTTTCAGGAAACTCACTGTGGTGAAGACAACGACAGCAGTGTTGGCAGGTTCCGTGATCTATAAGGCGTGTGTTGCTGTGGCATTAAAGAATTTTGAGCCGAATGCAATGAAGCTGATCACAGCGGTTCTGTTTCTGGTGATTCTGATATTGAGTATGGAGAGAAAAAGAAAGGCGGAATAATATGCTTGAATTAAAAAACATCAATAAATATTATCATTCCGGCACGGTAAATGAGATGTGCCTCTTTGATGGATTTGATCTGACAATAGAAGAAGGAGAATTTGTATCGGTTGTTGGGAGTAATGGTTCCGGTAAGACATCTATGCTCAATATTATCTGTGGAAGCATTCCGGTAGAATCCGGGCAGATCTTAATGCAGGGAAGGGATATTACGAAAGAAAAAGAGTATAAACGAAATAGAAAAATTGGCAGGGTATATCAGAATCCTGCAATGGGAACCTGTCCTTCCATGACGATTTTGGAGAATCTGTCTCTTGCAGATCATAAGGGAAAATGCTTCGGTCTTACCAAAGGGACAAATAAAGCAAGAATCAATGCTTACCGGGAAGAATTAAGAAAATTAAATCTTGGTTTGGAGGATAAACTAAACGTGAAAGTAGGAGCGTTGTCCGGCGGACAACGCCAGGCTATGGCACTTCTGATGTCTGTGATGACGCCGGTTGATTTCCTTATTCTGGATGAACATACAGCCGCGTTAGATCCGAAAACGGCAGACCGGATTATGGAGCTTACAGAGCAGATTGTAAGAGAAAAAAAGCTCACAACGATCATGGTTACCCATAATCTGAGATACGCCGTAGAATATGGAAATCGATTGCTGATGATGCATCAGGGAAATGTAATTCTGGATAAAAAAGGGGAAGAAAAAGAGGAACTGTCTGTGGAACAGCTTCTTGGCCTGTTCAATGAAATCAGCATCGAATATGGAAATTAGAACTATTTTATTAAAAATATCTGAAAAAATGCACTTTTGTTTCCAATCGTAGTATAATAAGAATAAATCTTGGACAAGAGGGTGAATGAGATGAAGAAAACCGGGAAGAATCCATTGTATAAGAGCTTTGGATATGCATTTGAAGGAATCTTTGCAGGAATCCGAGGGGAGAGGAATATGAAGATTCACTGCTTTGCGGCAGTGTGTGTGGTCGTGGCAGGTGTTCTGTTTCATATTTCTGTCACGGAGTGGTGCATCTGCCTGGTGCTGTTTGGTCTCATTCTGTCTCTGGAGCTTGTAAATACCGCCATTGAAGCGGTGGTAGATCTTGTGACAGAAGACAAGAAACCACTTGCAAAGCTTGCAAAGGATACGGCGGCAGGGGCGGTGCTGATTGCTGCTGTCATGGCAGCTATGGCAGGGCTTCTTATTTTTGTTCCAAAACTCATAAGCTTTTTAAAATAATACTTGAAAACAGAGAGGAGCATGTGGCATGGAAAGATTAGGAGAAAACGTAAAAAAATTATTATTGGCAGGAGTCGGCGCTGCGGCAACTACGGTAGAGAAGTCAAAAGAAATTCTGGATGATTTAGTGGAAAAAGGAGAGCTTACCGTAGAGCAGGGGAAAGCTTTGAATGAAGAACTGAAGCATAACATTAAAAAGACAGTGGAAGAGAATGTTAAAAATACCGAGAAAGCAGATCCTGTTGAAGAGCTGGATGAATTATTGGAGAAAATGACGCCGGAACAGATAGAGGCATTGAAGGAGAGACTTCTTAAATGAGCAGTCAGGAATCAAGAGAATACAGAGCCCGGCTTAGAGAAATGACAGAAGTGCTGAAAAAGCACGGAATCACAAGGGGAGTATCCCCGGAGAAGCTGAGGCTTATATTAGAAGATTTAGGACCTACCTTTATTAAGCTTGGACAGATTATGTCGTTACATTCGGATATTCTGCCCAAGCGGTATTGTGATGAATTGATGCGTCTCCGGTCGGAGGTTGCTCCGATGCCATTTGCGGAAGTGGAAGAAGTTCTCTATGAAGCCTATCATTGTCCGTGGCAGGAAATATTTTCAGAGATTGAAAAGACCCCGATCGGCTCAGCATCTATTGCGCAGGTTCATCGCGCCCGCCTTGAAACCGGAGAGCCGGTTGTGATAAAGATTCAGCGCAAAGGAATCTATGAAGTGATGGCGCGTGATATCGGGCTTCTTCACCGGGCGGTAAAGCTGCTTCCGCCAGTGAGCATCAAAGATATGGTGGATCTTGATATGGTGCTGGACGAACTGTGGGATGTGGCGAGAGAAGAGATGAATTTTCTCACGGAAGCGGCAAATATGAAAGAATTTGCACAGAGGAATAAAGAAGTAGCCTTTGTGGGAGTACCGAAGCTGTATGATGAGTATACGAATCATGCAGTTCTTGTTATGGAACAAATTGATGGCTGCAGCATTGATGATAAACAATGGCTTCTGGAACAAGGCTACGATTTGGAAGAAATCGGAATGAAGCTGGTGGATCACTATATCAAACAGGTTATGGATGATGGATTTTTCCATGCTGATCCCCATCCGGGCAATGTAAAGGTACGGGATGGAAAAATTATCTGGATTGATATGGGGATGATGGGCAGACTTACGGAACGAGATCGAGAATTGATCGGACGGGCGATTGAAGGGATTGCAACCTCGGATGTAGGACAGATTCAGGATGTTGTCATGGCTCTTGGCGAGTTCAGGGAGAAGCCGGATCAAAGCTGTCTCTATGATGACATCAGCAATCTTCTGTCCCAGTATGGAACGATGGATCTGGGAGAAATTGATGTGGCAGAAGTCATGATGAGCCTTATGGAAGTTATGAAAGAAAATAAGATCATCATGCCGCACGGTCTGACCATGCTTGCAAGAGGACTTACGCATATGGAAGGGGTGCTTGCTGATATTGCGCCAAAGATCAATATGGTGGAAATCGCATCCAGACATATTGCAGGGAAACTTCTGGAAGAGAAAAACTGGAAGAAAGAATTAAAAGATGGAGGTAAAAATCTCTATCGGTCCATTCACAAAGCAGTGGGGATTCCCTCTCTGGTCAATGACATTTTGCAAGGATATTTGAAAGGGCAGACAAAGATCAATCTGGATCTTCATGCCTCGCACGAGTTGGAGAGACTTCTTCGGAGACTGGTCAGAAATGTTGTCATGGGACTCTGGGTTATGGCGCTTCTTATTAGCTCCAGTATCATATGTACAACAAATATGACTCCGAAGATCTGGGGGATTCCGGCGCTTGGAGCCTTTGGGTATCTGATGGCTTTTGGAATTGTGATGTATGTATTTTTGAAACATATTTTTTCTGGGAAGTAAAGAAACGGAGTTATATAAAAGGAATGATTTATCTTATTTTAGCAATTTTATGCAGCAGTGGGGTGTCACTGTCTATCCGCTATGCAGAGCAACACAGCGGACGGATGAAATCGGTCACAGTGGTCAATTACATAGCATCTGTGTTCTGGTGTTTTTATTTTCTCCCGGATAAGCATCTGTATCCGGCGGCAGATGGACAGGCATTTGTTCTTGTGCTCAGTATCATCAATGGTTGTCTGTATTTGGGGACACTGCTTCTTCAGCAAGTGAATATACAGAAGAATGGAACGACAATATCAGCTTCATTCAGCCATATGGGAGTACTTGTCCCTACACTACTCTCCATATTTTTGTTTGGGGAATATCCGGGCAGGCTTCAGTGGGTTGGAGTGGCACTGGCGCTTGCGGCAATCTTGATTTTAAATATACAGGGGCGCGCAGACAAAGAGAAAGCAAACAGCAAGATCTGGCTTGTATTTCTCCTGATATCCGGCGGCTGTGCGGATATGATGTCTAAGATATTTGAACGCTATGGAAATCACCGGTATGAGAGCCACTTCCTATTTTATACTTTTGTGATCGCATTAATTTTAAGTGTTGTGTGGATGGTGTATACAAAAGAATGGCCTTCATACAGAGAAGTGATCTATGGATTTGTTATGGGAAGCTTTAATTATTTGAGTACGATGTTTTTGTTGAAATCGGTTCTTAGGCTTCCGGCATTTCTTGTGTATCCGGTGTACAGTGTGGGCGTGATCTTATTCGTAAATGTTGTGAATTTCCTGTTTTTGAAAGAAAGACTGCAAAAGAAAGACTGTGTTGCAATGGCGTGTATCAGCGCAGCGCTTGTGCTGATGGGAGGAAACTAGTGCGGCAAAGATTTACGATTTGTTGTACCGGTGTACAAATTAAATTTTTGCAGGTGTTCCACTTGAGAACATTTTGTAGTATAATATATATAAGTTTTATGAATGAAACTGGAATGTAGCTTGGGGAGGCAATCATGAAATTTAATGCAAAAGAAGACTTGAAAAGACTGTTCGTTGTGTGTCTGGCTTCAGTGATCATGGCACTGAATATTAAATCATTTGTGCGGACGGGAGGTTTGTATCCGGGAGGTGCCACGGGACTTACGCTTTTGATTCAGAGAAGTGCGGAATTATTCTTCCATATTACACTGCCGTATACGGTTGTCAATGTGGTGCTCAACTCTATACCGGTATACATTGGATTCCGGTTTATCGGTAAGAAGTTCACGTTATATTCCTGTCTGATGATCGTTCTAAGCGGTGCGCTTACAGATATACTGCCGGGTTATGTGATTACTTATGATACGCTTCTGATCAGCATATTCGGAGGATTGATCAATGGTCTTGTTATCAGCCTTTGTCTTGCGGTAAATGCCACAACAGGGGGAACGGATTTCATTGCAATTTTCTTATCTGACCGCAAGGGAATCGACTCGTGGAACATGATCTTAGGGTTGAATGTAGTGATTCTTGCAATCGCAGGTGTGTTATTCGGATGGGATAAAGCATTGTATTCCATTATTTTCCAGTATACATCTACGCAGGTTGTTCACATACTCTATAAGAAATACCAGCAGCATACTATATTTGTTGTGACAGATCATGCGGGCGCTGTATATGAAGGGATTTCCAAGACCACACATCACAGTGCGACGATCATGGAGGGAGAAGGCTACTACGAACATAAGGAGAGAAAGATCGTATATTCCGTTGTTTCAAGTGCAGAGATAAAAAAAGTGTTAAGCGTAATACAGGAGGTAGATCCGCATGCGTTTGTCAATGTAATGAAGACAGAACAGGTAGCGGGCAGATTCTATCAGAAACCAAATGAATAGCTGTTGTTCAGACGAGGAGGGATCTGTATGGCAAAGCAAGTAGTTGTTACGATTGGACGTCAATTCGGAAGTGGTGGACACGAGATTGGAAATCTTCTGGCGGAGAGACTTGATATTCCGCTGTATGACAATAATCTTGTGAGAATGGCGGCAGAGAGACTTGGGATTCGGGAGGCCACTGTTCAAACAGTGGACGAGACAACATTGAATAGTTTTCTGACAGGGTATGTGCTTGCCCCGCTTGATTATTCCTCATCCTTTCAAGCAGTGGAATGTACACAGCCGCTGAATGAACAGGTCTATGATCTTCAGTGCGAGATTATCCGGAAACTTGCGGCAAAGGGTTCCTGTGTAATGGTGGGACGATGCGCGGATTATGTGCTGAAAGATCAGGCGGAGTGTCTGAATGTTTTCATTTACGCAGAGAAAGAAGACCGGATCAAACGGATTGCGCAGCGCTATGATCTGTCAGAGAGAAAAGCAGCAGATAAGATCAAACGGATCGACCGCGAGAGAAAGAGCTATTATGAATTTCACACAGGTTCTGACTGGGGAAGCATCGGAGCGCATCAGATGTTGCTAAATGTCAGCAAACTCGGTGTGGAAGGCACGGTGGATGTACTGGAAGCAATTTGTCGGAGAAAGATGAAAGAATAAGCTTCAAAAGATAAAATAATGAGTAAGACGAGAAGGGGAATTGTTATAATTCCCCTTCTTATTTAAGGAGTTTTGGTTAGATGGAAATAGTAATAGAAACATGCTTAGATAGTATCAAAATGCTTCCGTTTTTATTTTTTGCATTTTTGCTGATAGAATTTCTGGAGTATTATTCCGGGGAAATGTCGGGGAAATTGCTTAAAAAAGTCGGGAAAGCAGGACCGGTTGTCGGCGCAGTGCTTGGCTGTGTACCGCAGTGCGGTTTTTCTGTGTTGGCAGCCAATTTATACGCAGGAGGCGTCTTGTCGGCAGGAACGTTGATTGCAGTGTTTGCCGCCACATCTGATGAGGCGGTGTTGATTCTTATGGCAAATCCGGGGCGTGCAGGAGAGATTATCTGGCTTCTGGCGGTTAAGGTTGTGATTGCGGTTGCAGCGGGGTATTTTGTGGACGGTGTCATGCAAAAATACATTGTCCGAACAGAAAAAAACGTGCATATCAAGCCGAGGGAAACAGTGCGGCCTTCCAAAATGGAAGTGGTCAGAGAAGCGATTGGTCACACCTTCCGTATCTTCGCTTATTTATTTGTCTTTAATCTGATCTTGAATTTTGCCATTGAATTGCTGGGGATTCAGAAATTATCAGAGATTCTTCTTGGAAATACGGTGTTTCAGCCAATCATCGCAGCAATCATCGGGCTGATTCCGAATTGTGCGGCATCCGTGATTTTGACACAGCTGTATTTGAGCGGAGCAATCTCTTTTGCATCGGTCGTTTCCGGTCTGTGTACCGGAGCAGGAGTCGGATTAATCGTTTTATTTAAAATGAATTCAGACAAAAAAGAGAATTTTCGAATCTTACTGACACTTGTTGCAATAGCGTCTGTTGCGGGAATGTTTTTGCAATTCTTGCAATTTTATTACAATGTGCTATAATGATTCAGGGCCGGAATGAGAAAAGTGTTTCGGCAATTTAAGGAGGAATTATCATGGCTAGAAAAAAAGCAACCGTAGTAACTAAGAAGACCGGAACTGTAAAAACAGCACCAGTAAAGGCAGAGACAGTGAAAAAGACAGAGCCGATGAAGACTTCCACAACAGAGAAAACAACAGCAAAGATTGCCGAAGAAAAACCGGAAGTAAAAGCTGAGGTAAAAGCCGAAGTAAAGCCAGAAGTGAAGGCAGAAGTAAAGGCAGAGGTAAAACCAGAAGCAAAACCGGAGACAAAACCATCTGTTGAGACAAAAGCACCTGCTAAAAAGGCACCTGTTAAAAAAGCGGCTGCAAAAAAAGATATTAAAGTAAAAGCAGTTGTAGAGTATTATGGAAAACAGGTAGAAGAAAAAGACATGATCGCAGCAGTAAAGAAAGCATGGACAAAATCAGGCAGAAAAATAGCAGACATTAAGACAATTGATCTTTACATAAAACCGGAAGAAGGCGCTGTATATTATGTAATCAACGGTATTGATACCGGAGCAGTTGCATTCTAAGATGCCAGGGAGAGAACACCTTCAAGAAGGGTGTTCTTTTTTGATGCCCATCTTTACATATTCGGAAAAATCATTTAAAATAAATTACAGAATTATTGTGCCTCGTTATAAGGGGGCATGATCATTTGGCAGGAGTCATAATTAATTAAGGGACAGAAGGAGAGACATTATATGAATGAAGTTATGGATATGGGTAATACAATGTTAAATGTCGGACAGACGATGGAAGTGCTGATCGCAACGATTGTTGTTGGCGTGTTGTTGAGCCTTTTTGGGTTGAAGCTTGTTCGTGTACTTACTACCATTGTCGGTCTTGTTCTCGGCGCAGGAGTCGGTCTTGTTATTTCGCATTTGCTTGGCTGGTCGGGACTTACGGTGGCAATCGTAACGCTGGGCTGTGCAGTCGTCCTTGCGGCGTTGTCGTTCTTCCTGTATCGAATGGGAGTATTTTTTACCGTATTCGTGTCGGTACTTGGCATTTGTATCTCGGTGATGTATCCTGGTACAAATCTGATGCTGGTGATCTATCTGGCGGCAGCATTGGTGTTTGCTATATTATCGGCTATCTTTGTAGAACCTTTGGTGATTGTCGTAACAGCAGTATCGGGTGGTGTAAATGCAGCGCTTGCGATTGTTTCATTGGCAGGACTGTCAGGCAATCTTCTGATCACGGTAGGAATTGCGGCAGTGATCATAATCGTGGGAATGATTGTTCAGTTCATGATGCATTCCAGAAAGATCGGGAAAAAAGAGAAGAAACAGGCAGAGATCATTAAAGAGAAGGATTCTGTAGAGTCAGAAGTGGAAAAAGCCCGCCTGATTCTGGATGATTTTGACGATGAAGATGAAACGGAAGACTAGAGTCCGTTTTATAGAACACCTCTTCTGCTATAGTTGAAACTATAGAAGGAGAGGTGTATTTTTATGAAAAGAATTCGTAATATAATAATGGTAACATGTCTGGTGCTTCAAGTGATGGTGGCGGTAGTATTCGGATTTGCGCAGACGGAGTTTCCAAATACTGTCTATTTCGTTTGTTGGTGCCTGTTAGGAGGTATTATTTTACTGTCGTCAGAAAGAAGAAAGACAATTTGAATGGATGACTGACATTGGTTGTATTTTAGAGCAGATGTGATATAATAGTATTTAAGAAGACAGTGAAGGAGGCTTACTTATGAAGCTGGATATGCATTGCCATGTAAAAGAAGGTTCGGTGGATAGTAAGGTAAGCTTGGATGAATATATCACTAAGCTGAAAGCAAATGGTTTTGACGGAATGCTGATTACAGATCACGATACCTACAAGGGATACCGACATTGGAAATATCAAATGAAGGGACAAGTTCATGAGGATTTTGTCGTTTTAAAAGGAATTGAATATGACACCTGTGATGCGGGACATATTATCTGCATTATGCCGGAGGGAGTGAAGATGCGGCTTCTTGAGATCCGTGGTCTTCCGGTATCGGTGTTGATTGATTTTGTCCATAAGAATGGAGGAATTCTAGGACCGGCACATCCTTGTGGAGAGAAGTACATGAGTTTTACGAACACAAAGCGGTTTTTCAAATCGCCGGAACTCATAAAGCGGTTTGATTTTATTGAAGCTTTTAATGCATGTGAGCCGGAAGCTTCTAACGAAGGTGCCATGAAGCTGGCTAAGAAGTACAAAAAGCCGGGGATTGGCGGAAGTGATGCGCATAAAATTGATTGTGTATCGAAGGGCTATACGATTCTTCCGGAGAGGGTTACCTGTGAGACAGAATTGATTTCTCTGATTCGAAGAAAAGTCCCGATTGAGGTTGGCGGAACGCTCTATGATAAGACGACGAAGGACAGGATCGGAAAAGCAAGTAAGCTTTTGGCGTATTCTTTCTGGTTTTACAATAAGGGCGGAGAACTGGCAAAAAGATATAAGAGAAGAAAGAAAGGAGATGTGGAGAATCCAATGGATCCGATTGATCCGATTGAAATTCCGTATCTTCAGGAAATGAAAAAGAAACGAACGATCTGATTTCAACAGTTCCGGTAAGAAAGTGTTCTTATCGGAACTGTTTTTTTGACGAAAAAATGAATGGATTTTTGTTATATGTGCCGAATCTTTACGACTCTTGAAATCTGTATTGACATTGGTGAGAAAAATCTATATGATAAGGACACTCGTCGAAAGAAATTCTATTTTTATCAAACGATTCAAGGGGAAATCCCCACTGGGAAATGTCATCCCAAATTTCCAAACACGAGATAATAGCTTATAGGGAAGGAGGATAGTGTTTTTGTAACTTTTCAGATACGGATCATTTTAGAGAAGATAAGGAGGAACCATATGAACAAAAGCAATTCCTTATGGGGGAAGTGTATCTTAGCGATCGCCTGCATGATTTTGTGTGCGGGTATATACGGTGAGGAGGCACATGCAGAAGAGGTGTCTTTGAAGAGGGGAGAAGAAGTGTTTTATGAAGGGTATTCTACATTTTATTATTACATAAATGGTAAGCTTGGCTACTGTCTGGAACCGAAAAAATCCTCTCCGCATGACGGAACATTTCAGGCAGAGCTTCTGGATGACGGAAGCCTGATCAGTAAAGCCCTTTATTATTTATATAATGGACCGGGCTATGAAACATATATGAAACCGGCTTTTCCGGAAGCTTGGAAGAAAGCAGATCAGGCATATTGTCTGTCGCATTGTATTTTGTCTTATATTTATGATGGATGTGATCGAAAAAGTGATGCCTTTTTAGGGTTAAGCAAACCTATGCAGGAACTTGTCATTGCATGTACAGAGAAGGTACGAAGTCTGCCGGATGTTCCAAGCCCGGGAATGCAGTTTTCTAAAACGGAATTGAATGCCTATTTTGCACCGGAGGAGCGTGTGCAGAGAACGGGAGAGCTGATCTGTCACGGAGATAAAAGTAACACTCTGGAGCTTACACTTCCGTCTGGCGTATCACTTGTTAATAAGACTAAGGGAACAACGAAGACGGGGAAGGTAAGTGTTTCGGGAGAGGATGTTATATATTTTACAGCAGATGCAGCGGATTATAATGGAAAAAGCTGGAAAACAGGAAATTTGTACGGAAAGAACAGGCAAAAATGGAGGAGTCTGGTTGTAAGTACCGGAAGCGACGGACAACATCTTGGAACGGGCGAGCTTATCGAAGCCAAAGAACCGCCGACCGCTCTGTCAATCACATGGATACCAGAAGGAGAGGTGGAGATTGATAAGCGGGCAGATAAATCAGATAAAAAATTTCAAGTGGGAGATATCATCACTTATACGATTGATGTGACACAGCAGATTGAGCATGCGGTTGCCAAAAATGTAGTGATCACAGATACAATTCTGACCGAAGGGGTCAAACTTCAGAAAAATTCTATTGTTCTATTAGATAAGGATCAAAGCATTGTGTCAGATGCAGTTATTTCAGTTCAAGGGAATTCTTATACGATTCATGCAGGGGAGTTTTTGCAGAGCATCCATACAGGAGAAAAATATACGGTAGAGTATCAAGTCGTGATCACGGATGAATCTGTGATCGGAAAAGAAATTCATAATCATGTCATTGTCCGAAGTGACAATTGTGAAGAAAAAGAAGATGAGGAAAAGGTTGAAGTGGAAGAGCCGAAGGAAGAGCCGGAAGAGCCGAAGGAAGAACCGCCAAAAGAACCAGAGGAACCGGAAGAGCCGAAGGAGCCGGAACTGCCTGTGCCGGAGGAACCGGAAGAAATTACACGAAAAGTGGAAAAAACCGCTCCGGTAAAGACCGGAGATGAAGGGAACTTGATGGTTCTTATTGTAATTTCCATTCTTTCTTGCACTGTATTATTTATCTGTGGTAGAATATCACGTAAGACTAAGTAAGAGAACAGGAGGTTGTCGTGATGGGAATGACAATGACGCAGAAAATATTGGCTGCTCATGCAGGGCTTGATCAGGTAGAAGCAGGACAATTGATTGAAGCGAAGCTGGATGTGGTTATGGCAAACGATATTACCGGACCGATGGCGCTGCCGATTTTAAAGCAGATGTCAGATACGGTATTTGATAAAGATAAAGTGGTGTTTGTGCCGGATCATTTCACACCCAACAAAGATATTAAGTCGGCAGAAAACTCGAAAGCAATTCGTGAATTTGCCAAAGAGCAAGGACTTTCATGGTACTTTGAACAGGGAAAATCCGGTGTAGAGCATGCGATTCTGCCGGAAGCAGGCGTGGTTGCTGCCGGAGAGTGTATTATCGGAGCGGATTCGCATACGTGTACATATGGCGCGCTGGGCGCATTTTCTACAGGTGTCGGCACAACAGACATTGCTACAGGAATGGCGACGGGAGAATTATGGTTCAAAGTTCCAAGTGCGATCAAATTTGTGCTGAAAGGAGAGCTATCTCCATATGTCAGCGGCAAAGATGTGATCATACATATTATCGGCAAGATCGGTGTAGACGGAGCTCTTTATAAATCGATGGAATTTACCGGAGAGGGAATTGCAAATCTTACGATGGACGATCGCTTTACGATGGCAAATATGGCTATCGAGGCAGGAGCGAAGAATGGTATCTTCCCGGTAGACGAATTGACCGAGGCATATTTGAAAGAGCATACGAAGAAGTCTTACAAAGTGTACGAAGCGGATGAGGATGCGCTCTATGACGAGGTTGTAGAGATTGATCTCGCTGAAGTTCGCCCGACAATTGCATTTCCGCATCTTCCGGGAAATGCGAAGACAATTGATGAGATTGAAGCCATGGAACCGATCAAGATCGATCAGGTGGTGATAGGCTCCTGTACAAATGGAAGAATTTCAGATATGAGAAAGGCAGCGGCAATCTTAAAAGGGCATACGGTTCATGAAGATGTGCGGGTTATGGTTGTTCCGGCCACTCAGAAAATCTATAAGCAGTGTATTCAGGAAGGGCTGATGGATATCTTTGTTGATGCCGGATGCGCGGTCAACACACCAAGCTGTGGTCCTTGCATGGGCGGACATATGGGTGTCATGGCGGCAGGAGAGAAATGTGTATCAACGACCAACCGCAATTTTGTCGGAAGAATGGGACATGTGGATTCGCTGATTTATCTTGCGTCTCCGGAAGTGGCAGCGGCAAGTGCGATTGCAGGATATATTGCAAATCCTGAGAAAGTAGGTGACAGATAATGAAAGCTTTAGGACATGTATTTAAATATGGTGATAACGTAGATACCGATGTGATTATTCCGGCAAGATATTTGAATTCTTTTGATGCGAAGGAGCTTGCCAGTCATGCAATGGTAGACATTGATCCTGAATTTGCAGAAAAGGTCAAACCGGGAGATCTGATCGTTGCGAATAAGAACTTTGGATGTGGTTCTTCCAGAGAACATGCACCGCTGTGTCTTAAGACTGCAGGGGTTAGCTGCGTGATCGCAGAGACTTTTGCAAGAATCTTTTACCGCAATGCGATCAATATCGGGCTTCCGATCATTGAATGTCCGGAAGCGGCAAAAGGCATTGAGGCAGGAGACGAAGTAGAAGTCGATTTCGATAGTGGAAAGATTTATAACCGGACAAAGGGGACAGAGTTTCAGGGACAGGCATTTCCTGAGTTTATGCAGAAATTGATTCAGGCAGGCGGTCTGGTAAACTATACAAATGGAAAAAAGAATCAATAATAAATAACAAGTAAAAGGTAAGAGAGGATATTGGGATGGGAAACGAGAAGAGTAACGCGGCAGCTTTGCTGCCAATCGGAGTATTTTTGGTGATCTTTTTAGGATCAGGAGTGATAACAGGAGATTTCTATGCAATGCCGGCGATTGTGGCATTTCTGATCGCTTTGTTTGTGGCATTCTGCCAGAACAGAGGATTGAGCTTTGATGAGAAGATTTCTATTATTTCTAAAGGAGTTGGAAATGAAAATATCATTACTATGAGCTTGATCTTCCTGTGCGCAGGAGCATTTTCAGGAGCAGTTACAGCAGCGGGCGGTGTAGAGAGTACCGTTAATTTGGGCTTATCGATTCTTCCGGCTAAGGTAGCTGTCGTAGGTCTGTTTATCATCGGCTGTTTTATTTCTGTATCTATGGGAACATCTATGGGGACGATTGCAGCGCTTGCTCCGATTGCAGTTGGAATTAGCGAAAAGACGGGATTTTCATTAGCAGTTTGTATCGGTGCAGTTGTGTGCGGCGCGATGTTTGGTGATAATCTGTCTATGATCTCAGATACTACGATTGCAGCGGTAAAAACACAGGGATGTGAGATGAAAGATAAATTCAGGGAGAACTTTTTTATTGTGCTTCCGGCGGCAATTGTTACAATCGTGTTATTTTTCTTTATTACAAGGAACGGTAATTTTAAATTAGCCGAAGAATTGACTTACAATATCTGGCGCGTAGTTCCTTATGTATTGGTATTGGTAGGAGCATTGATTGGTATTAATGTATTTCTGGTGCTGATCAGCGGAACAGTGATTTCACTGATTGTCGGAGTGGCAACCGGAAGTCTTGCAGTAGGTGATATGTTTGCCGCTGTAGGTGAAGGTGTGACAGGAATGTATGATATTACAGTCATTTCGATTGTAGTGGCATGTATTGTGTCATTGGTTAAAGAGTTTGGGGGTATTCAATTTATTCTGAACTTGATCAAGAAGAGCATCAAAGGACAAAAAGGCGGAGAGATCGGAATTGCCGGTTTGTCTCTGCTTGTGGATATGTGTACAGCGAATAATACGGTGGCAATTGTTATGGCAGGACCGATCGCTAAGGAAATCAGTGAAGAATTTGACATTTCTTCAAGAAGATCTGCTTCCCTGCTTGACATTTTTACGTCGGTAGGACAGGGAATGATTCCTTACGGAGCACAGCTTTTATCAGCGGCAAGTCTGACGGGACTGACTCCATTTGCAATTATGCCATATCTGTTTTATCCGATGTTGATGGCAGTAAGTGCAGTGCTGTTCATCCTGTTCAGAAAAGCAAATTAATTATAGAAGGGTGAGAAAAACATGAATCTACATTACAAAAGTACAAGAAATTCTGATTTGCGTGTAACTGCATCGGAGGCGATTCTGACCGGTCTTGCACCGGACGGAGGATTGTTTGTTCCGGAACAAATACCAAAGCTTGATGTGTCAATGGAAGCGTTGAGTAAGATGACATATCAGGAAACCGCTTATACAGTTATGAAACAGTTTTTGACGGATTTTTCGGAAGAAGAATTAAAAGACTGTATCAGGAAAGCATATGACAGTAAGTTTGATACCGAGGAGATCGCGCCTATTGTGAAAGCAGGAGATGCGTATTATCTGGAATTGTTCCATGGAGCAACGATCGCATTTAAAGATATGGCGCTGTCCATTTTGCCGCATCTTTTAACAACATCTGCGAAGAAACATCATGTGGAAAATGAAATCGTGATCCTGACTGCCACATCGGGAGATACAGGTAAGGCTGCAATGGCAGGTTTTGCAGATGTGGAAGGGACAAGAATTATTGTATTTTATCCGAAAGACGGAGTCAGCGAAGTGCAGAAGCTTCAGATGATCACGCAGAAGGGAAGTAATGTAGATGTGGTTGCCCTCCATGGTAATTTTGATGATGCGCAAAGCGGTGTAAAAGCATTATTCGAGGATGAAGCATTTGCGGAAGTGTTAAATGAAAAGGGATTTCAGTTGTCCTCTGCAAATTCAATCAATATCGGACGCCTTGTACCTCAAGTGGTTTACTATGTTTATGCTTATGCGAAGCTGTTGGCATATGGTGAGATCGAAGATGGAGAAGAGATCAATGTCACTGTACCTACAGGTAATTTTGGAAATATTCTGGCAGCATATTACGCAAAACAGATGGGAGTGCCTATCGCTAAGCTAATCTGTGCTTCGAACGAGAACAGAGTGCTCTTTGATTTCTTCAAGACAGGTGTATATGATAAGAATCGTGCATTTGTGTTGACAACCTCACCTTCTATGGACATTTTGATTTCAAGCAATCTGGAACGACTGATTTATTTGATCGCCGGTGAAGATTCCGAGTGTACACGGAAGTTGATGGAAGCTCTGAAAACCGATGGACGTTATGAGATCACTGATGAGATGAAGGAAAAGCTTGCAGATTTTGCAGGTGGATATGCGGATGAGATGCAGACCTCCCAGGAGATAAAAAATGTATATGAGGATACAGGCTATGTGCTGGATACGCATACAGCAGTTGCATCCTATGTATGCAAAATGTGGAAGGAAGAGCAGGACAACGGAAAAAAATGTCTCATTGCTTCTACGGCAAGCCCGTATAAGTTTGTAAAAAATGTTATGACATCCATTGACAAAAAGTGGGAATCATATGATGAGTTAAGCCTTCTCGAAAGGTTACAGGAGGTTTCCGGTGTGGAGATGCCGCAAGCTGTGAAAGATATTTTAGATGCAAAAGTACTTCACCGTATGGAGTGCGATGCAGATCATATGAAAGAGACAGTAGAAAAAATATTATAAATGACAATGAATGACGAAAATGCAGGATTCAAAATAGAATCCTGCATTTTGTTGATTTTTTGGAACAATTTGCTCGAAAATAACAAAGATAAATGAATAATAAAATGTATAAACTTTCGAAAAAAGATTGTTAAACTCTTGACTTTTTCCGGAAGTAGTGAGATAATAAAAAAAATGTTGTTATTAGAGCTGAGCTACAGGCAGAACTAACAACGTCGAAAATAAAAGAAAAGAGGTTAATGGAAGATGGCAAAAATCGATTTAAGCAAGTATGGTATTACCGGAACAACAGAGATCGTGTATAATCCTTCTTACGATGTATTATTTGAAGAAGAGACAAAACCAGAATTAGAAGGTTTTGAAAAAGGTCAGGTCAGTGAACTTGGAGCAGTAAACGTAATGACAGGTATCTACACAGGTCGTTCTCCAAAAGATAAATTTATCGTTATGGATGAAAATTCTAAAGATACTGTATGGTGGACTTCTGATGAATATAAGAATGATAACCATCCGGCAACTCAGGAAGCATGGGATACATGTAAGGAAATCGCATTAAAAGAGCTTTCTGGCAAGAGACTGTTTGTAGTTGATGCATTCTGTGGTGCGAATGCTGATACACGTATGGCTATCCGTTTCATTATGGAAGTTGCATGGCAGGCTCATTTTGTAAAAAATATGTTTATCCAGCCTACAGCAGAAGAACTTGAGAATTTCGAGCCAGATTTCGTAGTATATAATGCATCTAAAGCGAAAGTTGAGAATTACAAAGAATTAGGATTAAATTCTGAGACAGCAGCAATGTTTAACATCACAAGCCGTGAGCAGGTTATTCTGAACACATGGTACGGCGGAGAGATGAAGAAAGGTATGTTCTCTATGATGAACTACTACCTTCCATTAAAAGGAATTGCTTCTATGCACTGTTCTGCAAACACAGATATGAACGGTGAAAATACAGCAATTTTCTTCGGACTGTCCGGAACAGGTAAGACAACACTTTCTACAGATCCTAAGCGTCTTCTGATCGGTGATGATGAGCACGGATGGGATGACAATGGTATCTTTAACTTTGAAGGTGGATGTTATGCAAAGGTTATTAACTTAGATAAAGATTCTGAGCCAGACATTTACAATGCGATCAAACGTGATGCTCTTCTTGAAAACGTTACTTTGGACGCAGAAGGAAAGATTGATTTCAACGATAAGAGCGTGACAGAGAACACACGTGTATCTTATCCGATTAACCACATTGAGAAAATTGTACGTCCAGTATCTGCAGCACCGGCAGCTAAGAATGTAATCTTCCTGTCAGCAGATGCATTCGGAGTACTTCCACCGGTATCTGTATTAACACCAGAACAGACAGAATACTACTTCCTGTCTGGATTTACAGCAAAACTTGCTGGTACAGAGCGTGGAATCACAGAGCCGACACCAACATTCTCAGCTTGTTTCGGACAGGCATTCCTTGAGCTGCATCCTACAAAATATGCAGAAGAGCTTGTGAAGAGAATGGAAGCAAACGGAGCAAAAGCATATCTTGTAAATACAGGATGGAACGGAACAGGAAAACGTATCTCTATCAAAGATACTCGTGGAATCATTGATGCAATCTTAAACGGAGACATCAAAGACGCTCCGACAAAGAAGATTCCATACTTCAACTTCGAAGTTCCAACAGAGCTTCCGGGTGTTGATCCTGCAATTCTTGACCCACGCGATACTTATGCAGATGCTTCTGAGTGGGAAGAAAAAGCGAAAGATCTTGCCGGAAGATTCATCAAGAACTTTGCAAAATACGAAGGAAACGAAGCAGGTAAAGCACTTGTTTCAGCAGGTCCGGAACTGTAAGAAGATATGGGTTGTAAAATCCATGTAAATGGGTTATAATAATTCAAGAGGAAACCTGGAATGTTCGATACTTCTGTTATTTTGAACCTACATTACTTTAAACGGGACTCCTATATCTCTGTAATATGTCAAGCCTCCAAGTTATGCAGGGGAAGGCAGAAAAGCAGATGCGGGCACCCACCTAGCAGCAGCTAGGAGTCAAAATACAGAAACCGGCATTTTGGGGAATACGAAAGATAAAACGGTGTCGTGAGAAATCACGGCGCCGCTTTTTATGTGTTTGTGAAATGGGAAACGCTGTTCCTGCGTTAAAAAAGCATTTGACAAGATACAGAGGAATCATTTTTTGTACATACAGGTAATATATATAGAAAAACGGACAAGGACTAAAGGTTCATGGGGAGAAATTATAGAAGAAATTATCAAAGAGATTTCAAAAGGGAAGGTAAGAAAACATATTATCGTAAAAGCACAAAAGGGAACACGATACATAAAAGAAGTATTTTCCTGAGTCTTGCAATTTTGTGTACTGCGTTTGGGATTGCAGTAGGGAGTCAGTGGCTGCCGGAACAGGCGAGAACGCTGAAGTATCGGATTCACTCCGGGAAAGAAGAGAAAAATAATAGCCGGGCTTCGAAAACTCCGGAGGAAGAGAAACAGGAGCTTTCTGATAATCCGCTGATACGAGTCGTGCTTATGACGAATGGATATCAGGGAATCATACATAAGGAAGTAAAACTGCGGGCAGACAGTGAGCTGACATTGACTTATGGGAATCGTACGGAGCAGATCGCTGCGGGAGAATGTGTGGTGGTCACCGCGGATGATGCGAGATTATCAGAAGGGAATATGCGAATTGAGGCTAAGGACGGAGTGTTACAGATAGAAAGTATGAAGCGGGGAGACGGTGTTCCGGCGTATAATGGAGTTATCGAGCTTCGAAGGGCAGAAAATGGCATTGTAGTGGTCAATGAACTTCCGATAGAGACGTATCTGTGCCGCGTTGTGCCAAGTGAAATGCCGGCATCGTATGAGCTGGAGGCGTTAAAAGCGCAGGCGGTCTGTGCGAGAAGCTATGCTTACAGACAGATGGAAAGCTATGGATACCCGGAGTATGAGGCGCATGTCAATGACAGTACCGATTATCAGGTTTACGGCAATTCTCTGCCGGACGAGCGGGCAGACCGGGCGGTGGAGGAGACGAAGGGACAGACTGTCTGGTATCAGGGCAAAATTGTGACCACTTACTATTATTCTACTTCCTGCGGACGAACAACGAACGCGGAAGCATGGGGGAGCACGCCATCAGAGGAAAATGGGTATCTTCAGAGCGTAGATGTAAAAGGAACAGATGGAGATTATGAAAAAGCACTTCCATGGTATCGCTGGCATGCAAAAATTCCAGAGCAGGAAATGGAAGAGAATATCCGCCGTAATACCGGAAAAGATATCGGAGAGTTAAAAAGTGTGGAGGTAACAAAGCGAGGAGCAGGCGACGTGGCACTTGTGTTGACAGCGGTTGGAAGTAAGTGTACGGTGACGGTAGAGACAGAGAATAAAATACGAACTGCACTTGCCGGAGACTATGATATTGTGAAGCAGGATGGAAGTACGAGAAATTGTGGAAAGCTTCTTCCCAGCGCTTTTTTTACTATTAAGAAAGAAAAAGGCAGCTATTGCATCGAAGGCGGTGGATTCGGTCATGGAATCGGAATGAGCCAGACCGGAGCAAATGAAATGGCAAAGCAGGGGAAAAACTACCGGGAAATCTTAGAACTGTTTTATCCCGGAGTGAATGTAGAATAACGGTTTTGGCGTGTGAGTGTAGAATAACCGTTTTGGCGAGAATAGACAAAATGAAGAAAATCGGGTACAATAGAGAGAAAAGATAACAGGAGATCATTATGAACAGATTGAAAAGAGGTTATGCCAAATTTACAGAGATCATTAATCAGGTAAGTGATCATCACGTAGGCGCGTATGCTGCGCAGACAGCATACTTCTTTATGCTGTGTATGATTCCTATCATACTTCTTTTGTTAACGTTGGTTCGTTATACACCGATTACGAAGGCAGATGTGATGAGCGCTGTGATCCGTGTATTCCCGTCTTCTGTGGAATCTATGATCACAACGATTGTTAATCAGGTATATAACCAGTCCATGGGTATCATTCCGGTTACAATTCTAGTTGCGCTGTGGTCGGCGGGGAAAGGCGTACTTGCGATTACGACCGGTCTTAACTGCATTTACGGATGCAGAGAGACCCGAAATTATGTATTTCTTCGGATACGTTCAACGATTTATACGATGATGTTCCTGCTTGTGATTATTTTGCTTCTTGTACTATCGGTATTCGGTAATACACTTAATATTTTTATTGCGGAACACATACCTCTTGTGAAAAATGTTGCAGATTGGCTGATCGAGGTTCGCATTGTAATCACGCCAATTGTGTTAATGATCTTTTCGCTGCTGATTTATAAATTTCTTCCAAACAGAAGAGATAAGATTTTAAGACAGCTCCCGGGAGCGGTTTTTGCAGCAATCGGATGGATGATCGTATCATGGATCTTCTCGGTGTATGTCGATGTGTTCCGGGGATTTTCCAGTATGTACGGAAGCCTTACAACGATTGTGCTCATCATGCTCTGGATGTATTTTTGTATGTACAGTATTCTTCTTGGCGGAGAGGTTAATGTATTGATGTATGATAAGCTGTTTCCGGAGAAGGAAAAGGCAGAACTGTCGGCGAATGCGGACGAAGCGAAGAACTAAGAGGTTCGAAGGAAACGCAAAATTACGTCTTGACATCTATCGGGCGTATGTTACAATAAGAAAGTATTCAAATATAAATATTTTAATAAAAAGCAATGACCGTGTAAGTAGAGAACTGTTTTCCACTAGAGAGAGAAGATCGATGGGCTGAAAGTCTTCTTTGGTTCAGGCAGGGATTGAATTTCCCACGTGAGCTGCATTTTTGAACATGATTTGACAGATTAGTAGGAAATGCCGTGTGATGCGCGTTATGCATAAATGAGTGCCTGCATTATAGCAGATAAGATTATGAAGCGTGCAGGAATCAGGGTGGTACCACGGGTAAATACAGACCTCGTCCCTTTTTGGGGACGGGGTTTTTCTAATATGTAAAAAGGAGATAATAAGATGAAAGAAAAATTACAAAGCATCAAAGAAGAAGCGTTAAAAGCGATTGAACAAGCAGATCTTCCAGAGAAGTTGAACGATGTGCGTGTAAAATACCTTGGTAAAAAAGGTGAACTGACAGCAGTGCTTAAAGGAATGAAAGATGTTGCACCGGAAGACAGACCAAAAGTCGGTCAGATGGTCAATGAGACGAGAGAAGCCATTGAGAAAGTAATGGAAGAAAGAAAAGTAAAGATGGAGCGTGCAATCCGCGAAGAGCAGATGAAGAAAGAAGTCATTGACGTTACACTTCCATCTAAGAAAAATATGGTAGGACACCGTCATCCGAACACTATCGCTTTGGAAGAGGTGGAGAGAATCTTCGTCGGTATGGGCTATGAAGTGGTAGAAGGACCGGAAGTAGAATATGACCTGTACAACTTCGAGAAACTGAACATCCCTGAAGATCATCCGGCAAAAGACGAGCAGGATACATTTTACGTTAATAAAGATATCGTACTTCGTACCCAGACATCTCCGGTACAGGCACGTGTGATGGAAGAGGGCAAGCTTCCGATACGTATGATCGCGCCGGGAAGAGTGTTCCGTTCTGACGAAGTAGATGCAACCCATTCACCGTCTTTCCACCAGATTGAAGGACTTGTAATCGATAAAAACATTTCTTTCGCAGATTTGAAAGGAACTCTGGAAGTATTTGCAAAAGAACTGTTCGGACCGGAGACAAAGACAAAATTCCGTCCGCACCATTTCCCATTTACCGAGCCAAGCGCAGAGGTAGATGTAACCTGCTTCAAATGCGGAGGAAAAGGATGCCGTTTCTGTAAAGGTTCCGGTTGGATTGAGATTCTCGGATGCGGAATGGTTCACCCACACGTATTAGAAATGTGCGGAATAGATCCAAACGAATATACAGGATTTGCATTTGGTGTAGGACTCGAGCGTATCGCACTTCTCAAATACGAAATCGACGACATGAGACTCTTATACGAAAATGATATCAGATTCCTGAAACAATTTTAGCGAGCACACACAGGAAGGAAGCACGAACGAAGTGAGTATTTACTTCCGTGTGCGAGCGGCGCGGATGAAATTTGGACACCCCAAAATGCAGTTTGGGACGTAGCATTTTTAAACTTTGCTACGTCCTCAATGAAAGGAGATTACAATGAATACATCATTATCATGGATAAAGGCATATGTTCCTGAGCTTGATGTGACAGCTCAGGAGTATACAGACGCGATGACGTTGTCTGGTACGAAGGTAGAAGGTTACGAGGAGTTGGATGCGGATCTTGACAAGATTGTGGTTGGTCAGATTGACAAGATTGAGAAGCATCCGGATGCGGATAAGTTGATTATCTGTCAGGTAAATGTTGGAGCTGAGACGGTTCAGATCGTTACCGGTGCTCCGAATGTAAAAGAGGGAGACAAGATTCCGGTTGTTTTGGACGGCGGACGTGTGGCTGGAGGTCACGAGCCGGGACAGCGCGTTGCCGGCGGCATCAAGATCAAGAAAGGAAAGCTTCGCGGTGTGGAGAGTGCCGGCATGATGTGCTCCATCGAAGAACTTGGTTCTAACAGAGAAATGTATCCGGAGGCACCGGAGTATGGAATCTATATCTTCCCGGAAGATACAGAAGTTGGAGCTGATGCGGTAGAAGTGTTAGGACTTCATGACGTTGTATTTGAATATGAAATTACTTCCAATCGTGTAGACTGCTACAGTGTGGTTGGAATTGCCAGAGAGGCAGCGGCAACGTTCCGCAAAGAGTTCGTGCCTCCTGTAGTAACAGCTGTTGGAAATGATGAAGACGTAAATGATTTCATCAAAGTGACGGTAGAAGATCCGGATCTTTGTCCGAGATACACCGCACGAGTAGTGAAAAATATTAAAATCGGTCCTTCTCCAAAATGGATGCAGAGAAGACTTGCATCTGTAGGAATCCGTCCGATCAATAATCTGGTTGACATCACCAATTATGTGATGGAAGAGTACGGTCAGCCAATGCATGCCTACGATCTTGATACAATCGCAGGCGGTCAGATTGTTGTAAGAAGAGCGAAAGAAAATGAGACATTTGTGACATTGGATGGACAGGAGAGAAAGCTGGACGAGTCTGTATTAATGATCTGTGATGGCGAGAAATCCGTAGGAATCGCCGGAATCATGGGTGGTGAGAATTCCATGATCACAGATGATGTACACACGATGTTATTTGAGGCTGCTTGTTTTGACGGAACAAATATCCGTAAATCAAGCAAAAAAGTCGGACTTCGTACGGATGCCTCCGGTAAATTCGAGAAAGGACTTGATCCGAATAATGCTGAGGCGGCAATGAACCGTGCCTGTCAGTTGATTGAAGAGATGGGAGCCGGTGAAGTAGTCGGAGGAATGGTTGACGTATACAGTAAGAAAAAAGAGCCGGTACGCGTGCCATTTGATGCAGACGAGATCAACGGACTTCTTGGAACAGATATTTCCAAAGAGGATATGCTTTCTTACTTCAAGAAAATTGATCTTGAGTATGATGAGGCTACCAATGAAGTGATTGCACCGACATTCCGTCACGATCTGTTCCGTATGGCAGATCTTGCAGAGGAAGTGGCAAGATTTTACGGTTATGACAATATTCCGACGACATTGCCAAGAGGAGAAGCTACTACAGGTAAGTTATCCTTCAAGTTAAGAGTAGAGGAGATTGCCCGTGACATTGCTGAGTTCTGTGGCTTCAGTCAGGGAATGACGTATTCCTTCGAAAGCCCGAAGGTATTTGATAAATTATTGATTCCTTCTGATTCCCCACTTCGAAATACAGTGGAGATCATGAATCCGTTGGGAGAAGATTATAGTATTATGCGTACGACATCCTTAAATGGAATGCTGACTTCTCTTGCGACAAACTACAATAGAAGAAATAAAAATGTAAGATTGTACGAGCTTGGAAATATTTATCTTCCAAAATCACTGCCGCTTACAGAACTTCCGGAAGAGAGAATGCAGTTTACACTTGGTATGTACGGAGACGGAGATTTCTTCAGCATGAAAGGTGTTATTGAAGAGTTCTTTGAGAAAATCGGACTTCATAAGAAAGAAACCTATGATCCGAATGCAGGAAAACCGTATCTGCATCCGGGACGTCAGGCAAATATTATCTACGACGGTGTGGTAGTCGGATATCTCGGTGAGGTGCATCCAGACGTAGCTGATACTTACGGAATCGGTACAAAGGCTTATGTAGCTGTACTTGATATGCCGGAAATCACGGAGAGAGCAACCTTCGACCGCAAATATACAGGAATCGCCAAATTCCCGGCAGTTACCCGTGACATCAGTATGGTAATGCCAAAAGAGATTCTTGTAGGACAGGTAGAAGAAGTGATCGAGAAAAAAGGCGGCGCTTATCTTGAAAGCTACGCATTATTTGACCTGTATGAAGGTGCACAGATCAAAGAAGGATACAAGTCTGTAGCTTATTCTATCGTATTCCGTGCGAAGGATAAGACGCTTGAGGAAGCAGAAATTTCACAGGCTATGGAGAAAATCTTAGCCGGTCTGGAAGAACTTGGAATCGAGCTTCGTAAATAGAAAGGGATGCATTCATATGAAACGACAGGATTTTTATTATGAATTGCCGGAAGAGCTGATTGCCCAAGATCCCCTTGAGGATCGTTCCAGCTCCAGGCTTCTTGTGTTAGACAAGGAGTCTGGGGCTGTTTCCCATCATGTGTTTAAAGATGTGATCGACTATCTAAATGAAGGGGATTGTCTGGTTATCAACGATACAAAAGTCTTGCCGGCAAGACTGATCGGCGCAAAAGTGGGAACTGATGCAAAGATTGAAGTGCTTCTTTTGAAGCGCAAAGAAAATAACATATGGGAAACGCTTGTAAAGCCGGGGAAGAAGGCGAAAATAGGAACAAAGATCAGTTTCGGTGACGGACTTCTCATGGGGGAAGTGGTTGATATCGTGGAGGAAGGAAATCGTCTGATTCAGTTCACTTACGAGGGAATCTTTGAAGAAATCTTAGATCGGCTCGGACAGATGCCTCTTCCGCCTTATATTACACATCATTTGGAAGATAAGAACCGATACCAGACGGTATATGCGGAGCATACAGGCTCTGCGGCGGCACCTACTGCGGGACTTCATTTCACACCGGAACTGTTGGAGAAAATTGAGAAAAAAGGTGTGGATATCGCAAGAGTTACGTTACATGTAGGTCTTGGCACTTTCCGACCTGTCAAGGTGGACGAGATTACCGATCACCATATGCACTCGGAATTTTTCCAGATTGAGGAAGAGGCGGCAACGAAGATTAATCGGGCAAAAGATGCCGGAAAGAAAGTGATCTGTGTGGGAACAACAAGCTGCCGGACAGTGGAGTCTGCGGCAGATGAAACCGGACATTTGAAAGCGTGCAGCGGTTGGACAGAAATCTTCATCTATCCGGGCTACCAGTTTAAAGTGCTGGACAGTCTGATTACGAATTTCCATCTGCCGGAATCTACGCTGGTCATGCTGGTATCAGCGCTTGCAGGACGGGAACATGTGCTGGCTGCTTATGAAGAAGCAGTCAAAGAGCGTTATCGCTTTTTCTCCTTTGGGGATGCGATGCTGATTCAGTAATAATGATGAGAAAATAATAGAGTTTTTAGAAAAATGAGTAGTCAGATTTATGGCTACTCTTTTTTTGATGTCGCCATTTCTTTTGTTAAATAAGAATGAGATATTATATAATAATATAAAATTATTTGCTTGAAAATAGTCTGATAATTATGTATAATAAAACAAAAAAGTTAGATGGGAGGTATGTCATATGAAAAAGAATTTTATCATTTTAAGTGTGCTTTGCGTTATGTTCTTAACCGGATGCAGTACGGATTATGCCAAAGTGTGTCAGGAAAATATCGAAGAGTATAACAATAAACAGGTGAAGCAGACAGAGGAATCGGAGATCGTTGATCAAGGAAAGCCGGACAATATATGCACACTTACCGTAGACAAAGAACAGAAGCGTGTGATGCGGAAATACGAACAGGAAGGGGCTACTACAATTCTTTCGCAGGAAGATGGTAAGTGGTATTCCTACGTGGATGTGGGAGACGGGAACTTAAGCAAAAATGAAGAAGTGACGCTTAGTGGGGAAGAACCGCTGACAGCAGCAGATATTGACATTTCCGAAGAAACAACCTATACCGTGGAAGGAAAAGAAAAAGTTGGGGAACAGAAGGCTGTGAAAGTGAAAGTAACCACTCCGGTGGAAGAAAACATAGCAACTGAAATGAAAGAGAACGGACAGATTACAGAGACGCTGTTAGAAAACGAAGAGTTCAAAAAAGCGTATGATGATGTGGTCAATGAGAAGGAACGTGTCAGCTATATATGGATTGACACGGAGACGAAGGAAATGATCAAAATGGAGACGGATGTTACGAAGAACAAGCTTCTTCTTCATTATTATATGGCAGCTGTCATGGAAGCGCCGACTTATGAAGAACTTCCATCTTCTGTCACGAAAGTGGTAACGTACTCTGATGATGACAGTATAGATCCTATTGAGCTTCCGAAGGAGAAATAAAGATGAGTGTGTCGCTTGGACCTTTTATGACCTGTTTTGTAACCATTTTAATCTTGACAGGCTATGTACATTTTATTATGAAACGAAATGGCACTCTCTTTCGGGGAACTATCAAGATTGTCTTTGGTGTCATAGCAGTGATCCTGCTGCGGATGATGGTGCCCATTAATTTTCCGTTTACCAAGACCATCTATTCCAGCCGACTCTTAATTGGGCTTGGAAATATTGTGTATGCAAATGTATATGGAGACAGAGAGATTCTGGTATCAGACCTTCTTCTGTGGCTGTGGATCAGTGTGGCAGTGATTTTATTGATCCGTTACTTCCATAAGAGACTCAAAGTGAGACAGTATTTGGAACAATATATCATAAAAGATATTGAAACAAAAGAATACTATGAGTCTATTCTTAAGCAGGCAAAGATTAAAAATGTAAGAATTGCAGTCATACCGGGAGAGAGACAGTCAGCAATCTTCGGCGTCATTCGTCCGATTATGATTCTTCCGGACGCGGTATTGGAGGAGAAAACAGTAGCATATATGATTCAGCATGAGATCAAGCACTATGCCAATTATGATCTGTGGCTTAAGTTTCTTGTAGACTTACTTGTTGTGCTTCATTGGTGGAATCCAGTTGTCTATGTGATGCGAAAGGAATTAAGCCTTGCCTTTGAGTTGTCCAATGATTACATGGTCACCAGAAATATGCCGGAGCTTGAGAAATTAGAATATGCACAGACACTTGTGCAGGCGGCGAAATTAATGAGTAACCAACAGGCATATGACTTGAACCTTACAGGCGGAGAGTGTCTGGAGACAAGGATTCAGATGCTGCTTAAGGAGAAAACAACTGAAAGAGTGCGAGGGCGGTTGCTTACAGCAGCAAATCTTCTTTTTGTGTTTCTGATTATGATAATTTCTCTGGTTTTTGTACCGGAGGTGTTGTATGAAGAAAGTGTGCATTATGACAGTGAGGAGTTTGAAGGAGTCTTTGATATCACTCCGGAAAATGCGTATTATTTAAAAACGGAGAATGGATATGAATTATATGCAGATGATGTCTATAGATGGACTGAAAAAGAAATAGCTGAAGAATTTAGAGAAATGAGGATACCAGTTTATGAGAAGAAATAAATTAAAAATTGTTTTGTCATAAGGAAGGAAGCGTATGAAAGCAAAGTGGAAGTTTTTTATCATGGCAGCAGTTGTTCTATCTTTGGCCGGATGTGGGAAACAGGAAAAGGAAGAAGGAAATACAGTGACTGAGTATTTCAAAGAAGCGCCTGTAACTATGCCGGAAGATATCGTTGGATGCTTAGATTTTCAGTATGGGGAAGACGGAGAATACCAAGCGATTGGACAGGATGAGACAAAAGGCGTTGTACTTTGGAGTTCCTCTGATCAGGGTGAGAGCTGGGATGAGATATGGGCGCTCCCAGATCAGTGGAAGAACAGTCTTGTGACGGAGGCTCAGTTCACAGAAGATGGCGGAATCTTTTGTGTGCTTGCCAAAGATGCTCTGCAGGAAGGCATAGATACCCCAGAGGCTTCTTTTGCTTATTTTTCCCCGGAAGGTGCATTTGAAGAGAAGAAACTGTCAGCGTCACAGGATGGATTGAGCGAGATCGTATGTCAGAATGGACTGGTATATGGAAGGAATACAAGCGGTATTGTAAAGGCCTATGATTATAAGACCGGAGAAGAGAAGAAGGTCTATGATCAATCGGGAATGTTTGCCAATCAATTTGTATTAACAAAGGATCGGGTGATCGCCATAGGGATTGACAAGGTTGAGCAGTATGACCTTGAGGATGGAACAGTTCTTGAGACAAGTAAGAAGATGAATCAGGCGCTTCTTAAGCTGGCGTCAGAGAATCAAGGTTATGCAACGCGCACGTGTTATGACAAGAACGCCAATGCCATCTATTATGTAGGAACCGGAGGAATGTTCCGGTATGATATAGATAAGGAAGAGGTAAAAAAGATGCTGTATGGGGAAAAGCATGTTTTCTCAGACAGTAAAGGATATCTCTCAGATGTGTCTGTCTTAGATGACCAGCATGTGGCAATCAGTTTTATCGGTCAGGACAGAAAGGCACAGGTGAGTGTGTATAGCTACGAAGAAAAGGGACATCAAGTCAGACTGACAACGGAATTAAAGGTTTATTCCCTATATGAGAATGACAGAATCCGTGAATTGGCAAATACATACAATTCCAAACAGTCGAAGGTTCATGTGAAGTATGAGTGTGATATTACAGCAGAAAACTGGATTTCCGTCAATGACGCGATCAGCAGGCTGAATACAAGACTTGCAGCCGGAGAAGGACCGGATGTGATTCTGTTGGACGGGTTAAATGAGAAGGCATATATAGAACAAGGCCTGTTGTGTGATGTGTCCGATGTGTTGGATAAGAAGGAGCATTATACGAATCTGGCACTGCCCTATACGAGAGAGAAATATGTATATGCAATTCCACTTCAATTTCATCTTATGACGATTCATGCAGAGGACGACGTGACAAAGTCTATTGGAACTTTGGAAGAACTTGCCGGAAGTTTGGAAGCATACCACGCAGACCATCCTGACAGAGCCACATTAGAAAGATGGGAAACATCAAACTATATGGAAGTTATTTTTCAGACATATTTTCCGGAACTGTTAAAAGATGGAACACTGGAAGAGAAGGAATTGGAAAATTTCTATAAGAATATGGAACGGATCTATAAGGTATCTGAATTTACCTTTACGGACGATGATGGCAGTGAGGATGAGAGTAAAATTGATCTGAGTTCTTTAAAACTTATGGATAACGGACAGCAGGAAGGACTTCTCGCTATGAAAGAAGCGGATGTTTCAATCAGTGGTGCGCTCCAGAATTGGGATTTATCAAGACTATATTATTATGGCGAAGTGAGAGAAGGATTGACTTACGACTATTTCCAAAGAGACGGGAAACCAATCTTCCTTCCGGTAAATGCGCTTGCAGTCATGGAAGACAGCAACAAGAAGGAGATGGCGAAAGATTTCCTACGTCATTGTATTTCTTATAAGGAAGTCATGGAGTCCAGCGAAGGCGTGGGGTTCTCCATTCATCGAGAAGCAATGAAAAAAGCATTTGCAGTAGGAATGGATGACACAGAAGAGATGGAAAATAGCAAAGGTGAGACGGTAGAGCTTCCGTGGAAAGATCTGCCGAAAAAGGAACAGGAAGCATTTTTTGAGATGGTGGATCATCTGGAAGAGTATTCCTGTGTGGATCAGGTGGTAAAAGAAATTGTAATGAAACAGGCAGAAACCTATATCAATCACGAAGGGACGTTGGAAGAATGCACAGCTTCAGCGGTAGAAAAGGTCAATCTCTATCAACAGGAATAAAGAAGAAAAGAGCGGGAATCTGCTTTATACTGCCTAGCGTGATCGGGGTGCTGATATTTTTTATCCTGCCATTTCTTGATGTTGTCAGACGATCTGTCAGCAACACGTCGAGCACAAGATATGTGGGAGCGAGGAACTACATGAATGTGGCACAAAATGAAGCGTTCCGTTTGAGTGTACAAAATACAGCTCGCTTTCTACTGATCAGTGTGCCTTTGCTTTTTCTTGTATCTTTGCTTCTTGCTTATTATATTAACACGCAGATTGCGAGGAAGGGGCTTGTAAAGGCAGTGCTTTTATTTCCCATGATCCTTCCGGTATCGACAACGACTCTGTTCTGTAGAATTTTGTTCGATAATGCAGGAATCCTGAACGGAGCATTTCAAAAACTGGGAATGGATACCCTCAGACTGATGGATACAGGAACTGTGTTCTGGGTGTTGGTGGCGCTGTATTTCTGGAAAAATATTGGCTTCTGTGTGGTGCTTTGGAGTGCGGCTATGGAAGCAATCCCGAAGGAAATCTTCGAGGCGGCGCGGTTAGACGGAGCGGGATTCATGACGAAGGTTATGCGAATCATTCTTCCGCTCCTGTCTACATCGGCGTTTATCATACTGCTGCTTCTTATATTGAACAGCTTTAAAGTATTTCGGGAGTCGTATATGTTAGCAGGAAATTATCCGCATCGGTCGATTTATATGACGCAGAATATATTTAATAACTGGTTTCATAGCTTTTCCATTGAGAAAATGGCGGCGGGAGCGGTTCTGGTGGCTTTTGTGCTGGCAATATTTGTGTTGCTTTTGCAGAGACAACTGATTAAGAAGGTGTATGAAAAATGAGATATTTACAAAAGGTTTGGAAATGGCTCTTTGGCATTATAGTGGTGCTTATTTTTTGCCTGCCGGTCGTATTTCTTCTTGCCGGTTCTCTGAAAGGAACAAAAGAATTGACAGACAGTCTCGGAGCGGTGATAGCTGGAAAAGGAGGAGACTTACAGTGGAACTTCTTTCCGGCATATCCAACACTTCGCCATTATGTGAAGGTTCTGTTTGACAGTCCGCAGTTCTGGACACTATTTTGGAACTCTGTGAAACTTACGGGTGTTACCGTATTCGGACAGATTCTTATCAGTATTCCGGCGGCGTGGGGATTTGCAAGGTATCGATTTACACATACGATCTTCCGCGTTTATATGATTTTGATGATGATACCGTTTCAAGTCAGAATGATATCGGAATATTTGCTTTTACAGAGGATGGACCTTCTTGATTCTTTCTGGGGAATTGTGCTGCCGGCAATATTTTCAGCATATCCGGTATTTATTATGTTTCAGTTCTTTGTCAGTATTCCGGAAGAAGTGCTTGACGCGGCAAGAATCGATGGGGCGAATGAGTGGCAGTTGTTTGTAAGGATTGGCGTACCGCTTGGGAAAACGGGGATCATAAGCTCCATGATGTTGAGCGTTCTGGAGTGTTGGAATATGATAGAACAGCCGATGGTATTTCTGGATACAAAATCACGGTGGCCGGTGGCATTGTATGTGCCACAGATTACGGAAAATGGAATTGGTGTTTCTTTTGCAGTTTCTATTCTTGTGCTAATTTTACCGTTTTTGGTATTTTTGGCAGGGCAGGAGTATATACAGAAGGGAATTGCTGCTTTTATGAAGGGTGAATGATGACAGGAGATAAGGACATGCGGAATAAAGTATTAAAAAGCATTGGAATCTTTCTGATCGTGGCAGTGTTGTGTACGATCATTTCGCGGGGGCTCTATGTGGCTTCCATTGCAGATGTGACACTTAAGGAGCCGAACGCACGAGTGTTGAATCATGACATTGAAACAAGTGGAATGATTGAACAGAAAAGGAAAATCGTTGTTTTGACAGAAGCAGATCAGATTGTTACGGACATTTATGTAAAAGAAGGGCAGAAGGTGAAAAGCGGAGACCCTCTCTTTTCTATAGATCTTGATTATTTAAAACAGCAGATTGATGTTATGAAAAATGAACGAAAGCAATTAGGATATCAAATTGAGGATGCGAAGAATCAAGAGGAAGATAAGAAGAAGCAGGATAATCTAAACCGCGGACAGGCAAAAGACAATTATGATTATCTTGTGGATAAATGGGAGACACAGATAGCCAAGGATGCGGAGGCTGTGGAGAGTGCCAAAGAAGCTTATGAGAACAGTCTGAAACAAGAGACAGAAGATGGAAGTGAGACACAGCAGCTTCTTGCGGAGTGGGAAGAGGCGCAGGCTCAGTATGAGGCGGATATCATTCAGAGAGACGGCGAGCTTTTTGAAGCGGGGCAGACGGTGGAATCCAGTCAGTTGACGGGGGAAAATAGCACTTCGGAAGAACAGCTTAAGCTTCAAAGAGAGCAGATTGACATGAAAATGGAAGGACTTAATTTGCTGGCTTCGCAAGAGGGGAAGGTCTTATCGGATACAGAAGGAGCGGTGTCAGAAATTCTTGTCCATACAGGAGAAGCTACACCGGCTACAGCCAGTATACTGCTGTCTGATCTTTCTTCGGGAATCCAGACAACGGTTACATTAAATGCAGATGAGGCAAAGCATATCACAGAACAATCGCAGGCGACCATGCGCGGAACCGGAAGTAGTGGGGAAGAAGTTGTTCTTACAGACGTAAAGATTCAATCGATAAAGGAAAAGAAAGATGCGGAAAACGATTCTGCTTTTGAAGTTGTGTTAGAGTCAGCGGAACCATTGTTTGAAGAAGGAGCGAATGTTTCGGTGGAAATTAAGAATCCTTCGAAAGAGTATGAAATTTGCATCCCTCTTGAAGCGCTTCATACAGATGGAGTCGATAAGTATGCAGTCTATATTACTGAGGAGCAGGATACGTTGATTGGCAAAGAGCTTACGGTAAGAAAAGTACCGGTGAAGATTCTGGATAAAGATGCAGAATTTGCGGCGATAGAAAATGATACCTTATCCAATCAGCAGAAAATCATTGTTTCATGTGAAAAAGCTATTGAAGAGGGTATGACGGTAAAAGAGAAGGAAACATAAATGAAAAAAAGAAATATTTTCATAAGCACCGCTCTTGTTTTAGTCGGGATACTTGCCTTTTGTTTTGCGATTAACAAGGCGGCAGAATTGAAAGAATATCAGAAAACTTCATGTATGAAATTGGAACATGAGATAGATGCAGTGTCCGCGGAACAGGCAGCGATTGATTTTATGAAAAATGAAAAAAAGCAGCTTATATTTTGGTCGAAAGAAAGGACAGGGGCATGTGAAAATCCAATGTTCAACAGATCTATGAAAATGAAAGAAATGATTTTCTGTGGAGAATTATCGCTTTTGCTGCCGGAGTGTGGAACGACTGGTGAGAGGGAAGAAAGTCAAGAGTGTATTGTTGATGAAGAAGCCTCACTCCAGTTATTTGGCAATAAAAATGCGACAGGACAAATGATTGAACTTGGCGGAAAAAAATATACGATCTGTCTTACGATCAAAGGAGAAGAAGGGATTGTGATACGAAAGGCGGAAGCCGGAGAGCTGCTGCAATATGTATCAACAAGGGGAAAGCAAGGAGAAAATCGAGAGGCGATACAGAAACTCACAATGAATTATGGGATTGCCGGAGAAGAAATCATGCTGTCGCTGTTTTACTGGTGCGCCAGTCTGATTCTTGGCTTAATTCCGGCTGTCTGTGGTGTCTTGGGAGTAGTTCAGCTGTTAAATATATGGAAAGGGGAGAAGCAAAAGATAAAGATTGGGTGGTTGGAAAAAGGTATTGCAGGAATGGTTGCCGCAATTCTTATACTTCGGATCTGTATGAAGCTTTTTCAGCCGGAACTTGGAAATTCTCTTTATCCGTTATCTGATTTTGATAGCTGGTCACAGCAGATCAAATGGATTGCAAAGCAGTTGCCAAGGACGATGGAGATGGAGAAACCCTGGATATTAGCAACATTTTTTACTACTTTTAGAAAGTGTTTGAGTGCTTCGGCACTGGCGGCAGTTTGTTTATGGAGTGGAATACGATTATATGAAAGAAAAATAAATGGAGTGTGAACGAGACATGAAAGGTTTGACAAAAAGACAGGAAGACGTAATGAATATTTTGTGGGATGCGAAGGAACCGATCATCGCATCAGAAATTGTGAAAACAGGAACGGATCTGAATATTAATACCGTTCAGGCGGCGCTTCGCAGTTTGATCAAGAAGAATTATATTGAAGTGGCAGAAATCGTATATAGCGGAACCGTACTCACCAGAAGTTATCGGGCGATTGTCAAAAGAGAAGAAGTCCCCAATGAGACAGCCAACGAGATACGAAAAGCATTGAGGGAAGAAGATGTATTTGCCCGCTATATTAATGAATTTGATGATCCTATATTGCTTGCAAAACTAGAAACAATTATTGAAGCGAAGAGAAAAGAATTAGAAAAAGCAAAGTAAGATACGGAAAGAAAGTGTGAGAAAAACATGGTAGAGCTAAATGAACGTGCAAAAGAATATTTATCCAGAGTAAAGTGGCAGCACGTTGTGCTGAATATTGAGGAGTTTACCAGCTGATGTGCGCCTCCTTATAAGGAGATGTCTGTAAGTTTTACGGACGAGGGCGAAGAAGCTATGGCAAAAAAAGGATATGCGATGGATAAAAGTGAACTGGGCAATGTATATTATCCGAGCACGGGAATCTGTATTGAAGAGGGCATTGCAATCCATTACATGGATTATCCGTGGATCAGTTGCTTTGAAGTAAAAGGGATTCAGATCCTGTAGAGAGAGGTTCGCTTTGCATACAAAAAACCGGGCAGAAATTGACTGCCCGGTTTTTCTTCTTAATCTCATTTTCTGTATTGCTTTTAAATATCCAACGCTGTCGTTTTATATAAATAAAAGGTACATCTAAATTATGATTAATAGGGATTAGAGTTTTGTTACGTTTACTGCCTGAGGGCCTTTTGCACCTTCAGTTACGTCGTATTCTACTTCCTGACCTTCTTCTAAAGACTTGAAGCCTTCCATGTTAAGTCCGGAGTAATGTACGAATACATCGTTTCCTGATTCATCAGAGATAAATCCGTAACCTTTTTGGTTGTTAAACCACTTTACTGTACCTCTCATTGTGATACCTCCATTAAATGTGAATGACTTGTTACTGTATCTTGCTTTTAAAAAAGGAAGATACTTCGTCACTTTAGCATAAATGAATGAAAAAGTCAATAAATTTGATGGTAATTTCTGCTATTTCTCACAAAGAAAAGAGACGTTTTCTGACAAGATCAGACATCCGTATCTTGACGAAAGAATAGTTAAAGTGTAAAGTATACTCATAAGACTGTCCGTAAGACGGGCTTTAAGCGAGGAAAGATTTATGATTACATTAACAGGAAAAAAGATATCCGAAGGAATTGCGATTGGAAAGCTTTCTTTCTATAAGAGAGATATTAAAGAAATTAAAGAAATCTATGTAAAAGATATAGAGAAAGAAGTAGCGCGGTTTCAGAAGGCAAGAGAAAAAGCAGTGATGGAGCTTCGTGTACTCTATGGGAATTCCATACGGGAAGTGGGAGAAGCCAATGCCGCTATTTTTGAAATGCAGCAGGAGATTCTGGAAGACGAGGATTTTGGCGAGAAAGTAACAAGTATTATCTTAGAAGAGAAGCTGAATGCAGAGTATGCGGTTCAACAGACGGCGGACTACTTTGTGAAGGCGGGTGCTGAAATCGACAAAAACTATATTCAGGGACATGAAGCGGATGTGAAAGACGTTGCACTTCGTCTGATTCGGATTCTGTCAAGAAGCTGGAAGGATAAGCTTCTGTCAGATGAACCATTTATCATGGCAGCGCCGGAGCTGTATCCAAGTGAGGCAATGCAGCTGGAGAAAAGCAAGGTGCTCGGGTTTGTTACCCGTTATGGCACCATCAATTCTCATACGGCGGTGATTGCAAGAACAAAGGGAATCCCGTCAGTGATTGGTCTTGGAGAAGCTTTGAAGAAAGAATATGACGGTAAGACAATCATCATAGACGGGTTCGAGGGAAAGGTATATATCGAACCGGATTATACAACGATTACCCGCATGAAGAAGAGACAGGATACAGATCATGTGAAGGTGAAGGATCTGGAACGTCTGAAAGGAAAAGACAATATTACACAGAGTGGTCAGAGAATTGACATTTGTGCAAATATTGCAAGCAGAGAAGATATTGAGCGAGTGATCCGAAGTGACGCCGGTGGAATCGGACTGTTCCGAAGTGAGTTTATCTATATGGATAACGGAGGGAAGCTTCCGACAGAAGAGCAGCAGTTTTCCATTTACAAGCTGGCGGCAGAATCTATGGGGATGAAGCGTGTTGTCATCCGTACGGCAGATCTTGGCGGTGACAAGCTGGCGGATTGTTTTGAGATGGACAAGGAGAATAATCCGGCGCTTGGATATCGCGGAATTCGTATTTCGCTGGAGAAGGACGAGATGTTCCGCACACAGCTTCGGGCAATTCTTCGTGCATCCGTTTACGGAAATGTATCCATCATGTTTCCGATGATTACGTCTCTGGAAGAAGTAAAGGCAGCAAAGGTGCAGCTGGAGCGCGCCAAGAAGGAATTAAGTGCCAATAAGACCGCCTATAATAAGGATATTGAGGTAGGCGTGATGATTGAAACTCCGGCGGCGGTTATGATTAGCGGTGAGTTGGCAAGAGAAGTTGATTTCTTCAGCATTGGAACGAATGACCTTCTGCAGTTTACATTGGGAATGGACAGAACCAATGCGAAGATCGACAGTTACTATAATCCACATCATCCGGCATTGTTGAAGATGATAAGAATCATTACAAATAACGGACATTTGGAGGAAAAGAGAATCAGCATATGCGGAGATCTGGCGGCAGACCTTTCATTGACGGAATATTTCCTTCAGATCGGAATTGACGAATTGTCCGTAGCGCCGGGGCAGGTGCTGGGACTTCGTAAGAAGATCCGTGAGATTCAATAAAATTTCATAATATTCAACCATATTCAGGAAGAATAAAAACCATCATGAAGTCGAAAGATAATAAGCATGATGGTTTTTTTATGCATTTTGCATAAAAAATAATGATTGATTTTGGAACATATTTTGAATGAAAATAGTTGACTATGACTGAAAATGATTGTATTATGAATTTAAAGATGAATGAAGTTGAAAGAAAATGACTGAAAATGAAAAAATAGAAAGAGAAAAAGAAGGAGGAAGAGTATGCTGGCAGAAGAGAGATTTCGGGAAATATTGAAAATTGTAAATGACAAGAAGACCGTTACAGTTCAGGAACTGACTGCTTTGTTACAGACTTCTGAATCTACGATCCGCAGAGACCTTACAACTTTACATCAGAGGGGGGCGTTGATCAAGGTGCATGGCGGCGCTACGACTGCAGAGTCTGAAACGATGACAAGAGACGCGGATCTTTCTTTGAGAAGTACGCTGAATAAGGAAGCAAAGGCTGTGATCGGGAAATATGCAGCAAGCTTAATCCGGGAGGATGATTTTGTTTATCTGGATGCAGGAAGCAGCGTAGATGTGATGATTGATTACATTACGGAGTCAGGCGCACTGTATGTGACCAATTCTGTAAGTCATGCTCAGAAATTATTGAAAAAGGGCATGCGCGTCTTCCTGATCGGAGGAGAGTTAAAGGCGGTTACAGAGGCAATCGTCGGAGCAGAAGCGGTAGAAGGTCTGAAAAAGTATCATTTTACAAAAGGCTTCTTCGGAACGAACGGGGCGGATGCAGTTTCCGGCTATACGACGCCGGATATTACAGAGGCTCTTGTAAAAGAAAAGGCAATGCAGCAATGCAGAAAAAACTATGTATTGTCAGATTCATCCAAAATCAATCAAATTTCATCGGTCACCTTTGCTGATTTCCAGTCCGCACAGTTGATCACAACAAAGCTTCAGGATGAATCTTACAAAAAATATACAAATATTATGGAGGTTCAATAAATGATTTACACAGTTACTTTTAATCCTTCTCTGGATTATATCGTCTCTGTGAAGGACTTCAAACTTGGTCTTACCAATCGCACAGACTCGGAGCTGATGCTGCCGGGAGGAAAAGGAATCAATGTATCCATTGTTCTTAAGAATCTGGGGATTGATAATACAGCGCTTGGGTTCGTGGCCGGGTTCACCGGCGAAGAGGTCGTAAAACGACTGGAGAAGTTTGGCGTGAAAAATGGATTTCTTGAGATCCCGGAAGGATTTACACGGATCAATGTGAAATTAAAATCCATTGACGGCACAGAGATTAATGGGCAGGGTCCATCTATCAGTGAAGAAAAGATAGAACAGCTTATGACCAGGCTTGATGAGATGGGAGAGGGTGACGTTCTCTTTTTGTCAGGAAGTATTCCGGCTTCCATGCCCGATGATACGTACCAGAAGATTATGGAGCGTCTGAAAGGTAAGGGAGTGCTGATCTCGGTAGATGCGACACAGGAATTGCTTCTGAAGGTGCTTCCGTATCACCCATTCCTGATCAAGCCGAACAATCACGAATTGGGTGAGATTTTCAGTGTTGAATTAAAGACGAGAGAGTCCGTCGTTCCTTATGGAAAGAAGCTTCAGGAGATGGGGGCTGAGAACGTGCTGATCTCTATGGCAGGAGAGGGAGCGGTTTTGATCGCATCAGACGGGCAGATCTATGATGCTCCGGCTCCAAAAGGAACTCTGAAAAATGGTGTAGGCGCCGGAGACTCTATGGTTGCCGGATTTATGGCAGGCTGGCTGGAAAGAAAGGAATACCGGCATGCGTTCTACATGGGAGTTGCGGCAGGAAGTGCAAGTGCATTTTCCGAGCGGCTGGCTGTAAAAGAAGAAATAGATCAAGTATATGAACAGGTCGTGAAGACGGCAGGAGGGAAAGAAGAATGAGAATCACAGATTTATTGGATGTAAGAAGTGTCTCACTGGATGCAGCGCCTAAGAGCAAACAGGAGGCAATTGATGCGGCGGTTGCTCTTATGGTGAAGAGCGGTAAGATCAATGATGAAGAAGCTTATAAAAGACAGGTATATGCAAGAGAAGAAGAGAGTACCACCGGAATCGGAGAAGGAATTGCGATTCCACATGGAAAATGTGACGCGGTTGACCGTCCGGGACTTGCAGCAATGGTTATCCGGGAAGGTGTGGATTTTGATTCCTTAGACGGTGCGCCGGTAACATTGTTGTTCCTGATTGCGGCTCCAAACACAGAGGATAATGTACATCTGGATGTATTGAGTAAATTATCAATGATGTTAATGGATGAGACATTTACGGAAAGCCTTCGTAAGGCAGAGACGCCGGAACAATTTCTTGCGATCATTGATCAGGCAGACGAAGAGAAGAAGAGTGTGGATGAAAGACTGGCAGATGTAGAAGAGGCAAAAGAAGATCAGGTTAAAATCCTGGCAGTGACGTCTTGTCCGACCGGAATTGCTCATACTTATATGGCAGCAGAAGGAATTGAGAAAGCGGCAAAAGCAAAAAACTGTTTTGTGAAGGTAGAGACAAGAGGCTCCGGCGGTGCGAAAAATGTACTCACAGAAGAAGAGATTCAGGCAGCGGACTGTATTATTGTGGCAGCAGACGCACAGGTTCCGATGGAGCGTTTTGACGGGAAGAAAGTAATCGAGCGTCAGGTGTCTGACGGAATCAATAAGGCAGATGAATTAGTTGAGCTTGCCATTTCCGGTAATGCTCCGGTATATAAAAGCAGCACCGGAGGAGAAAAGAAACAGGCTGCTAAGAGCGGCGGAAGTGTAGGACATAAGATTTATACACAGCTGATGAACGGTGTATCTCATATGCTTCCGTTCGTAGTAGGCGGTGGTATTTTGATCGCGGTTGCCTTTCTCCTTGATGGTATGCTGGTAGATATTAACTCTTTATCCGTTGCAGACCGTGCAAACTTCGGTACCATCACACCGGTGGCTGCACTGTTTAAAAATATTGGTGGTGTAGCATTTGGCTTCATGCTTCCGGTACTTGCCGGATTTATTGCAATGGCGATCGGTGACAGACCGGCGCTGGCGGTCGGTTTCGTGGGCGGTATGATGGCGGCAAGCGGGACCTCCGGTTTCTTAGGAGCGCTGGTGGCTGGTTTCGCAGCAGGCTATCTGATACTTGCACTTCGCAAAGTATGTGATAAGCTTCCGCAGGCAATCGAGAAGATTGCGCCGGTACTCATTTATCCGGTACTGGGTATTCTGATCATGGGACTTGGCATGACATTTATCGTAGAGCCGGTCATGGGAGGAATTAACACAGCGCTGAATAATGGTTTGACAAGTATGGGCGGTTCCAGTAAGCTGATTTTAGGACTGGTGCTTGGCGGCATGATGGCAATTGACATGGGAGGCCCGTTCAATAAAGCATCTTATGTGTTTGGTACAGCAGCAATCGCATCCGGAAATTATGATATTATGGCAGCTGTTATGATCGGCGGTATGGTTCCGCCATGTGCTATCGCACTGGCAACACTTTTGTTTAAGAATAAATTTACAAAAGAAGAAAGAGAATCCGGACCGATGAACTTTATTATGGGACTTGCATTTATTACAGAAGGTGCGATTCCATACGCAGCAGCAGACCCGCTTCACGTACTTCCATCCTGTATCATTGGTTCAGGACTGGCAGGCGCGCTGTCTATGGCATTTGGCTGTACGTTGATGGCTCCTCACGGAGGAATCTTCGTAGTACCGGTGATGGGAAATGCAGTCATGTATCTGCTTGCCCTTGTGATCGGAACGGTTGTCTCAGCAGTCCTGCTGGGTGTTTTAAAGAAAAAAGTAACAGAATAGATTAAGGAAGAAACAATAACAAGATAAAATAAAATCCAATCAAAGAAAACGGAGGAATGAATCATGAAAGAATTTCAGTATGTAATCACAGATCCAGAAGGAATCCATGCAAGACCGGCAGGGCTTCTTGTAAAGAAAGCCAATGAGTTCGCATCAAAAGTGACGATCAAAAAAGGCGAGAAGAGTGCAGATGCTAAAAGAATCTTTGCAGTTATGGGTATGGGTGTAAAGAAAGCGGACGAGATTACAGTCTGCGTAGAAGGAGAAGATGAGGCAAAAGCTTCAGAAGCAATGGAGCAGTTCTTAAAAGAAAACCTGTAAGAGGGGAAGAGGGCAATGATTACATTATCAGGAAAAAGTGTATTTGGCGGAATCGCCATTGGAAAGATTTCGTTTTATAAGAGAAATGAAATTACGATTAAAAGAAGCCGCGTGGAAGATACAGAGGCAGAAGTAAAACGTTTTGAAAGAGCGAAAGAACAGGCATCCGCAGAGCTTCAGCAATTACATGACAAGGCAATGGATGATGTAGGTGAGACAAATGCCATGATCTTTGAGATTCACCAGATGATGCTGGAAGATCTGGATTATGTGGAGTCCATCGTAAATATTATTACAACGCAGGAAGTGAACGCAGAGTATGCAGTCGGGACAACGGCAGATAATTTCGCTGCGATGTTTGCGGCAATGGATGATGCGTATATGCAGGGAAGAGCTGCAGACGTGAAGGATGTCTCAGAACGTCTCATCAAAGTATTATCAAACAGTGAGCACGCTGCCATGGAAATGGAAGAGCCGGTGATCATTGCAGCCGACGACCTTGTGCCAAGTGAAACCGTACAGCTTGATAAAGATAAAGTGCTTGCCTTTGTTACAATGTACGGCTCTTCAAATTCACATACAGCCATTCTGGCACGAACGATGAACATTCCGGCAGTGATTGGTCTTGGTGAAGATCTGAAGCAGGAATATGACGGGAAACTTGCAATTGTAGACGGAATGGATGGTGTGATTTATATAGAACCTGATGCAAAGACCATGGAAGCCATGCAGAAAAAACAAAAAGAAGACATGGAGAAGAAGGAGCTTCTGGAGCAGTTAAAGGGCAAAGAAAATGTGACAAAGAGCGGTCAGAAAGTAAATGTCTACGCCAACATCGGCAATCTGTCCGATGTGGGGGCTGTGCTTCAGAATGATGCCGGAGGCATCGGTTTGTTCCGAAGTGAATTCCTCTATTTAGAGAGCGAGACCTTCCCTACAGAAGAGCAGCAGTTCAAGGTGTATAAACAAGTGGCGGAAAATATGGCAGGTAAGCGGGTAATTATTCGTACGCTGGATATCGGAGCCGATAAACAGGTGGATTACTTTGGATTGGACAAAGAAGAAAATCCGGCGCTTGGCTATCGTGCGATTCGTATTTGCCTGACAAGACCGGAGATCTTCAAGACACAGCTTCGCGCACTGTACCGCGCATCTGCTTATGGACAGATTGCAATTATGTTTCCGATGATCATCTCCGTGGATGAGGTAAAGAGGATCAAGGAAATGATCCGGCTTGTGCAGGAAGAACTTACAGAAGAAGGGGTAGAATTCCGCAAGGATGTAGAGATCGGTGTGATGATCGAGACACCTGCCGCTGTTATGGTGAGCCATGAGCTTGCTAAAGAGGTCGATTTCTTCAGTGTAGGTACTAACGATCTGACGCAGTATACGCTTGCGATCGACAGACAGAATCAAAAACTGGAATCATTTTATGATGCCCATCATCCGGCAGTATTGTCTATGATTCGTATGGCAGCAGAAAATGCGCATCGAGAGGGAAAATGGATCGGCATCTGCGGAGAGCTTGCAGCTGACCTTACGCTTACTGAGACATTCCTTGAGATGGGAATTGACGAGTTGTCCGTAGCGCCGGGAATGATTCTTCCGCTTAGAAAAACCGTTCGTGAGTGTGAATAATATAAAAAAGTAATAACTACTCATAATGAGAAGTAATAGATGGAGCCATTTACTTTATGGCTCCATTTTGTTAGAATGGGATTGTGTTATCTAAAAATGAGATACATGAAGGAGGAAATCAAATGTTAGAGAAGTTTTTCAAACTTAAGGAGAACGGTACAGATGCAAAGACTGAGATTCTTGCCGGAATCACTACTTTTATGACAATGGCGTACATTCTGGCAGTTAATCCAAGTATTCTGGCTGCAGCTGGTATGGATCAGGGTGCCGTATTTACAGCAACAGCTCTTGCGGCTTTGATTGGTACTTTACTGATGGCTGTCTGTGCGAATTATCCATTTGCGCTTGCACCGGGTATGGGACTGAATGCGTATTTCGCATATACCGTAGTGCTTGGAATGGGGTATGACTGGCAGGTTGCACTGACTGCAGTTTTTGTGGAAGGTATTGTGTTCATCGTTTTATCTCTCACAAATGTGCGTGAAGCAATCTTTAATGCGATCCCGAAGAATTTAAAAGCAGCTGTCAGCGTGGGAATCGGTCTGTTTATCGCATTTATCGGACTTCAGAATGCGAAGATCGTAATTGGCGGAGCAACATTGGTTGAGTTATTCTCTCTTGAAAATTACAATATGGCAAATGGTGTAGAAGCAACATTTAACGATGTCGGTATTACCGTTGTGCTGGCAATCATCGGAATTATTATCACAGGTATCCTTGTGATCAAGAATGTAAAAGGAAATATTTTGTGGGGAATTCTTGCCACATGGATCATCGGAATCATCTGTCAGTTTGCAGGGGTGTATGTTCCAAATCCGGAAATCGGATTTTACAGCCTGCTTCCGGATTTCAGCAACGGACTTTCTATTCCAAGTCTTGCGCCGGTATTCGGAAAACTTGATTTTTCAAGTGTCTTTTCATTGAATTTTATTGTTGTTATTTTTGCATTCCTTTTCGTAGATATGTTTGACACAATCGGAACATTGATTGGTGTATCATCTAAGGCTGATATGCTGGATGAAAACGGAAAATTGCCAAGAATCAAGGGCGCGCTTCTTGCAGATGCAATCGCAACAACAGCAGGAGCGGTTCTTGGTACAAGTACAACAACTACATTCGTAGAAAGTGCATCCGGTGTATCTGAAGGCGGAAGAACAGGTCTTACTGCAGTGACAACTGCTATTTTATTTGGACTGGCACTGTTCCTGTCTCCGATTTTCCTTGCAATTCCATCATTTGCAACAGCTCCGGCGCTTGTGGTTGTTGGATTCTATATGCTGACAAATGTGGTAAATATCGATTTTAACGATATTTCTGAGGCGCTTCCATGCTATATCTGTATCGGAGCAATGCCATTTTTCTACAGCATTTCAGAAGGTATTTCTATGGGAGTTATTTCCTATGTGGTACTGAATCTGTTAACAGGAAAGGCAAAAGAGAAAAAAATCAGTATCTTGATGTATGTGCTTGCTGTCTTATTTATTTTGAAATATATTTTCTTATAAGAACATGCGGGAGAAAAAGATACTTCTGTAAAAGAATAGAAGAGGTGTTGAACAGCTTGTCATTTTGGAACAGTTCCATTATGGCAGGCTGTTTTTCTTTTCTATTGTACCGGAGCAAACAATCGGGTATAATTCTTTATAGACAGTGGAGCAGTACGATATTTGAAAGGTAAGAAAAGGATAAGCAGAATGAATTTACTCACAATGGAACATATTACAAAATCATATACAGACCGCGTACTTTTGGATGATGTGGATTTTGGGATTAATGAAAATGAAAAAATCGGAATCATCGGTGTAAATGGTATGGGGAAATCAACACTTCTTAAGCTGGCTGCGGGAATTACAACATGCGACCAGGGGAAGATCAGTATGGGGAATCAGGTGAAGATCTGTTATCTTCCGCAGACGCCTGTGTTTGAAGAAGGAATGAATATTTTGCAGGCGGCAGTGCGCGGGCACGAGGATGAAACAAACCGATGGACCATAGAGGCGGATGCCAAGGCAATGTTAAATAAGCTGGGATTTTCGGACTACGAAGAAAAAATTGAACATATGTCGGGAGGACAGAAGAAAAGGGTTGCACTGGTCAATGCACTTTTGACTTCTGCGGATATTTTGATGCTTGACGAGCCGACGAACCATCTGGACAATGGGATGTCAGAATGGCTGGAAGAGTACCTCATCAAATTCCGCGGTGCAATTTTGATGGTTACCCATGACCGTTACTTTCTGGACCGTGTAGCGAATCGGATCGTGGAAGTGGATCAGGGGAAATTATACAGCTATCCGGGGAATTATGAACAGTTTGTCACATTAAAGGAAGAGAGACAAAGTATGGAACTTGCCGCACAGCGCAAGAGAAAGAGTCTTCTTCGCACAGAGCTTGAGTGGCTGCATCGCGGGGCAAGGGCGAGAAGTACGAAGCAAAAGGCACATATTGACCGAATCCGCGCATTGCAGGAGATGAAGGACCTTCAGGAAGAGAAAAGAGTGATGTTAGATTCGACATCCTCTCGCATGGGAAATAAGACAATAGAATTGAACGATATCTGTAAAGCATACGGAGAAAGAGAATTAATCCGGGATTACAGCTATATTTTCCTGCGCCATGACCGTATCGGAATCATTGGTCCGAATGGAAGTGGAAAAACAACGCTGCTTAAGATCATAAGCGGTGTGGCAAAGCCGGATCGCGGTACGATAGAGATCGGACAGACGATTCGAATCGGTTATTTTTCACAGGAAAATGAATATATGGATGATTCTATGAAAGTGATTGATTATATCAAAGAAGCAGGGGAATATATTCAGACTTCTGACGGCAGCAGAATCACTGCCTCCCAGATGCTGGAGCGCTTTTTATTTGAAGGAGCGATTCAATGGTCAAAGATTGAGAAGTTATCCGGCGGAGAAAAGCGCAGGCTTTACCTCCTTCGTATTCTTATGAGCGCGCCGAATGTGCTGCTCCTTGATGAGCCGACCAACGATCTGGATATCCAGACACTTACTATTCTGGAAGATTATTTGGATAGCTTTGACGGAATCATCATCACCGTATCTCACGACCGTTATTTTCTGGATCGAACGGTAAATCGAATTTTTTCCTTTGAAGGAAATGGAGTGATTCGCCAATATGAGGGCGGCTATTCCGACTATCTGATCAAAAAGGAGATCGAGTCAGTTTCAGAAGAAGAGAAGCAGGAACAGAAGACTGAAAAGGTTGAATCGAAGTCAAAAGAGACATGGAAGCAGCGGGAGAAGAAGCTGAAATTTACTTACAAAGAGCAAAGAGAATTTGAGACGATTGATGAGAATATTGCGAAGTTAGAGAGTAAGCTTGAAAAACTGGATCAGGACATTATGAAAAATGCTACCAATTCTGTAAAGCTTAGTGAACTTATGAAAGAAAAAGAAGAAGCAGAGCAGGCGCTGGAAGATAAGATGGACCGATGGGTCTATTTAAATGATCTCAATGAGAAGATTCAGGGAGGAGTATCGTAACCGTGACCATAAATAAATCTATGAAAAAAGTATTGAAAGCCCTGTCTTTTGACGGGATTGAAGTGGAGGCGGCAAGACAGCTTGCAAATATCAAAGCCATTGACCCGTTAAAGATTTTCCACCGTACGATTGATTATAAAGTCATGAACGGAGATCATGAAGTGCCTATGAGATTGTATATGCCAAGTGAGGAAATATCAGAAGATCTTCCGGTATTTCTTCTTTTCCATGGCGGCGGCTGGGTGACAGACAGTGTGGATAATTATGAGAGAATCTGCGCCCGGCTTGCAGTGGCAACAGAACACATGGTAATATCCGTAGAGTATAGACTGGCGCCGGAACATAAATTTCCTACAGGTCTGATGGATTGTTATGCGGTGGCAAAAGCTCTTTATACAAGACAGTTTATTTTAAATGTTGACCCTGACAAAATCACACTGATCGGTGACAGTGCCGGAGGAAATCTGGCGGCTGCTGTTTCTTTGATGGCGCGTGACAAAGGAGAGTTTCTGCCGAAGAGACAGATCCTTATCTATCCGGCATTATTTGCAGATTATACAGAGAATTCGCCGTTTCCGTCGGTGCACAAATACGGCAGCGACTATCTTTTGACATCGGGGAAGATGAGAGATTATATTGAGCTTTATGCCTCTTGCCCGGAAGATAAGGAAAATAAATATTTTGCACCGCTTATGGAGACAGATTACAGTCGGCAGCCGGATACACTGGTTTTGACAGCAGAATGCGACCCTCTGAGGGACGAGGGAGAAGCCTATGCAAAGAGGCTTAAGGAAGCAGGAAACCGCGTGAAGCTCTATCGGATCAAAGATGCCCTTCACGGTTATTTTTCGCTTGGAATCAAGTATTTTCATGTAAAAGAAAGCTTTGATCTTATCAATGAATTTTTAAAGGAGGATGGAGCTGATGTTTGAACAGAGGCGGGCTTATTGGAGAAATCTTGATAATGCTGCCAAGATGTTTTCCGCGGCAAGCAGCCCCAAAGACACAAGAGTATTCCGGTTTTATTGCTTGTTGAAAGAACCGGTAGACAGCGGGATACTGCAGGAAGCGTTAAATAAAACGATCAAAAAATATCCGGTATTCTTATCTGTCATGCGAAAAGGTCTGTTCTGGCACTATCTGGAGAAGAGTGAGCTGCGCCCGACGGTGCGGGAAGAATATAAGGAACCGTGCAGCTGTCTGTATGTTCGGGATAAAAAGGCGCTCCTTTTTGAGGTTACTTATTATAAAAACAGAATTAATTTTGAAGTGTTTCATGCGTTGACAGATGGAACCGGGGCGACAGAGTTTTTAAGAGAGCTCGTAAAAAACTATTTATATCTGGCGCACAAGGAGAAGGAACTGCCGGAGATACAGCTTTCGAAAGATAAATTGACGGTGCAGGATCAGGAAAATGACAGCTTTAGCAAATATTACAATCCCGATCTGAAAAGAACAAAGAAGAAAAAGGTGAAAGCATATCAGATCAAGAAGAGGGGAAAGGAATACGAAGAACTAAAAGTAGTAGAAACAACCCTTTCAGTAAAAGCATTGTTAGAAAAAGCAAGAGCTTACGGGGTGTCCATGACGGTATTGCTGACGGCTGCATTTATCTGTGCCATTCACAAAGAAATGAATAAGACACAGGAAAAAAAGCCGGTGGTGCTGATGGTTCCGGTAAATCTTCGGAAAATATTTCCATCGGATTCTATGTTGAATTTTTTCAGCTATATTGAGCCGGGGTATCAATTCGGCGCAGCGGAAGATGATTTTGATTCTGTGTTAATGGCGGTAAAGCAGTATTTTGAAGACCACCTGACGAAAGAAGAAATAGCAGGGCGCATGAATGAATTGATTGCATTTGAAAAGCATAAAATATTAAAATGGGCGCCGCTGATCTTAAAAGATCCATGTATCAAAATGGGAGCGAAGATGGCAGAAGGAGAAGTGACAGCAGTTCTTTCTAATATGAGTGCGGTTAAGATGCCGGAAGAATATATGCCGTATATTGAACGGTTTGGTGTCTATACGAGTACCCCGCGAATGGAGCTATGTGTCTGTTCTTTTAAAGATACGCTGACTTGTGCTTTTACTTCTCGCTACGACAGCCTGAATATCCAGAGGAATTTCTATGAGATCTTAGAAAATATCGGTGTGCCTGAGACGGTTATAGAACCGGAATATCCGGAAGATGCACAGCCGAATTATGAAGGAAGAAAGTTTTACAAAGGGTTTTCCTTTGGCTGTATGATGGCGGCTGTATTTGCGGTAATGGCAAATGTGATCTTTTCACCGCAGCGTCTGTGGTCTGTATTGGTTGCAGCCGGGATTTTCAGCATGTGGGCAGCCCTGTCGGTGGGATATGTGAAACGGCATAATTTACTGAAAAATGCCATGTGGCAGCTGCTTGGCGTGACGATCGGTTGTATCATATGGGATGCCTGTATCGGATGGAGGGGCTGGTCAGTGAACTATGTATTGCCGATCGTATGTTTGCTGATTCAGATTTCCATGGTAATCGTATCCAAAATACAATCACATTCTCCGAGGGAGTATATGATCTATTACGTGATGGCGTCAATGTACAGTATCCTTCTTCCTTTTGTTCTGCTGCTTACAAAGGTGATTCGTTTTCGGGCTTTGGCAGTCCTGTGCGTAGGATTGAGTTTTCTATTTCTGATGGCGCTTATTTTATTTAAAGGGAAAGAGTTTAAAGAAGAAATGCATAAGAAGCTTCATGTGTAAAGCTAATGAGGGAGATTCTAAGGTGGAGGCGAAGAAAGATGGCAAGACGAGTATTTTTGATTGTACTGGACAGTGTAGGAGTCGGAGAGGCACCGGATGCAGAGAGGTTTGATGATGTCGGATGTGATACGTTCGGAACTTGTGTCCGAAGCGGCAACCTTCATATTCCGGTTATGGAAAGCCTTGGAATTTACAATCTGCAAGGAACTTCCTTTCAAAAAAACAGAGAAAAGGTAATTGCATGCTATGGAAAAATGCAGGAGCAGTCTGCGGGAAAAGATACAACGGTAGGACATTGGGAGATTGCCGGTGCAGTCTCACCGAAACCGATGCCGACTTATCCACAGGGATTCCCGCGGGAAATTCTTGAAGAGTTTGAAAGAAAAACAGGGAGAGGTGTGCTCTGCAATCAGGTCTATTCAGGAACAGAGGTCATCAAAGATTACGGAAAGGAACATGTGGAAACCGGAAAGCTGATCGTATATACATCCGCAGACAGTGTCTTTCAGGTGGCAGCTCACGAGGATATTGTTCCTTTGGAGGAACTGTATGAGGATTGCAGGATTGCGCGGAAGCTTCTTACCGGAGAACATGGTGTTGGAAGAGTGATCGCAAGACCATTTGTTGGAACTTATCCGAACTATACAAGAACGGTGAACCGACATGATTTTTCTCTGATGCCACCGAAAGAAACCATTCTTGATGCAGGAAAGGAAGCAGGGATGGATGTGATCGGTGTAGGAAAAATCTATGATATTTTTGCCGGAAGAGGTATCACGAAGACGTATCCAAACGAAGGAAATCAGAAAAATATGGAACGCGTGCGGGAGCTTATGGAGGAAGAGTTTAACGGACTATGCTTCGTAAATCTGGTGGATTTCGATATGTTGTATGGTCATCGGAATGATATTGACGGATATGTCCGTGCACTCAATGAAGTGGATCGGCAGTTGGGGATGATGCTGGAAAAGATGAAAGAAGAGGATCTGCTTATCATTACAGCAGATCATGGCTGCGATCCCGGCTTCAAAGGAACCGATCACAGCAGAGAATATACTCCGTGTCTGTGTTACGGAGCTAATCTCCGACAAGGCGTTGATCTTGGAATTCGAAAGAGTTTTTCCGATATTGCACAGACGATCGCACAGTATCTGAAGATTGAGTTTTCCGGAGACGGAACCGGTTTTTTACAGGAAATTATGAAATGATTCCAATCCCTGAATCAGCTGATTCAGGGATTGAAACGTATATCCCATTTCTTCCCATTTGGTCAAAAGTTCATCCAAAATCTCCCCATTTGTTTTTGAAGTATTGTGCAGAAGAACAATAGCGCCCGGATGGATGCGGGAAAGAAGTTTATCAAAGGCTTCTTCTTTCGTCGGTTGATCGTTTTCGTACCAGTCTACATAGGCAAGGCTCCAGAAGAAAGTATGATATCCGAGATTTTTTGCCATCTTAAGGTTCTCAAGATTATATTTTCCCTGTGGAGGGCGATAAAAATGAGAGATTTCTTTGCCTGTAATCTCCTTATATTGTGTCTCTACATCTTTCAATTCTTTTTCAAAAGCTTCCTTAGAAGATATCTGTGACATGTCCGGGTGATGATACGTATGGTTTCCGACGGTGTGCCCTTCTTTCACCATGCGATTTATAAGCTCAGGGCTTGTGGACAGATAATTTCCCACGACAAAAAATGTGGCAGGAGCTTTGTGTTTCTTCAGGGCATCTAAGATTTTTTCCGTATTTCCATTTTCAAATCCACAATCAAATGTAAGATAAATTATTTTCTCATCCGTATCTTTGACATAGTATGCGTTATATTTTTCAAGTTCTTCTATGGAAGCATTTGCTGTAGGACGTTCGCCGTCTGTTTGAAATCCCAATCCCCAGTTTTCTGTGGCAGACGCGACCGGAGAGATTGTTTCCTCCGTGTACATTGCAGCTTTACGCCCTGCAAAAAAGCAAAGGGTAAAAAGGGCCAGAAGACCGAGAAATCTTAATAGGAGAGGACGAAAATCAGGTTTGTTAGAGGACATGATGACTCCTGTACAGTAATTTGTATTTAGTCTATGAATGAAAAAACATCTTTATGAGATAAATAAATGAAAAGAGAAAATAAAAATCAAAAAAATTTGAAATTTCTCTTTTCAAATCGACAAAAATGCTTTATAATAAAAGCAGTAATAGTTATCAATTTTAAAGTTCGGATTAAATAATATAATCTGTTATCAAAAATGAAAAGTTATACTAAGACAAGAAAAATTATAAAAAGAAAATCAAAAAGGAGGGAACTTATATGTTAAAAGGGAAAATTGCAGTTGTAACCGGAGGAACACGTGGAATAGGATATGCGGTAGTAAGAAAATATCTCGAAAACGGAGCGAAGGTTGTATTGTTTGGCTCCAGAGAAGAGACTGTGGATAAAGCATTAAATAAATTAAAAGAGGAAAATCCAGACTGGGAAGTGAGCGGAGATCACCCGAATCTCTCAGATGCAAAAGAAGTAGAGGCAGCGATTGAAAGAGTAAAAGAAAAATTCGGAAGAATTGATATTCTGGTCAATAATGCGGGAATTTCACAGAGTACGAAGATAGAGGATTATCAGCCGGAGGAATTTGATAAAATTATGGATCTTAATGTAAAGGCATTATTCTATACCATTCAGCCGACTGTAAAAGTTATGCGGGAGCAGGGAGGTGGCTGTATTATTAATACCAGTTCTATGGTAAGTATATCTGGTCAGCCGTCAGGAGTTGGGTACCCGGCAAGTAAATTTGCAGTAAATGGGTTGACGCTTTCGCTGGCAAGAGAGCTTGGACCAAGTAATATCCGTGTAAATGCAGTGGCGCCGGGAATTACAAGAACGGATATGGTGGCTGCATTGCCGGAAAAAATGATTCAGCCTCTGATTGCAAATATTCCGCTTCGCAGAGTGGGAGAGCCGGAAGATGTGGCAAACGGATTTTTATTCCTTGCCAGTGATCTTGCAAGCTATGTAACCGGTGAAATATTATCAGTAGATGGAGCAATGAGAGCATAAAATACGGGCATAAAATAACAACCGGGGACGAAAAAACGTTCCCGGTTTACGTTTGTGTCAGTCTTTACTTCGCGTTTTCGGCGTGGGTTGTTATTACAAGGTCTTCGTAAGGCGCTTCTTTTGTTAATTCTCCGGCACTCTTTAAAATATCTTGCAAGAGCTGGAAACTTTCTTCTTCAAAAACAAGATTATCCTTCCATGTATCCTGTTCATAGTAACGAGTGACGATCGTAGTGATTGTATCAAGATCCGTTTCTTTGAATTGAGGCTCAATAATTTTTGCAATTTCTTCAGGCGTGTGGTTCTGGACATAATTCATTCCTTTTTGCAGTGCGTTCGTAAAGCCTTGAATGATTTCCGGGTTTTTGTCGATATAACTTTGCTTTGCGGAAAATGCGGTATATGGCACATAACCGCTGTCGGTGCCGAGAGAGGCAACGACATATCCTTTGCCTTCTTTTTCCAGATTAGTGGCGCCGGGTTCAAACTCAACGGTAAAGTCGGCCTGACCTTCAGAGAACGCTGCGGCAGTAGAACCAAAGTCAATGTTCTGATTGATTGTCAGATCTTTTTCCGGGTCAATTTTATGTTGCTTTAAGATGTATTCAAAAACCATCTCCGGCATACCGCCTTTTCTTCCGCCAAGCACTTCTTTCCCCTTTAAATTCTCCCATGAAAAATCATCATTTTTCTCACGGGCAACCAGAAAGTTCCCGGCTCTCTGCGTAAGCTGGGCAAAATTTACTACATAGTCAGAAGCGCCTTCGTTGTAAGTATAGATGGAAGCCTCAGAGCCCATGAATCCGATATCAGCATTTCCGGATAGCACAGCGGTCATAGTTTTATCCGCTCCAAACGGAGCAATAAACTTAGTACAAGACACTACAAAAAGTCAACACTTTCTACCGTGTAATCTTCATTCAAATGAATTTCCTCTATGGTAGATCTCCAGAATGTCCGCCGATTTTCCGGTGTTAATTGTTCATATATTTTTTTGAAATCGGAGCGCAGGAGTTCTTCCAGATATGTAAAATCTTTTTCGGCTTCCGGCTGGATAGCGGAAAGCTCTTTCAGCTCTTTTTCAATCCGGTCATATTCAGTGCTGTAATATTCCCATGTGATTCGGTCTTTCTGGAAGAGCAGATTTAAGCGATCCAATTCTTTGTTTAGCTTTTCTGGTGTACGTGTATCTTTTATTTTCTTTTTCTGTTCGCAGATCTTCGTATATCGAATCTGATATTTCTTATATTCTTCTGATAAATTTTCAAGTAGATATTTTTCAATGAGGTTTTGACTGACTCGGTGTCGGCTGGTACATAACCGATCGAGGATGGCGCGGTTGCAGCGATAGTAGCAATAGGTCCGTTTTTCCTTTGTCTTCCGGTTTATGATAGAAGAGCAGCCGGTACCGGCTAGTTTTTGTCCGCATACTGGACATCTTATCAGCCCGCTGAATAAGTAGATTCTTCCAGATGGAGTCTGCTTTATGTTTTTTCTGGAAAGCTCTTGAAGCTGAAGCCATTCCTGTTCCGTGATATAAGCGGGGCAGTAGGGGATGCCGCGGTAGGTGCCTTTGTAAAATTCACTTGATACCATAGTGCGTAGCATACTATAAGAAAAATCTGGATAATAATGCTTCTGCATATATCTCACAGTTTCCGATTTATTCTGGTGAGAGAGCAGATATTTGAAAAAAGCTTCAGTAGCTTCTTCCGTTTCCGGATCTTTGATCATTCGCTTCACGCCATCCACAATACCGGACTTATAACCAAACCCCATGTTAGCCTCTCCGAAAATTAATTTGCCTTGCCGGATAGATGCCTCATTTACAAATTTAATACGTTCAGAAGTAGTATCTACTTCATTTTGACCAATAGACAATACAACATTAAGCTGCAGTCGTCCGTCTCTGGTTTCCATGTTGATACCCGGCTCGGATGCAGACAGCCAATGTACGTCATATTCGTCAAGGATGTCCTGTACTTTGTAGAAATCGGAGAGATTACGGAACCACCGATCAAGACGCCAGAAGAGTATCATATCAATTTTCCCAGCTTTTACATCCTCAAGTAGTGCGTGAATAGCCTTACGCTTTTTTAGTTCCTTACGGGCAGTTTTGCCCTCATCAGCATAGTTTCCTACAACGATCATATTATGTTCTTTGGCGTAACGTTCTAAATATTCCCGTTGAGCTTCCAGAGACTTTCCATGCATCATTTGCTCTGATGTGCTGACACGGATATATATTGCGCAGCGTTTTATTTTTTCTGACATGTCGTATCACCTTCCCTTGAATATTATGTAAAAGTGGGTATAAAAATAACAGCCAGCGAACTTTCGTTCTCTTGCGTAGGCTGCCCGAAGGTGATACAATATTTTTGGTTAAAACGCTGTAGCATCTCCGGAGGTGTTATGGTTAAGTCGTCCTATCTTTGCTGTGCGGAGAGGGCGCGTTACCGTCTCGGTGTTGGTAGCACTGGGGCGGTTCTGTTTTTAATCCAAAGATTTTTGCTGTTCTTTTTCAATTTATATGTTGCCCCAGCCTCTACGATTTTTCCCACGTGGGAAAAATGGTCATCAACATTGTTTTCACTGTTTTTACAAGCTTCCATCGCCTTAGATATAACATTTTGGAATTTATCCCATCTTTTGTAATCTAGTGCGATTTGCAATTCTCTCGCATACCAGAATTCTTCTCCGTATTCATTAATATGTTTAATAGATTCGAATAAAGATTCTGTATAGTTATTTTGTTCTTCTTCTGTTAGTGCCTTCCCAAGAACACGATCGTGTATTTCATTTAACTGACGTTCAAAATCATCCATTATTTCACCTTCTTTCTAACCGTCTGGAATTTCAAACGGTTGACTTTTATGGTGCATTTGCTATAATGTACTTAACAAGACAGCCGATACGATAGAGCAAACCTATCCGTTTCCGGCACAACTATCAGTAACTAGAAATAGCACCTCAAAGCTTGGCCAGAGCAGGGGTGCTATTTTCTATGCGTAAAATTCAGAATTGCTACAAGTAAACTACAGGCTGTCAAAATAATCATGAATTCTTCATATGTACTCATATCAACCACTCCTTCCGCAAGACTCGGAAACGGTGGTATGCACCCTATTGGCTGTCTGGGTAAATACATTATTTAGTTGTTCCCCTGCCCGCTGTGGAGCAGGGGAGGATAGTGATTAGTGACACCGTTTACAAGGTTCATATCCCATGCTTTGTGCCTTTGATAACGTGACCTGTGTTGGATTATTCATTCCACTACAAGAAGAATTACTATGATATTTGCTTCCGGAAGCAGGAATCCAAACCATAGGTTCTTGTGGTTGTGCAGCGGCCTGTTCGGCAGCTAGTCTTTCTTGTTCAGCTTGCTCAGTAGCGATTCTTTCCTGTTCGGCTTTTTCGGCAGCCAGCTTTTCTTCCTCAGCCTTACGTGCGGCCTCCTCTTCGGCTTTCTTCTTTTCTTCAGCTTCCTTATCAATGACTGTAATATGTTTTGCATTGCTTTGAATTGTTTCATTTGCTGTCAAAAATAAAGTAGCATTTCCAGTATTTGTAAAATGTAAAATTGCTTTTCCATCTTTGTATTCTAATTTGGCAATGCTATTTTCTGAAAGCTTCAAAGATTCAATTTCTGCATCCTCAGGAGTAGTAGTTATTTTAATTTCTACAGTTTCATTGATATCAAATGTATCTTTTCCAAAATCTGCATTTATTGATTGTAAGTTACTGTCCGATCCTATCCATATAAAAACCAAAAAAGATGTTATAGTAACTAACCCGGATATAAGTAATCGCTTTTTCTTTGTTTGTACATCGGATTTTTTAACTGCAAAAAAGATAATTGCGATTATTCCTGGAATCCACATAAACGAATAAAGAGCTAAGGCAAAACAGAAAGCAAAAAAAGCTATAATCCAAAACAAGCAACCTTTGTTATTTTTATTCCCTGGTGGAGTAGTTTGTAATGTGGGTTGACTATTATGAGGGGGATTTGCTTTGGTATGGTTGTTGCCACCCAATGTTTCGGTATAGGAGATGCCGGTACCTGGTATTCCAACTGATGCAGTTCTTTTTCCTTTTGAATTTACAGTGTAATGAGCACCCCTAGTACCAACAGTAGCACTGATACTTTTCTTATTAAAATTGATTTTTACACCGGGAGCAATTTTAATACTTTTTCTAAATCTTAATCCCATAGTTTCTTCCTCTCTTTCCTCTTTAACCTACATTGAGAAATCTATCCTACCAACGTTTAAGTTGGGGATGAACATAATATAATAATTATCCAGCGTGGTTCCAACACCGTATTTGTTGCGGTAACACGCCACACATTCTTCTAAGAATTCTTCTGTAACTTCCAGATACTCAGCCATTTCATATCGGCTTTGACATCCATGCTCGAATGCTTCGACGATTCCGGTAAGCCCGATCAGTTTATTAAATGCCCAAATTCGTGCTTGACGTTCCTGTTTTCGGTTTCCGGTCAAATCCATGTCTAAGATGTTTCCGACAGAAGTGTGATGGTGTCCAAGTTCTTCTGCTAAAATACAGGTTTTTTCGGTGGATGTTTCCAGTTCTTCATTTAAAGCAACGTTTCCATCACAATACAATCCTTTTATTCTCTTACTATTAAATTTACGTTCCGTAATATCTATACCGTCCTTGCAGGCATCGTCTATAAGTGATTCATAAGCATTCATGTAAAACACCTCCCGCTCTAGCATATCTGATTGGCTGTCCTTTAAAAAGGATAGCTATTTTCTTTTGTTCTTAACGAATTCTGCAAACTGGCGAATTTCGTCCAGTTCGTCTTCTGTATATTCATCACCATCGAAGTGTGCTGCGATGGTGGTTGGTTCTGATGATGTCATTTCGTACATGTCGTTTACAGTAACACCAAAAATCTTGCATACGCGAAACAATGTGTCAATGTCAATTGAATTTACACCGTTCTCCCATGCAGAGATAGCGTTATGCTTTACGCCAAGTTGCTCTGCCAATGCCTTTTGAGTTATTTTGTTTTTCTTTCTATAGTACAGCAAGTTTTTTGCAATTGTTTCTTTTACATTGTCACTCATTACTGCTACCTCCTTTTAATAGGATATTATCACATTGTTTTCATAAATACAAGAAAAGAACTTCACAGAACATGAAGAAATGAGGTGATTTGAAATTGATAGGGATTAAAGTGAAGCAGTATCTTGATGAGAACGGAATAAAATATTCTTTCTTATCAGAAAAAATCGGAATTCCGATGAATGTGCTCAGTCCGTTATTGAATGGAAAGCGAAAGATGAGCGTAGAGGAATATTTTTTAATTTGTAATGCATTGGAACTTCCAGTTGATACATTTGAACCAGAAGAGGAGGTGTGAAAATGTGGGTACCAAAATGGTATTTTGAAGCACAGGAAAGGAATGTAAAGGATTTAGAGCGCAGGGTAAAGCGACTGGAGCTTATTTGTTTAGAAGAGGCGAGAAACAAAATAGCCAGCCTCCGAAATTCAGAAGCTGGCACAGTTGTAAAAGATGAGTGTTTAACTATTGAGGAAATCATCAATAAGAAGACTAACGCTTGAAGAATCTTTATCAATAAGATTATAAAGCCTAATAAGTTGAGTTAAATCAATAGGATCCCAACTGCTGTTACTTATTTCAACAGCGTATCGGCTTTTATTATCTTGCATACGTAAAGACAATATGCAGTTTTTGGGAGGATTAGTAAATATACTTGTAGGATGCTGAAAAACAGAAAGCGTTAAATATCCATTTTTAAATTTTGAAACATAACTGTAATCAGATAAAAAAATATTGGTTGCTAAATCAGATATTTTCTTTAGCGGCGTAGTTTCATCTTCAGGAAGAGGTTTGAAGTCAAAATTTTTAGGTGGCAATGTCCATGCTAATTCAGAAGATTTACCGCTTGAATCAAATAAAATTTCTTGAGTAGTGTAGCAGACATGGTACTCGATAAAAAGGGCTTAACACGGAAGAGGAGGTGGTGTAGATGAAAAGAGAGGATGATTGGATCAAGGAAATAGATAAAAAAATAATCCACTACATGTGGACTATTTTCCTCAGTATGATGATTTCCATTATAACAACTTTGTCAGTAGTAGCGTTACTAGGGTAGTAAAAAAAGAAACAAGAATAGGTGTAAGTATGCTCCGAAACAGAAAAGATTTGATAGAAACCCACGTAAAGTACTTTCTGTGCAAGCATTTATGTGAAAGTTTAATTCCTATCACTCTTTCATTTCGAACAATTTCATCCAAATAACCGTTATCTGTAAGATATTTGATGGCAGCTGATACGAGAGGATAGGGAGCAATGTCCGAAAAAGGTTCTTTATCAACGTAAAACATACAAGTGTAATTCGGTGAAGATTCCAGGGCTTTAATAATTTTTTTTGATAGCTGATCCATATTTTTCTCCTTTTAGTTATTTCGATTTTCGCTTGGTAATTAAAGTATAGGAGACAGTAAAAAAATATGCAAGTAAAAGAGGAGGTGTGGTAGATGGGGGTAAAAAAATTAGAAACGCTAAAAATTAGTATGGAAAAAGGCAAAGCAAAAGTAGAAGTAAATGGTGAAGATATTTCATCATGCGGAAGTTATCTAAACCTTACGTTTGAAAATGGAGAATGGTCGCTGATGTCTACTAGAGATAGTTTTTATTGCTCAAGCGATCGTAAGCCTTTAATCATAGGGAAAACAAACGATAAGGCACGGTATTGCCCGAAGTGTTTTTCAGAATTGCCGGAAGATGCAAATTATTGTCCAAAATGTGGGAAATGTATGCGAGAACAGTTTAAGTATGAACAAGGTTATATTGGCGAAAAGTCGAAAACTGTAATCGTCGGGTTTTCAGATAAGGCAATTAAATTATAGGAAACACGTACAACCCGTAATACATAGAGTTTAGAGAGGTGGTGTAAGTGAAACCAGATATGGTGAAAATTATGCAGATTATGATCAGCCTGCTGGAAGAGCAAGAAGAGGCAGTGATCGAATACGAATTAGAGGAAACCGCTTAGGCGGTAGAGGGGAGGGACAAGCAGTGAAAAGCAACAGCATTAAGGCAAGACTCCAGAGAAGAGACATTCTGGTAGGAGTATTAATCGGCTTCGGCAGCGGAGTGGTAGCAGCAGGGTTATTCCTGATTGTAGTGCTGGTTTACTGTCGGATGGCAGGACCATTGTAAGGAGGTGAGGAAGATGGATAGAGCGAAGTGGATAAAAGTGTCGGACGAGCTTTTGAAGCACCTGAAAGCAATCCGTAGAATTCTAAAGCAGAATGGTATTGATCATTTGAGTATGGCGTCTTTTCCAGATGCAAATACTTGGGCAACGTACATAGATAATGATGACAATCACTGGGAAATGGGAATTACTCCAGATGGGGTAGAGGAGCTGACCGATGATGGTTTCAAATTCTATACAAAGATATAGAGCGCTTACATATGCCCGGCAAGGCGTAAGCACTCTGAAAAATAACCAATTAAATTATATAACTTATTAGGAGGAAAATCAATGATTATAAGTAATAAAGGAATGACTGTTATAAAAGTTATAAAAGGAAGTAGAGAAGATGTATTTGTAGATTTTGCTGTTGTTGTTCATTCGCTTAAGGGTGCATTAGTAGAAGGCGGTATGTCATCTGATAAAGCAGAAGCACTTATTATGGATATGGTAAAAGTCGGATTTGAGGATGAAGAAAATGAGTGCTCTGGTAGTAAGCAGAGAAAAGATACTATTGATGAAGCAGTGGACAGGCTGTTTGATGCTATTTTTCACAATGCTTCAAAGGAGGAGTAGGATGGCTTATTACAATACTTGTCCACATTGTGGATGTAATTTAGATCCAGGTGAGCGATGTGACTGTCAAGATGCACATGAAAGAAAGAGAAGAAAGAGGATAGCGAATAATTTGAAAATGAGTGAACTATTGGAGGTAGAAGAATGTCAGCAGATAGAATTAAAACTTTGTTGTTAAGTACCAAACGTCAAGGTATGGAAGCGTTAATTGATCATATGGAGGAAAATGGCTTTTTTACAGCACCATGCAGCACGAGCCACCATCTATCAAAAGAAGGTGGATTGGCAGAACATAGTTACAATGTATATTGTGTAGCAAAAGACCTTTCGTTTCTTATGATGGATGGTGTCACAGACATAAGTAAAGAAGTATCAGATGGGACATACAAAAAAGAAAACGTACCAAACATTAGTAACTTGCAGGAAATCGTATTTAAAGTGTTAGAAGGGAAGGTAGAGTAGTATGACATTTTCAAAAGACAGTATTTTAGTAAAAACATGGGTGAGCTTAGTATTAACAGGGACATTCACTTTAGAACAGGTGCCGAAGCTTTTCAATCTTAAAAGTGTCGTATCTGAAATTGTAAATAGCTTAATGTAGGAGGTACAACATGGATACACCAATTGATAGAGCAGAGCACGAAGAGTTCAAGCGCAGGATGGAAGACGAGCATAAGCGAATTAACCACCGTCTTACGGACTTGGAAGAAACCGTGCGACAAATTGGAGAACTTACCACCAGTGTGCACAGCTTGGCACAGAGCGTGGAGCAGTTGGTTAAGTCCCAGAACCGACAGGAGAGCCGGTTAGAAGAGCTGGAAAACAGGGACGGGGCCACATGGCGCAAGGTTAAGTGGTACTTATTAACACTAGCGATCGGAGCAGTGTTTGGGCTTTTGGTCGCACAGATTGGACTCTAAGAGGAGGGATAGCATGTTTAAAAACAGCGTATTAAAGGTATCTGTAGATACCAAAAAGTGGCTCAAAGCCGCAGGAATTAGAGCAGTAAAAACGATGGCGCAGACAGCAGTTGCAGTGATTGGAACAGGGGCAGTACTCAGTGCAGTAGATTGGAAGATGGTATTATCTGCTTCCATTGTTGCAGGCATTGTAAGTATCTTAACTAGCGTAGCAGGCATTCCAGAGGTAGAGGGCGAGTAATCGTCCTCTTTCATATTATAGGGAAAAAGGAGAATTATAATGGCAAAAGTATTTCTTAGCGCCGGCCACGGCGGAAGTGATCCGGGAGCAGTAGCTTACGGGATGAAAGAGAAGGACATTAACTTGCAGATCATGCTTGCTTGTCACAATGAATTGATAAGGCATGGTGTAACAGTTGTATGCAGTAGAACCAAAGACGAAAACGATCCAGTGTCGCAGGAAGTAAAAGAAGCAAATGCATGCGGAGCTTCTGTAGCAGTTTCTTTCCATACAAACGCCGGGAAAGGTGATGGCTCAGAAAGTTATTACTATTCTACAAGCACAAAAGGGAAGAAGTTAGCTCAGTATTGTGAAGAAGAAACTAAGAAAATCGGGCAGAATTCCAGAGGGGTTAAGACGAAGAATCTTGCCTTTACCAGAGGAACGAAGATGGTAGCGATATTATGTGAATGTGCGTTCATTGACAATGACAAGGATAACGACATCATTGACACCGTGGCAGAGCAAAAGGCCTTTGGTGTTGCCTATGCAAAAGCTATCTTGAGATATCTCGGTATTGCATATAAGAGTCAAAGTTCAAGTGATGGATCTGGTTCGAGCTCTGGCGCGTTGTATCGATTACAGGTTGGAGCATTCGGCAGCAAGGAAAATGCAGAGAAGCTCGCTGCCGAATTAAAGGCAAAAGGATACTCTGTTGTTATTAAACAATACTAAAAAATTCCCGACAGCCTAAAAACTGTCGGGAGTACTATAGAAATTGTACTAAAAAGTTCGCTCCAAATCCGGTTACAAGTTCGAGGTCGATTCCCTCCTCAGCAAAATACCCTTCTTCAATGGCGATATACATAGGTGCATAGAAAATAGAATGTGCCACTTCATTTAATACGACCTTTTTCTTTTCGGATGAGTGATTTTTTTGCACTGTTTTTTCCTGTGCAGCTTTTGATGTGTCTTTCGTGTCTTTGTCTGATTCTTTCGATGAACAGGCAGATAAAACGCCGGCCATTAGCATGGTTGTGACTAAAACAAGTACCATCAGCCTTTTTTTCATAATAAAAATCCTCCTTAAAAAACCTGGTGATATAAGGTATTCTTAAGGAGGAAAAATGTTCCTGTCTGACTAAAGTCCTTTTCCGTGGAAAAGATTGGAAGTTTTTTCATATTTTGCTTCAAAGGTTGCCTGTATGGACAGTTTTTTGAATTGTTTCATATCAACTGTTCCGATCATAACAGAAGTGTGAGCCTGGCATCCTTTTAATTTCGGAAGCTGTGCAAGTGCCAGCTGGGCAGTAGGGTTGGAAGCGGCGCTGACAGAAAGAGCAATAAGAATCTCGTCTGTGTGTAATCTTGGATTCTTGCTTCCCAGATACAGTGTTTTTAATTTTTGAATCGGCTCGATCGCCTCCGGAGAGATCACGTGTAATTTGTGGTCAATACCGGCCAACTCTTTCAGGGCATTGAGAAGAAGTGCTGCGGAGGCTCCAAGCAGATTGGAAGTTTTACCTGTTACGATGCGGCCGTCATGAAGTTCCAGTGCGGCAGCAGGGGCTCCGGTTTCTTCTGCGTGTTTTAATGCTACATCTACAACAGGACGGTCATGAACAGTGATACCTGCCTGATTCATCAGCATTTCTAATTTATACACTTCTTCATCTGAGCATGCACCGATGAGGTGGCGTCTCAGAGAATCGTAATATCTTCGAATAATTTCCTGCTTGGAAGCTGCTTTACATACTTCATCATCACAAATACAGTTTCCGGCCATATTTACGCCCATGTCTGTAGGTGATTTGTAAGGACTTTCTCCATAAATGCGTACAAACATGGCATTTAACACAGGGAAGATCTCTACGTCACGATTATAGTTAACCGTTGTCTGACCATATGCTTCTAAATGGAACGGATCAATCATATTGACATCATTTAAATCTGCAGTTGCTGCCTCATAAGCAAGGTTGACCGGATGTTTTAACGGGATGTTCCAAATCGGGAAAGTCTCGAATTTTGCATATCCGGCACAGATACCGCGCTTGTGTTCATGGTAGAGCTGTGATAAGCAGACTGCCATTTTTCCGCTTCCCGGTCCCGGTGCAGTTACGACGATCAACGGGCGGGATGTTTCAATATAATCATTTTTTCCATATCCTTCATCACTGACAATGTGAGGGATATTAGATGGGTATCCGGAGATCGGATAATGACGGTATACTTTGATTCCTAATTTTTCCAGTCGGTTTTTAAATAAAGAAGCGCTTTCCTGACCGCTGTATTTCGTGATGACAACACTTCCGACAAATAAATCGTGATTTTTGAAAATAGACATCAGTCTTAAAACGTCTAAATCATAAGTGATTCCAAGATCACCGCGTACTTTATTTTTCTCTATATCTTCTGCGCTGATGACAATAATGATCTCTGCCTGATCGGAGAGCTGCATCAGCATGCGCATTTTACTGTCTGGTTGAAATCCCGGAAGAACACGAGATGCGTGATAATCATCAAAAAGTTTTCCGCCAAATTCCAAATAAAGTTTATTATCAAATTGTTTGATACGTTCCTTAATATGTGATGATTGTGTCTGCAAATATTTTTCATTATCAAATCCTATATTCATCTTTCTAACCTCGTGCTTCTAATCTTTTTATCAGTATGAAATATTACCTTATCAAGTATACTACAAAGTATAGGAAGTTTACAATCTTTTCATAATGTTTTTATTGATTTATAGGTAGGCTGTCCGTATAATAAAATGGTAATAACAGGAGGAGAAACATGGACAACCAAAAGAAAAATAATCAAAATCCCAATAATAAGAATAACAAGCAGGGATTTTCTTTTATTATTTTAGTGACTCTTATTACCAGTATTTTGGTAATGGCACTCTATCAATTCCAGGGAGAGGGCGCAGAGTCAGAGATTACTTATGACAAGTTCCTTGAATATGTGGATAAGGGACAGGTAGCAAGAGTAGAAATTCAGAATGATCAGCTTGTGATCACTATGAAAAAAGAAAAAGGTGAAAGGACTGCAAAAGAATATTATACCGGTGTTGTCAAAGATGACACTTTGTCAGAGAGACTTTACAAGCATCATGTCGTGTACAGTCAGGAAATACCGGATACAACATCTGCGGTAATCTGGCAGTTGATCGGCACATTTCTTCCGATTGCCCTTCTGGTGGGAATGATCGTTTGGATGACCAGAAAGATGGCAAAAGGCGGCGGAATGATGGGCGTCGGGAAGAGCAATGCTAAAATGTATGTAGAGAAACAGACCGGAGTGACCTTCCGGGATGTGGCAGGTCAGGAAGAAGCGAAGGAATCTCTGCAGGAAGTGGTAGATTTTCTGCACAATCCGGGGAAATATACGAGTGTGGGAGCGAAGCTTCCAAAAGGAGCGCTCCTTGTCGGACCTCCGGGAACCGGTAAGACTTTGCTGGCTAAGGCAGTTGCCGGAGAAGCAAAGGTTCCGTTCTTTTCTTTGAGCGGATCTGCCTTTGTGGAAATGTATGTAGGTGTAGGTGCTTCACGAGTACGTGATCTGTTTAAACAGGCACAGCAGATGGCGCCGTGTATTATTTTTATTGATGAGATTGATGCCATTGGTAAGAGCAGAGATAATCAGATGGGAAGCAACGATGAGAGAGAACAGACATTGAATCAGCTTCTCGCAGAGATGGATGGATTTGAGAGTAATAAGGGACTGGTGCTTCTTGCAGCTACAAACCGTCCGGAGATCTTAGATCCTGCGCTTTTAAGACCGGGACGTTTTGACCGTCGAATTGTAGTAGAAAAACCGGATTTAAAAGGACGTGTAGATGTATTGAAGGTACATTCCAGAGACGTTCGAATGGATGAAACGGTTGATTTAGAGGCGATTGCCCTTGCAACATCCGGTGCGGTTGGTTCAGATCTTGCCAATATGATAAATGAAGCTGCGATCAATGCGGTTAAGCATGGAAGAAATGCGGTGAGTCAGGCAGATCTTTTCGAGGCAGTAGAAGTTGTTCTGGTAGGAAAAGAGAAGAAAGACCGAATCATGAGTCAGGAAGAGCGAAGAATTGTCTCCTACCACGAAGTGGGGCACGCGCTTGTAAGTGCACTTCAGAAGGATTCTGAACCGGTACAGAAGATTACGATTGTACCTCGTACAATGGGAGCGCTTGGCTATGTGATGCAGACACCGGAAGAGGAGAAGTTCTTAAATACAAAGAAAGAGCTTGAGGCAATGCTCGTAGGAATGTTGGCAGGGCGTGCCGCAGAAGAAGTTGTCTTTGATACAGTGACAACAGGCGCATCGAATGATATCGAGAAGGCAACCAGCATTGCAAGAGCGATGATCACTCAATATGGAATGAGTGAAAAATTCGGACTGATCGGTTTAGAGTCGATCCAGAACCGATATCTGGACGGAAGACCGGTGAGTAACTGTGGTCCTGAGACGGCGGCAGAGATTGATAAAGAAGTAATGAAAATGCTGAAAGATGCTTATGCAGAAGCGAAGCGGCTGCTTAGTGAGCATCGGACATCGTTAGATAAGATTTCTGATTTCCTTATTCAGAAGGAAACGATTACCGGAAAAGAATTTATGGAAATATTCCATGAAGTAGAAGGAATCTCTTCAGAGGATAAAGAAGGAAAAACGGCAGAACGAATTGCGATGACACCAGTGAACAATCATGAAGCACAGGAAGTCGATACGGAAACCGGAACAAAAGAAATTGAATCAGAAGAAGTGTAATGTTATAATAAAAGCACAAGTAAAAGGATGGAGGATTTTGCTTCCATCCTTTTATCGTATAAAATTGATTTAGGAGACATTATGTTTGATATTCAGGAAGAATTAAAAAAACTGCCGGGAAAGCCGGGAGTATATTTAATGCATGATGAAAAAGATGAGATTATCTATGTGGGAAAAGCGATCAGTCTGAAAAACCGGGTTCGCCAATATTTTCAAAGCAGTCGGAACAAAGGTGTGAAAATTGAGCAGATGGTGACCCATATTGCCAGATTTGAGTATATTGTGACAGATTCAGAGTTAGAAGCGCTTGTATTGGAATGTAATCTGATTAAAGAGCATCGTCCGAAATATAATACGATGTTGATGGACGATAAAGCATATCCATTTATAAAGGTAACTATGGATGAACCATTTCCGAGGATTATGATGGCGAGGAAGATGGTGAAGGATAAAGCAAAGTATTTTGGACCTTATACCAGTGCAGGAGCAGTTAAGGATACCATAGATCTGATTCGAAAATTATATCACATCAGAAGCTGCAATCGGAAGCTGCCGAAAGATATCGGCAAGGAACGACCTTGTCTGAATTATCACATCCATCAATGTGATGCGCCTTGTCAGGGCTATGTTTCCGAAGAAGAATATCGAAAATCAATTGCGCAAGTGCTCCAATTTTTAAATGGCAATTATGATCTTATTTTAAAAGAATTGGAGCAAAAGATGCAGGAGGCAGCGGAAAATCTGGAATTTGAGAAGGCGGCAGAGTATCGGGAGCTTCTTTACAGTGTCCGCAAGATTGCGCAGAAACAGAAGATAACAGATACGGCAGGAGAGGACAGAGATATTCTTGCAGTTGCCTCTGAGTCAGAGGATGCGGTTGTTCAGGTGTTTTTTATTCGTGGCGGCCGCCTGATCGGGAGAGATCATTTTTATCTGAAGATTTCGGAAGATCAAATGCCGGGAGAGATTCTGTCCAGCTTTGTGAAACAGTTTTACGCGGGAACCCCCTACATTCCGGCAGAGCTTATGCTTCCGGAAGTGATCGAAGATCAGGAGATTATTGAAGAATGGCTGAGTGTCAGACGTGGTCACAAAGTCCATATTCACGTGCCGCAAAAAGGGACAAAAGAAAAGCTTGTTGAGCTGGCAAAGAAAAATGCACAGCTTGTATTAAGTACGGATAAAGAGCGGTTGAAGAGAGAAGAGGGACGCACGATCGGCGCAGTCAAGGAACTCGGAAAAATTCTTGGCTTAGAAAGTATTTCCCGTATGGAAGCTTATGACATTTCCAATACGAGCGGTTTTGACTCGGTAGGTTCGATGATCGTCTACGAAAGAGGAAAACCGAAGCGGAACGATTACCGTAAATTCAAGATTAAAGGGGTACAGGGTGCAGATGATTATGCCAGTATGGAAGAAGTGCTCACAAGAAGATTTACACATGGTCTGAAGGAGCGGGAAGAAGGAAAGGAAATGGGAGGATTTACGACGTTCCCGGATCTGATCCTTATGGACGGAGGAAGGGGGCAGGTGAATATTGCATTAAAGGTGCTAAATGACCTGCATCTTGATATTCCGGTGTGTGGAATGGTAAAAGACGATCATCATCGCACGCGAGGCCTGTATTATCAGAATGTCGAGCTTCCAATTGACAGAAATTCAGAAGCCTTTCGTCTGATTACAAGGATACAGGATGAGGCACATCGTTTTGCAATTACTTTTCACAGACAATTAAGAGGAAAAAATCAGGTACATTCTATTTTGGATGATATTCCGGGAGTGGGGCCTGCCAGAAGAAAGGATTTGATGAAGTATTTTGCTGATATTACTGCAATTAAAAATGCAACGGTAGAAGAACTGGAAAAATTACCCTCTATGAACAAAAAATCGGCAGAAGATGTATATAACTTTTTTCATTAGTGTGCTATACTGATATAATTAGATGAATAAAAGGAGTGGGAGCAAAAACATGGGAAATTATGTGAAATTAAGTAAGGTAGTAGAAAAATTAAATTTAAAAAATCTCACGCCGGATGTCGATATGACAGAGAAAAAAGTAATGGTTCCGGACATTAACCGTCCGGCACTCCAGCTTACTGGTTTCTTTGAACATTTTGCATATGAACGGGTACAGCTGATCGGATGTGTGGAGTATACTTTTCTGGAGAATGTGGAAGAAGATGAAAAAGAGAAGATATATGATATGTTATTGTCTTATAAAATACCGTGTATCATTTTCTGTCGGAATCTTAAACCGGATGACAGCCTGATTGAGAAAGCCAACAAGGCAAATGTTCCGGTATTTTCTACAGAGACTCCAACGTCGGCATTTTCTGCTGAGATAATCAGATGGCTGAATGTTGAATTGGCGCCGTGCATTTCTATTCACGGTGTACTTGTAGATGTCTATGGTGTTGGCGTGCTTATTATGGGAGAGAGTGGTATCGGTAAGAGTGAGGCGGCTCTGGAGCTTATTAAGCGTGGTCATCGTCTGGTCAGTGATGATGTGGTTGAGATCCGCAAGGTCAGTGATGAGACACTTGTGGGAACAGCGCCGGATATTACAAGACATTTCATTGAACTTCGAGGAATTGGAATCGTAGATGTTAAGATGTTATATGGTGTGCAGAGCGTGCGTGAAACGCAGAACATTGATCTCGTAATTACATTGGAAGAATGGGATAGAGATAAGGAATATGACCGTCTTGGACTGGAAGAGCAGTATACAGAATTTCTTGGAAATAAAGTTGTCTGTCATCAGCTTCCGATTCGTCCGGGACGTAATCTTGCGATCATCGTTGAAACAGCGGCGATCAATCACAGACAGAAGAGCATGGGATACAATGCCGCGCAGGAATTGTACAAGCGTGTACAGCAGAATATGACAAAGAGAAAATAGGAGGATATCATGAAGTATTGTTTTGGTGTTGATGTAGGAGGAACAACTGTAAAGATCGGATTGTTTCAGGCAGATGGTGTATTGGTTGATAAATGGGAGATTAAGACAAGGACAGAGAATAAAGGAGAAGCAATTCTTCCGGATATTGCAGAAGCCATTGCAGAAAAATGTAAAAAAGATGGGATTGCAAGAGAGGACATGGAAGGTATCGGTATTGGAATCCCGGCTCCTGTAAATGAAGACGGTGTCGTAAAGAATACCGCAAATCTCGGATGGGGTTATAAAGAAGTTAAACGTGAATTAGAAGAGCTTACCGGATTCAAGGTGGAAGTAGGAAATGATGCAAATATGGCTGCATTAGGAGAAATGTGGCTGGGAGCAGGAAGAGGACATAAGAATCTGGTTATGGTCACTCTGGGAACCGGTGTCGGTGGCGGAGTGATTGTGGGAGGACGTCCTCTGGTCGGAACAAATGGCGCCGGCGGTGAGATTGGTCATATTCTTGCAAACAGACAGGAAACAGATAAATGTGGTTGTGGAAAGAAAGGATGTCTTGAGCAATATGCTTCTGCGACAGGAATTGCAAGGCTTGCAAGAATCCGTCTCGCGAAGAATAATGATATGACTTTGCTCCGCGGACAGGAGATTACCGCTAAAGCGGTGTTTGATGCATTGAAAGAAGGAGATAAAGTCGCAGAAGAAATCGTAGAAGAATTCGGTGCTTATCTTGGATATGCATTGGCAGACGTGGCGGCAGTGATTGACCCGTCTATGTTTATTATTGGCGGAGGCGTGTCAAAAGCCGGTCCGATTATTATTCAGTATGTGAAAAAATATTTCCTCGAGAAAGCATTCTTTGCAAATGAAGGTACTGAGTTTATTATTGCCGTTCTCGGAAATGATGCGGGAATCTGTGGAGCGGCAAAATTAATTTTAGGATAAAGTTGCTATTTATTAAGATAGAGTTACTATTTATATAAAGGCGGATGATCAGTGGCTGTAATTAGCCATTGGTCATCCGCCTTTTGTACGTTAGCGTTGATTTATACTATTTTTAACTGTGAAGCATCATGGGGTGGAACCACCGGTGTTGCCGCCGCCAGTGTCACCGCCACCAGTGTTGCCACCGCCAGTGTCACCGCCACCAGTGTCACCACCGCCAGTGTCACCACCGCCAGTGTCGCCACCGCCAGTGTTGTCGCCACCAGCGTTGCCGCCACCAGTATTACCGCCACCGTTATTACCGTTTCCGGTATTTGGTGTTGACGGTGTTGTATTTGGCTGTTCCGGTGCTGTTCCTTCTGCATTGTCTTCATTATCTTCTTCATCATCAGGGCTGACAACATCTTCGTGTCCCGGACAGGTTTCGGTTGGCTCTGTACCCTCAGCAAAGTATTCTGTAGCGGAAGGACACTGTCCGGCTACTGCAAGCTTTCCGGTTAAGGTACATACTGTCTTCTGAATTAAACCTTTTGTAGTATCAAATTCTTTGTATTCCAGTCCGTCATGGATACGGCTCATAATACCTTTCCATATGCGGAAACGGAAGCTGGTATCATAGTTACATTCTTTGTTGTCATCATAACCACCCCATACTGCACAAGTATAGTATGGAGTATATCCGCAGAACCAAAGGTCTTTGTTGGAAGTTGTTGTACCTGTTTTTCCGGCTACAGGCATGTTATTAAGCTGGCAGGAACGACCGGTACCACTTGTTACAACTGTCTCCATTGCGCTTGTAAGAAGAGAAGCAGTTCCCTCTTTAATTGCCTGGTGGGATTCACCCGGGTTCTCAAGCAGGACATTACCGTCATGGTCAACAATCTTTGTATATAAGGTTGGTGTATTGTAAGTGCCACCATTTGCGATTGTAGCGTAGGCTGCACATAATTCGTAATTGTACACACCATCGGTTACACCACCGAGAGCCAGTGTCTGGTTGATGTCGCTGAAGACCCCGGCGTCTGTTTTCTTCTCTTTTACAAGAGTGCTGATACCGAATTTTTCGCAATATTCAAATCCAAGCTCCTGCGAAATCTCATCACTGACCTTCACTGCGCAGACGTTGATGGAATTTGCAATTGCAGTCCGGTAAGTAACAGCGCCCTTATATGACCGGCTTGCATTTTTCACGTTCTTTCCGTTCTTGTATTTATAAGGTTCATCTACAACGATGGTAGATAAAGACTTGCCACAGGAATCAATAGCCGGTGCGTAAGCTGCAAGAATCTTAAAGGTGGAACCAGGCTGCCGTGTAGAACCTCTGTAAGCGCGGTTTAAGCTTAAACTGGAATTTTTAGCGCCGCGTCCGCCAACCATTGCTTTGATGGCGCCGGTTTTTTGATCCATGATTGTTACAGATGCCTGAGGCTGAGGAGTGATGTTGATTACCTCATCATACGTATCACCTTCCTGGGCAATCGTAGCTTTCCATTCCTCGACCATTGCCCGTGCATCTTCTTCACTGGAATAGATCAGTCCGTATTTTTTACCGTGTTTTTCTTTTGCATATTTTTTGATATGTCCGGAGCCGTAGTTTTCAACGGAACCATCGGCTCTTGTTACTGTCAGGGCATAGTCAAGACCGTATTCTTTCAAGCCCGGATAGTTAGAATCATCATTCATCTCTTCGTCACAGATCTTCTGCATTTCTACATTCTGAGTAGAGTAGATACTCAAACCGCCGCTGTATACAGCGTTGTAAGCCTGCGTCTCTGTATAACCAAGCTGTTGCTGCAGATCCTTCATAACCTGCTCAGAAAGTGCATCTACAAAGTAAGAAGTCGGTTTCTTTTCTTCAGAAGAACTATTTACTTTTTGAATGCGTGCATAGACATCATCATTTAATGCTTCATCATAAGCCGCCTGATCAATATAGCCCTGCTCCAGCATATTGTTTAATACAGATTTTCTTCTCTTTGCATTATTTTCCGGATGTGTTACTGGATTATATCCGGAAGGGTTCTGGGTAATTCCGGCAATACATGCACATTCGGAAAGGGTTAACTCTGATACATCCTTGCCAAAATAGCGCTTGGCTGCAGATTGTACACCGAGACAGTTCTGCCCCAGGTTGATTGTGTTCATATAGCTTTCCAAAATTTCATCTTTGCTCATCTGTTTTTCAATCTGGAGAGCAAGGAACTGTTCCTGAAGCTTTCTTTCTGCTTTGTCGTAGAAAGTTTCTTCGTGGACAAAATTAGGAAATACATTGTTCTTGATCAATTGCTGTGTCAGAGTACTGGCTCCCTGTTCATTACCAGAGAGAGTAGCAATACCGGCTCGGATGATACCGTGAAGGTCGATTCCGTTATGATCATAGAAACGCTCGTCCTCGATGGCGACAAAGGCATTTCCCAAATCTTTTGGAATCTCATCCAGAGTTTTATAGATTCGGTTGGAACCGGAAGCAACAAAGCGCTCCAGCTCTGTTTTACCGTCGTCTGCATATACGAATGTAGTGAAGCCCTTTGGCTTTACATCATCCGGTGTAACCTCCGGTGCATTGTCAATGATCCGCTTCACGAACAGACCACCGCCGATGATGCCGACGATTGCAATGACCACCAGGCATAGCAAAAATGCTTTGAAAAGACGTACCCCGACACGCTTTCCCTGCATGGTGGATTTGGATGTTATTTTTTTCTGCTTTTTTGCAGCATTTTTTCTTCCATAATTCATGCGTATAAGCCTCCTTCATACCAAAATATTATAGCAAAGAACCGTATTGAAATAAAGAAAAAAATGAAAAGTTCATATTTTACTAGGAAATTCTTAAGAATTTCGTTATTATAGTAATAAAGCGGTATTGTTACTTTGAAAGGAATGTATGTATATGTTGACAGAATACAAGATTGTTTATGCAGGCGGAGAGGGAGAAATTGTGGAGAAGAAGTCTCGCTTCATTGCTACAGTTGTACCGGTGGAGACAGAGGAGGAAGCGCTTGCATTTATAGAATCCATGCGGAAAAAATACTGGAATGCCACACACAATTGTTTTGCCTATGCGATCGGAGAGCGTCAGGAGATCTTAAGGTGCAGTGATGACGGAGAGCCGAGCGGTACAGCAGGAAAACCGATGCTGGACGTTCTCATTGGGGAAGAACTTCACAATGTGGCAGTTGTAGTTACCAGATATTTTGGGGGAACGCTTCTTGGTACGGGAGGTCTTGTGAGGGCATATGCTTCGGCAACGCAGGCGGGGCTTTCTGCTTCTAAGATTATAACCAAAAGATTTGGTTTTAAACTGAAGATCACAACAGATTATACCGGATTAGGAAAGATTCAGTATATATTAGGTGAAAAGAAAATCAAAACATTGGATTCGGAATATACAGATCAGGTTGTTCTGTATACCTTGATCCCCAACGAGATGTTAGATGAAATTAAGGAAGAAGTTACAGAAGGAACTGCCGGAAGAGCAGTGATGGAAGTAGGAGAAGAACTTTGGTACGGGGAAGTGGACGGAGAACTTAAGATTTTGGAAGAAGCATAAGAAAAAGCACGGAAACCGATTCCCGTGCTTTTAATATTAATCTATGATGTATTAATTAAATTCCGGTTCGATCAATCCGAACGCTCCGTTCTTTCTGCGGTAAACAACATTTACTTCGTCTGTCTCGGCATTGCAGAATACATAGAAATCATGTCCGAGAAGTTCCATCTGTACACAGGCATCTTCTGGATACATTGGTTTGAAACCGAATTTTTTGGTGCGGACGATTTTGATATCGTTGTCGTCTTCCACCGTGTTTTCACTGTCAAAAAATTCTTTCTTGAATCCGCTGCCTTCCTGATGTCTTGCAACCAGTTTGTTTTTGTACTTGCGAAGCTGTCGCTCAATGACTTCTTCTACAAGATCGATGGATACATACATATCATCGCTGACTTGTTCGGAGCGGATGATCGTACCTTTGACTGGAATCGTTACTTCGATTTTCTGCCGCTCCTTCTGCACACTTAATGTTACATGAATTTCCGTGTCGGGAGTAAAGTACCTTTCTAATTTTCCTAACTTACTTTCTACGGCTTCTCTTAAGCCCGTGGTTACATCGATGTTCTTGCCAATAATGATAAATTTCATGATGCCAACTCCTTTTCCACATAATTTCAGATAATATAATCTGACAATTAATAGTCAGAATGGAAATATATCTGATATATGTAGTATAACACGTTTGGAGTCTAATGTATAGCACGTATTACTTCAATTCTTGAAATTTTTCCATTATTCATTTTTGCGACACGCAGACCGCATTTTGGAAAATAGACACAGGCGCCAACAGCAGGATTTATTTCTTCTTTTTCCATCTGTTTGAGAATGATGTCGCGCAAAGTATTTTCGTCTTCATAAGGCAGATGGACATCTAATAATTTGTTAGCGGTTTTTACTTTTGTACTTGCTCGAAGAACTGTTTCGGACGGTACATCAAATTCACAGAATAAATATTTTCTTGTTGCAAAAAGCACTGCAATCGCACATACACCAATCAGGTTGCCCCAGATGGAAGAGTGGTCAATAATGATTTGACGGGCAATGGCGAATATTAATACTTCGAATACAGTGTTCGGAGTATGATAATAAACCATGCGGATCAATTCCACACCAATGATCAGATTAAAGCAAAGCTCCAGAAGATCGTCGTAATTTGGCCAGACCTCCAGATTCGGAATATAGATCAGGGAAGCTGCAAGACGCAGACACAATAAAATAATGCCTACGGACAACATCAGAGCAATGAAAAATTCCAGAAGTTCGGTTACCTTTTTTAAAAGATTTGCGATAATAGTTCTCATGCGTTTCTCCTTAATACATTATTGAAGATACAGGGATATATCACAAGTACCCACATCACCAGTATAAAGTATTTTAAGGACTTTGCCAAGATAGAAGTACCGATGAGAAGAGGTAATCCCTCCTTGATCAGCAGTGCGACGAAAAGACCGATGAGAATCCGGAGTATTTTTGCGAACGTCCGCTGCTCTTTGCAGAGATCAAACCGGAGCCATTTTCGTTCGATATAATAACCTGATGCAAATCCGAGACCTGCGCCGGAAGCCTTTAAACAGTCGGCGGCATATTTGCCGGAAATCGTATCATTGCTGTAGAGGACGTAGGCGTAGATTGCTGCAGCAATTGCAAGAAGCATCATAAGAAGTGTGATCCATTTCAAATGTGTTTCCCGATCAAGAATCTGAGCCTGATATTTCCACAGAAGAAGGGTGATGCAAAGTGACAGCCCCATAGACACCAGCACATCTTTTGGAGTGTGGCAGCCAAGATACATGCGGGAAAAACCGATGGACAAAAATGCCATGACGCATAGAAACTTCACCCATTTCTGCCGCGCTTTTAAAGCAAGCGGGAAGAACAGGCAGGTGGCGCCCTGAGTATGTCCGCTTGGAAATGAGTAACCGGTGGCGCCGGAGATTGCACTTTCTACAGCATGAAAGTCCGGGTCAAGCACCCATGGACGGGGAATTCGAAAGGTGATCTTTAAGGTTTGTACGGCAAGGCCCGCGGTAAAATATGAAAAGCCCAGAAAATAAGCAAAACGCTTATCCGCACACCAATACAGTGTGCAGATAAACGTTATGATAATAAGTTCCTGGCCGAAATACGTGATAAACTGCATAAGTTTATCAAGAAAAGGAGTTCTTATACCTTCTAAAAGCCATAAAAATGTCATGATCTGTTTCCTCTTTTTCTCATTTTCGGATCTAAGATTTTCTTACGGATGCGAAGAGACTTTGGTGTAACTTCCAACAACTCATCCGTGTCAATGAAGTCAAGCGCCTGCTCCAGACTTAATACCTTTGGCGGTGTCAGACGAAGTGCTTCATCTGCGCTGGAAGAACGAGTGTTAGTTAAATGCTTGGTCTTACATACATTTACTTCAATGTCATCAGTCTTTGCATTTTCACCGATGACCATACCGGAGTATACTTTTTCACCTGCTCCGATGAAGAGTGTTCCGCGCTCCTGTGCGCTGTAGAGACCATAGGTGACGGATTCACCTGTTTCAAAGGCAATGAGAGAACCTTGCTTGCGGTACTGAATATCTCCTTTGTATGGTGCATATCCGTCAAAAGCAGTGTTCATAATTCCGTTTCCTTTTGTGTCGGTTAAGAATTCACCGCGATATCCGATAAGTCCGCGGGCAGGAATATTAAACTGAAGTCTTGTGTATCCGCCGCTGGCAGTGCTCATGTTTTGGAGTTCACCTTTGCGCTGACTTAATTTGTCAATGACAGTTCCGGTAAATTCTTCCGGTACATCAATATAAGCGGCTTCCATTGGCTCTAAAAGTTTTCCGTTTTCATCCTTGTGATAGAGAACTTCTGCCTTGCTGACAGCAAATTCATATCCTTCACGTCTCATATTTTCAATTAAGACAGAAAGATGGAGTTCTCCACGTCCGGATACTTTGAAGCTGTCGGTATTCTCAGTATCCTCTACACGAAGGCTTACGTCAGTGTTCAGCTCTCGCATAAGACGGTCGCGCAGGTGACGGGAGGTTACATATTTACCTTCCTGTCCGGCAAACGGACTGTCATTTACTACGAAATTCATAGAAATCGTAGGCTCGGAAATTTTCTGGAATGGAATTGCTTCCGGGTTTTCCGGAGCACATAAAGTATCTCCGATGGAAATATCAGAAATACCGGAAATAGCAACGATAGAACCGATAGAAGCTTCTTTTACCTCTACTTTGTCCAGTCCGTCAAATTCATAGAGCTTACTGATCTTTACTTTCTTTTGTTTCTCAGGGTCATGATGGTTGACCATGATCATATCCTGGTTGACGCGGATGGTACCGTTTTCGACTTTACCCACACCGATACGACCTACATATTCGTTGTAGTCGATAGTGCTGATCAGAATCTGAGACGGAGCTTGCGGATCGCCTTCCGGAGCCGGAATGTAGTCTAAGATTGTTTCAAATAATGGCTGCATATCCTTTTCTTCATCCGTCAGATCAAGAACAGCTACACCGGATTTTGCAGAAGCGTAAATGAACGGACAGTCTAACTGTTCGTCAGAAGCATCAAGATCCATGAACAATTCAAGGACTTCATCAATAACTTCGTCCGGACGTGCTTCCGGACGGTCGATTTTGTTGATGCAGACAATAACAGGAAGCTCCAGTTCCAAAGCTTTGCGAAGTACAAACTTTGTCTGAGGCATAGCGCCTTCGAAAGCATCTACAACAAGAACGACACCATTAACCATTTTCAGGACACGTTCTACCTCTCCGCCGAAGTCAGCATGACCGGGAGTGTCGATAATATTGATTTTTGTATCTTTATAGTAGACCGCAGTGTTTTTGGAAAGAATCGTGATTCCACGTTCACGTTCAATATCGTTAGAATCCATGACACGTTCTGCTACTTCCTGATTTTCACGGAATACTCCGCTTTGTTTTAATAATTCGTCCACAAGTGTTGTCTTACCGTGATCAACGTGGGCGATAATTGCTATATTACGTACATCTTCACGTTTTTGCTTCATAAATTTTATCTTCCTTTTCTTTTCCTATTTATATGGATAATATACAACTTTATTAGTTTATCACATTTTTTAAATTTTACAAGTATTTTAGTTCTAAAACCGAAAGTAGACTCATAGACTATGTAATGACTCAAAATACGATTCAGAGGAAGGGAGAACGTCAAATTATGTCAGATAAGATTATTGAAAACAATCAGGTAACGATTATGGGAGAAGTAGTGTCTGCTTTTACATTCAGCCACGAAGTGTTCGGAGAGGGCTTCTATATGGTGGATGTGAGCGTGAAGCGATTAAGCAATTCGGAAGACCGTATTCCCGTTATGATCTCAGAGAGACTGATCGATGTAAGTCAGGATTATACGGGAGAATTTCTTATGATAAGCGGTCAGTTCCGATCTTATAATCGTCACGAGGAACAAAGGAACCGCCTTGTGCTATCTGTATTTGCAAGGGAAGTAGAATTTATCGAAGAAGAATTGGATGGTGCCAAGACGAACCATATTTTGTTAGATGGTTACATATGCAAGCTTCCGATTTATCGAAAGACACCGCTTGGAAGGGAAATTGCAGATCTTTTGCTTGCAGTCAACCGTCCTTATGGGAAATCGGATTATATCCCCTGTATCTGCTGGGGAAGAAATGCAAGGTTTGCATCGACATTTCAAGTGGGAGAGCATGTCCAGATACTTGGAAGAATCCAGAGCAGGGAATATGTAAAGAAGTTGACGGAAACGGAGACGGAAAAGCGAGTGGCTTATGAAGTGTCGGTCGGAAAGCTTGAGTGTATGGATGACTAAATGATAATTTTACAGCATACATGAAATCGTATTTTACAATATAAGCTATAGAAAGAAAATGAAGAGTGTGTTATATTGTAAAAAAATATGAAAAGATGTGGGTAAAATGAGTTGTATTGATATAAGAAATGTTAAAATCGGAGAAGGGATTCCCAAAATATGTGTGCCGATTGTGGGAGAAACGCGAGAAGATATTTTGAAATCGGCAAAAAGAGTAGAAACTTCCGGCGCTGATCTGGCAGAGTGGAGAGTAGATTGGTATGAGAGTGTTTTTTGTGTTTCTAAGGTGGAAAGTATAGCAGGAGAACTTCGGGAAATATTGAAAGATATTCCGTTGCTTTTTACTTTTCGGACTGCGCGTGAAGGTGGGAAAAAAGCTATCGATTTAAAACACTATGTAGAACTGAATGAAAGAATTATAAAGACCAAAGCAGTAGATCTCATAGATATAGAATTATTTGCTGGTGACAGTGTTGTAAAAAAAATGATAGAGAGCGCTCACAAAGAAAATGTGAAAGTAGTTGTTTCCAACCATGATTTTAAAAAAACACCGACAAAAGAAGAGATTGTATGGAGACTTTGCAAGATGCAGAAATTGGAAGCAGATATTCCGAAGATAGCGGTAATGCCTGCCTGCAAAAGAGATGTACTTACTTTATTATCTGCAACAGAAGAAATGTATACCGAATATGCAGACCGTCCGTTTATTGCAATGTCTATGGGAGAAAAGGGGATGATTAGCCGCATTTGCGGAGAAGTCTTTGGTTCGGCTGTAACTTTTGGAGCAAGCGGGATTCCATCGGCTCCGGGGCAGATAGAGGTTGGAAATTTGAACAAAATGCTGCGATTCTTGCATGACAGTATGAATATATGAGGATAAGAAAAACGTGTGAAGACTTTCGTTGACATCATATCTGAATGGTGATAAAATTTCTATAATCATATAATAGTCAGGAGGATAAGTATGTCTATTTTTACAGGGGCCGGCGTGGCAATTGTCACACCGTTTAATGAAGATGAGAGTATTAATTATGATAAATTGGATCAGTTGATCGATTATCACTGTAATAACGGAACGGACAGTATTATAATCTGCGGTACAACCGGGGAGTCTGCAACAATGTCAGAGAAAGAGCACATGGAATGTGTCAAATTCGCGATCGAAAGAACGAAGGGAAGACTTCCGATCATTGCGGGAACAGGTTCTAATTGTACGAGAACAGCAATCGACATGTCCAAAGAAGCAGCTTCATATGGCGCAGACGGACTGCTCGTTGTAACACCTTATTACAACAAGGCAACACAGGAAGGGCTTGTAGGACACTACACAGCAGTGGCGAAGGAGGCAAAAGCTCCGATTATTATGTATAGTGTTGCAAGCAGAACGGGGTGTAATATCGAACCGGCAACGGCGGCAAGATTGATCAAAGAAGTTGATAATATTGTGGGAATTAAAGAAGCTTCCGGTAACATTTCTCAAGTGGCAAAGATTATGCATCTCACAGATGGAAAAGCAGATCTGTATTCTGGAAATGACGATCAGATCGTACCGATTCTTTCTCTTGGGGGAAAAGGTGTGATTTCCGTATTATCCAATGTGGCTCCGCAGGAGACACATGATATTTGTGCAAAATTCTTTGAAGGTGATGTAAAAGGAAGTCTGGAACTTCAGCTGAAAGCGATTCCGCTGATCGAGCAGTTGTTCTGTGAAGTGAATCCGATTCCTGTTAAGAAGGCAATGAAGCTTATGGGAATGGACTGCGGATCACTTCGTATGCCTCTTACAGAGCTTACACCTCAGCATGAAGAAAGCCTGGCAAAGGCAATGACAGAATTTGGAATCAAGCTTGCATAGTTTTTAGAGAAGAATGTGAAAAGGATATCATAGGTTGATTGCATTCAACAGATATGATATCCTTTTTGTATGAAAAGAGCTAATAGTCAGATAAGAATAAGACTGATCAGGAGGACAGACAATATGGTACGAGCAATTATGCATGGATGCAATGGGCACATGGGACAGGTAATTACCGGACTTATAAAAAATGACGAAAGTATTGAGATTGTAGCCGGTATAGACAAATATAAGGGAATTGAGAATGATTATCCGGTGTTTGACAGTATGGAAGCATGTACAGAAGAGGCAGATGTAGTCATTGATTTTTCCAATGCAGCGGCAATAGATGCGCTGCTTGACAGCTGTAAAGACAAGAAACTTCCGGTTGTTTTGTGTACGACAGGGCTTTCGGAGGAACAGCTTGCAAAAGTGAAAGAGACTGCGAAAGAGACGGCTGTACTGAAATCAGCAAATATGTCTCTTGGAATTAATCTTTTGCTGAAGCTTCTGAAGGAGGCAACGGCTGTGCTGGCGCCGGCAGGATACGATATGGAGATTGTGGAAAGACATCATAATCAGAAGCTGGATGCCCCAAGCGGTACGGCACTTGCATTGGCGGATTCCATGAACGAGGCAATGGAGAATCAGTACCATTATGTCTATGACAGAAGTCAGGACAGAAAGAAGCGCGACGCGAAGGAAATCGGAATCAGCGCTGTCCGCGGCGGAACGATCGTAGGTGACCATGAAGTGATTTATGCGGGCACTGATGAAGTGATTGAGTTTAAACATACTGCATATTCCAAGACCGTATTTGGAAAAGGGGCGGTAGAAGCAGCAAAATTCCTGGCAGGTAAACCAGCAGGAATGTATGATATGTCTGATGTGATCCAGTTCTAGGATGAGAACCGGTTCATATAAAATTAGTATGGAGGAGCTTATGAAAGAGTTAATGACACGTTATCTGGAACGACTTTCTGAACTTTATCCAACCATCGCCAAGGCGTCTACAGAGATCATTAATCTGCAGGCAATCTTGAATCTTCCAAAGGGCACAGAGCATTTCTTAACAGATATTCACGGAGAATATGAAGCATTTTCCCATGTCCTTAAGAATGGCTCAGGTTCCGTGCGCCGTAAAATCGAAGATGTCTTTGGGAATACTATGAGTAGCAGGGAGAAACAGTCTCTTGCTACTCTTATTTATTATCCGAGAGAGAAGATGGAACGGATCAGAGAATCAGAAGAAAACATGGAGGAGTGGTATAAGATTACTTTGTATCGCCTGATCGAAGTATGTAAAAATGCAGCGAGCAAATATACGCGGTCAAAGGTCAGAAAAGCACTGCCGGAGGAGTTCGCTTATGTGATCGAGGAGCTTATTACTGTGCGCCCGGAGATATCTGACAAGGAATCTTATTATAATGCCATTGTAAGTATGATCATAGAGACGAAGAGAGCAGGAGAATTCATTGTAGCGTTAAGTGAACTGATCCAGAGGCTGACGGTGGACCATCTTCACATTGTGGGAGACATCTTTGATCGTGGACCGGGGCCTCATATTATTATGGATAAACTGATGACCTATCATTCCGTAGATATCCAGTGGGGAAATCACGATGTTCTGTGGATGGGTGCGGCAGCAGGGCAAAGAGGCTGTATTGCTAATGTGATCCGCATCTGCGCCCGCTATGGTAATCTTGATATTTTAGAAGATGGGTATGGGATCAACCTTCTCCCGTTGGCCACTTTTGCTTTGAATACGTATGGAGAAGACCCATGTCTGCAGTTCCAGTTAAAGGGAGAACATTCAGGAGCGGAAGCAGAGAAAGAACTGGAAATTCGTATGCATAAAGCGATTTCCGTTATTCAATTTAAGGTGGAAGGGGAGACGATCAAGAGAAATCCAAGCTTTCATTTAGAAAAAAGAAATCTTCTGCATCTGATTGATTATGAAACGGGAAAGATTACTTTGGATGGGAAGGAGTATGAACTTTTGGACCATTATTTTCCGACCATTGATCCGAAAGATCCGTACGCATTGACAGAAGAGGAAGAAGACATTATGGAGCGTCTGGCTTGTGCATTTTTAAATTGTGAGAAATTGCAGAAGCATATGCGTTTCCTTTTGAATAAAGGAAGTCTCTATAAAGTGTATAATAATAATCTTTTATATCATGGCTGTGTTCCGTTATGTGAAGATGGAAGCTTAAAAACAGTGCGCATTTACGGACACGAGTATAAAGGGAAATCACTGTATGAGGTGCTGGAGAGCTATGTAAGGAAAGGGTTCTATGCCATAGATGCCGGCGAGCGGCAGCGGGGTAGAGATATGATGTGGTATATCTGGCTCAGCGAAAATTCACCGCTGTTCGGAAAGGATAAGATGGCAACGTTTGAACGGTATTTTCTGGCGGATAAGGAGACGCATAAGGAACAGAAGAATCCATATTATCATCTGTTGGAAAATGAAGAAGTCATTGACGGTATTCTTAAGGAGTTTGGACTTCCGGAACAGGGAACGCATATCATTAATGGTCATGTTCCGGTAAAATCAAAGAACGGAGAGAATCCGATAAAATGCAATGGCAAAGTATTAGTAATTGATGGCGGATTTTCCAGAGCTTATCAAAAGGAAACCGGAATAGCCGGATATACGCTGATCTACAATTCTTATGGGTTGATTCTTGCGGCGCACGATCCTTTTGAATCCACAGAGGCAGCGATCGAAAAAGAAAGCGACATTCATTCGGATAGTGTGGTTGTAAAGCGTGTCGTAGAGCGAAAGCTTGTTGGTGACACGGATATCGGCAAAGACCTGAAAGTCCAGATCAAAGAGTTAGAACTGCTCTTAGAGGCATATCGAAGCGGTCAATTGGCTGAGCGGTTTTAAAAAATGTCAGAATCTCCCAGTAAAAGCATTGTATAGAATCTGCTCATTTGCAGATATTACTAGCAACAAGTATTACTTGATGGATAGATAAATATACATGTGTGAAAGGGAGAGGAAAAATGAAACAGTTCAGAAAATTATTACTCATGTTAACATGCGTAGGTGTACTGATGAGCGTGACAGCCTGCGGAAGTGACAACAAAGACAACGGAGCGGTAGAAAATTCCGGGGAAACAGGAAATGGTGCGACAGAAAACACCGGAAATGCATATGACAATAATACAGATGTGAATGATGGAAACATCAAAAATGACAATATGAATAATGCTACAGATAATACAAATGACAAAGGCATGATAGAAGAAGCCGGAGACAAAGTGCAAGACGGCATTGACAGAGCGGAAGATAATCTGGATGATGCGGTAAACCGCAACGAATCTGCAACAACAAAAAATCAGTAATAAGAAGCGTAAAGAAAAAGTAGTTTCAGTGACTGCTTTTTCTTTTTTGAAGAAAACAAAGCGACAGTCTAAAAAAGTACAAGATATTCTAAAAAACAGAGCATACTCTCTTTTCAATCTGGAAAACGTGTGTTATAATGGCACTTATTATAATTATTGTAAGGAAAACAGGAGGTTTAGCGCATGAGATTTCGCCCGTGTATTGATATTCATAATGGTAAAGTGAAACAGATTGTGGGCGGAAGCCTTCAGGATACAGGCAATCAGGCGGCTGTCAATTTTGCGTCTGAGCAGGAGGCGGATTATTATGCGCGGCTCTATAAAGAAGACGGGCTTATTGGAGGGCATGTGATCCTGTTGAATCCGCCCACTTCTTCCTATTATATGGAGACTAAGAAGCAGGCATGCAAAGCGCTTGGTGCTTACCCCGGGGGGCTTCAGATCGGCGGGGGGATTACTGCGGAAAATGCGGAAGAGTATTTGAATATGGGAGCCAGCCATGTGATTGTGACGTCTTACGTGTTTCGGGGAGGACAGATCCGCTGGGAACAGATGGAAAGATTGAAAAGCACAGTGGGGAAAGAGAGAGTTGTCATCGATGTAAGCTGCCGCAAGAGAGAAGATGATTATTACATTGTAACAGACCGGTGGCAGAACTATACGGATGTCAGACTTACAGAAGATGTGCTGAGAGAGCTGGAAGCGTATTGTGATGAATTTCTTGTTCACGGTGTAGATGTGGAAGGAAAGTCGTCGGGGATTGACGAGAAGCTTGCCCGTCTTCTGGGAAATTATAATGGAATACCTGTTACATATGCCGGAGGAATCGGAAGTTTCGAGGATCTGAGATATTTTGAACAGGTGACAGAAGGTAAGGTTGATTTCACGATCGGAAGCGCGCTCGATCTTTTTGGAGGAACAGTGCCTTATGACGAGGTGAAATTATATAGATTATGATAGAACTATGTCCAGTTTGTAAACACTTTAGATATGGCTTGAATTGAAATATGGATAGTGTTAGAATGTAATTTAAGTAAATTTACGGACAAGGAGTATTTAACGAAATGGGTTTAATACAGAAAATTTTTGGAACACATAGTGAAAATGAATTAAAACGTATTTATCCGATCGCAGACGCTATCGAGGCGTTAGATGAGCAGATGCACAGTTTGTCTGATGCGGAATTAAAGGATAAAACGAGAGAATTTAAAGAGCGGTTATCCAAAGGAGAGACACTGGATGACATTTTGCCGGAGGCTTATGCAGTTGTGCGGGAAGCGGCTGTGCGTACTCTCGGAATGAAGCACTACCGCGTACAGTTGATTGGAGGTATTATTCTTCATCAGGGACGTATTGCAGAGATGAAGACAGGTGAAGGTAAAACATTAGTTTCTACACTTCCTGCTTATTTAAATGCACTGACCGGAGAAGGAGTTCACATTGTAACAGTCAATGACTATCTGGCACAGCGTGACGCACACTGGATGGGGCAGGTGCATGAGTTCCTTGGTCTGACAGTAGGTGTAGTATTAAATGGAATGGATAACGATGAACGCCGTGCCGCTTATAATTGTGACATCACCTATGTGACAAACAATGAGCTTGGATTTGATTATCTTAGAGATAACATGGTGATCTACAAAGAGCAGTTAGTGCAGAGAGGTCTGAAATATGCCGTGATCGATGAGGTGGACTCCGTATTGATCGACGAGGCAAGAACGCCGCTTATTATTTCCGGTCAGAGCAGTAAGTCAACAAAGCTCTATGAGGCATGTGATATTTTGGCGCGTCAGCTCCAGCGTGGAGAAGCCAGCGGAGAATTTACGAAGATGAATGCCATTCTCGGAGAGGATATCGAAGAAACAGGAGATTTCATCGTCAATGAGAAAGAGAAAAATATCAACCTGACCGAAGATGGTGTGAAAAAGGTTGAAAAATTCTTCCATATCGAAAACCTGGCAGATGCAGAGAATCTGGATATCCAGCACAATATTATTTTAGCGCTCCGTGCACATAATCTGATGTTCCGGGATCAGGATTATGTTGTGAAGGATGATGAAGTTCTTATTGTAGACGAATTTACCGGACGTATTATGCCGGGACGTCGCTATTCCGATGGTCTCCACCAGGCAATTGAAGCGAAAGAGCACGTTAAGGTAAAACGAGAGAGTAAGACGCTTGCTACGATTACGTTCCAGAACTTATTTAATAAATATGCGAAAAAAGCAGGTATGACAGGTACAGCTCTTACAGAAGAGAAGGAGTTCCGTGAGATTTACGGAATGGACGTTATTGAAATTCCGACCAATGTTCCTGTACAGAGAAAAGACCTGGAAGATGTGGTATATAAGACAAAAAGAGAGAAATTCAAAGCAGTCTGTGATGAGATCGAGGCGGCACATGCCAAGCATCAGCCGGTGCTGGTAGGTACGATTACGATCGAGACATCCGAACTGTTAAGTGGCATGCTGAAGAAGCGTGGAATCAAGCATAACGTGTTAAATGCTAAGTTCCATGAGATGGAGGCACAGATCGTTGCGGAGGCAGGTGTACATGACGCAGTTACAATCGCAACGAATATGGCAGGACGTGGTACAGATATTAAGCTGGATGATGAGTCAAGAGAAGCCGGCGGACTTAAAATCATCGGTACAGAACGCCATGAGTCAAGACGTATCGATAATCAGCTCAGAGGACGTGCAGGACGTCAGGGTGACCCGGGAGAATCCAGATTCTATATTTCTCTTGAGGACGATCTTATGCGCTTGTTCGGTTCTGAAAGACTGATGAGCGTATTTAACACCTTGGGTGTTGAAGAGGGAGAACAGATTCAGCACAAGATGCTGTCCAATGCGATTGAAAAAGCGCAGGAAAAGATCGAGAGTAATAACTTTGGAATTCGTAAGAACCTGTTAGAATATGACCAGGTTATGAATGAGCAAAGAGAGATCATTTACGAAGAGAGACGCCGTGTATTAGACGGTGAGAACATGAGGGATTCTATTTTCCACATGATTAACGATTATCTGGAAAATACAGTAGATATGATCGTATCTTCAGATCAGGATTACGAAGATTTCGACCTGAATGATTTGAACCGGACAATACTGACAACAATTCCGATGCAGCCGATTACAAAAGAGGATGTAAAGGGAATGAGTCAGAAGCAGTTAAAGCATATGCTGAAAGAGCATGCTGCGAAGGCATATGAAGCAAAAGAGGCAGAGTTCCCGGAGCCGGAGCACATTCGTGAAATTGAGCGAGTTGTTCTTCTTAAAGTAATCGATGCAAAATGGATGGATCACATCGACGATATGGATCAGCTCAGACAGGGAATCGGGCTTCAGGCATACGGACAGAGAGATCCGAAGGTAGAGTACAAGATGCTCGGTTATGATATGTTTGGAGAGATGACGAAGAGTATTACAGCAGATACGGTTCGTGCATTGTTCCATGTGAGAATTGAGCAGAAGGTGGAACGTGAACAGGTGGCAAAAGCAACCGGAACGAATAAGGATGAGTCTTCCGTTCGTGCACCAAAGAAGCGCGAAGAGAAGAAAGTCTATCCAAACGACCCATGTCCATGCGGAAGTGGAAAGAAATATAAACAGTGCTGCGGTCGTAAATAGAAGACCGGAAAATAGAAGATAGAAAGAGGTGAAAGCAGTGGTTGAGTTAGACCAGTTTAAAAGTTTGATGAACGCTTACGAAGAACCTCTTGCCGAGATGAGGGATTCACTTTGACGTCGCCGGCAAAGAGAAGCAGATGGAAGAGCTGGAGCGTAAAGTAGAAGAACCGGGATTCTGGGATAATCCGGAAGAGTCTCAGCAGATTATGAAAGACCTGAAGAACCTGAAGGAACTGATAGATGAGATTCGGAAACTGTATCAGGGATATGAAGATACGATACTCCTTATCGATATGGCTTACGAGGAAGAGGACCCTTCGATGGTTCGGGAGATTGAAAAAGATATTCGGGAATTTGAAGAACGGTTTGAAGTTCTCCGGGTTCAGACATTGCTCTGCGGAGAATATGACCGCTGCAATGCGATCATGACGATTCATGCAGGAGCCGGCGGAACGGAATCCTGTGACTGGGCGGGAATGCTCTATCGTATGTACAACCGCTGGGCAGAGAGAAAAGGGCTTTCAATAAAAATATTAGATTATCTGGATGGAGATATTACAGGCATAAAGACAGTGACATTTGAAGTGAATGGTGAGAACGCCTACGGCTATCTGAAGTCCGAAAAAGGTGTGCACAGGCTTGTGCGGATCTCGCCGTTTAATTCCGCAGGAAAGAGACAGACGTCCTTTGCATCCTGTGATGTGATGCCGGATCTGGAAGACGACATTGATATCGAGATTGCGGAAGACGAGCTGAAGATTGATACGTATCGAGCCAGCGGAGCAGGCGGACAGCACGTCAATAAGACTTCTTCTGCAATCCGTATCACACATCTGCCTACCGGCATTGTGGTGCAGTGTCAGAATGAACGCTCGCAGCATCATAACAGAGAAAAAGCTATGCAGATGTTGAAGGCAAAGCTTCAGCTTATGAAGGAACAGGAGCAGGCAGAAAAAGTGTCTGATATCCGGGGCGAGGTCAAAGAAATCGGATTTGGCAACCAGATCCGTTCCTATGTACTGCAGCCGTATACGATGGTCAAAGATCACCGTACGAATGTAGAAAACAGCAATGTGACGGCAGTGCTTGATGGAAATATCGATATTTTTATAAATGCATATTTAAAGGAACAGGCGAATCGCTAGAGGGAGGAATTATATGGTAAATATTGCGGTATTAGGTTATGGAACCGTTGGAAGCGGTGTTGTGGAAGTAGTGGACACCAATGGAAGTCAGATCAATCAACGGATCGGCGAAGAACTGAATATTAAATATGTTCTTGATTTTAAAGATTTTCCTGGGAATCCTGTACAGGAGAAAATTGTTCATGATTTCGAAACGATCATCAATGATGATGATGTTCAGATCGTTGTAGAAGTTTTAGGTGGTATTGAGCCGGCGTATACATTTGTGAAGCGCAGTCTGCAGGCCGGAAAAAGTGCAGTGACTTCAAATAAGGCTCTTGTAGCAAAGCATGGCGCAGAGCTTTTGTCAATTGCGAAGGAACATAATATCAACTTCCTGTTTGAAGCCAGCGTAGGAGGAGGTATTCCGATCATCCGACCGCTCAACTCTTCACTTACAGCAGATGAGATTGAAGAAATTACCGGCATTTTAAATGGAACAACGAACTATATGTTGACTAAGATGTTCTATGAGGGCGCTGATTATGATACTGTGCTGAAGGAAGCGCAGGCGAACGGATATGCAGAGCGTAACCCGGAAGCAGATGTGGAAGGTTATGACGCTTGCAGAAAGATAGCGATTCTTTCTTCTCTGATCTCCGGTCAGCAGGTAGATTTTGAAGATATCTATTGCGAGGGAATTACAGAGATCACAGTGGAAGATATGAAATATGCCAAAGCGATGGGTACTACAATTAAACTGCTTGCTTCCAGCAAGCGGATAGGAAAGAGACTACATGCAATTGTAGCTCCGTGTATGTTGTATCCGGAACACCCGCTGTACAATGTCAATGATGTATTTAACGCAATCTTTGTACACGGTAATGTATTGGGAGATGCCATGTTCTACGGAAGTGGAGCAGGTAAACTTCCGACTGCCAGTGCAGTGGTGGCAGATGTGGTGGATGCAGCGAAGCATTTAAACCGTAATATTATGACCATGTGGAAGGAAGAAAAGCTTGACCTGGAAGATAAAGCGGATGCGAAGAGACGTTTCTTTATTCGTATGAAGGGTGACGAGAAGGAAATGTTGAAAGACATTCAATATTCTTTTGGTGAAGTGGAGATTATCAAAGTTGATGGTCTGGAGGGTGAATTTGGATTTATCACTCCTGTTATGATGGAGGGTGATTATGACACAAGAGCTAACCGTTATAAAGACCAGATCTTACATATGATCCGTATTGAAGAGCAGAACTAATCACGCAGACAGAGAATGAGAAGTTACAACAGGAGGAATTATGCTAATTGTAAAAAAATTCGGAGGCAGCTCTGTTGCCGACAAAGACAGAATCTTTAATGTGGCAAAACGATGTATTGAAGACTACAAGGCAGGACATGATGTAGTCGTTGTTCTGTCAGCTATGGGAGATACTACAGATAATTTGATCGAACTTGCCAGGACAATTAACCCGGAGGCTAAGAAAAGAGAACTGGATATGCTGCTTACAACAGGAGAACAGGTGTCAGTATCTCTGATGGCAATGGCAATGCAGGCAATGGATGTGCCGGCAGTGTCTTTAAATGCCTTTCAGGTAATGATGCACTGTACATCCAGATATGGAAATGCAAGATTCAAACGTGTAGACACTGAGAGAATCCAGCATGAACTGGACTCAAGAAAGATCGTAATCGTAACTGGTTTCCAGGGAGTTAATAAATACGACGATATTACAACACTGGGAAGAGGAGGCTCTGATACGACAGCAGTTGCACTTGCAGCAGTACTCCACGCAGATAAATGTGAAATCTATACAGATGTAGACGGCGTATATACAGCGGATCCGCGTGTGTGTAAAAATGCAAGAAAACTGGACGTTATCACATATGATGAAATGTTGGAGCTTGCCAGCCTTGGAGCTAAGGTTCTTCACAACCGCTCTGTTGAGATGGCAAAAAAATATAACGTAGAATTAGTAGTCCGTTCCAGCTTGAATAACAGCGAAGGAACCACAGTCAAGGAGGCAACGAAGATGGAAAAATTATTAGTAACAGGAGTGGCGGCAGACAGTAATACAGCCAGAGTATCAGTGATTGGAGTAGAAGATAAACCGGGAACAGCATTCCGTATTTTTAATACACTTGCAAAAAACCATATTAACGTTGATATTATTCTTCAGTCTGTAGGACGTGACGGAACAAAAGACATTTCCTTTACCGTTGCTTCTGATGATCTTGAGGCAACTTTGAATTTACTGGAAGAGAATAAGGAAAGACTGACCATTCAGAATATCACTTACAATGCTGACGTTGCAAAACTGTCAGTTGTAGGTGCGGGAATGATGAGTAATCCGGGTGTTGCTTCTAAGATGTTTGAGGCAATGTACAACTCCAGAGTCAACATCAATATGATCTCAACTTCAGAGATCCGTATTACAGTGCTTGTTGATGAAAAGGATATCGACAAAGCAATGAATGCAGTACACGATGGATTTATGATGCAGGAATAAAGAGCAGTAATAAAGCAAGTAATAAAAAATTGCCAAAACCATACGGTTTGGGCAATTTTTTTGTGTAAAACAATTTCTTTTGAATTATTTCAGACTTAAATAGCTATTGTGATATTTCCCGGAAAATGTCACATCTTCTTCAAACCAGGAAGGTGGAGTGAAAGCATTGGCAGACGGTTCATCCGGGAATTCAACTTCTGCCAGCAGCAGTGGCGCAAGATCGCCTTCGAAGAGATCAAGTTCGATGGTAAGACCGAGAGGGTCGTTGGTAAATTCTCCGAGAGGAAGCATGTAACGCTTCTTTTTGATCAGTCGTCCGTCAATTTTGGAGAGGAGATGTTCATAAGCTTCTTTTGTGAGAGGAAGATTATATTCTTCTCTTGTCATAAGACCTTTGGATTTGTATGTGAGCTCGTATTTTTCGTTATCTCTTCGGATTCGGATGACCGGATCTGTATTTAAATAGCCTTGTTCAATGGTTCGATAAGGATAGTTATTTAACGTTTCCGGTAATTCGGAAACGAGGTATTTGCGTTCGATTTCCATAGAAAATCCCCCTTGTTTATCCATAAATTCCAGACATAGATGCCCGATTCATAACTTTCATTCAACAGATATCATACCGGACTTTACACCAAAAGTAAACGGTGATAATATGAATCTGTTAGGATCTTTTGGAGAAAGGAAAGTGTGATATGATTAAGGTAAGCGTATTATTGGCAGATGGATTTGAAGAGATTGAAGCGTTAACTGCGGTTGACCTGCTTCGACGGGCAAGGATTTATGTAGATACAATTTCAATTACGGATGATTATACCGTACATGGGGCACATGGAATTAATGTGCAGACAGAAGACTTATTTGATGAGGTGGATTTCTCTGAATCAGATATGATCGTGCTGCCGGGCGGGATGCCGGGGACGACAAATTTAAAAGAGCATGCGGGAGTCGGGAAGGTTGTAAAAGAACATACGCAAGCCGGAAAATACGTGGGCGCGATCTGTGCTGCTCCTACGGTATTGGCAGATCTTGGATTATTAAAAGGAAAGAAGATCACCTGCTATCCTACAGTGGAACAGGAGATTCAGGGAGCAGTTCTTCTCCGCACACCTGTGGCAGTCGATGGAAATATTGTTACCGGAAGAGGTGCAGGAACAGCAGTAGAATTTGCGCTTAAGCTGATCGAAGTGCTGGAGGGAGAAGAAAAGGCGCAGGAAGTAGCAAAAGCGATTGTTTGTCAGTAGAAAAAGGACTGGATATTTGGAAATATCTGTGTTATAATCGTTTGGTGAATGTAATGTATTATGCCCAATTCTGCCACCGGGACAGATGGGATTAGAATCAGGAGGAAAATAGTAGATGAGTTTACAGGTGGAAAAATTAGAAAAAAACATGGCAAAACTTACCATTGAAGTATCAGCCAGTGAATTAGAGAAAGCGCTTCAGAGTGCATATATGAAGCAGAAAAACAAAATTAGCCTGCCGGGATTCCGTAAAGGAAAAGTTCCGCGTCAGATGATCGAGAAAATGTATGGAGCAGAAATCTTCTATGATGATGCAGCAAATGCATTAATTCCAAAAGCATATGCAGACGCTTATGATGAGTGTGAACTGGACATCGTATCAAGACCGGAGATCGATGTTGTTCAGATTGAAAAAGGAAAAGATTTCATTTTCACAGCAACAGTAGCTACAAAGCCGGAAGTAACTCTCGGAGAGTACAAGGGTCTGGAAGTAGATAAAGTATCTACACGCGTGACACAGAAAGAAGTAGATGCAAAGATTCAGGAAGAAGCAGAGAAAAACGCAAGAACAATCACAGTAGAAGACCGTGCTGTACAGGACGGTGATGAAGTTGTTCTTGACTTTGAAGGATTCGTTGACGGCGTAGCCTTCGAAGGTGGTAAAGGTGAGAACTACCCACTGACAATCGGTTCCGGTTCATTTATCCCAGGATTTGAAGAGCAGCTGGTAGGTGCTGAAGCAGAGAAAGAAGTAGAAGTAAAAGTTACATTCCCAGAGGATTATCACGCAGAAGATCTGAAAGGAAAAGAAGCTGTCTTCAAATGTACTGTACATGAGATTAAAGCTAAAGAACTTCCGGAGATTGATGATGAATTCGCAGCAGAAGTTTCTGAGTTCGATACTTTAGAAGAATACAAAGCAGATGTAAAAGCAAAGATCAAAGAGCAGAAAGCAGCAGAAGGTAAAGCAAAACAGGAGGATCAGGTTGTAGAACAGGCTGTTAAAAATGCAACATATGAACTCCCTGAGGCTATGGTTGAGACTCAGGCTGAACAGATGGCAAATGATTTTGCACAGAGAATGCAGTCACAGGGTCTTACTATGGAGCAGTACTTCCAGTTCACAGGCACAACAGCAGAGCAGATGATGGAAGATCTGAAACCACAGGCTGTAAAACGTATCGAGACACGTCTTGTGTTAGAAGCAATCGCAAAAGCTGAGAACATCGAGATCAGTGATGAAAAACTGGATGAAGAGATCGGCAAGATGGCTGAAGCTTACAAGATGGAAGCTGATAAACTCAAAGAGTTTATGGGTGAGAATGAGAAGAAGCAGATGAAAGAGGATATGGCTGTTCAGGAAGCAATCACATTCTTAGTAGACAATGCTGTAGAGAAATAATAAAAGAGCAAATACAACATATGAGTATATAGTAAGGAGGCATATACATGAGTTTAGTACCTTATGTCATTGAACAGACAAGCCGTGGAGAGCGCTCCTACGATATCTATTCAAGATTATTAAAAGACAGAATTATATTTCTTGGCGAGGAAGTAACTGACGTATCCGCAAGTGTGATCGTTGCCCAGCTGTTGTTCTTAGAGGCAGAAGATCCGGACAAAGATATCCATCTGTATATTAACAGTCCGGGTGGTTCCGTGAGTGCGGGACTGGCGATTTATGATACGATGCAGTATATCAAATGTGATATCGAAACCATCTGTATCGGTATGGCAGCAAGTATGGGTTCCTTCTTGTTATCAGGAGGAACAAAGGGCAAAAGACTTGCGCTTCCGAATGCGGAGATTATGATCCATCAGCCGTCCGGCGGTGCCCAGGGTCAGGCAACAGAGATTCAGATCGCTGCGGAACATATTTTAAAGACACGTCAGAAATTAAATGAAATTCTGGCAGCAAATACAGGACAGCCGCTGGATGTCATTAAAGTTGATACAGAGAGAGATAACTTTATGACAGCTCAGGAGGCAAAAGAATACGGTCTGATCGACGAAGTAATCACACGCCGGTAAGGATCTGTCCTTTCAATATGAGGTGAGAGTATGGCAATTAGAAACGATGATCAAGTGAGATGTTCGTTTTGTAATAAGACACAGTCTCAAGTGCGAAAGCTGATCGCGGGACCTAATGGCACCTATATCTGTGACGAATGCGTAGAGGTATGTGCTGAGATTATTGAAGAAGAAATGGAGTTTGAAAACGGAGACGGATGGAATCCGTTTTCAGACATCAACCTTTTGAAACCGGAAGAGATTAAGGCTTTTCTGGATGAATATGTGATCGGTCAGGATGAAGCGAAAAAGGTTTTGTCGGTGGCCGTTTATAACCACTATAAGAGAATCATGGCTGAAAAGGACATGGGTGTAGAGCTGGCAAAAAGTAATATTTTGATGCTTGGCCCTACCGGATGTGGAAAAACTCTGCTTGCCCAGTCTCTGGCGAAGGTTCTCAATGTTCCATTTGCGATCGCAGACGCTACGGCTCTTACAGAGGCTGGATATGTGGGTGAAGATGTGGAAAATATTCTGCTGAAGATCATTCAGGCTGCTGACGGTGATATTGAGCGTGCAGAATACGGTATCATATATATTGATGAGATCGATAAGATTACACGTAAATCCGAAAACCCATCAATCACAAGAGATGTGTCTGGAGAAGGTGTACAGCAGGCTCTTCTTAAGATCATTGAGGGAACGGTGGCAAGTGTTCCACCTCAGGGCGGAAGAAAGCATCCGCATCAGGAGCTGATTCAGATAGACACAACAAATATTTTGTTTATCTGCGGAGGAGCCTTTGAGGGAATCGATAAGATTATTGAGAAGCGAATTGACAGAAAATCCATCGGATTTAATGCAGAGGTTGGACAGAAGAGAGATTATAATATTGATCATCTTCTGCAGCAAGTGCTGCCGCAGGATCTGGTGAAATTCGGTCTGATTCCGGAGCTGGTAGGTCGTGTTCCGGTTACAGTATCGCTTAATATGTTAGACAAAGATGCACTGATCGACATTTTGACAAAGCCGAAGAACGCGCTTGTGAAGCAGTATCAGAAGCTGTTGGAGATAGACGGTGTGGAACTTGAATTTGATGAAGGTGCGCTTCAGGAAATTGCAGAGATTTCATTGAAACGTAAGACCGGAGCAAGAGGACTTCGTGCCATCATGGAAAATGTAATGATGGACATTATGTATCAGGCTCCGTCAGATGAGACATTAAAATCATGCATGATCACAAGAGATGTAGTAAAAGGATATGAACTTCCGGTCTGTGAACATGCAGCGATCGGTTCTGAGAGTGCATAATATACGGGGCGGGTGCAAAGAAAGCTTGTACCCGTCTACTTTTTTAATACAGGAGAACACAGATGGAGAAAGTAACAATGAGCCTTCCAATGGTTGCTCTGAGAGGAATGACAATTCTTCCGGAAATGGTCAGACACTTTGATGTAAGCCGTGAGAAATCTCTGGCAGCAATTGATGAGGCGATGGAAGGTGAGCAGATGCTGTTTGTATCTGCCCAGAAGGATGTGGCGACAGAAGATCCGGGACTTGAGGATGTATATGAGACAGGATGTATCGTCACTGTCCGTCAGATCGTAAAAATGCCAAAGAAAATCAGCCGTGTGCTGATTACCGGAGAGAAACGTGCAAAAATCCGATCTCTTGAATTTAAAGAGCCTTATCTTCGTGCGCTGGTGGATGTTGTAGAGGATGTGGATACAGGTGATGAGGAAAACGGAGGGGAGTCGGCGCCTCTTAATAAAGAGGCAATGCTTCGCGGGCTTCGGGATATCTTTAAAGAATATATGTTAAAGAATCCGAAGATTTCCAAAGAATTTGCAGGACAGATTGATGAGATCAATGATTTAAAGAAGCTGGTTGATACAGTCGGAGCGAATCTTCCGTTGGCTTACACAGAATATCAGGAACTGTTAGAAGAGACTCATGTTATGCGTCGATATGACAAGCTTGCCTATAAAGTTGTCAATGAGATACAAGTGCAGAACATAAAAGAAGAACTTCAGGAGAAAATAAGAGAACGTGTAGATAAAAATCAGCGGGATTATATCCTGAGAGAAGAAATGAAGCTGATCCGAGAAGAGCTTGGGGATGACAATACCTTATCTGATGCGGATGAGTTCAAGCAGGCATGCGATGCGCTGAAAGCACCTAAAGAAGTGAAAGAAAAGATTGAAAAAGAAATCAAACGCTTCAAAAATTCTATGGGAAATCCTGCGGAATCGGGTGTGACACGTACCTATATTGAAACAATGCTGGAAATGCCTTGGGATAAAGTGTGTAAAGATCATAAAGATATTGCATATGCCGAACAAGTATTGAATGAAGATCACTACGGACTTGAGAAGGTAAAGGAGCGTGTGCTTGAATTTTTAGCGGTACGTGCGCTTACGAAAAAAGGAAATGCACCGATTCTCTGTCTTGTGGGACCTCCGGGAACAGGAAAGACTTCCATTGCAAAATCACTTGCAAGAGCGTTGAAGAAACCATATGTGAGAATTTCTCTCGGTGGAGTCAGAGATGAAGCAGAAATACGCGGACATAGAAAAACCTATGTCGGAGCAATGCCGGGAAGAATCGCTACAGCACTACGTACTGCAGGCGTAAAAAATCCGCTGCTTCTGTTAGATGAGATTGATAAAGTCAGCAATGATTACAAAGGGGATACTTTTTCAGCGTTGTTGGAAGTATTAGACAGTGAGCAAAATAAAAAGTTCCGGGATCATTATCTGGAAGTGCCTCTGGATCTCTCAGGAGTTTTGTTTGTTACAACGGCAAACACACTTCAGACAATTCCGCGTCCGCTTCTTGACCGTATGGAAGTGATCGAGATCAACAGTTATACAGAAAATGAAAAGCTTCATATTGCTACAGAACATCTGATTCCGAAGCAGCTTGAAAAGCATGGATTGAAGTCCGAGCAGCTGACGATCAGCAAGAAAGCAATCTGGAAGATTGCACGTAATTATACGAAGGAAGCCGGGGTTCGCCAATTAGAGCGAAAGATTGGAGATATTTGCAGGAAATCTGCAAGAGAAATTTTGGAAGAGAAGAAAAAGACCATTCATGTGACAGAGCGCAATCTTCATCTGTATCTTGGGAAAGAGCTGTATATTTATCAGATGAAGAACGAACAGGATGAAGTCGGTATTGTGCGCGGACTTGCATGGACAAGTGTGGGTGGTGACACCTTAGAAATAGAAGTCAATGTAATGCCGGGGGAAGGCGAGATTCTGCTGACCGGTCAGCTTGGAGATGTGATGAAGGAGTCTGCGAGAACCGGAATCAGTTACATCCGTTCCGTCAGCAAAGAGTATGGAATTGATGAGAAGTTTTTCAAAGAGCATGATATCCATATTCATATTCCGGAAGGAGCAACACCAAAAGACGGACCGTCTGCGGGTATTACAATGGCAACTGCTATGTTATCTGCTATTACGGAGAAAAAAGTCAGGGCGGATATTGCAATGACGGGTGAGATAACGCTCAGAGGAAGAGTGCTGCCGATCGGCGGTCTGAAAGAAAAACTGTTGGCCGCTAAAAATGCCGGAATTAAAACAGTGCTCGTACCAAAAGAAAATGAGACAGATGTGGAAGAAATTTCAGCAGAGATCACAAAAGGTCTGGAGATACTGCCTGTATCGCATATGAGCGAGGTTTTGAAGCATGCTTTGATTTTCTAAAGAATGTATAGACTTTCTTAAGAAATGCCGAAGATGCTTCGCAGAATGATAGAGATATGTTAAAGTATAGATAGAAACAGCAGGGAGGAAAGATATGATCATACGTAGTTTAAATTTGGAGACGGTCTGCGGAATCACCAGTAAGCTTCCGGACAATCAGCTTCCGGAGATTGCATTTGCAGGGAAGTCCAATGTAGGAAAATCTTCACTGATCAATGCGCTTATGAACCGAAAATCTTATGCAAGAACATCTGCAACTCCGGGAAAGACGCAGACCATTAATTTTTATAATATAAACGAAGAGATGTATCTGGTAGATCTGCCGGGGTATGGTTATGCCAAAGTCTCAGAGCAGGAAAAAATAAAATGGGGACAATTGATTGAACGTTATCTTCACGGCTCCAAACAGCTGAAAGCAGTTTTCCTGCTTATTGATATCAGACATGCTCCGTCAGCCAACGATAAAATGATGTATCACTGGATTGTGGAAATGGGATTTCACCCGATCATTATCGCCACAAAACTTGATAAGATCAAGAGAAGTCAGATACAAAAGCAGATTAAAATTGTAAAGCAGGGATTGGATTTAGTGCCGGGAACTATGGTCATTCCATTTTCAGCAGAAACAAAACAAGGCAGAGACGAAATCTGGGAACTGGTAGAGAATGAATTCCTGACAGAAAGTGAGATGGAAGAGTAGTGAAAGATACGTGTTTAAATGACAACCGGCCTTTCTGGAAAATTGCGGTCAGTCTGGCGCTCAGCCTTATTGGTACAATTTTGTTTATTTATTTTGGATATATGTTTTTAGGCTTTTTTATGCCATTCGTAATCGGCTGGTTCATTTCCTATGTCGCAAGTCCGATCGTTAAGTGGCTGGAAAGAAGGCTTAAAATTGTTAAAAAACTTGGATCGGCAATGATTATTATCCTTGTCCTGGCAGGCGTTATCCTTCTGGTATATTTTGTCGGAAGCAGAATCTGGCGAGAGTGTATGGCACTTATACAGAATCTTCCGGATCTGTATGAAGAACTGGAAACGGGACTTCGCCAGATCGGAGATAATTTGAATGTAGTTTTTGAACGTTTGCCGGAAGCCGTGCAGAATGCATGGTATCAGATGATTGATAATCTGGATCAGGCTATGGGAGCGCTCATGCAGCAAATCAGTGAGCCTACAGTTACAGCGGCAAGTAATTTTGTCAAGCGGATTCCATCTATTCTGATTGGATTTATCGTGACGATCATTTCTGCCTATTTCTTTATTGCAGAGAGAGAGATGGTGATCGAGTGGGCAAAAAAAGTATCGCCCGATCCAATCGTAAGACGAATGAGTATGGTAATGGCGAATTTAAAATATGCGGTCGGCGGATATTTTAAAGCGCAGTTTAAGATCATGCTTGTAATCTTTGTAATTTTGTTGGCAGGATTTTCATTGATTGGAATTCATTTTTCAATTTTGCTTGCGATAGGGATAGCATTTCTTGATTTTCTGCCGTTTTTCGGAACAGGAACGGCGTTGATACCATGGGCTGTATATAAGTTTATGGTTGGTGATTACCGTATGGTAGTTGCTTTGGTAATCATTTATGTAGTGTCTCAGCTTGTTCATCAGTTGATTCAGCCGAAACTGGTCGGAGACAGCATCGGACTGAACCCATTGTTTACGCTGGTGCTTATTTATATAGGTTATAAGATCGGCAGTGTTTTCGGTATGATTTTCGCAGTGCCTGTCGGAATGATTGTATTAAACCTGTATAAAGCAGGAGCGTTTGATTATATTTTGGATGACGTAATGCTGCTGACAAAAAGAATTATGGATCTTCGGGAACCGGAGTAGTCATGGTTAAAACAAAAGGAGGAATTGTGCTATGGGATTATTTGATCTGTTTCAAGAAAATATAGGCATTGAAGAGGGACTAGAGAAAATGAAGGAAGTTGAAGGTGCGGTGCTGTTGGATGTCCGTTCAGAAGAAGAATACCAGGAGGGACATCTGGAAGGGAGCATTAACCTTCCGATCAATCGGCTTCCAACGATTTCTATTGATAAAAGTGTACCGATCTTTATTTATTGTCTGAGTGGTGCAAGAGCAAGAAGAGCAGAAGCATTTCTTAGAAAATCAGGATATGAAGCAGTTAATATCGGCGGTATCAACGGCTATCAGGGGAAATTAGTAAGATCATAACAGTGGACAGATTCCATTCATATATTATCTTTAGAAGAAAGCTTTCAGGGGTATTTATATGAATGGAATTTTTTTGGCATTATTGGGGACCTTGGCGACATTTTTGGTGACAGTATTAGGGTCGGCAGTGATTTTTTTCGTGAGAAATGAAGTGAGTGATAATTTACAATGTGGTTTCCTTGGATTTGCCGGAGGGGTAATGGTAGCGGCTTCCGTTTGGTCACTGATTCTTCCGGGAATTGATTTTGCAGAAGAAAACGGCCAAATCGGATGGCTTGTCATGACGGTTGGCTTTCTGTCAGGTGTTCTTGTTTTGCTTGCGGCTGATGGATGCCTTAATCGGTATTGGAAGAAGACGAAAGAAAAGGACGCTCACCCGCAACTAAAAAAAAGTGCATCGTTATTGATCCTTGCGATTACAGTGCATAATATTCCGGAAGGAATGTCGGTGGGGCTTGCATTTTCACTGGCAGCGCAATATCCACAAAATGAAGCCTTATTTTCCGGTGCTGTTGCATTGGCAGTGGGAATTGCAATCCAGAACTTTCCGGAAGGAACCGCAGTGGCGCTTCCTCTTGTGAAAGAAGGGATGAGTCAGAAGAAAGCCTTTTTGATAGCTGGAATGACAGCAGCAGTAGAGCCGGTATTCGGTGTTCTGGCTGCGGTATTTGCAACGATTGTCCGTTCTTCCATGGCAGGTTTTCTGGCATTTGCAGCAGGTACGATGATCTATGTAGTTGTAGAGGAACTGATCCCGCAGGCGCATATGGGAGAAAAAGGAAAAATGGGAACGCTTGGATTTGTTGCAGGTTTTCTTGTAATGATGATTTTGGACGTAGCTCTTGGATAACGTTTCTCTGACTTTGAAAACGAAAAGAAATCATGTATAATAGAAACAGATTTTACAGGAAAGGACTAAGAACGTTGAGTTTAATCGATAAAATTCCAACAGAGTTTTACAAACTTTTCGCAAGTAAATACAGAACATACTATCAGAAGTTTTTACTGGCAATCTATGAAGAAACGAGCAGATCTTATTCTCTTTTAGGACTGACAGAAGAAGAGTGTAAGGCTGTGATGAATGAACATATAGCGGATCTTACACTGGAGTGGAGCGAGGAGCAGGCAGACGAAGAGGGGGAGTTCCTTACAAGAGCCAATATGGCATCGATTTGTCTGAAAAATCTGGAAAGCTGGGGATGGCTTAGGCGAGATTATGATGAGACATTGAATCAATATGTCGTTTCATTTCCGGAATACAGTCAGATGTATGTAGAGCTGTTTCAGAAATTGTTCAGTGAAGAGGGAAGCAAAGAGCGAGAGAGCGTGCTTGCAGTTTACAGCCATCTATATACATACAGCTCAGATACGGAGAAAAATAATGAAATTCTGAAAAGCGCACTTCATACTTCCCAGTCTCTTGTGCAAATGCTTGCAAATATGCAGGAGGGGATGCGCGGGTATTTTGATGAACTGTCCAGACAGAAGAGTTTTCTCGGTATTCAGGAAGTGCTTGTAAAAGAGATCAATAACAGTGACAGCAAGAAGTATGCCATACTTACAACGACAGATAGCTTTTATCGGTATAAGGAAGCAGTTAAGGAGTTGATCGATAAAAATCTGAGTGAGAATGAGATAAGGCGGCAGGAGTTTGAAGAAAAAAGTGTGGAGCTTGAAAAAGATACGCCGGCTTATTATAGAAATGAGCGTGCGATCAAGCTCTGTGAAGAAGCAATGGATATCATTTGCCGCATTGAACGGGAATTTGATGCGATTGAGCGCAGATACAATAAACTGATTGAACAGAAAACGGTATTTGCCAGCCGTGCAGCAGCCAGAATCCGCTATATTCTCATGGAAGGTGCGGCAGAACAAGACAGAACGGTTGAATTTGTTAATCTTTTAAATCAAAGTAGTCATCAAGAGGAAATCTTGCAGAAACTTGCGTCCGGTATGCGTATGACAGAACGATACAAAGCGGTGACAGACAGGAGCCTGTATCGGCGGAAGAATACCGAGAAGGAACGATTTATTCCGCAGGCGGTAAGTACCAAAGAAGAGGCGCAGGAAAATCTGGAAGGATTCGTGCTAAAACCTCTGTACACCAAAAAAGAAATCAGGGCATTCCGCAGAAAAAATGAGCATGATGGAGAATTTCTTGTGACAAAAGATACCGTTCAAACTATGGAAGATTTGGAAAAGCTGTTTTTTGTCTGGCAGGAAGCTACAGAACTTGCAGAGAGTGATGCAGTTGTGGAAGTACAGGAAGAACTTCAGACGAAGGGCTTCCGCTATTCGGGACTTAGAATAAAGGAGAAGTAAATGTTTGAATATATGGAAGAATTATCGGTGACAGAAACAGAGAATCTGAGAAAGACCATTTCGAATTTATTTCGTCAGACCTGTATTTTGCAGGTAAAATACGATCCGGTCACGTTGACACCGAGGGATAATCTATACTATGAAATGTGCGTAAGACATAAGAAATTTATCGAGGACTATCTGGAGGTACTTGGCTGTGAACTTCTTCATGATCCACAGGAACATATTTTCCGGCTTGCAGGAGACGGGGTGGAGATTGAGAAATTCAGCCTGACGACAACAATTATTATCCTGCTGATCAAAATGATCTACCGGGATAAGATTCTGGGAGAAGGGCTGGAGGCTACCGTCACTACACTGGAAGAAATCCGTGAATACGGGAAAAATACAAATTTACTGAATTGGAAACTGAAGGTGACGGAGTGGCAGGAAGCACTTTATCTGTTGAGTAAGCATCAGATGATTGAGGTGCCGGGAGCAGTTCGCGATGTAGAGGATCAGACACCGATCTATATTTACAGCACTGTGAATCTGTACTTAAGTTCATCCAATATCAATGAACTGCTTGAAGAATATAGAGAGGAGATCGCAGAAGATGAAGCAATCGAAGAAAATCTTTACGAAAATGCTGCTGAATAACTGGGGTGGGATCAGTCATAAAGAGCTTTCCTTTCATGAGCATGTGAATCTGTTCAGCGGGAAGAGCGGCTCCGGGAAATCAACAGTCATGGATGCGATCCAGGTGATTTTATACGGAAGCGTGGCATCTACCTTTTTGAATAAGGCAGCAGACGATGCGAAAAACAGAAGAAGTGTTCTTAGTTATTTAAGAGGGGAACAAAAAGACGGAACTGCAAACCGTGAGGGGACAGATTTTTGTTCGCAGATCGTATTGGAAGTGGAAGATACGGCAACGAATATTGTTACCTGTATTGGAGCAATTTTTGAAGTTGGGAAAAATGATTTAGATCTGAAGCGTTATTTCTTTTTCAGCCATTCGGGAAGAATCCCTGAAGATGGATATATTTCGGAAAATGGAAGTCCTTATACGATTTCCAGATTGAAGAAGCTGGTAGAACAAAGGAAGGTGTCGGAAGACAATCGGGGGAGAGGAGAAGTAAATCGTCTGTATCCTTCGAAAGAAGCTTATTTAAACACACTATATGATGTGGTACTTGGCTATATTGAACCGGGACGATTTATGACGATGGAAAAAAGTGCGATTGCACTTCGCATGACCAACGGAACCGGTCAGTTTATCCGTGATTATATGTTTCCGAAGAGTAAAGAAGGAACAGTTTCGGTTATCAGCGAGCAACTGGGCGCATACCGCGAGATCAAAGAGAGGGTCGAAGATCTGGAAAAGCGGATTGGGATGCTGGAAGAAATAAACGGTTACAATCTGAAGCTGGTACAGCTGAAAACAGATGAAGTCCGTACACAATCTATTTTGAAGGTAATTGCCATAGAAGGATTAAAGATTCAGCTGGAATCTAAAAAGGGAGATTTAGAGTCCGCCATAGAGGCTGCCAAGCGTTCAGAAGAAAAGTACCGGTCCTTAGAAACACAGAAGAATCAGTGTGCAGCTGATAAATTACAAGTAGAATCACAGCTGCTTGCAAGTGATTACGGACAGAAGGAGAAGCAGTTAAAAGAAATCCGCAATACGATTCGGATTTTAGCAGAATATTCTAAGCAGTGGAGAAGTGTGCTTCATGGATTGAAGAAGTGGGAAGAAAATGAAGAGGTGAATAATTATTTATCGAATCCGGCGCTTCAGACAATGGAAGAGATGGAAACAGGAGACTTCACCGATGACCTTCTCGGAAGACTTCGAAAGTATTTGAAAGACACATTGGAAAATGTGGAAGAAGAAATCAGAGACTTAGAAGAAAACATCCGCAAAACGAGAAAAGAACTAAAAGAGAAAAAAGAAATTGTGGATGATCTGAAAAATGACAGGAAGCCATATAGCAAGGAATTGAAAAAAGCAAGGGCAAGACTGCAAAGCGAGCTTCGTGATCGATATGGACATCCGGTTCCGGTGGCAGTTTTTGCAGATTTATTCGATATTACGGATGAAAAATGGAAAGATGCCATAGAGGGACGTCTCGGGAAAACCAAATATAGCCTTGTGACTCCGCCGGAATACGCGTTAGAGGCGGCTAAGATTTTCCGGAAAATGGCAGGAAAAGAGTTCGAAGAATTTAATCTGATCAACACCGCGGCAATCAAGCGAGATGAACCGAAGGCGAAGGAACATACCTTATATGAGGCAGTAGAAACAAAAGAAAGTTACGTCGATCTCTGCCTGAGACAGTATCTTGGAAGAATTGTAAAATGTGAGACCATTGAAGAACTTCATGAGGTAAGAGAAGGGGTGACACCGGACTGTTATTCTTACAGTAATTATATGTTCCGGCATCTGCGAGAGAAAGATTACAGGCTTTATGCATGTATCGGTACAAAAGTATCCAAAGCGAAACTTCAGGAACTGGAGGATGAAGTCTACCGACTGGAAAACAGCCTGCTTGCAGATGAGCAGATGCAAAGCAGTTTAGCTGAAGCAAGAACTTATGAGCAGTTGCAGAATTACAGTACAGAACAGCTTGTACATATGTCAAATGCAGCAGAGGAATTAGAGGAATATTATAGAAAAGAAGATGCTCTTATTCGGGAAATGAAAGAGCTTGATGAAGGGACTCTGATTCCGCAGCTAAAAGAAAAGAAGAAGCAATTAGAAGAGACAATGAGTCTGCTTGAAAAAGAAGCAAAAGAGACGGATGCCGAACGTCTGGCGCGGATCAAGGTGCAGGCGAATGTGGAAACTGAGTTGAAAAATATAAGTGAGAAACTGGAAACGGAATTAGAAGGTTATGTTCCGAATGAGAGCATCGAGCAGGAAGTGCTCCGGGAATTAGAGTCCAATCCAGAGCATACATACCGCAGACAGAAGCTTAAAGAATTAGAAAAGCTCCGTCAGGAGATTGAAGCAGAAGCAGATGGACGAGCAGAGGCAAGAAATCATTTCAATAAAGAATATCCGGCGTATGGTTTTACAGGTGTAGAACATGGAAATGAAGTATATGATAAGGTGTTGGAACAGTGCAGAAAAGATTTTGAACCGAAGTATAAGGAAGAATTTGAACAGCAGTACCGATTGGTATATCATACCCTTCGCGAAAATGTAATTGCAACGATCCACGGAGAGATCAAAGCAGCTTTTCGCCATAAGAGAGAAATCAACCGGATGCTCGCTAAAATCCGCTTCTCCGACAGCATTTACCAGATTGATATTCTTCCGGCTGAAAATGAAAACCGGCAGTTTTATGAAATGCTGATGGCGCCGGAACTTGACAGCAAAGTATTGGATAATCACGGGTTTGAAGGTCAGTTAAGTCTCGGTGAAGATGAATTTTATCAAAAATATGAAGCGCAGATTCTAAGACTTACTGAAAAGTTCATGCCGCCAAGAGACGAAGACGGCGGGAAACGGGCGCTTCACAAAGAAGAGATGGAGCGATACGCAGATTACCGGAACTACCTTACTTTCAGTATGTATGAGCAAGTGAAGGATGAAGATGGAAATATCCGAAAAAATGCAGTGGATGAAATGGCGGGACGCGATTCCGGAGGAGAAGGACAAAACCCGAAGTATGTAGCATTGCTCGCAGGATTTGCCATGCTGTATATGAATCAGAGTAATCGAGACTCTAAGATCCGTCTTGTTCTTCTGGATGAAGCTTTTTCCAAAATGGATAAGGAACGAAGTGAGGTATGTCTTCATTATGCAAGGGAGCTGGAATTACAGCTTATTGTCTGTGTGCCGGATGAGCGTTTGCAGTCACTGATTCGAAATGTGGACAGTGTATATGGATTCCGCAGACATCAGAACCAGATTTCCATGATGCATATTGATAAAGGCGACTATTTAGCTATGATCGAAGGGGAAAAAGATGAAGAAGAATCTGACACTCAGTCAGTGGCTGATTGAGAAAACAGACGGAGAAGCATACCGTGCCGGGAAATTATCTGGGGAATCATCGGAGAAATCATCTGAAAAAGCATATGTAACAAAACATCCGAAAGTAGACCAGCAGATAATTAATCAGATCGGAAGCCTTACAAAACTGATTAGTCAGGCAAGAGAGATGGAAAAAGATGCGCAGCTTAGCGGATTCATACGGTTTGACTGGCGGGACATGGGAAATGATATCCGTGCGATACATTATTCTGTAGAAATCATACCGCTTCTCTGCGATAGAGAAGGAATCGAAGATCCGCGGAAGAGGCAGCAGCGCCATATCAAAACGGTAGGAGAACTGTTGCAGGAAGCATCCCAGTCAGAAGCGGATTGGCTGAAGTCCTATTATCGTTTCCTGTTGACGCGTTTGGAACAGGGGAAGCTTGTCAAGGAAATGGATGACGAAGCATGGTTTGCCTGCCTGAATGCAATTGGCAGGCTCCATTGCCCGACTTGGAAACGGGTATTCAGCGCCAGAGTTTTTCGTGATTCCAAAAGGTTTCAGACGTCATATGAGGACCGAGTAGTGAAAGTCTTAAGAGAGTATTCGGATATGCCCGATAAAGATGTTATGACCAATGAGCAGATTTTGAAGGCATATGGCATTATTTCTTACACCCAGACATTGGAGTGTAAGGGAACGGTACTTTGCAGAACAGATACAGGGCAGACATTTGATACCGGTGATTTTCCGTATGGAGCGGTTTTGAATTCGCAGACAATGGAGCATGCCAAGCCGGTGAACATTGCAAAAATCCGCCGAATCATGACTATCGAAAATAAAGCAAATTACGAAAATATGTCCTACAAAGAAGATACGCTTTATATTTATTGTCACGGGTTCTTCTCTCCCAAAGAGGTAGAATTCTTGCGGGAGCTGACAGTGTTAGCTGCGGAGAACGTGGAGTTTTTGCACTGGGGAGATATGGATTATGGCGGAATTCGAATTTTCTTATTTAACAAGGATAAGATATTTCCCGGACTGAAACCTTATAAAATGGATTGCGAAAGCTTCGTGGCAGCGGTGACATTAAATGCCGGCAGAACACTGGAGGCTGAAAAACGTAAAAAGCTAGAGCAGATGAATGCCGGAGAACTGGAAGAACTGCGCAGCAGTATATTGGAGTATGGCATGGAGATTGAACAGGAAATGTTAGTGTGAAGGAGAATGGATAAAGTACAGAACAAACATTCGATTTGTTCTGTGCTTTTATTTTATATTCTGATATAATAGCGGAAGAGAATAAAAGTAGGTATAATATGCCTATATTGATTAGGAAGAAAGATTTTAGAAAGTATGAAATATATAAAATGGTTATCACTAAATGATTTGGCATTGGGAATGCAACTGAGATAGATGGATATAAAAGAATTGTAAAAAAGTTTAAAGGCGTTAGCTGATAAATGGACAAAATGTGGAGAGTATTACTTAGGAGAATGGCATATGAATAAAAAGATGAAATGGTTATGAGGAGTAAATTTGAGCTAACAACCATAGAAGAAAAACAGTTCTATGAGGATGTTAAGAAAATACTTTTAGAGGCACGTGAACATGCGTATAGCAACGCCAGCGCAATAATGACTCAGGTATATTGGAATATTGGTAAGCGAATAATCGAACAAGAACAAAATAGGGAAAGTAGTTCAAACTGTATATGTATACGGCGATTGCACCCATCCCCATATCGACCTTTGCCGCAATGTCATTAAGATAACGTGAAAAAGAATATAAAATATTATTTTTTGTATAACAAAAGCAATTGCATGATACAATTTCTATATTTTTTCATATCACAAATAGACAGATGTTTTCATCTGTCGAAATTAAGTGTATAGTATATTTGTGTTTAAGCTACACGGTACAGGAAACTAACTGCTTTCTTGTGATCATGATGCAGGAATCCGGAGGACAGGGAACAGATCCGATGCAGGCGAGTGAATGTCCGTATAATACCCAGTATTCTCATAGTCCGGGTGGGATTACAGATCCGGAATACTCTATCCGGGTAGGAATCCAGAATTATGTGGACTGTGTCCGGCAGGCGGGATGTACCAGTCCCCAGGATCTGGACAAGCTGAAGCTGAGCCTGCAGGGATATAATTATGGGAATGGCTACATAGGGTAGGCAATTCGGAATTATGGCGGATACAGTGAGGCGAATGCGCTCCGATTCTCCCAAGAACAGGCGGCCGCCCATGGTTGGTCGGGATACGGCGATCCGGAATATGTTCCCCACGTACTCCGGTATTATTCTGGAGGGAATCTGTTTGCCGGATTATTTGGGAGCAGCCAGATGGTATCGGTGGCGATGTCACAGCTTGGTAATGAGGGCGGACAGAAGTTCTGGTCGTGGTATGGATTTAGCAGCAGGGAAGAGTGGTGCGCTTGTTTCGTGTCCTGGTGCGCGGATCAGTGCGGGCTAATTGCGAATGGAACATTTCCAAGATTTTCTTTATGCTCTGCCGGTATGAGCTGGTTTCAGGAGAATGGAAAATGGCAGGAAAACTTATATCAGCCAGCACCGGGAAAGATTATTTTCTTTGATTGGAACGAGGATGGGAACCCGGATCACGTGGGAATTGTGGAGAAGTGTGAGAATGGGAGAGTGTATACAGTGGAAGGCAATTCGAGGGATGCAGTAAGACAAAGGGAATATTTTAAGGGCTCCAACGTGATTTTAGGATATGGAATATATAATTAATAAATGAGAGATGTACATTTTGAAGAGGTAGATATATGTTTTCGGCATGGCAGGATCTTTAGTGTATTTTCACCGGCTGAAGTTTCAGTCCGCTTTTTCTTTAAATCTGATACACATAATCTGTCGTTTTTTCTCTGTACAGTTACTTCCCGAGACTACTCAATGTTTTTAGCAAATTATAAAATAATATCATGAGTTATCCGACAAATGGGGCAACTCATGATATTGACGTAAGAGGAAGGGACCAATTCATAGTTGATGTTCAAAAAGTTACGTTGTTACCAAATAAAGAGTGAAGATATTGTTTTATAAAATGTAAAGCGGCCCCTCTGCTGATAGGGGAATCTGGGCAACAAGTAACTTTAATGAATTCACGCTCTGTTGGAAATGCCGTATTATTCCGGACAAACTGATGCAACAGTTTGATGTCGCTACCCTGCAAATATCTGGCAATTGTACCGCCTAAAATGACAGGGCAGTCCATGAACATGTGGAGGTTATTGATTGCAAGAGCCAGATAATGCAGATACTCAAGCCAACGCTTTTTAATGTTCCCATTTCCTGCCCGAAGCATTTGAAAGAAGGATTCCAGTGATTCCTCTTGATTAAGGAGCGCATTTGTGGAGCAATAGGCATCAAGGCAGCCGCGGTTTCCACAATAACAGGGCTTTCCGCCAGGTACAATTGTCATATGCTCAAATACACCGCTTTTTAATTCAGTACCGACCAGAGATTCCCTGTTTACAATGATTGAACCACTCATATTGTTTCGGATATGAATGTAGATTGCATTATTTAGTTGGGATGACTGCCACATTTCATCGGCAGTTGCCGTCTCGGCATCGTGGAAAAACAGGCAGGGGTATGGTAGATGACGGGAAAAAGCTTCAATTCGAAGACCTGTACAATCTAAAATTTTTCCGTAAGTTACCTGTGTTCCATCAGAAGATATCAGACCCTGAAGCACGATTCCGACTCCGAGAATTCTGTCAGGGGCATTTGTGACAGATGCGATAAAAGTCTGTGCAGATTTGCATACCAGCGAGTAATAGCTTTCGGTGTTCTCATAAGGAGAGGTAAATTTTTCGAACTTTATTGTTTCGCCATATAGATTCAGCGCAGTGATTTCATAATGTCCGGCCAAAAGTTCGATGCCGACAGCAAGCTTTGAGTTTGGATTGAAGTGCAGGCTTGTGGCAGGACGTCCGCCAGTAGATTCTAATACTTCGCCTCGCAGGATAAGTCTCTGATCTTCCAATTCCTTTAAAATTTGAACAATCGTTGAACGACTTAACTGGAGTGTATCTTTGATAGATTTCTGTGTTGTGCTGCGCTGTGTATAAATATAAGAAAGTACGTTTTTACGATTGATCTGTTTAATGTCAGTATTGCTTTGCATCATGATTTTATTTCTCCTTTTGTCTTTGATAGTTATCATTAAATGCAGCAGATTTGTATTGCTCAAATACATAAGTATCCTGTGAATGATTTCTTTTATTTCATTATAGTAGATAAATTAAAAAAATGCAAATTCAACTTTGATTGTAAAAATGTAACAAAAATTTAATGTTAAAACTGTGAAAAAGAGCAATTGACACTGATATATATAAAGGATATACTTATGTACAACGAAAAGACAAAAGTAAAAAGAGGTTTCAGATAATAAAGAAACCCAAATAATTGAATGGAGGCGAAACTTAGACAATTTTTTTGTATACTTTTGTCTAATTCAAATACAAAAGAATATAAGAAATAATTTGTAAGAATTACGGAGTCAAATAATAAGAACAAAAATGAAAGGAGAAAAACAATGAACAATTTACCAGAGAAAATGAAAGCGATCGTTGCATATGCACCTGGGGATTATCGCCTGGAAGAGGTAGAGACACCTCATGCGGGTGAAGGAGAGATGATATTAAAAGTAGAAGCCTGTGGAATCTGTGCCGGAGATGTAAAGGCATTTGGAGGGGCAGCCAGCTTCTGGGGACTGGACGGACAGCCAAAGTACATCAAAGCGCCGATGATTCCCGGGCATGAATTTGTCGGGACAGTTGTTGAGATGGGGAAAAATGTGAAAGGAAACTGGAAACTTGGCGACCGTATCTGTCCGGAGCAGATCGTGCCATGCGGAGAGTGCCGTTTTTGTAAAACCGGGAGACACTGGATGTGTGAAAAGCATGATCTGTTTGGATTCCAGAATAATGTAAACGGCGGTATGGCAGAGTATGTCCGTCTGACAAAAGAAGCAATCCCTTATCTGGTTCCTGCGGATATGCCTATTGAAAAAGCAGCATTGATTGAACCATATGGATGCTCCTTCCACTGTGTTGAGCGTGCGCAGATCACAACAAGGGATGTGGTAGTTCTTTCCGGAGCCGGAACTCTTGGCCTTGGCATGATAGGAGCGATCCATCAGGCGAATCCGAGTCTCTTTATCGTATTGGATATGAATGAAACAAGGCTTAAAAAGGCAAAAGAATTCGGGGCGGATCTTGTGATGAACCCGGCAAAAGAGGACGTAGTTGCCAAAATTAAAGAGCTTACGGATGGGTATGGATGCGATATTTACATTGAAGCGACAGGACATCCGTCAAGTGTTCAACAGGGACTGGATGCAATCCGTAAAATGGGGCGGTTTGTAGAGTTTTCCGTGTTTGGACAGCCGGTAACCGTTGACTGGAGCATTATTTCAGACCGTAAGGAGTTGGATCTTTTAGGAGCGCACTTAAGTCCGTTCTGTTATGATACGGTAATTGAATGGATCGGAAACGGAAAGCTTCCGACAGAAGGAGTTGTTACCCACAAATTCCCGATAGAGAAATGGGAAGAAGCATTTGAACTTGCAAAAACCGGAAAAGACGGCGCGATGAAGGTTGTACTTCTGCCAAATGCGAAGTAGATGAAAGGAGAAAAATTACTATGGCTCAGATTCCAAGAATTATGAATAATCCGGATGATATTGTAGATGAGATGTTAAACGGCTTTTTGAAAGCGCATGCTGATATTGTTGAGGCTACGGACAATAAACGTGTCGTGAAGGCAAAGGATATCCCGGCAGGCAAGGTCGGCGTGGTAACAGGCGGAGGTTCCGGGCATAAGCCGGCATTTATCGGATATGTAGGGAAAAATCTCTGTGATGCCGCTGCGGTTGGGGAAATATGTTCTTCTCCTACAGCGGCAGCGTTCCTGGACGGTTTTAAGGCTGCTGACCAGGGACAGGGAGTTGCCTGTCTGTACGGCAATTATTCGGGCGATAATATGAATGTGAAAATGGCAGTAAAGATGGCGAAAAAACAGGGAATTACTGTAAAGACAGTGGTTGCAAATGATGATGTCGCCTCTGCGCCTAAGGACCAGCGTGAAAAACGCCGTGGCGTAGCCGGGGAAGTTCTGATGTGGAAAGTCGGTGGCGCTAAGGCGGCTAAGGGCGGAAATCTTGATGAAGTAATTGCCGCTGCCCAGAAAGCGATCGACAATACACGCAGCGTTGGAATAGGCCTTGCGCCATGTACACTTCCGGCAGTCGGACATCCGAACTTTGAAATAAAGCCAGGCACGATGGAAGTTGGCATCGGACATCACGGGGAACCAGGGATTGCCGTATGCGAGCTTGAGAACGCCGCAGCAATGGCAAAAAGAATGGTTGACGTTGTTGTTCCGGATTATCCTTTTGAGTCAGGCGATGAGGTTGTCGCATTAGTTTCCGGTCTGGGCGCTACTCCTGTGATGGAGCTGTATGTGCTGTATGATGAGGTCGAGCGTCTGCTGGAAGAAAAAGGGATTCATGTATACCGCCCATATGTGGGGAATTATTTTACATCCATGGAAATGATGGGAGCAACATTGACACTTATGAAACTGGATGATGAGTTAAAAGAGCTTATTGATATGCCCGCTAACAGCATGGGTTTAAAGCAGGACTGAGGTGCACAGAATGAATACATTTAAAAATAAAGACGGAAAACAGATACTGATGGCAATGGTAAAAGGGATCCAGACGAATAAAGAGTATCTGGGAGAGGTTGACGGTCTGATCGGAGACGGCGACCATGGCATGAACATGAACAAAGGCTTTACGCTGTTTGAAAACCGCTTTGCGGATAAAGAATTTTCTTTTACGGAAGGTTTAGAGGAATTAGGAACGATCTTGTTTGCGGAGATTGGGGGGTCCATGGGGCCGATCTATGGTACGATTCTGAATGATGCAGCTTCAGTGGGAGAGGATGCAGAAGATATTGATGTGAAAGTGTTGGCTGAAATGTTAAGAGGCGGGCTGGCCGGATTGCAGGAAATCGTAGAGGCGCATATTGGGGATAAGACGTTAGTGGATACTTTGGAGCCTGCAGTAAAGTCTCTTGAAGAAAGTGCAGCTTTGGGAGAGGAATTTTCTTTAGCGCTTAATAGGATGAAAAAGGCTGCCGCTGCCGGAAGGGATTCCACGAAGGATATGGTTGCAAAATTCGGAAGATCCAGTCGGTTGGGCGAGCGTTCTAGGGGCGTACTGGATGCAGGGGCTACATCATGCTGTATTATTTTGACAGCAATGGCAGATGCTATGATAGAACTGCTTTCATAGTGAAACAATGTTTTTGCGGGAAAGGGAATTCATATGACAAAAAATATAATGGACAGAGTGCGCTCTACGCCACGGCCGGACTGGCCAGTGGCGGATAAAGAGCAGAACGGGATAGGAAGTTTTATTGGATTATACGGCGGAGAACATATCGCCGCGACAGAGTTTGTGATCGGAGCAACACTTGTCCAATACGGATGTACGGCAAGTGATATACTGATTGGTTTATTTATTGGAAATTTTCTGGCAGTTATTTGTTTCACATTTTTTTGTGCAAAAATTGCAACAGATACGAGGCTGACTTTATACAGTTATCTGGGGCGGATTTTTGGGAATAAGCTGCAGAAGGTATATAATATCGTACTTGGACTGGGGCTGGCGGCATTAGCTGCCGCCGGCATCAGTATTTCGGGAACAGCAGTTCGGCGGGTATTCAATGTACCGATACAGCTTAACTGGTATCCTACCAGTATTAAATTTGTCCTTATCGTCATTGCCATAGGCACAGTTATTACGCTGATCGTGGCGAAAGGCTTTGAAGGAGTATCAAAATTCGCAACAACCTGTGTTCCGTGGATGATCGGTTTATTCTTTGTAGGTCTGCTGATTACACTGCCACAGTTAATTGAAGCGACAGGGGGCGGAGAAATCCATTCCCCGTCAGATTTTCTGAATTTACTGAATATGCATGTGTGGAACGGAGAAAGTGAGACAGGGCAAAATTTAGGGGTCTTCCATGTAATCGGATTTGCGTGGACCTGCAATCTTGCATGGCACATTGGGTTAAATGATATGCCAATGCTGCGTTATGCGAAAAACTATAAATATGGATATGCTTCTGCTGTCGGTATGTATATCGGCCATTTCTGCGCATGGATCATTGCGGGTGTATTTGGGGCAACGGCGGCTATTATTTTGAACACGCCTCTTACATTGCTGGATCCAGGAGAAGTAACATTTACCCTTCTTGGATATACAGGATTAGTTGCGGTTATTATAGCAGGCTGGACAACTGCAAATCCTACGATTTACCGTATTGTATTGTCCTTTAATGTGGTTTTTAACAAAATCAGCCAGAAAAGCATGACTTACATAATTGGTGTGATTATCACGATCGCGGCATGTTTTCCTTATGTTCAGAAGGCAGACGCTATTCTTGTGTATCTTGGGATGGCAGTGGAAGGCGCAGGCGTCATCTGTATTACGGAACACTTCATATTCCCTAAGATTGGATATACAAGATACTGGAATGAATATAAAAAACAAGATGTCAACTGGGCTGCAGCTGCAGCATGGGGTATCTCCATTATATTCTCATTCGCTCTTGTACTTACAGGCATCATTCATCGAAATCTGATTCTGTTGCCTACGTTCATACTGACGATGGTTCTGTATCTTATTTTTGCAGGTATGGCGGGAGCGAAAGAAGAGTATGCAGAAGAAGAAAAAGAAGCAGAAGAGTATCGTATGGAACTTCAAAAATATGCAAACGAAATGCATCAGGATGATGTTCCATTTACCGTAACAGGAATTGCAAAACTTCTAAAGACTGCGTCCTTTGTTATCCTGGGAGTATTTCTTATATGTGGAATCCTGTGCGGAATGGGAAATGTTGATTTGGAGGTATATAAGACATTATCGTTGATTTTGTCATTGGCATATTTCGGATGCAATGGAACAGCGTTGGTTATTTCACTTAAGAAGACGACGATAGCGTAAGGAGGAAAAATAATGAAAATTGCGGTAGGATGCGACCCGAACGCAGAAGAATTTAAGCAGGAAATGATTCAATATGTGAAAGAGCTCGGGCATGAGGTGAAGGACTTTGGCTCAAAGGATACTGTGTATGCCCATGTAGCCCAGGAAGTTGCAGAGAAAGTTGCAGCGAAAGAATTTGACAGAGGTATTCTCTTCTGCGGCACAGGAATCGGAGTTATGCTTGCGGCAAATAAGGTTAAAGGAGCCTATGCGGCAAATATCCTGAACGTTTATTCTGCAAAGCGGGCGTGCTTGTCAAATAATTGCAATATTATAACACTTGGAAGTCAGGTGACAGGTAATATGCTTGCAAAGGAATTAATAGAAGCATATTTGGGATGTACTTATGAAGCTAACGAACGGTCAGGTAAAAAAGTTGCTGCATATGTTGAATATGAACAAAATCATTTTAAATAATATGTGTAGTTAGTGATAGTTACATAATATATATTTTTCTATTATTCGGATTGGTTTAATGTATGCATTAGATCAATCCGTTTTTAATGTGGAAATCTAATGGAATTCTAAGGAAGAATATGTACCAGATATGAGTAATGTAATAAAGATATTAATGATTATGCAACTTTTAAAATCCGTATCAAGTTCTGTTTATTTAATCGTAACTTTATCAAAAATAGGTGACTATTTGAAATAAATTATATTAGTTGAAAATTGAAAGTATAAAGAATACAAAACACAAAAGACAACATCGTAGCAAAATAAAGAATATAAAAGTTAATGAAAATATAAGTAGCGATACAATTCTGAATAAGATTGTGTTCTCATTGTGCCTTAAGAGTGGTGTGCAGGAAAGTGTAGAGAACCTTCGAGAAACATATGGGAGTAATTTTACTGTAAAAGTTGATATGAAAAATGAAGGTGGATATCCAAAATATAATGAAAAAACAGTAGAGAATATCTGCAATAAAATAAAAGAAACAGAAGAGATTCAAGATATTTGTATTGAAGTAAGAGGGCTATCTTTTTATTATGATAAATTGGAATTTCTACAAGGATTATCGGCTGAAGTAATGAAAATTGACGAAGATCCAAAAATGTTGGAAGAAGACCTTTATTATACAAAAGTAATGATGCCATATGGATATAACAGGAGTGGATTGAGCCATTATTTCCAGACCAATACACTTTCATCAGTTGAGGAATACATACACGACAATTCTGTTGAAGAATGACTTTAATATCAAAGGAATTGCAAGTATGTTGAGACATTCTAAAGAGATTATTACAGCAGATGTTTATGGAGATACGATAGAAATTATCGAAGATTGTCTGGATACAATCGAGCCGTTTATGGAAGAAGTTATGCCAAAACGCCGGAAAGATAAATACTATGATTACTCTGATATGGAAGAAATTGATGGTATTGTAGACGAATATCTACTGGCAGCCTGAGTAAAAAGAAAACAGAAAACGAATACTAAAAAGAAAAAGTGCGAATGAGAAAAATCGAACATTTGTACTTTTTCTTTTTCTAATCTATATACTTTTAAAAATTGTTTTGTTATAATGAGTTTGTTACATAGCAGAAAGATGTTAGATACCGTCTGGCATTATTCTGTATTATCAAGTGATGTTTTGTCCGCAAAAATCTATTTTGTGACTTTTGCTCGACGCGACTTGAAAAAGACGTGTATGGGGCATAGATTTTGCGGTTTCGTGACGAATCCTGTTACGAATATATTTGAAAATGTGGCTGATAGTAAACGTACGAAAAGTCACACCTTATTGAACATTAGTAGTTCAATAAGTATGAATGGAGGTTTTGACTATGAATAAATTTGTTTTAAAAGCCCCATATAAGCCGACCGGCGACCAGCCGCAGGCAATCGAACAGTTGGTAAAAGGATTCAAGGAAGGCAATCAATGCCAGACTTTACTAGGGGTTACGGGTTCTGGAAAAACTTTTACGATGGCAAACGTCATAGAGCAGCTTCAGAAACCGACGCTTGTGATCGCTCATAATAAGACGCTGGCGGCACAGTTGTACGGGGAATTCAAGGAGATGTTCCCTGACAACGCAGTCGAATACTTTGTGAGCTATTACGATTACTACCAACCGGAAGCTTACGTCCCATCCTCTGACACTTACATTGCCAAGGATTCTTCCATTAACGATGAGATTGACAAGCTTCGTCTGTCTGCAACAGCTTCTCTCATTGAACGGCGGGATGTAATCATTATTTCCAGTGTATCATGTATCTATGGACTTGGTGAACCGGAAAATTTTGAGAAAATGATGGTGTCACTGCGTCCGGGAATGGAAAAGGATCGGGATGAGGTACTAAGGCAGCTTATTGATATTCAATACGATAGAAATGAAATGGATTTCAAACGAGGTACTTTCCGGGTACATGGAGATGTGGTGGAAGTAATTCCGGCAAATGAAGCAGATATGGCGGTTCGAATTGAATTTTTCGGTGATGAGATTGACCGTATTACGAAAGTAGATGTGTTGACCGGAGAGATAAAAAGTGAGCTGAGTCATGTGGCTATCTTCCCGGCGTCACATTATGTAGTAGGAAAAGAAGATTTGGAGCGTGCGGTAAAGGCGATCGAGGAAGAGTTAGAAGAACAGATTAAATATTTTAAAAGTGAGGGAAAGCTTCTGGAAGCACAGCGAATATCAGAACGGACAAACTTCGATATTGAGATGATGAGAGAAACCGGATTTTGTTCAGGAATTGAGAATTATTCCAGACATTTGACCGGCTCGGCGGCAGGACAGCCTCCGAGGACACTTCTTGATTACTTCCCGGATGACTTTATTATGATGATTGATGAATCACATAAGACAGTGCCGCAGGTGGGTGGTATGTATCATGGCGACCAGTCAAGAAAACGTACCTTAGTAGATTATGGTTTCCGCCTTCCGTCAGCGCTTGATAACCGCCCGCTTAGTTTTGACGAGTTTGAGCAGAAAATTGATCAAGTGCTGTTTGTGTCGGCAACACCGGGACCATATGAGGCGGAGCATGAACTTCTTCGGGCAGAACAGGTAATCCGTCCGACCGGACTGTTAGATCCGGAAGTAGAAGTGCGGCCGGTAGAGGGGCAGATTGATGATCTGATTAGTGAAGTGAATAAAGAAGTTGCCAAGAAAAATAAGATTTTAATCACAACCCTAACAAAACGGATGGCAGAAGATTTGACCGATTATATGCGGGAACTTGGAATTCGTGTCAGATATCTTCACTCGGATATTGATACGCTGGAACGCACGGAGATTGTAAGAGACATGCGTCTGGATGTCTTTGATGTTCTGGTGGGAATCAACCTTTTGCGAGAAGGATTGGATATACCGGAGATTACATTGGTGGCGATTCTGGATGCAGATAAGGAAGGATTCTTACGTTCCGAGACTTCTCTCATTCAGACCATCGGACGTGCTGCGCGTAATGCAGAAGGTCATGTCATCATGTATGCAGACGTGATGACAGATTCTATGAAGCAGGCGATTGAAGAGACAGAGAGAAGGCGTAAAGTACAGATGGCTTATAACGAAGCGCATGGAATTACGCCACAGACTATTAAGAAAAGTGTAAGAGATCTGATTGCTGTCTCGAAGAAGGTGGCAGCAGAGGAAGTCCGAATGGAGAAAGATCCAGAATCTATGAGCGAAAAAGAACTGGAGAAGCTGGCAAAGGAATTGACGAAGCAGATGAAGAAAGCTGCAGCTGAGTTGAATTTTGAGGCGGCGGCTGAGCTGCGTGATAAATTAGTTGAGATTAAGAGGATGATGAAAGAGTAGATATAGACCGATAGATGATGAAAGAACAGATAACGAAGGGAACGAAGTAGTAGAAGCATGATAGAAAAAGAGTTGAAAAAAGAGGCAGAAAAGACAGATACCAAAAAACAATATATTAAGATCAGAGGAGCAAATGAGCATAATCTGAAAAATGTAGATCTTAATATTCCCCGCAATGAGCTGGTAGTTTTGACAGGATTGAGCGGTTCCGGAAAATCCTCTCTGGCATTCGATACGATTTATGCGGAAGGGCAGAGAAGATATATGGAATCGTTATCGTCCTATGCAAGGCAATTCCTTGGTCAGATGGAGAAGCCTGATGTGGAGAGCATTGAAGGTTTATCACCTGCGATTTCTATTGACCAAAAATCAACAAACCGGAATCCCCGGTCTACCGTAGGAACCGTAACAGAGATCTATGATTATTTTCGTCTGCTTTATGCGAGAATCGGTATTCCACATTGTCCGAAATGTGGAAAAGAGATTAAGAAACAGACAGTAGATCAGATGGTAGATCAGATCATGGCATTGCCGGAGAGAACGAAGATCCAGCTTCTGGCGCCGGTAGTGCGAGGAAGAAAAGGTCGTCATGAGAAGCTTCTGGAACAGGCAAAGAAAAGCGGTTATGTAAGAGTACGCATAGATGGAAATTTATATGAGTTATCCGAGGAAATCGCGCTGGATAAAAATATCAAACATAATATAGAGATTATCGTAGACCGTCTTGTCGTTAAGCCGGGGATAGAGAAGCGTCTGACAGATTCTATTGAAAATGTACTTCATTTGGCAGAAGGACTTATGACGGTGGATGTGATCGACGGAGAGCCGATTAATTTCAGTCAAAGCTTTTCCTGTCCGGATTGCGGAATCAGCATTGATGAGATTGAGCCGAGAAGTTTCTCTTTTAACAATCCGTTCGGTGCATGTCCGGAATGTTTTGGACTGGGATATAAGATGGAGTTTGATATTGATCTGATGATACCGGATAAGAGTCTGAGCATCTCTGAAGGTGCGATTACTGTGATGGGGTGGCAGTCCTGTACAGATAAGAAGAGCTTTACGTATGCTATTTTGAGCGCACTGAGCAAGGAATATAAGTTTTCTCTTGATACACCATTTGAAAAATATCCAAAGAAAGTGCAGGATATTTTAATTCACGGAACCGGTGGAAAGGAAGTTAAAGTACATTATCAGGGACAACGGGGTGAAGGAATCTATGATGTTGCATTTGAAGGTCTGATCAAAAATGTAGAACGACGTTATCGTGAGACAGGCTCTGAGACGATGAAAGCAGAATACGAAGAATTTATGCGGATTACGCCGTGTCACGAATGTGGAGGACAGCGTTTAAAACCGGAAGCGCTTGCAGTGACTGTGGGTGGAAAAAATATTGCAGAAGTAACAGAAATGTCCATTGAGAAACTTCAGCATTTTCTGGAAAAACTAGAACTTACTAAACAGCAGAATCTGATCGGAGGACAGATTTTAAAAGAAATACGTGCAAGGATCCGGTTTTTGATGGATGTAGGTCTGGATTATTTGACATTGGGAAGAGCAACCGGTTCCTTATCCGGCGGAGAAGCACAGAGAATTCGTCTGGCTACCCAGATTGGCTCAGGACTGGTAGGTGTGGCTTATATTTTAGATGAGCCAAGTATCGGTCTTCATCAGCGTGATAATGATAAGCTTCTTGGGACATTGAAACATTTAAGAGATCTTGGTAATTCTGTGCTTGTAGTAGAACATGACGAAGATACCATGCGGGAAGCGGACTATATTGTAGATATCGGTCCGGGAGCCGGAGAGCATGGAGGAGAAGTGGTGGCTGTAGGAAATGCAGAAGAAATCATGGCAAATCCGGCGTCTATAACCGGAGCTTATCTGAGCGGAAAAGTAAAGATTCCGGTACCGGAGGTGCGAAAAGAGCCTACAGGCTGGCTGGAGATTAAAGGAGCGAAAGAGAATAATCTGAAGAATGTGGATGTAAAGATTCCGCTTGGAATTATGACCTGTATTACAGGGGTGTCCGGCTCCGGGAAAAGCTCTCTGATTAATGAGATTTTGTATAAACGTCTGGCAAGAGACTTAAATCGCGCGCGCGTGATTCCGGGAAACCACAAAGAAATCAAAGGAATCGATCAACTGGATAAAGTAATCGCAATTGACCAGTCACCTATCGGGCGGACCCCAAGGTCTAACCCGGCTACTTATACGGGAGTCTTCGATCTGATCCGAGATCTTTTTGCCTCTACACCGGATGCAAAAGCAAGAGGATATAAAAAAGGACGTTTCAGCTTCAATGTCAAGGGAGGACGCTGTGAAGCCTGCAGCGGTGATGGTATTTTAAAGATTGAGATGCATTTCCTGCCGGATGTATATGTGCCTTGTGAGGTTTGCCATGGGAAACGGTATAATCGAGAAACATTAGAGGTAAAATACAAAGGGAAGAGTATTTATGATGTGTTGAATATGACCGTGGAAGAAGCACTTCATTTCTTTGAAAATGTGCCAAGTATTCGAAGAAAAATGGAGACACTGTATGATGTGGGATTATCCTATATTCGCCTTGGGCAGCCGTCTACCCAGCTTTCCGGCGGAGAAGCGCAGCGTATCAAACTTGCTACAGAATTAAGTAAAAGAAGCACGGGAAAGACGATATATATTTTAGATGAGCCTACGACAGGGCTTCATTTTGCAGATGTGCATAAGCTGACAGAGATTTTGAAACGTCTTTCCGCAGATGGAAATACAGTTGTGGTGATTGAACATAATCTGGACGTGATCAAAACGGCAGATTATATCATAGATATGGGACCGGAAGGCGGTGACAAAGGAGGTACCGTTATCGCCAAAGGAACACCGGAGGAAGTGGCAGAAAGCCCGGTGTCCTATACAGGAAAATATATTAAGAAGATGCTTGACAAATAAGAACGAACTTCGACACGAGCCCGGGATACTTCACAAAGAATTAAGGAAAAAGGGGTTTCCATTTAAAGGGAATTTGATTATAATGATACGTGCATTATAACAAATGATAATAAGATTAATTGAAATAGATGGAAAGAACAGGAAGGGAGACTGAATATGTCGGTAGATATCGGGATTGATCTGGGAACGGCCAGTATTCTTGTATATGTAAAAGGTAAAGGCGTTATCTTAAAAGAACCGTCTGTTGTGGCAATTGACAGAGATAGTAACGCGATCAAAGCCATTGGCGAAGAAGCAAGACTTATGTTAGGGAGAACACCCGGCAATATTGTGGCGGTGCGTCCACTTCGTCAGGGAGTGATCTCAGATTATACTGTGACAGAGAAAATGATCAAATATTTTGTGCAGAAATCACTCGGTAAACGCATGTTTAAGAAGCCGAGAATCAGTATTTGCGTGCCGAGCGGTGTAACCGAAGTGGAACGCAAAGCGGTTGAGGAAGCCACATACGCTGCGGGAGCAAGAGATGTACATCTGATCGAAGAGCCTGTGGCGGCAGCAATCGGCGCAGGGATTGATATCTCCAAGCCGTGTGGAAATATGATCGTGGATATCGGAGGAGGAACCTCTGATATAGCAGTCATTTCCCTTGGTGGAACAGTAGTGAATACATCTGTAAAAATTGCAGGTGATGATTTTGATGAAGCCATTGTCCGTTATATGAGAAAAAAGCATAATCTTCTGATCGGAGAGCGTACAGCAGAAGATATCAAGATTAAGATCGGGACAACATATCAGTTGATCGAAGACGAAGTGATCGAAGTCAGAGGAAGAAATTTAGTGACGGGATTACCTAAGACGGTAACGGTGACTTCCTCAGAAACAGAAGAAGCACTTCGGGAGACAACCGGACAGATTGTGGAAGCAGTCATTGGTGTTCTGGAGCGGACACCACCGGAGCTGTCAGCAGATATTTTGGAGCGAGGGATTGTACTGACCGGCGGCGGAGCTATGCTGCGGGGATTGGAAGAGATGATAGAAGAACGAACAGGAATTAATACGATGACTGCCGAAGATCCAATGAAAGTAGTTGCCATTGGCACCGGTCAATATGTAGAATTCATGGGGAACAGCAGAGAATATTAGCAGTAAAGAGTATTAGCAGCGGATAATACTAGCAACAGCAAGTAACACATAAGAGGAATACAGAGATAACTAAGATTCATGGAAACGATCAAAGGATATGTAGAGCACATTGTATATCGGAATGAAGATAACGGATATACGGTATTTAATTTGAATAATGATGACGGAGAGCTTACCTGCGTGGGAAAGTTCCACTTTATTGAAGAGGGGGAACTACTGGAACTGACCGGGGAATATACGATGCATAAATTGTATGGGACCCAGCTTCAGGTGGAATCTTCGAAGGTATGTGCGCCGGAAGATCTTGTATCCATTGAACGGTATCTCGGGTCCGGAGCGATCAAAGGAATCGGGACAGCGCTGGCAGGCAAGATCGTCAAAAAATTTAAAGAGGATACTTTTCGAATTATAGAAGAAGAGCCGGAACGACTGGCAGAGATTAAAGGAATCAGCGAGCGCAAAGCGAGAGAAATAGCGCTTCAGGTAGAAGAGAAGAAGGAAATGCGGGAAGCTATGATCTACCTTCAGAAATATGGGATTTCGATTGCGCTGGCAGCTAAGATTTATCAGCACTATGGTCAGAATGTGTATCGGGTGATTGAAGAGAACCCATATCAGATTGCGGATCATGTGGCAGGTGTCGGCTTTAAGACAGCGGATGAAATTGCGCAGAAAGTGGGAATCCATACGGATTCGGATTTTCGAATCCGCAGCGGTATTTTTTATACCTTGCTTCAAAGTGTAGGCGAAGGGCATATTTATTTGAAGCAGGAAACGCTTCTCTATCGGGCAGGCGAACTCTTAGGCGTTCAGATTGAGCATGTAGAGAAATATCTTATGGATCTGGCCATGGAGAAGAAGATTGTACTAAAAAATGAGGCAGACGGTGTCCGTGTATACGCATCCCACTATTATTACATGGAATTGAATACGGCAAGAATGCTTCATGATCTGAATGTACATGAAGAAATTGCGGATGTGGTATTGCTTCATCGACTTCATGAAATAGAGAAGAATACGGGAATGGTTCTGGACGAAATGCAGAAAAAAGCGGTGATGGAAGCGGCACGCCATGGAATCATGGTTCTTACCGGCGGACCGGGAACCGGAAAAACGACAACCATCAATGCAATGATTCACTTCTTCGAAAGCGAAGGGATGGACATTTTTCTCGCCGCACCGACAGGGAGAGCGGCAAAACGGATGACGGAAACAACCGGCTGTGAAGCGCAGACCATTCACCGTTTGTTGGAAGTGAACGGTAATCCGGAAGAAGAAGGACCTTCCGGTTTCACGAAAAATGAGGAAAATCCATTGGAAGCGGATGTGATTATTATTGACGAAATGTCTATGGTAGATCTCCCGCTGATGTATGCGCTTCTTGGAGCTATCGTACCGGGCACAAGGCTGGTTCTGGTCGGAGATCGCAACCAATTGCCAAGTGTAGGTCCGGGCAGTGTGTTAAAAGACATTATTGACTCGGATTGTTTCCCTGTTGTCATGCTCAGTAAAATCTTTCGTCAGGCGGAAGAAAGCGATATCGTAGTAAATGCGCATAAGATTAACCGGGGAGAAGCGGTTGTTCTGGACAATAAGAGCAGAGACTTTTTCTTCTTGAAACGACAAGATCCAAATATGATTATCAGCAATGCGATTACGCTGGTGCAGCAGAAGATGCCCAAATATGTAAATGCAAGACCTTATGATATTCAGGTGCTCACACCTATGCGTAAGGGATTGCTTGGGGTGGAACGGTTAAATCGTATCTTGCAGGAATACCTGAATCCCCCGGCAAAAGATAAAAAAGAAAAAGAATACGGAGATCGGTTGTTCCGAGAAGGTGACAAAGTCATGCAGATTAAAAATAACTATCAGTTGGAATGGGAAGTGACGACCAGATACGGGATGACAGTAGATAAAGGTCTTGGGATCTTCAATGGTGATATGGGGATAATCAGCGAGATTAATACTTATGAAGAGACCGTGACCGTGGAATTTGATGAGAAGAGAAAAGTCAAGTATCCATTTACGTTGTTGGATGAATTAGAGCTTGCCTATGCCATTACAATACATAAGGCTCAGGGAAGTGAATATCCGGCAGTGGTGATCCCGCTGTTGCAGGGACCGCGGCAATTGTATAACAGGAATCTTTTGTATACGGCAGTAACAAGAGCAAAGAAATGTGTGACATTGGTGGGGAGTGACACAGTATTTCAGGAAATGATCCGCAATACACAGGAACAGGATCGAAATACCAGTCTGGCAGAGCGAATCCGCGAATTGCTGTTGTGAAAAAAAGAAAGAAAAATTTAATTATAGAGACTTTAAAGAATCTATTATGGCCGGAGGTGTGTCCGTTTTGTGGGAACGTTCATCGGGGCGGAGCATGTCCGGCATGTCAGAACAAATTGGAAGAATTGTTTATCAGAGAACCGAGGTGCATGCAGTGCGGCAAGCCTGTTCGCAATATGGAACAGGAGTATTGCTATGACTGTGCACATACACGTCATTATTATGATCAGGGGAGAGCGGTGTGGCTTCACCGAGATCCGGTCAAACAGTCTATTTATCAATTCAAATACCACAATCAGAGAGAATATGGAACATATTATGCGAGAGAAATGGAGAGGCGCTGTGGAGATTTTATCCGTAAGATTAATCCGGAGGTACTGCTTCCGGTGCCGCTGCATCGCAGAAAACGTCGGAAGAGAGGATATAATCAGGCGCAAATTCTGGCACAGCAATTAGGAGAGCGAATGGGAATTCCGGTAGAAACACAGTTGTTAGTGAGAGTGAAAAATACACGCCCTCAGAAAAAACAGGATCACCGGATGCGAAAGGAAAATCTGAGGCATGCTTTTGCACTAAGGTATCGGATTCGTAACGTCAGAAGTGTGCTGATCATCGATGACATTTACACAACGGGAAATACGGTCGATCAAATCGCCAGAATCCTGAAAGAAGCAGGCGTGGAAAAAGTTTATTTTTTAACTATAAGTATTGGACAAGGAAACTGATATTTGTTATACTGAAAATGACGTTTAAAAGTTGAAACATATTGTTTGAGGTGGATAATGTTAGATGAAAAGAGAGTAAAATTAATGACCAAACTTGCGTTGTATGAAGAAACGCAAGGAAAAGATGATTTCAAGGTCAGCGAATATTATAGAAAAGATTATGTTGGAATGCATATGATCTGTACATTTTTATGGGTGACGATAGGATATGTGTGTTTGGCTGGTTTGCTGGCACTTGCCGGAATGGATGCAATCATCTCCAAAATGTCTGTGGGATTTTTGATCACACTTATGATCGTGGCTGTCGCAGGATATTTCGTACTTTTGATTTTGTTTTTATCACTGACGAGTCGTATTTATAATAAAAAGCATCAGCATGCTCGTAACAGAGTGAAGATGTATAATCATGATCTGATCAAATTACTTAAGATGTATGAAAAGGAGAAAAGGTAGAATGGATAATTTATTCATGATAAGAGAGAAAGTCAGAGAACTGTATGCAAGTCATTCCAAAATTTTTGACAAGGCGATTCAGTTTGTTGTTGCATTTCTCACATTTTATATGATCAACAGCAATGTAGGATTTATGAAGATGGCTGCTTCACCGTTGGTGACATTGGCTCTTTCGGTGATCTGTACATTCCTTCCGATGACACTGACTGTCATTGCAGCGTCTGCGCTTATGCTTGCGCATATGTTTTCAGTGTCCCTGAGTGTATTTATAGTGACCGCGCTTGTATTTTTGATCATGTATATTTTCTATTTTCGACTGGCGCCGAAGATGGCACTTGCACTTTTGCTGACTCCCATCGCTTTTATGTTGAAAATACCATATGTGATTCCGGTTGCATACGGACTGATGTCTGTTCCGGTTTCCCTTGCTGCAATCAGCTGTGGAACAATCATCTATTATATTATGCAGTATGTGAAAAAAGCAGCGCCTGGTCTGGATGGAAAGGGCGGTGCAGGATTACTTGCAGAAATCACAGCTTATCTGAAACAAGTGTTCCAGAATAAGGAAATGTGGATTACCGTTATCGCTTTTATCATTTGTCTTCTTGTTGTATATACACTTCGTCGTCAGGCGATGGATTACGCATGGAAGGTGGCAACGGCAGCCGGAGTAGTTGTTAATATTGTAGTTATTGCGGCTGGTGGAATCGCAATGGGAGTACATACATCATATGGTCTTTTGTTTGCCGGTAATATCGCTGCTGCTGTTGTGGGACTGATCCTTGAACTTTTCTTTTTCGCCGTGGATTATGCAAAAAGTGAGAATCTGCAGTTTGAAGATGATGAATACTATTATTATGTGAAGGCTATTCCAAAACTGTCAGTTGCGTCTCCGGAAAAGACAGTGAAGAAAATTAATGAACGTCAAGAGACAGAGATTATTGATACAGCGGATGTAAGAAGAAAAAATCAGCGTCCGGAACGTGCACCAAAACGCGGAAGAGGCGGCGAGGTGCCGAAAAAACGTCCTGAAGCAAAAAAAGCTCCAAAAGCAAGAAAACACGACATGGACGAAGTGAATAAGATGCTTTTGACACAGAGCTTAAAACAGGATCTGAATATCAGAGATTAAAGAATCATGGATATCAGAGATTAAGAATAAGAGAACATAGAAAAGGAGGTGGCAAAAATGGAACAGCGAATTTCGCAATTTTTACAAAATTATGTTGCAGAAGTATATTTTCCGGATATCCGTGTGACAGATATTGTAGAAATCTTGTTTCTTACTTTTTTAATCTATCAGTTGATGATCTGGATTAAAAATACAAAGGCATGGATGCTGTTAAAAGGAATCGGTGTTTTAGCTGTTGTTATTTTTGCTGCTGCAATTTTTCAGATGCATACGATTCTGTTCATTGCCCGTAATGCAGTGACCGTTATGGCAACAGCAGCAATAGTGGTATTTCAACCTGAGCTTCGAAGAGCATTAGAGAAACTTGGAGAAAAGAAGTTCCTTACATCGGTGGTTCCGTTTGAAACATCCAAAGATCGCTCCAGATTCAGTGAAGATACTATAGACAGCATTGTAGATGCAGCATATAACATGGGAAGAGTGAAGACAGGTGCCTTGATCGTAATTGAGCAGGCAATCCGATTGACCGAATATGAGAGCACAGGAATCCATATGGATTGTATTGTCTCCATGCAGGTGCTGATGAATATATTTGAACATAATACACCGCTGCACGACGGAGCAATCATTGTTCGCGGAGACAGAATCGTTTCAGCGACCTGTTATCTCCCGCTTTCTGATAATATGGGACTTAGCAAAGAACTTGGCACAAGACACCGTGCGGCTGTCGGTATGAGTGAAGTGAGTGATGCGTTGATCGTAGTAGTATCAGAGGAGACAGGAGCAGTTTCAATTGCCCAGAGCGGAAGATTGAAAAGAGATGTTTCCAGGGAAGAACTTCGCGAAGCGCTTGTAAATATACAGAACAGCAAACCGGAGTTAAAGAAATGGAGATTTTTACGGAAAGGAAGGCGCGCAGATGAAAGAAAGACTAATGAATAATATTGGTCTTAAGATATTGGCCTTTCTTATAGCAGGTTTATTATGGCTTACAGTGGTCAATATTGATAACCCGATTACAGACCAGACTTATAAGAATATTCCGGTGTCTGTGATCAATGCAGAAGTGCTTGCATCCGAAGAGACACCAAAAACTTATCAGATTGTAGACGATACTCAGACAGTAGATGTTACAGTCAAAGCAAAACGATCTGTGCTCAGCAAGATTGAAGCAAAAGATATCGTTGCTGTGGCAGATATGAAGGAATTAACCTTGAATACACAGATACCGATCCAGGTGACAGTGAAAGGGCATGAGTACAAGGAAGCATATTCCAATCCGAGAAATCTTCAAATTAAATTAGAAGATGAAGAGACGAAGAAATTCCCAATCGTGCCGAAGACAACCGGTACCGTGCGTGATGGATATGTCCTCGGAAGTGTGACTGCGGTTCCGGAACAAGTGTCTATCCGTGGACCAAAATCCGTTGTTGAGACTATCAGCAAAGTAGAAGCGAAAGTTAACGTATCCGGTCTTTCACAGGATATGCTTATGAAATCAGAACTGAAGCTTTATGATCAGGACAATGAAGAGATCGATCAGACGCTTCTGAGCAACAATCTGGGAACAGAAGGCGTCAGCATTAATATAGAACTGTTCCGGACAAAAAAGATACCGCTGGAATTTGATACTTCTCAGATTCAGGCAGCAGACGGCTACGAATTTTCAAAGATTACATATGAACCTCAGGAAATCAGTATTTCCGGTGAACAGAGGGCTTTGAGAAAAGTAGACAAAATCGAAATTCCGGCTTCGGCTCTCGAAATGAATGATATTAAAGAGAAGACAGAGAAAATAGTCGATATATCATCTTATCTGCCGGAAGAGATAGAACTGGCGGATGAAAATGCAGGCTCCGTTGTAGTGACAGTGTTTGTAGAGAAGGATGGTGCAAAAACTTTTGAGATTACACCGGGAGCAATCACTGTGGATAATCTGACAAAGGGTCTGGTGCTTGACTATAAAACGGCTGATGCCCTGGAAGTACAGGTACGGGGACCTAAGGACGCATTAGAAGGGATCAAGATAAACGAATGTGTAAGTATTGATCTGAAAGATTACATTGAGCCTGGAATCTATGATGTTCCGGTCACAGTAAAGCTTCCGGAACACTGTACATTGGAAAAGCCGGTGACAGTATCGATAGAATTAAAGGAATTAGAGACACATCAATAAAAACAGGACGGTAGAGATTATGATTAGGCGTGAAGTGGCAATCAAGAATCCCACAGGACTCCATCTTAGACCTGCCGGAATCTTCTGTAACACAGCAAGTTATTATAAATGCAGTGTTGCGTTTCAGTACGGCAACACAACAGCAAATGCCAAGAGTGTGCTCAGTGTGCTGGGAGCTTGTATTAAGTCAGGAGATGTCATCACACTGATCTGTGAAGGAGAAGACGAGGAAGAAGCGATGGAAGCCATGATCAAAGCGATCGATGATGGGCTTGGAGAGTGAGAAATGAGGCGGAGTTTTATAACTTCGCCTTTTTTGAAAAATAAGGAGATAAAATATGGAATACAGAGATCAATTGAAGTATATCAAATCTCATCAGACGACCGGAGGAGAGCGGAGGCCGGAACGGAATAGAGGCAAAAAGCCAGCAAAGCCAAGCTTCCTGAATCGAGTCCTTGTTTTTGTACAGGCAGTATCAGCAGTTGTATTATTTGGCAGCATGGCGATACTTGGCATTCTTCCGATGAAATATATGGCAGGGTTACTTGTGCTGCTTGTGTTGCTTCTGTTGGTTGTGAAGAGAAAGCAGAAAAGAGCCTTAAGGAGTAGAAAGAAAAGATCTTCGGGGAAAGGACTGGCCATATCCGTCAGTGCAATCTGCCTTTTTCTCAGCTTTTACTGTCTGAAGGTAAACGGTGCTTTGGATAAAATTGCAATCGGTGAGGAAAGTGGGAAATACGAAGAAGCTCATGCCCGAAATGTAACAGAAGAACCATTTCATGTATACATTAGCGGAATTGATGTGTATGGCGATATCAAGAAGGAAAGCCGCAGTGATGTGAATCTGATTGCCACAGTAAATCCAAAAACACATAAAATTCTTCTTACAACAACACCGAGAGACTACTATGTTCCAATCCCTGGCGTATCGGACGGACAGAGAGACAAACTGACCCATGCAGGAATCTATGGAATTGATACTTCGATTGCGACATTAGAAGAATTATACGATATTGACATTCCATTTTATGTGCGAGTGAATTTTACCTCAGTGGAAGAGATCGTAGATGTCATGGGAGGAGTGGACGTAGAGTCGGAATTGGCATTTACAACCGGAGAAGAAGCGGGTGCAATTGTAGAAGTAAAACAAGGAAAGAATCACTTCACCGGGAAAGAAGCACTTGCATTCGTCAGAGAGCGAAAGGCGCTGGCAGAGGGAGATAATCAGAGAGGAAAAAATCAGCAGGCACTTCTTACCGGGCTGATTCGAAGCACCATGTCACCGAAGATATTGATTCACGCCAATGGCATGATCAACAGCGTGGCAGGAAATGCAGATACGAACATGTCAGAAAAGCAGATGAAAGCGTTGATTCGTATGCAGCTTGATACTTTGGCAGGATGGGACATTGAATCCGTTTCCGCAGTCGGAGACAGCAGCGGCAAGAAAAGATGTTATTCTTATAAAGGCGGACCACTGTATGTTACTGTGCCAAGTGAAAGCTCCGTAGAAGAGATTAAAGAGAAAATGCGTAATGTATGTCAATAGATGATGAGCAGCTTTCTTGTTAAGCTATTTCGGCAATAAAAAATTCCGGCAGGAAATAAATGTTTGAAATCATTTACTTCCTGCCGGATATTTTTTTGAACTATTTATTCGTTATTTTCTTCCGTGATATTTTTCTTCACAGTATTGACAGCGATAGATTTCGTTCTCAGGATCGGTAAGAACGAAAACGTGATCCAATTCCTGCTCGATAGAAGTGATACATCTCGGGTTTTTGCAGCGGATTACATTTGTAATCTTTTTCGGGAGGCTGAGCGCTTTTTTATCTACAACCTGAGAGTTTTTAATAATATTGACGGTGATGTTATGGTCAATGAATCCGAGGATATCAAGATCCATGAAGTCAATCGGGCACTCGATTTTCATAATGTCTTTTTTGCCCATCTTGTTGCTCTTTGCATTTTTGATAATTGCAACACAGCAGTCAAGCTTATCAAGATGCAGATATTTATATATTTCCATGCTTCGGCCTGCCTGGATGTGATCCAATACAAACCCTTCTTCAATTTTTCCAACGTTTAATGTATTATTCACCATGAATATGTACTCCTTTCTCTATCCGTGTTAGACTTCAATTTCAAGCAGCGTAAGAATCAGCGCCATACGGATATAAACACCGTATTGTGCCTGTTTGAAATAGGCTGCTCTCGGGTCATCATCTACTTCTACGGAGATCTCATTTACACGAGGAAGCGGGTGAAGTACATACATGTCCTTTGGCGCCAGTTCCATCTTCTTCGCATCTAAAATGTAGAAATCCTTCATGCGGACATAGTCTTCCTCGTTGAAGAAGCGCTCTTTCTGTACACGTGTCATGTAGAGAAGGTCAAGCTTCGGAAGAGCATCTTCTAAACGGACAACCTCTTCGTAAGGAACATTCTGCTTGTCCAGTACATCTGAACGGATATAACTTGGAAGTCTTAACTCCTCCGGTGAAATGAGTACGAAACGGATACCCGGATATCTTACCAGTGCATGGATCAGGGAATGTACCGTACGACCGAATTTTAAATCTCCGCAGAGACCGATAGTCATATTATTCAGGCGTCCTTTCAAAGAGCGAATCGTAAGAAGGTCCGTCAGTGTCTGTGTCGGATGCTGATGTCCACCGTCGCCGGCATTGATTACCGGAATTGTGGAATGCTTGCAGGCAACCATCGGTGCGCCTTCTTTTGGATGACGCATGGCACAGATATCTGCATAGCAGGATGTCATGCGGATGGTGTCAGATACACTTTCTCCTTTTGCAGCAGAGCTGGAATCAGCAGAAGAAAAACCTAGAACGTTACCTCCAAGATTGAACATTGCTGCCTCATGGCTTAAACGGGTACGTGTACTAGGTTCATAAAATAAAGTTGCCAGTGTTTTCCCCTCACAGGCATGTGCATATTTTGCACGGTTGGCTTCGATATCATTAGCCAGATCCATCAATTTATCCAGTTCTTCCACGGAAAAATCCAGTGGACTCATCAAGTGTCTCATAAAAAACCTCCTCTTTACATTGCAGCTTCTCTACAAATTCTTCATACATCATATACTAAACAGGGGAGATTTTCAACGCCTTGACAAAATTTTTTCAAAGAAGAGTCCGGCGCCAAACCAATAGGGAGCATAGTCCAGTCTGATCAGCCCGTTAATATTTAACGGAGCATGACTGTAATCCCATGGACAGGCGTTGTATTTCTTTAGAAAAGATCCTGTGAGGTACTCGCCGAAAAAAATGCAGCACGTATATACACTGCCGCGCAAGAGCACACTCTTGCCTTTTAAAGCGTGACAGACAGGTGTCAGTAAAGATGCCATTCCATAGATCGGAAACATCCAGATAGATGTATTTCCCGTTAATTTCGGATTTTCATTTTTTAATGAATGAAGACCGGTGAATAAGATTTCCATGCACCAGCCACAGGTTCCGCAAGTTAAAAATTTATTCTTCATATAGGAGAGTATGGGTCAGAATAGTAGATTTTATGCAAAAAATGTATTATAATGCAACAAGACCGAATAAAGAAGGAGACGATATTATTGGAAACATTAGAGGAACTGAGAGTAAAGTTAGATGAGATTGACGATCAGATTGTAAATTTATACGAACAGCGTATGGATATCTGTGCCCATGTGGGTGAATATAAGATTCAGACAGGGAAAAAGGTGCTGGACAGACAGAGAGAAAAAGAGAAACTGGAGAGCGTAGCCGGTAAGGCTTCTAATCCATTCAATAAAAAAGGAGTTACAGAGCTGTATGAACAATTAATGTCTATGAGCAGGAAGCTTCAATACGAACAGCTTGTAAAGGCGGGGGCACTTGGAAGATTGCCATTTATTCAGGTGGATTCGCTGGACGTTGACCAGGCAAGAGTTGTATTTCCGGGAACAGAAGGAGCTTACAGCGAAGCGGCAATGAAATGTTATTTTGGTGAAAAGTGTAATAGCTTTTATGTAAAAACATTTCGTGAGGCGATGGAAGCCATCGAGGATGGCGCAGCAGATTTTGCCGTTCTTCCAATTGAAAATTCCACCGCAGGTGCAGTGGACGAGATGTATGATCTGTTGGTTGAATTTGAAAATTATATTGTGGGCGAAACGGTGATTCCGATTCGCCATACACTGTCCGGCCTTCCGGGAGCTTCTCTGGAAGAAGTTAAGACTGTGTATTCCAAAGGTGTGGCACTTATGCAGGCAACACATTTTCTGGATGCCCACAGCAGCTGGCAGAGAATCAATGTGGCAAATACTGCGATCGCGGCAAAGAAGGTGGTAGAGGATCAGGATCCTTCCCAGGCGGCAGTGTGCAGCGTGTACGCGGCAAAGGTTCACGGCCTTCAGGTGCTTGCAGACAATATTAATGATAACGAACATAATTCTACACGTTTTATTGTAGTGACCAACCAGAAAATCTTCTTGAAACATGCCTCGAAGATCAGTATCTGTCTGGAGGTATCCCATGAAAGCGGCTCACTGTACCGTGTGTTGTCACATTTTATCTACAATGATCTGAACATGACAAAGATAGAATCAAGGCCTATAGAAGGAAGAGACTGGGAATACCGGTTTTTCATTGATTTTGAAGGAAATATGGCAGACGGCGCAGTGAAAAACGCAATCCGGGGGCTTCGTGAAGAATGTAGAAATCTTCGAATCCTTGGAAATTATTAGCAGGATGGAAAGGATGGGACAGCGATGAGAACGAATGAATTGATGCTATATAAACATATGGAAAATGGTCAGATTCTGGAAGACATGACATTTCTTATGGATCACTATGACAATGAGTATTATAATGCAGAGGACTTGAAAGGTCTCTTGTTCGAGGTGGTCAATGAACTGTTGGAAATGACAGTCAGTCATGGATTTGAAGGAAATCTGTGGCACAACTATCTGACATACCTGCTTGCGACCCATGAAAATGCTTACAGTACCTCCTGTGAGATTACCGGAGAGGTAGAAGGAAGCATTAATTTTGCAGCACTTCATGATTTCGTTATTTTTAAAGAATTATTCGATTATGATTTTACATCTATGGAAGAAGAGCTGGGAGCGGACTGCCTTGATATGATTCGGCATTATGAGGGGACAAGTGGTCACGGGAAGGTGTTTAATAAGCGTATTCGTGACCGAATCTGTGAACTTAGCAGACATCTTGCGAGAAGTGCCTCACCGGAAGAATTCAAAGAGATCGTGACCGGATTTTACAAGGAATTCGGCGTGGGAAAGCTTGGCCTTCATAAGGCATTTCGCATAGAACATACAGAAGAAGGAGCCAGAATCGTTCCGATTACAAAGATTGCACACGTACACCTTGATGATCTTGTAGGGTATGAGCTTGCGAAGAAAAAACTGATAGATAATACGGAGGCGTTCGTTGCAGGAAAGCGGGCAAATAACTGTCTGCTGTTTGGTGATGCGGGAACCGGAAAATCGACATCGATCAAAGCAATTCTGAATCAATATTACGATCAGGGACTTCGCATGATTGAAGTGTACAAGCATCAGTTTCAAGATCTGAACGACATCATTGCACAGATAAAAAACAGAAACTACAAATTTATCATCTATATGGACGATCTATCTTTTGAGGAGTTCGAGATTGAATATAAGTATTTAAAGGCTGTCATTGAAGGAGGTCTGGAACGAAAACCGGATAATATTCTGATCTATGCAACTTCAAATCGAAGACATCTGATCCGAGAAACTTTCCGTGATAAGGAAGACCGGGATGAAGAACTTCATACAAATGATACCGTACAGGAAAAACTGTCGCTGGTTGCAAGATTCGGTGTGACAATTTACTTCGGAAAGCCTGCAAAGAAAGAATTCCAGGAGATTGTCAAAACACTTGCACAGAGAAATGAACTTGCTATTCCGGAGGAAGAACTTCTGTTGGAAGCAAATAAGTGGGAATTAAGCCACGGCGGGCTGTCCGGAAGAACCGCACAGCAATTTATCGATTATCTGATGGGAACGAGATAGAAAGAACATGAAGAAAGATTTGACACAAGGGAAGGTACAAAAGACACTGCTTGTATTTGCAGGTCCCATGATTGTTGGGAACCTGCTTCAGCAGTGTTATAATATTGCAGACACACTGATTGTGGGAAGATATCTGGGAGCAGGAGCGCTGGCGGCTGTAGGAACAGCTTATAGTCTCATGACCTTTTTAACTTCCATTTTAATTGGACTGTGTATGGGGTGTGGGAGTATCTTCTCTTATTATTATGGAAAAAAAGATGACGGGAAGATGCAAGAGAGTATGTTTACCTCTTTCTTATTCGTAGGTGTGATCGCCATTGTTATGAACGTAACTGTATTTGCGGGGATTGATGTTATCTTGAAGATGCTTCAGATTCCGGCAGATATATATGGGATTATGAAAGAATATACATGGGTGGTATTCTGGGGAATCTTTTTCGTATTTCTCTATAATTTTTTTGCATTTCTTCTCCGGGCAGTGGGAAATTCCCTGACTCCGTTATTGTTCCTTGGCGCGGCATCTGTCTTAAATATTGTGCTGGATTTACTCTTTGTTGTGAGCTTTGATATGGGAGTTTCCGGCGCGGCGTGGGCAACTGTATCGACTCAGATGCTGGCAGGCATCGGCATTTCAGTATATACGTGGGTGAAAGAACCAAGCCTTCGGTTCTTCCGCGTGAATAAGAGGGAATTTTCTAATGAAAGATGGCGGAGGATGAAAGCTTCGCTGCCGGAAGTGATGCGTTTTTCGCTGGCAGCCAGTATCCAGCAGTCGGTAATGAATTTTGGAATCTTAATGATCCAGGGACTGGTGAACAGCTTCGGGACTTCCGTTATGGCAGCATTCGCAGCGGCGGTCAAAATTGATTCGTTTGCCTATATGCCGGCACAGGAATTCAGCAATTCCTTCTCAATCTTTACTTCCCAGAATTCCGGGGCAGGAGATAAAAAAAGAGTCCGAGAAGGAGTACGCACCTCTGTAAAACTGTCCATCAGCTTCTGTCTGGTGGTATCGGTGTTGATCTTTATCTTCGCGAAGTATTTGATGATGATCTTTGTGCATCCTGAAGAGACGGAAATTATCCGGATCGGTGTAGAGTATCTTCGAATCGAAGGAAGTTTCTACTGCGGTATCGGGCTTCTGTTCCTGTTCTATGCGTACTATCGTGGAATCGGAAAGCCGGAGATGTCCGTAGTGCTCACAGTGATCTCACTGGGAACCCGTGTGGCGCTTTCCTATGCACTGGCTCCAATCCTGGGCGTGCGGGTAATCTGGTGGTCCATTCCCATCGGATGGGCGCTGGCAGACCTTACGGGGGGAGTATATATGAAGAAGTTGGTGAAGAAAAGTAAATAAAAAGTTATGGATTGACCAAATGGGATGTATTTAGTACAATGTAAGTTAGGTTTGCGACAGAAAGAGAAGAGACTTCCAATAAAGAAGTGAAAGGAAACATAGATAAAATGAGAAGCTTATTGATACTTGGTGCAGGCGGTATGGGACGTATGATGCAGGAAACTGCTCTGCAGTTGGGGTATGAAGACATTGCGTTTTTAGATGATGCTAAAAAAGAGAAGGACGTAATTGGAAAATGTTGTGATTATGAAGCGTTTTTACAAGATTACGATGCAGCGATTGCGGCATTTGGGGATAATAATATGCGTCTTCTTTGGACGGAGCGGCTGATGGAGGCGGGATATGATGTACCTGCATTGATTCATCCGTCTGCGATAGTAAGTCCGAATGCAACGGTAGGACAAGGATGTTTTGTTTTACAGAGAGCGGTAGTGAATCGTGATACGATTATGGAGCATGCAGTGCTGATCAATAGTGGAGCGGTGGTAGATCACGATTCTCATTTAGGAAGTGGTGTACATATAGGGCTTGGCAGCGTAGTGAAATCAAATTGTACCATTCCTTCCGGTGTGAAAGTTGAAGCTGGTGAAGTGATTTTTTCTACAAGAAGAAAAATTGACGGTGTGGATAATCGTAATCTGGAAGATGCGGTTTATGCATTTGGTTTTGGACCAAAGTGCAGTTATGTAAAACCATACGGTGCAGGACATATTAATGAAACATATGCAGTTTACATGCCGGGAGAAGAAGGAGATGAACCATCCTACGTTCTCCAGAGAGTAAATAGCAATGTATTTAAAGATCCAGATGGAGTAATGGAAAATATTTTTGGGGTTACGGAATATTTAAGAAGTGTGATTCGTGCAGAAGGCGGTGATCCGGATAGAGAAACTTTGGCTTATATTAAGACAAAGACAGGATGCAACTATTTTGAAGATGCAGAAGGGGAACCATGGAGATGTTCCAATTTTATTTCAAATTCTGTGTGCTATCAGCAGGTAGAGCAACCAGAGCAGTTCTATCAGTCCGGTAGTAGTTTTGGTCATTTCTTAAAACGACTGGAGAATTATCCGGCAGAAAAGCTTCACGAGACAATTCCTGATTTCCACAACACGGTAAAACGGTTTGAAACTTTCCGAATTGCAGTGAAGAGAGATCTTAAAAATCGTGCAAATACTTGTAAGAAGGAGATTGCTTTTGTAGAGCAGAGGCAGGAAGATTGTGGAGTGCTTGTAAAACAGCAGGAGTCAGGAATTCTTCCGCTTCGTGTAACACATAATGATACGAAGCTAAATAATATTCTCTTCGATGAGAGTACCGATAAAGGCCTGTGTATCATTGATCTTGATACAATCATGCCAGGACTTGCAGCAAATGATTTTGGAGATTCTATTCGGTTTGGAGCAGCAACAGCGCAAGAAGATGAGAAAAATTTAGATCTTGTACATTTTGATATTAATTTGTACGAAATGTATGTAAAGGGGTATCTGGAGGAAACAAAAGATGCACTTACAGATGCGGAGATTAAGAGCTTGGCATGGGGAGCTCGAATTATCACATTGGAATGTGGAATCAGATTTTTGACAGATTACCTGCAAGGTGATACCTATTTTAAAACTAGCTATCCAGAACATAATCTGGTGCGAGCAAGAACACAGTTTAAATTGGTGTATGAGATGGAACAGCAATTTGAAGAAATGCAAAAAATCATTCAAAAGTATTTATAAAAGATTATGAACAAAACAAAGGGATTGTCGGTTAATACCGAATTTAGATCCTTTTATTAAAAAATAAGAATAGTC
>ERZ894236.66-NODE-66-length-166335-cov-11.8572_pt1 | contig 166335 bp, 166 predicted proteins | sample MGYA00380297_ERZ894236 | MGnify/ENA primary metagenome ERZ894236 (study PRJEB32331, sample SAMN06328420) | human gut metagenome | biome: human gut microbiome; feature: stool | host: Homo sapiens | collected 2014-08-04 ... | reverse complement strand
AATCCGCACACGGCGGCGCGTACACCCGCGAGCATGAGTATGTGAATAAGGCCATCGGCTACATCAAAAGCAACTACGGCTATCCCATTCAGATCAGCGACCTCGCGCGGCATATCGGCATAGACCGCACGTATCTCTACCGCATTTTCTCCGCTTCCGAAAGCATGTCGCCGAAGCAATATTTGATGCAGGTGCGCATCAATGCGGCGAAAAAAATGCTGCTGGCGGGTACATATACTGTCAGTGAAACGGCGCTTTCCTGCGGCTTTTCGGATTCCGCCTCGTTCTGCGGACGCTTTAAGCGCTGCACCGGCATGACGCCGAAAGAGTTCGTCGCGGACAGCCACAAGCAAAAATCAAGCAGCAATACATAACAACAACGCTCTGTACGGCACAAAAGCCATACAGAGCGTTGCTTTTTATAAAATTTAGCGGCTGAACTCGGAAAGCTCCAGGCCTTCGTTGTGCTCCAGCGCCCAGCGGATGCTCCACTCATTCGAGAAAAGCAAAAGGTAACGTCCGCGGATGTCCTGCACCTTTTTTGTGTCGGACGTGAGGTTCAGCTTTTTGAGGTCCACGTCCGGCGTGTCGATCCATCGGATGAGTGAGTACGGCAGCGTTTCCATGCGAATTTCAACGTTGTACTCGTTTTCCATGCGGTACTTGAATACGTCAAACTGCAGTGTACCCACAACGCCTACAATGACTTCCTCCATGCCGGAGGCGATCTCCTGGAAGATCTGAATGGCGCCTTCCTGTGCAATCTGTGTAGTGCCCTTGACGAACTGCTTGCGCTTCATCGTGTCCTTTTGCTGCACGCGGCAGAAAAACTCCGGCGCGAACGTTGGAATGCCTTCAAATTGCACTTTTTTACCTGTGCAGATCGTGTCGCCGATGGAGAAGATGCCCGGGTCGAACACACCGATGATGTCGCCCGCATACGCCTCGTCAATGATTTCGCGGCTCTGCGCCATCATCTGCTGCGGCTGCGAAAGCTTGATCTTGCGACCGCCCTGCACATGGGTGACCTCCATGCCTTTTTCAAACTTGCCGCTGCAAATGCGCATGAATGCAATGCGGTCGCGGTGCGCCTTGTTCATGTTCGCCTGAATTTTGAAGACGAACGCAGAAAAATCCTTGCTGAACGGGTCAACCACACCCTCCGAGGTTTGGCGCGGCAGCGGGGAGGTCGTCATGCGAAGAAAGCTCTCGAGGAACGGCTCCACGCCGAAGTTTGTCAAAGCGGAGCCGAAGAACACGGGAGAGAGCTTGCCATGACGCACTTTTTCAAGGTCAAATTCATAGCCCGCGCCGTCCAGAAGCTCTACGTCATCGCGCAGCGTCTGGCACAGGCTTTCGCCGAGAATGGTCTCAAGCGCCGCGTCGTTCAGATCGATCTCGTGCGCTTTGACTTCGTGTTGACCGCGCAGCTCTTTGTCTCCTTCAAACGCGAGAATTTCGGACTTTTCGCGGTCGTAAACGCCCTTGAAATCCACGCCGGAGCCAATCGGCCAGTTCATCGGGTAGGTGCCGATGCCGAGCTCTTTTTCGATCTCATCCAAAAGATCATACGGGCTCTGCGCGTCGCGGTCCATCTTGTTGATGAACGTGAAAATCGGAATATCGCGCATGACGCAGACCTTAAAAAGCTTTCTCGTCTGTGCCTCAACGCCCTTTGAAGCGTCAATGACCATCACGGCGGAGTCTGCCGCCATCAGCGTGCGGTACGTGTCTTCAGAGAAGTCCTGGTGGCCCGGGGTGTCCAGAATATTGATGCAGTAGCCCTCATACTGGAACTGCATAACAGAAGAGGTGACGGAGATACCACGCTGCTTTTCAATTTCCATCCAGTCGGAAACGGCGTGGCGCGCATTCTTTTTGCCCTTGACCGCACCGGCCAGCTGAATGGCGCCGCCGTACAGAAGGAACTTTTCCGTCAGTGTCGTTTTACCGGCGTCCGGGTGCGAAATAATCGCGAACGTGCGCCGTTTTTCAATCTCATTTCTAAAATCGGCCAAGATGATAACCTCTGTTTCTTCACAAATTCAAAATAACCGATTTATTTTACCACAAATGCGTGGAAAGTTCAAGATTTCCGCATGATGGGAATGACAAAATATTTCGCCGTGTCGTGGTATTTTATCCGTAGAGATCACAAAATTTACGGAAAGGGCATAGGAAAACGATGAAACACGGAAAGCACTATCGCGAAGAGAAAAAGACCGTCCTGACGCTTTTGGAAAAGCTGTTCGGCAGGCATGCGGAGATCGTCATGCGGTACCGTGCGTATATAACGCCGGCGCGCACGCATATACATGAAGAAAAAGGCCCGTCGGTGCCTTCTTACAGGCGGCGCGTATGGTGATGCGCGCCCGGCGGCCGAGGAGGGGTGCGCATGTTTTCGGTTCGGGTCCTGGCGTTCATCACGGCGTTTTTGCTGCCGGTGTTTTTCAGCGGAGACCGTTTAGAAAAGACGGTCATAGCCGAAAGCGGCGTGCCCCTCAGCCTTGTGTTGAAAAACGAATGTACCGTGCCGCTTGAGTTATATCTCACGGCAGAAGAAAGCCAAGGTGAAGTAAAGCTTCTGCGTATGCAAAACGGGCAAAGTGTGATGCTTTTCTCGGGGGACAGCGCTGCACTCGGGTTTGCCGAGATTTATATCGGTACGCTTACCGCCGAAGAGAGCATGACATTTACCGTGCAGTGCGGGGAAGGCGGAAACGCAAAGCTTCACATTCATGGCGAGAAGCAAGAGAACGCAGCCGGGAAATGGATTGTCCGTGCATCGCTCCTCTTTGGCTGGGGCGTACTCGCTGTCGGCGGCTCGGCGCTGCTCATACGCTGCATTCAAAACCGCAGGAAAGAGCCATAATAAAAACGCTGCAGGAAAGCTCCGTGCAACGTTTTTTCATGCAAATTGAATTTTAGAAGCAGAAGTACCCGATGAGCGAGATCGCAAATCCGAGCAGCGCGCCGCACACCACCTCGATCATGCGGTGGCCAAGCGATTCGTTCAGCTTCGGGATCATTTCTTTCAGTTGGTCTTTGTCCTTGGTGTTCTCATCGCCTAAATATTCCACAATGTAGTTGATGGCTTTTGCGTGCAGACCCGCCGCCCAGCGCACGCCGGTTGCGTCGTACATGACGATGAGTGCCAGCACGAACGCCATGGCGAAGATCGGGGAGGAAAAGCCGTAGATCAGGTAAGAGGTCAGCAGCACCGAGCACGTTACCGCCGAGTGGGAGCTTGGCATGCCGCCTGCGCCGGAGAGACGCTCTTTCTTAAATTCGCCGTGTTTAAAAAGATGGATGCTGGTCTTTAAGATTTGTGCCGCACACCACGAAACAACAGCGACGTTGATGAGCGGGTTGGAAATCAATATGGAAAAATCAAACATGTCACGAAACCTTTCTGTAAAACGGCACACAAACACCGAAATGCGCCGTATGCGCACAATTTGATACATATAGTTTACCGCGAAACGGCAATATTGTCAATTCACACGGCGGATTTGTAAGAAATTTGTGATAAAGAGTATACATATCTTGCGAAAACGGGGCTTCGGTGCTAAAATAAAGTCATGGCTAATAAAAGAAACTACGCAAAAGAACTGAATACACTCATCGAAACCTTTACGCACGAGAAAAAGCGGCCGACTTTGCTCTTGCACGCGTGCTGTGCGCCGTGCTCCAGTGCCGTTTTGGAGAAGCTTACAGCGCATTTTAAAATTACCGTGCTGTTTTATAATCCCAATATCTATCCGGAGGCGGAGTATCAAAAAAGGGAAGCAGAATTAAAGCGGCTGATCTCCGAAATGCCATGCACCAAGGAAGTAGCGCTTGTCGATCTGCCTTACGTGCCGGAAGAATTCTTCACCGCCGTGCGCGGGCTTGAGCACATCCCGGAGGGCGGCGAGCGCTGTTTTGCGTGCTACAAGCTGCGCATGGAAGCAGCGGCAAAGTATGCCGCAGGGCATCATTTTGATTTTTTCACGACAACGCTGTCTATCAGCCCGCTGAAAAACGCGCAGAAGCTAAACGAGATCGGCGAAGCGCTTGCAGAAGAATACGGCGTGCCGCACTTGCCGTCCGATTTCAAAAAACAGGAGGGCTATAAGCGCTCCATTCAGCTTTCGGCAGACTATAACCTATATCGGCAGGATTTCTGTGGCTGTGTGTTCTCGAAAAAAGAAAGGGAGGCGAAGGCGCATGGTGAAGCATAACGGCGTTTTGTACCGTGCCGCCGACGCGCACGCCCACATTTACCCCGGCAAGATTGCGGAAAAGGCGACCGAAAACGTTGGCCGTTTTTATGATCTTCCCATGGCGGAGGTCGGCCTGCCACACGTTTTAAACGAAGAGGGCACCGCCGTAGGATTCGATAGATTTCTCGTCTGCTCCGTTGCGACAAAAGTGGAGCAGGTTGGCTCCATCAATCGTTTCATCGCGGCCAAATGCGAAAAATACCCGAAGTTCGTCGGCCTTGGCGCATGGCCCCGGGACGTTGAGGACGTCGAAAAAGAGCTCAATGAAATTCAGGCGCTCGGCCTGCACGGCATCAAGCTGCACTCGGATTTTCAAGGCTTTGCCATCGATGACGAAAAAATGCTGCCGGTCTACAAAGCCTGCATGGCGCGCGATCTGCCGATTTTATTTCACATGGGTGACGCCAGAAGCGAGCTCTCTGCGCCGAAGAAGCTTGCGAATGTGCTCGAAAAGCTGCCGGAATTAAAGTGCATCGCCGCGCATCTCGGCGGTTACCAGCGCTGGGATGAAGCCAAAGCGTGCCTAAAAGGCGCGAACGTGTGGGTCGATACCAGCAGCTCGCTGTTTGTGTTGAATCCGGACGAAGCAAGAAGGAGCATTGAACATTTCGGTATGGATAAAGTCATGTTCGGCACGGATTTCCCCATGTGGACACACGAAAAGGAGCTTGAACGCTTCTTCGCACTCGCCTACGGGGAGGAAGAGAACCGAAAAATGCTTTATGATAATTTTGAGAAACTATTCAAATTGTGATGAAAAGCCGATGTAATCGCATCGGCTTTTATCATATCTTTCTACCGATAAAGTCAACAAAATTTCTGAATTGTCTATGGAAATTTTCGCGAAAGTGTGCTATACTGAACTCAAATCAGTCATAGGAGTTGTTTGTATGGATGTGAAATCGATCATTTCTCAAATGACGCTGGAAGAGAAAGCCGCGCTTTGCTCCGGTAAAGACTTCTGGCATCTCGATACTCCGCAGCGCCTCGGCATTGAATCCGTCATGGTCTCGGACGGCCCGTGCGGCATCCGTAAGCAGTCTGACGCCGCCGACCACCTCGGCCTCAACGCCAGCGTGCCTGCCACCAGCTACCCCACAGGCTCCTGCATGGCGTGCTCATTCGACCGCGAGCTGTTCCGCCGCTCCGGTGAAGTGCTTGGCCACGCCTGCCAGGCGGAGGACCTTTCTGTTCTGCTCGGCCCGGCCATCAACATCAAGCGTTCTCCGCTCGGTGGCCGCAATTTTGAGTATCTTTCCGAAGACCCGTACCTCACCGGCGAGCTTGCTAAAAACTACATAAACGGCGTGCAGAGCCAGAATGTCGGCGTCAGCGTGAAGCATTTCGCCGCCAACAGTCAGGAATACAACCGCATGTCCAGCGACAGCGTCGTTGATGAACGCACCCTGCGCGAAATTTACCTTTCTGCGTTTGAGACTGCCGTAAAGGACTCGAAGCCGTGGACGATTATGTGCTCGTATAACCGCATCAACGGTACATTCGCCGCTGAAAACAAGCGCTTGCTGACTGATATTCTCCGCGACGAGTGGGGCTTTGACGGCTACGTGATGAGCGACTGGGGCGCGACCACCGCAGACCGCGTAAAGTGCCTTGAAGCCGGCATGGAGCTTGAAATGCCCGGCAAAAACGCTGCAAACGACAAGCAGATCGTTGACGCAGTCAACAACGGCACGCTCGATATCAAGGTGCTCGATACCGCTGTGGAGCGCATCTTGAACATCGTTCTCAAATACACCGAAAATAAGCAGCCCGAAACGAAGATTGATTTTGAAGCCGACCACGAAGAAGCGCGCAAGATTGCAGATGAGTCCATGGTTCTGCTCAAAAATGATGGCATTCTGCCATTAAAGCGCAGCCAGAAACTTGCGTTCATCGGCAAGTTTGCGGAGACTCCGCGTTTTCAGGGCGGCGGCAGCTCACACGTGAACTCCTATAAGGTCACAAGCGCGCTCGAGGCTGCAAAGGGACTCGATGTCACCTACGCGCCCGGCTACGATACGAACACCACAGAGTCCGACGAAGCGCTCCTCGAAGAAGCGCAGGAGACTGCAAAGAACGCCGATGTCGCCGTTGTGTTCGTCGGCATCACGGACGCAATGGAGTCCGAGGGCATGGATCGCCGCACGCTTTCGATGCCGAAAAACCACGAAGCACTCGTCAAAGCTGTTTCCGAAGTGCAGAAGAACACCGTTGTCGTCGTCATGTGTGGTGGCTGCATCACCATGCCGTGGATTGATGACGTGCGCGGCGTGCTGTACGCATACCTCGGCGGTGAAGCCGTCGGCACCGCGACGCTTGACCTGCTGTTCGGCGATGTGAACCCTTCCGGCAAACTCGCGGAAACGTTCCCGCGCCGTCTGGAGGATAACCCCTCGTACCTCTATTTCTTCGGCGATGAGCAGAATAAGACCGAGTATCGCGAGGGTGTATTTGTCGGTTACCGCTACTACGACAAAAAGAACATGGACGTGTTGTTCCCGTTCGGCTACGGCCTCAGCTATACGACATTTGAATATAGCAATTTAACGCTTGATAAGTCCAAGATGAATGATACCGATACGCTGACTGTCTCCGTCAACGTCCGCAACACCGGCAAGGTGAAGGGCAAAGAGGTCGTACAGCTGTATGTTGCAAAGCCTGAAAGCCGCACCATTCGTCCCGTAAAAGAGCTGCGCGGCTTTGAAAAGGTCGAGCTTGAGCCGGGCGAGGAGAAGACCGTCACCTTTACGCTCACAAAGCGTGCGTTCGCGTATTACCGCACCGATATTTCCGATTGGTACGTCGAGTCCGGCGACTACACGATTATGGCGGCAAAATCCAGCCGCGACATCGCCTGCACCGCGACGGTGAACGTCACCTCTACTACGCAGATTAAGCGCGTCTACACAATGAATTCCACGATTGAAGAGATTATGGAAAGTCCCGTCGGCCGCGAGATTCTCGGCAAGATGATGGCACAGAACCCGCTTGCACAGGCAGATGCGGACGACATCGGCATGGGCGAGGCCATGGCGCGTATGATGGCGGAAATGCCGCTGCGTGCGCTGTTATCGTTTGGCGGCGACAGCGTGCCCGCCGGCGCAGGTGAGATGCTCCTGAAGCAGCTTAACGCATAAATTAAATTTATAAACCACCGACAGCACCGCAGAAATTTATCCGCGGCGTTGCCGTGAATTTTATCTCTGGGAGGAAGTTTCAATGAATACGATCGTAACCGTCAAAGAAGGCGCACTCGAAGGTGCGTTTTCCGATGATAAACAAAGTGTGATCTTCAAGGGCGTGCCGTATGCTGCACCGCCGGTCGGCGAGCTGCGCTGGAAGCGTCCGCAACCGCACGCAAAATGGGAGGGTGTGCGCCCCGCACTGGAGTTCTCCGCCAAAGCACCGCAGGCTGACCTGTCCAAAATGGGCCTCTACGGCAAGGAGTTTTACAGTGATGAAAACCTAAAGCGGAGCGAAGACTGTCTGTATCTGAACATCTGGACGCCTGCATCTGCGCAGCCGGGCGATAAGTTGCCCGTGTTCTTCTGGATTCACGGCGGTGCGTTTACGCACGGCAGCGGCGCGGAAAAGGAGTTCGACGGCGAGCAGTTTGCGAGAAACGGCGTGGTGTTTGTCTCCATCAACTACCGTGTCGGCGCACTCGGCTTCTTTGCGCACCCGGAGCTCGATGCCGAAAACCCCGAGGGAATCAGCGGCAACTACGGTATTTATGACCAGGTTGCAGCAATCGACTGGGTATACGAGAATATTGCGGCGTTTGGTGGAGACCCGGACTGCATCACGGCAGCGGGCCAGTCTGCAGGCTGCATGAGCGTGCAGACGCTTATTTCGTCCGATTTGACGCGCGGCAAGATTAAGCGTGCCGTTTTGCAGAGCGCAGGCGGCCTTGGTGGCCTTTCGCATGACGGTTCCATTGAAATGCGCGTGAAGTCCTCCAAAGAGCTGATGGAAAAGCTCGGCGCGAAAAACATCGAAGAGATGCGTGCTGTCCCGGCGGAAAAAATCGCCGAGGTGCAGTATACCATCCAGTCCCCAAGAGGTCTTGCATGGCAGCCCGTTGTTGATAACGTGCTGCTGAAGGCTTCCGTAGACGAAGTGGCGCTTTCCGGCAATGCGCACGACATCGATTACATGATCGGCTGCACCGGCGGCGACATCGCAGCGGGCGATAGAATTCTCGAAAAGAGTGCCGTGCGCTGGGCGAAGAACCAGAATAAACTCGGCAGATGCCCGAGCTACATCTATTTCTTCAACCGTCAGTTGCCGGGCGACAACGCAGGTGCGTTCCATTCGTCCGAGCTGTGGTATGTTTTCCACACGATGAACAGATGCTGGCGTCCGTGGGAACCGTGCGACTATACGCTTGAAGCTGCAATGTCCTCCTACTGGGCAAACTTCGCAAAGACCGGCGACCCGAATGGGGAGGGCTTGCCCACATGGCAACCGTATACCGCCGAGCACCCCGTGCGCATGCTGCTTGCGGAAGAAATCAAAGAAGAAAACGCCATTGCCGTTGAGGACTAAACCGACGCAAATCCGGCTTTTTACAAACAAAAATTCAAGTTTCTTTTAAAATAGTCTTGACAATTTGCCTGTTTGTTGCTATAATATCACTTGTTGAGCGCGAGTGCTGGAATTGGCAGACAGGCACGTTTGAGGGGCGTGTGTTTATGACGTACGGGTTCAAGTCCCGTCTCGCGCACCACGCCAAAAGACCCATCGGAATTTCCGATGGGTCTTTTATTTTACGTTTAGCTTGGTTTTTATAGCAAAAAGGTCTCCCGCAATCCTAACGGAAGACCTTTTCGTTTATTTTAGTGCAAGGGCGTGTTACAGCGCCGTACCCCTTTTCGGGCGGAAAAATCTTGCGGTGTCGGTTTTTTCAAGCTTCAACAGCGCGATTTTCTTATCAAGGCCGCCGGCGTAGCCGGTCAGGCTGCCGTTCGTACCCACAACGCGGTGGCAGGGGACGATGATCGAGATCGGATTGTGCCCGACCGCACCGCCAACCGCCTGTGCGGACATTTTGTCTATCCCGGTGTTTTTTGCAAGCTGCTTTGCAATCTGGCCGTAGGTCATCGTCCGGCCGTAGGGGATAGAGAGCAGGATGTTCCAAACCGCCAGCCGAAAATCCGAGCCGATGAGGTGTAGCGGCGGCGTGAAATCCGGTTCTTTTCCGGCAAAATATACGTCGAGCCACTGTATAGTTTCGAGCAAAACGGGTGTGTCCTGTTCTATGTGCGCCTTCGGCAACTCCACTGCAAAATATTTGCTGCCCTCAAACCACAGCCCCGTAAGCCCCGCGTCATCTGCTGCAAGCAAGATCTCGCCAACCGGCGACATATAGCGTTTTGTGTACGTCATCGAGTTTTCCTCCTGTGTTCCTGTTACATGCAGTATAGCATGTTTTAACCCTTTTCACCAGCATTTTGCGGTAAAATGCAAAAAAAGACATGTTTTTGCGTTTTGAGAAATAACAGTTGACAAACAGCGCGGCTTATGCTATAATATATATTGTTGAGCGCGAGTGCTGGAATTGGCAGACAGGCACGTTTGAGGGGCGTGTGTTTATGACGTACGGGTTCAAGTCCCGTCTCGCGCACCACGCCAAAAGACCCATCGGAATTTCCGATGGGTCTTTTATTTTACAAAAAACAGGGATAGTTCTTGTTTTTATCGTTAAAAAGGGAGCCTGAACGCGGTTTTCATGCGCGCAGGCTCCTTTTCCGTTAGAATTTAGATATTCAGTGTTTTTGCGATGACAGTGAGCAGCTCACGGGTGTGGTCGGCGCTGTGCTCCCAGTACATGATGCCGAGCATGCCCTTTTCCTTGACGTACTCGCACTTGCGACGGATGGCCTCAGGGGACTCGAAGCTGATGAACGTTTCGCCGTTCCAGAGATATGCGGCTTCAGCGTCCTCGTCCCAATATTCCGTGTAGTTATGCTCGCGGCGGAACTCCTCGGTGAGACCGTCGTAGTTCGGGCCGTACATACCGGCGCTGGCTTCCTGCAGGAGGCCGTTGTTGACGTTTGCGGCGCCCGTGTAGTGGCGGCAGTAGAATGCTGCGCCGACGACGAGCTTATTGTACGGCACACCGGCGTTGTGGAACAGCTCGACGATGTAGCGCGTATTCGTATTGCTCGTATCGCCGCGACTGGCACTGAGGGAGGCGTGGTGGCCGGCCTGATGCGTGAAGCCGTTGCGCATGTCGTAGGTCATGAGCTGCACGTAATCGACAATCTCGGCGACCTTGCCCATTTCGGTGTTTTCCGGGAAATAATCACCTGCGCCGACAGCGGTGGAGACGATGCGGTTCATGCCAAGGGCGTCGCGCAGAGCTTGCAGGAGCTTTGTGTAGTTCTGTTTATCGCTCGAGTCACAGTCAATCTCGGCTTGGTCGCTGCACGGGTATTCCCAGTCGATATCGATGCCATCGAGGTGATACTCCTCCACGGCTTTGCGGCAGGACTCCGCAAATGCGCGGCGGCCTTCTTCAGTACGGGACATGAGGGAGAAGCCGCCCGCGCCCCAGCCACCGACGGAAAGCACCACGCGCAGAGCGGGGTTCCAATCGCGGAACTGCGGAATGAGATCGAGATGTGTCATCTGGTGCAGATCCAAAAGGCCGTTTTCGCTGATGAGACCGAACGCAAGGTTCATGTGGGTGAGTTTCTGCACGTCTTCGCGAGTAACTTCCGGCAAACCGTCGTTGACGGCGTAGCCGATCGAATAATACTTCATGAAAATTCCTCCGAAAAATTGATAGGAAAACGATTTTCCTTTTTAATTATACCACTTTTATTTCGTAGTAGATAGTAGTAAAATAAAGAAAAGCGAGGAAACTTTATGAAGTATGATTATAACGCATTGATGAAAGAAATCTACGAAGAAGTGCGTGCGCTGGGTATCCCGGTCTCGGGCAACATCGAACCGGAGGTACAGATCAACACGCGTGCAAAAAAGCGCTACGGTCGCTGTATGCGATTACATGGCGAAAAATATGAATATCGAATCGAGGTCTCAGCGTATTTGGAGGACAAGGACGAGAATTGTGTGCGCAGCGTTTTGGCGCATGAGCTTTTGCACACGTGCCCGCGCTGCATGAATCACAAGCTCCTTTGGAAGACATACGCAGGTAAGATGAACAACACGTATAGCTACTGCATTACGGCAACGACGAAGGAAGCGCTTGTGGAGTACGAGGAGAAACCGGTAAAATATATGCTGCAATGTACAAAATGCAAAAGGCAGTTTCCGCGCATGAAACTCACGGCAGTGGTGCAGCACCCGGAGCGGTACCATTGCGGCTGCGGCGGCAAGATCATTCGTCTGTTCTGATGACGATTCAAGTAAATTAAAAGAAACCCGCATTCTGTACCGTTAAAGGCACAGAGTGCGGGTTTTGCAAATCAATGGGGGATAGCAAAAGGGAGACCTTCCGACGAAAATCTCCCTTGTACGCTGATATTAGATCTGCACGATCAGTCGCTGCTGAAGGGCAGGAGAGCGAGGTGACGAGCACGCTTGATAGCGACTGTCAGGCCACGCTGATGATGTGCACAAGTTCCCGTAACTCTTCTGGGGAGGATCTTGCCTCTTTCAGAAATAAAACGGCGAAGCTTGGCAACATCCTTGTAATCGATGTAATCCGCTTTGTCAACGCAGAAGCTGCATACTTTTCTGCGGCCCTTGCGACCACCGCGGCGATTATCTCTCTCCGGTCTGTCTGCCATTGCGAAAGCCTCCTTATCTTAGTCGTTGTTGGATCATCAGAACGGCAGGTCGTCGTCCCCGATGATCTCCTCGAAATCTCCGCTGTTACCACTTGAATAGGTGGGAGCGGGTTCGCTGTAAGCCGGGCGCTGCATTTCATTTCCGGCTGCGCTGTTACTTCCGTAATTATTGCCGTAAGACGGGGCGGAGGGGGCACCGTAATTTGCGCCGCTGTCACTGCGTTTGGAATCCGCAAAATTGACATCGTTCGCAACAATCTCGGTCGCCTTGCGCTTATTGCCGTCCTTATCTGTATATGTGCGTGTCTGAATGGAACCGTGAACCGCCATCATCTGGCCCTTGCGGAAGTATTTGCATACAAAATCCGCGGTGCTGCGCCAAGCGACAACATCAATGAAATCAGCCTGACGTTCTGTGCCGGACTTAACATAGGAGCGGTCTACCGCCAGCGTGAAGCTGGTAACGGCAACATCGCTCGGGGTGTGGCGAAGCTCAGGATCGGCAACCAGTCTGCCCATAACAACTGCAACATTCAACATAGGTAACAACTCTCTTTCGTTTCAAAAAACTTACTCAGCAGCGGACTCGTTTGCTTCGACAGCCTCGGCTGCGACAGCCTCAACGTCGATCGGCTTCGGCTCAGCGGCTTTACGCGGCTTTGCAGCAGCGGTTGCAAAACGGGGATCCTTCTTCACGATGATGGAACGGAGAACGCCGTCAGTGATCTTATAGCGTCTGTCCAGCTCAGCGGTGAAGTCCGGCGTGCTCTCGAAGTTTACGAGGGTGTAGTAGCCTTCGGTTTCCTTGTTGATCGGATACGCGAGTCTTCTCTTACCCCACTCGTCAACGCTCTCGACAGTGCCGTGCTTTGCAATCAATGCCTTGAACTTTTCGACCAGCTCTGCATTACCTTCCTCACCGAGCTTTGCGGAGAGAACGATAACGGTCTCGTACTTGTTCTTTACTACCTCTGTCATGGTTTGCACCTCCTTTTGGACTTTGGCCCCGTACTTTTAAACGGAGCAAGGATTGTCATTTGTGTTACACAAAACGCATAAGCACAAACTAACAAAAGTATTATAACATAAAAATCCGCAAAGTCAAGAAAAATCTTGGAACTCGGCGGATTTTTGGAAAATCAAATTTAGTATAGACGCTTTGTGAAGTTGATTGATTTTACAAAGCAAATGAGCTTTACATACGTGTAATGCGAATCAACTTTACACTCAAAGCGTTTTGGCAAGCTCTTTAAGGTAGGCGCGGAAGCTTTCGCCAATCTCGGGGTGCTTTAAGGCGACCTCTACCTGTGCCTGCATGACGCCGAGCTTATTGCCCATATCGTAGCGCTTGCCGGTGAAATCGACGGCGATCATGCTTTCGGTGCGGGCAAGCTCACACATGGCATCGGTGAGCTGAATTTCGCCGCCGGCGCCGGGTGCGGTGTGGGCGAGAATGTCAAAAATCTGCGGCGGCAATACGCAGCGGCCGAGGATGGAGTAAAGCGACATAATTTTATCTTTACTCGGCTTTTCAATCATATCGGTGCAGGTGAACCAGTTATCGTGCAGAGGCTCTACCTTGAGGGAGGAGTAGCGCTGAATGGCTTCTTCACTGACCTCTTTCACACCGACGACACCCTTGCCGGTCTCGTTATAAGCGCGGATGAGCTGGCCACAGGCGGGATCTTCGCCGAGGATGACGTCATCGCCGTAGAGAACGGCAAATGGCTCATCGCCGACAAATGCTTTGGCACAGGAGATGGCGTGGCCGAGACCTCGCGTCTCTTTCTGGCGGATGTAGGTGATGTTTGCAAGGTGCGCAAGGTTCACAACTTCATCGTACACTTCTTTTTTGCCGCTTGCGAGCAGACGCTCCTCAAGCTCCGGGGCGCGGTCGAAATGATCTTCCATGATGGATTTGCCGCGGTTTGTGATGATGAGAATATCCGTAATGCCGGCGCGGACCGCTTCCTCCACAATAAACTGGATAGCGGGCTTATCCACAATGGGCAGCATTTCCTTGGGCATCGCTTTCGATGCCGGGAGCACGCGTGTGCCGAGGCCTGCTGCGGGGATGACGGCTTTTCTGACGGTTTTCATAAATCAATACCTCCAAATATACTTCCTATTTTCCAAATGTGTTTTATTTTAAACGACATTACCGCGTGAAACCGTAAGCGGTGATGTCGCTTTTAAGCTGGAATCAAGTCAAAAAGAGCGGAATCCAACGCAGGATCATGTAGCAGGCGAGCAGGCAAAACGTTACGACAACGTTCACGCCGCCGCGTGCGGTGTATTCTGTGGAAAGGTCGGTTTCCGTATTGCTGACGCTTTTAATCTCCTGCACGGTGCGGACGCAGTGATTTAAATACATGCGGTTTGCGCGCGCGCCGACGAAGATCATAATGCCGAGCATCAGGGCGCTGCACAAAAGCGGCAGGCAGAACAAAAGATACTGTGAGGGGTTATCCATCAAGTACTGCGAAAGCAGGTTTGCAAGCTGCACGTAGCTGAGATCCGATGAAGACACGCCGGCGTTATCGATGACGTGCGTCGTGATGGGGTTGACGACGAAACACGAGAGCATCAGGTTCGCGATATATAAAAGGAACATGATTGTCGTTGTGATGATGCCCGCCTTGTACTGCTTGCGATACAGGAGCCAACCGCCGGAGAACAGGAACGCGCTGAAATTGAACTTGCTGCGCCCGAAAGACTTAATATTGCGGAACACGGAAAGGTAATACGCTGTATTCTGCTGCACGACCTTGCTCACGTCGCCGTAGGTGACGTTATCCGCAACAAATTCCGCGGGATTTGCGCCGCCCATGGGGTCGAACGCGAACGGCACGCCGCCAAAGCCACGGCTCTGATAGTTTGCGTTGTTTTGCGGCGGGGGATAACTGCCGTACGGGTTATTGTAATTGTTATAGCCGTTCGGATTGTTCGCGTTATTCGGATTTTGCTGCGTGTTGTAGCCCGTGTTGCGGTGTTCATCCGGCGCGCCGGTGAGGGAAGTGCCGCAGATGTTGCAGAACAGCGCGCTGTGGGCGTTTAAGGTGCCGCAGTTCGGGCATTCCTTGTCTTTGAGCTCACTGGCCGTGTTCGGCGCGTCCGGCGGAACAGGCGGCGCCCAAGTCTTGCCGCTTTCGTGCAGATCTGTGAAAATGCACGCACCTTTTTCTTTATAGCAGCCTCTGTGGTACGGTGCACCGCAGACCGGGCAAACGACGATATCGTCATTTTCCGTAAACGGCTTGTCGCACACGGGACACTTGATGCCTTTGTAGTCCAAAACAGAACCTCCAAAATTCGGTTGGCAATATTCGAAAGACGGTCAGAATACTGCCAGAATTATTTTCTTATTCATATAATACTACAAAATGCCCGCAATCGCAATGCAAAGCGTGCAAATTTTCAGACTGTTAATAATTCAGTGAGAAAACGAAGTAAAACTTCAAGAAAGGCAAATATAAAGATTTCAGCGAAACCGTGCGTTTTCCCGCATTTTTTCTATTTACAAACGGCGGGTTATCTATTATAATAAACAGAGATTTGCGCACATTTAAGCTGAACGCCGCCGTGAAATGTTTGAAGGCGGGTTTGGACGGATATTTTTGAAAGGTAACGAAAACGTATGCTGCAATATGAAGTATTAAAACATGAACTGAATGAAAAGCAGGCGGCGCTGGATGAATTGAAGGACGCGCTGGGCCTTGAAAGACTGCGTGAAGAAGTGGAGATGCTGGAAAACAAGGCGGCGGAGCCGGGCTTTTACGACAACATGGAATCTGCACAGAAGATTTTGCAGAAGACTGCTGCGTTAAAGCAGAAGGACGAGACGTACCTGAACCTTGTTTCCCGCTGCGAAGATACGCTGACGCTCATTGAAATGGGCAATGAGGAAGAAGACCTTTCTCTTTTGCCGGAGGCACAGGAGGAAGTGGAGGCCATCGGCAAAGAGATTGAGACGATGCGTCTGACAACGCTTCTCACCGGCGAATATGACAGTAAGAACGCGATTTTGACGTTCCATGCGGGTTCCGGCGGCACAGAGGCACAGGACTGGGCCGAGATGCTGTTCCGTATGTACAACCGTTGGGGTGAGCGTCACGGCTTTAAGGTTTCTACGCTCGATTACCTTGAGGGCGACGAAGCGGGCCTGAAGAGCGCTTCCATCCTTGTCGAGGGCGAAAATGCTTATGGCTTTTTGAAGAGTGAAGCGGGCGTTCACCGTTTGGTGCGCGTCTCGCCGTTCGATTCCGCAGGCCGCCGTCACACCTCATTCTCCTCTCTGGAGGTTATGCCGGAGATTGACGAGGACCTCAGCGTGGAAATCAACCCGGACGATATTAAGATGGAAGTGTACCGTGCGAGCGGTGCGGGCGGACAGAAGGTCAACAAGACCTCTTCGGCCGTGCGTTTGATCCACATTCCGACGGGCATTGTCGTTTCCTGCCAGGTGGAACGCAGCCAGTACCAGAACCGCGACGTGGCTATGAAAATGCTTATCTCTAAGCTCGTTGAGATTAAGGAACGTGAACACCTTGAAAAAATCTCCGACATTAAGGGCGAGCAGAAGGAGATCACGTGGGGCAGCCAGATTCGCTCCTATGTCTTCATGCCGTATACGCTCGTAAAGGATCACCGCACGGGCTGCGAAAAGGGCAACATCAGCGCGGTGATGGACGGCGACCTTGATGATTTCATCACTGCGTATCTGAAGGCGCTCAGCCAGGGTACGCTCGGCGAGAACATCGAATAAATTTAGATTTTGTAAATTTGGGCAGCGTCTTTTGTGGGCGCTGCTCTTTTTTGCAGAATTTTTGCAGAGATATATGTTTTTTTGCGAAAGAAGACCTTTCTTTTTTCGGACAAGTGTGGTAAACTTAATCACGGTATCGCACAAAACGATTTGTGCGTGCCGTATGGATCCGGCCAAAATTTCTATTATACATTGGCCGAACGACCGCTGACTCTCGCTTCAAAACTCATGAGCGGGAAAAACGCAGCCCCACGCATAACGCGTGTGATCGCTGAATCATGCAGATGGCATGGTAGAAAGGATGGTACTACATGAGTACAAACAACACGAAAGCATTTGAAACGTATGAATCCGAAGTTCGCTCTTACTGCCGTAACTTCCCGACGGTCTTCGTCAAGGCGAAGGGCTCTATCCAGACGGATGAGAACGGCAAGGAGTATATCGACTTCTTTTGCGGCTCCGGCGCGCTGAACTACGGGCATAACAACCCGTACATCAAAGAGAAGGTCGTTGAATATTTACAAAACGACGGCGTGATGCACGCGCTTGACATGTACACAAAACCGAAGCGCGAATTCATCGAATATTTTGAAAATGAAGTCATTCGCCCACGCGGCTTTGACTATAAAATTCAGTTTGTAGGCCCGACCGGCACAAACGCGGTGGAAGCGGCCTTGAAGCTGGCTCGCAAGGTAAAGAAGCGCAACAATGTCTTTGCACTGATGGGTGCGTTCCACGGCATGACGCTGGGTTCTTTAGCGCTGACAACGAATGCGGACTCCCGCAAGGGCGCAGGCGTGCCGCTTTACAACGTGACGCACATTCCGGCACCGTATATGTTCCCGGAGCTCGACACCGTAGCGTATATGGAACGCCTGATCACAGACGACCACTCCGGCGTGGAGAAACCGGCGGCAATCATTTTGGAAACGACGCAGGCGGACGGCGGCATTTATGTGCTGCCCGATGAGTGGCTGCGCCGTGTGCGCGCACTGTGCGACAAGTACGACATTTTGATGATTGTCGATGACGTGCAGGTGGGTGCTTCCCGTACCGGCTGGTTCTTCTCGTTTGAGCGCGCAGGCATCACGCCGGACATCGTGACGCTCTCGAAGTCCATCGGCGGCTACGGCATGCCGTTTGCGCTGACGCTGTTGCGCCCGGAGCTTGACCAGTGGAAGCCGGGCGAGCACAACGGCACATTCCGCGGCTATCAGCTGTCTTTGGTCGCAGCGAAAGCGGGCCTGGAGTTTATGCTGAACGAGCACGTGGAAGACGCGGTTCGTGAGCGTGCGCCGTTCGTGGAGAAGTTTCTCAAGGAGAACATTGAGACGATTGACAGCCGCATCACGACACGCGGCATCGGTTTGCTGTGGGGTGTGGATTTTGGCGCGTTTGAGGGCGATGTTGCGAAGGCAGTCATTCACAAGGCGTTTGAAAACGGCCTCATCGTGGAGCGTGTAGGCCGCCGCGATTCCGTTGTGAAGATCATGCCGGAGCTGAAGGTGCCGATGGATACGCTGGAAAAGGGACTCAGTATTCTGGCGAAGTCCATTCGTGAGGTTGTTGGCGAGCTGAAATAACTTAAAATTTATCTCAAAAAAACGAAGAGATCGGGCTTTGTGCGCGGTCTCTTTTTGCATAGATCACATTTTGCTGTGCAGGATAAACAAAAACAGCTTGCAAAACGTGCAAAGCAGTGGTATGATAAGCGCAAATAGATTTTGGAAAGGAAGCGTATTGTTGTGCAGAAATTCAGTGAACTTCCGTACACCCGACCGGACATTGCGGCGGCAGTGGAGGAATATAAGCGGTATAGCGAGGCATTTAAGGCAGCGAAGACCTTTGAGGAAGCGAAAAAGGTGTTTTTAGACGCTGAAAAGCTCGACACGCACTTGTCTACGATTGCGTCGCTTTGCAGCATCCGCAACACGATGAACACGACAGATGAATTCTACGAAGCGGAAATGGCGTACCTGAACGAAAATCTGCCGAACCTGATCCCGGCGGAGAAGGCGATGAAGGAAGACATTGTGAACGGCCCGTTCCGTGCGGACTTTGAAAAGGAATACGGCGCGCATTTCATCGCGGTTTTGGAAAACGACCTCAAGACACAGGACGAACGCATTATCCCGGAGCTTGTGAAAGAATCGGAGCTTTCCGTGGAGTATTCCAAGGCTGCGGCTTCCTGCAAGGTGGATTTCCGCGGCGAGACCTGCAACTTCTACGGCCTTTTAAAACATATGGAAAGCACCGACCGCGAGGAGCGCAAAGAAGCGTTTGAAAAGTGGGCGAACCTTTACGAGGGCGTTTCCGACAAGCTCGATGAGTTGTACGATAAGCTCATCGAAGTGCGCGTGGAGATGGCGAAGAAGCTCGGCTATGACAATTACACCGAGCTTGCGTACCGCAATATGGGCAGACTGGACTACACGCCCGAGCACGTGGAGAAATTCCGCGAGCAGATCCGCACGGTTATCACGCCGGCAGTGGACCGCATGCGCAAAGCGCAGGCAAAGCGCCTCGGTTTGGATTCCGTCAAATACTACGATGAGAGTTTGACATTTGCAGGCGGCAACGCAGATCCTATCGGCGGCAAAGATTATATGGTGGGGCAGGCGACCGAAATGTACGGCGCGCTCTCGCCCGAAACGAAGGAATTCTTCGACTTCATGACGAAGTACGAGCTGTTTGACCTTGAGACGCGCCCGGGCAAGCACCTTGGCGGCTACTGCACATCTTTGCCGGAATACAAAGCACCGTTCATTTTTTCGAACTTTAACGGTACTTCTGCAGACGTGGACGTTTTGACGCATGAGGCCGGCCACGCGTTCCAGGCATATCTCGGCGAGCGCTTGATTCCGATCGGCGTTTTGCAGGGCTCTACGAGCGAGGTGTGCGAGATCCACTCGATGTCAATGGAGTTTTTCACCTACCCGTGGATGGATAAATTCTTCGGCGACCGCGCGGACGAATACCGTTATGCACATTTGTGCGACGCACTGGCCGTTATCCCGTACATGGCGTGCGTGGATGAGTTCCAGCACGAGGTATACAAGAACCCGAAGATGACGGCGAAGGAACGCCGCGGTGTGTGGCGCAGCATTGAGAAAAAATATATGCCGTGGCGCGATTATGACGGCAACGCATTCTTGGAAAACGGTGGTTTTTGGATGCAGAAGCAGCACATTTTCCTCTACCCGTTCTATTATATCGATTACGCGCTGGCGCAGATCTGCACATTCTTCTTCTATGACGAGATGAAGAAAGACCGCGAGAGCGCTTGGGCACGTTATTTGAAGCTGTGCAAAGCGGGTGGCACGCTGGGCTATTTCGATCTGCTGCATTATGTCGGCATTCCGGTGCCGTTTGAAGATGGCGCGGTGGAGAAAGCCGTGCGCGGCGTGATTGAAGAGATTGAATCCGCGAAGTATTAAAATAAATTATAAAAGCCGAACGGCGGGGAAAGCTCCGATGCCGTTCGGCTTTTTGCTTGCGTGCTAATTTTGTTTGTTTTGCGGATTGAGCTTTTTCTTCATGCGGATGTCTTTACCGCGGAAGATCAAGCGGTCGTAGAATCCGATTATGCGCGAAGTGAAGCGCTCGTTGTAACGCTTTTCGAGCTCCTGCATGGAGAGGTTTGTGCTGATGATGGTCGGCTTTTTCAGCGTGATGCGCGTATCAATCACATTGTAGATTGTCGCCGTAATGTAAGACGACGAGATTTCCATGCCGAGGTCATCGATGATGAGCAGGTCGCAGTCGTTTAAAAGATCGAGCGTATCGCCACCGGATTCTTCGGCGCGGGTGAAGCGCTCGCGCTCGAGAGAAAGGGCAAAAGTCTGCGCCGTGCCATACACTACGCCGAACCCCTTATTGATGGCTTCTGCGGCGATGGCGAGGGAAAGGTGCGTTTTGCCGAGACCCGTAGCGCCTGTGAAAAACAGGTTGCCGCTGTCCTTTTTGAAGTTGTCTGCGTAGCGCCGGCAGAAGTCGTAAATGTTGCGCATTTGCTCGCGGTCGGAACGCTCGCCGTTTACGGAAACATCGGAATAATAGAGCAGGGAGAAATCCTCAAAGGACGAGAGCGTCAGCGGGGAGATACGGTTTAGGTTTTCGTAGGCGATCTGCTTTAATAAACTGCGGTAACAGGAACAAATGCGGCCGTCTACATAGCCGGTATCTTCGCAGCGCTTGCAGGTGTACTGCGGCTCGATGTCGGCGCGGGTGAGACCGTGCGCGGCGAGGAGATCGGCAAACTGCTTTTGCAGCGAAAGATTTTCATTTTTTAAAGCTTCCATGGTCTCTCGCGCGTTGCCGCTGCGCAAAACGGCCATAGCTGCCCGACTTGCTGTGGAAGCGATGCGTCTGCGCACGTCCTCCGCTTCGGGGCAGACGGCGTAGAAGCTCTCTAAGCGGCGCTGTGCGTTATCCTGCGCGGTGGTGCGACGTCTGTTTAATTCATTTTCAGCTTGCGTGTAGACCTGCCTTGCATATCCCATGGTTTATTTCTCCGTAGCAAAAATATCGTATTTTTCGTATTCGTCAAGGTCATAAGAAGGCTTATGCGCACCCTCGCGGCGGGCTTCGGCGGCAATTCTTTCATCCACGGCTTCTTTCAAGGTATGGATGCCCGCGTTGTGCCACGATTCCAAAATGGCGTTGATGTATTTCATGTTGACCTTGCCGGTGTTATCCACACAGCGGTTATAGGCTTCGTTTAGAAGCTCATCGGGCATGCGCCACTCGAACACCCATCTGTGAGCAAACTGGCCCTCGTTTTTGCTGGGTGCGCGGCGGGAGGTGATGCCGAACGCATTTTCACAGCGCTTCCACGCGATGGCGGTCTCGTCGAGCTCGCGCAGCTTTTCCTCCGCGGCGGCGATGCTTAAAATGTTGGAATCTGCCCAGTTGCGCACGGTGGATTCGATGTAGCTCGTGTTTGCGCGGCCAATCTTGTTCGCGTAGGCGATAAGCATTAAAATGACTTCGCACGGCAGGCCGTAATCTTCGTGCGCCTGAATGAGCGTGCCGGAAAGCGCGGGGGAAAGCGTTTTGCCGAGCAGGTTCTGCGCTTCCTCTACAAGGCGGCGAATCTCCGGGGAGGACTCTACACGCTCCGAGATATAAAGCCCGTCCGGGCGCAGCATACGCTTCGGCGCGGTGGGGCGCTGCGGCTGTGTTGGAGCGGCCTTTGGCTGCGGTGCGACGGGCGTGGGGCTCTCCACGTGATTCGGCGTAAGGGCGGTATCAAGCGGGGTGTCAACGCTGCAAATGAGGCCGCTTTTCATCCAGAAGCCGAGCGCGGTATCGACACGCTGCGGGGTGATGCCGAGCGCGGCTGCAAGATCCTCCGCTGCATACGGCCGCCCGTTATGGCGCAGAAGCCACAGCATGACCTTGAGCTGATCTCCGTCCGCCTCCTTGATATATCGATCTACAAGCGCGTTCGGCACGGCGAAAACCGCGCTCCATGCGCCGAGCTCCAGCTTATAACCCATGAAAAGCCGCCCTTTCCCATCCTGAATTTCTGTATGTATCATTGTACCACACATTGCGCGTGGTTACAACCGTAAACCGCCCAGCGTAAGCGGATTTTGTCCGCGCGAAATATTTTTTAAAAGAAAATTCGCGATAGGGGTTGACTTTACGGAGAAAATTCGGTATAATAATTAACGTTGCAAAACCCAATATGCTGATGTGGCTCAATGGCAGAGCAGTTCACTCGTAATGAACAGGTTGTCAGTTCGATTCTGACCATCAGCTCCAGAAACCCGGTACAATTTGTATCGGGTTTTTTGTTATCTGCAAAGCCTTGCGCGGAGGCGTTTTTTGTGGTATTCTTGAAAAAAAGGAGTGTGATCCATGCGCAGCGATGAATTTATCGATTTATATAAACAGCTGGAGGATGAGCTTGAGGTAAAGTTCAGCACCGCAAAGCAGCGGCGGTATTCCAGCGTGGTTTTTGAATACATCAACCATTATGAAAGCGCGCCTGTGCGCGAGACGTTGAATCTCTGCCGAGAAATCCGCAATTTGATGACGCACAATGCGAACCTCGGCGGCGAGCCGATCGTGGAGCCGAGCGAGCCGGTGGTGGAAGCACTGCGGGAGGCGCTCGACTACGTTTGCCGTCCGCCGCTTGCACTCGACTTTGCGACAAAAGGCAGCAGCATTCGCTGTGCAAGGCTTTCTTCTCGCGTTTTAAATTTGATGGAAAGCATGGACAAGAGCGGCTTTTCGCACATTCCGGTTATAGAAAAAGAGAAATTTCTCGGTGTATTCAGCGTGTCCACAATCTTTTCGTGTATTTTGCGTGACCCAACCTTGCGCATCACGAAGGAAACGACGCTTTCACAGCTTGGGAAAATGCTGGCCATAGAAAAGCATGTGGAAAACTTTGCGTTTGTCGACGAGAAAACGACCTGCATTGAGGCGCGGCGTATGTTTGAGAAGATACGTGGTCGCAACAAACGCCTTTCGGTCATTTTCATCACGAAGACGGGGAGCCGAGATGAGCCGCTGCTCGGTATGCTGACGCCATGGGACGTAATGCAGGATATTCGGCACACAGATGAAGACCCGGAAAGCCCGCGTAAAAAGGACAAAAGAGACGCTAAGAACTGAATTCACTCCATACGAAAACGACACCGCACGGGAAAAGATCTCGTCATGCGGTGCCGTTTTGTTTTATGGTTTAGTTGTCGGAGGGGAAGCGGATGTTTGCGAGCTTGCGGATTTCTTCCATATAGACGGAAACGTCGTAAGCGAGGGCGGAGCACTGCTCGTATTCCGCGCGGGAAGCTTCGGGCTCTGCAATATAGCGGTAAAAATCCTTCGCTTCGTAGCCCATCAGCTTGAATTTTTCTTCTTCGCCGCAAACTTCCTCCACGGTGCCGTTGTTATAACGGATGGAGATGTTGGCGAGTTTTGAGATGGACTCCACGGATACAGTGCCGTTTGTGCCCTGAAAATCCGTGTTCGCGCCGGCCTGACCGACCTTGGAGAACACGAGGTTCACGAGCTTATCCGGGTACTGCATGGCGACAATGTCGCTGCCGTCTGCGCCGGACGCCAATAAATGCGACACGGCGAGCGTGTTCTGCGGCTTACCGAACAGATACAGCGCGGGATAGACGCAATAAACGCCGAGATCCATCAAAGCGCCGGTCTCGAGCGCGGGATTAAAGATATTCGGCAGGCTGCCCGCGAGGTACGCATCGTACTTTGAAGAACGCTGGCAGAAATCAATCTTCGCCACGGAGATATCGCCGATCTTTTTTAAGGCTTCTTCCAATAGCTTTCTCTGCGGCAGGTGCATGAACATGATGGCTTCAAGGTAGATGAGCCCGCGCCCTTTTGCAAGCGCCTGCAGCTCTGCTACATCTTTTGCGTGGGCGGAAAGCGGCTTTTCGCAAATGACGTGCTTGCCGTGCTCCAGAAAAACACGTGCCTGCTCAATATGCAGTTTGTTCGGGCTTGCGATATACACCGCGTCGATTTTGTCCGTTGCGGCCATTTCTTCGAGATCGGTAAAGACGGTTTTAACGCCGTAAGGCGCGGCAAAAGCCAGACCTTTTTCTTTTGTGCGGGAGTAAACGGCGGTGAGCTGCCACAGGCCGCTGTCCAAAGCGCCGTCTACGTAGCTGTTCGCGATCCAGCCGGTGCCGATTGTTCCAAATCGCAGCATAGTTTTAGGTTCCTTTTCCATCATTCAACGAGCTCTGCGATGGACTTGACGATCTCGACGATGGTCTCCATCTCTTCCAGAACGGCAAATTCGTTTCTGCCGTGTGCAAGCTCGCCGCCGGTGCAGAGGTTCGGGCAGGGCAGACCCATAAAGGACAGGCGTGCGCCGTCTGTGCCGCCGCGAATGGGGGTGGTGACCGGCTCTACGCCGTTTTTGCGCATGGCGGCGCGGGCAACGTCGAGGATTTCCTGATGCGGCAGGATCATTTCTTTCATGTTGGAGTATGCGTCCTTCAGCGTGACCTTGACGAGCTCTAAGCCGTACTTGCGGTTGATGAACTCGGCCGCGAGGTTGAATTTATCCTTTCTCGCTTCCAGAAGGTCGCGGTCGTGGTCGCGGATGATGTAGTGCAGGTGAGCGTGCTCTACGTCGCCCTCCATGTTGTTGAGATGCGCAAAGCCTTCGTAGCCCTCGGTGTTTTCCGGCACTTCGCGGCTCGGCAGCAGAGAAGCGAACTCCATGGCGACGCGGCTTGCGTTGATCATCTTGTTCTTTGCGCTGCCCGGATGCACGCTTCTGCCGGTAATCTCCACATCGGCGGAGGTGCCGTTGAAGTTTTCATAATCGAGGCCGCCAAGCTCGCCGCCGTCGAGCGTGTAGGCGAAATCGCAGCCGAAGCCCTTGACGTCGAACTTATTCGGGCCTGCGCCGATTTCCTCGTCCGGGGTAAATGCGATATGGATTTCGCCGTGGGGGAGGTTGTTTTTGATGATGTCTTCCGCAGCCTGCATGATCTCGGCTACGCCTGCCTTGTCGTCTGCGCCGAGCAAGGTGGTACCGTCGGTAACGATAAGCGTTTTACCCTTGAATTTTTTGAGAATCGGGAAATTTTCAACGTCGGTGACGATGCCGAGCTCTTTGTTGAGGACAATGTCTTCGCCGTCGTAATTTTCAATGACGCGGGCTTTGACGTTTGCGCCGGAGACTTCTTCTGCGGTATCCATGTGTGCGATGAAGCCGACGACGTTCTTCTTTTCGCAGTTTGCGGGAATGGTGCCGTAAACATAACCCCACTCGTCCATGTGTGCATCTTCAATGCCCATGGCGACCATTTCATCGGCAAGGTGCTGTGCGAGCAGCTTTTGCTTCATGGTGGAGGGCATGGTGGTGCTGGAAGAATCGGACTGGGTGTCGTAGCTTACGTAATCCAGAAATTTTTCTTTAACGGACATTTTCAATCACTCCTTAAGTTCTTGTGCAGCTATGCAGGACACAGATGCGCAAAATTCATTTTCATTGTACACCTTTCTAAGTTGTATTGCAAGCGGGAGAACAAAAAAGCTCTGTTTTCTTTGTCAATGATATGATTCGAAAAAGAAGAGAAGTTAATTTCAAATTGGTATAACATGTGATACGACATCTCTCGTTAGGGGCATAAGAAAAGGCTCCGTGCCGAAAAGACACGAAGCCCAAACTTTAAATCAGGTTTTTGAATATAGGGGGGGATCAGACCTCAGCCCAATACTTCTTGAGGTTTGCAAGGCCGATGCGCAGTGCATCAAAGACCGGCTCCATGCCCTCAAACTCGATGGAGATGCAGTCGTCATAGCCTGCACGCTTCAGCTGATACATGCACTGCTTGATCGGTACATTGCCGTGGCCGACAATAGTGCCGCGCAGGTACTTGCCGCCGCGGGAGCGGAAGCTGCCTTCGCCCGGATCGGCATCCGTGAACGGCTTTACGATGAAGTCCTTTGCATGGACATAGTACGCATACGGCGCAACTCTTGCAAATGCGGAAGCCGGGTCCTCATCTGCGCAGAGGAAGTTGCCCATATCGGTGAGGAGGCCGAAGTTTTTGTTGTCGACCGCTGCGTAGAGCTTCTCGACACGCTCGGAATCCTGCACATAGAAGCCGTGGTTTTCGACCATGGTGCGGATGCCGAACTGTGCAGCGTACTCTGTGATTTCCTTGCAGGCCTTTGTGAGGCGCGGGAGCATTGTATCAAACGGGCAGAAGTCACCGGAGTTGCGTGCATAGCCAATGGCTGCGTCGTGGCGCATACGGGTGACACCGAGGACGTGTGCGATGTCGACGTAATCCTTGACGCGAGCAATCTCTTTATCGAGGTCGCCGTCGCTGCCGGTGATGAAGTCGCAGCTCATGACGAGTGCGGAAATCTCAAGGCCGACGCGCTCGCATTCCTTGCGTAGCTCTTCGGCGTGGGCGAGACGCTCTTCCTTGGTGCCGGTGCCGAAATCGGTAAAATCGACAAACTCAATGGCATCAAAGCCGAGTTCCTTGGTTTTCGCGATCAGCTCAAACGGAGTAGCCTCGCCGGAGCGGATCTTCTGCATGTAGCTGTACATACTGACGGAAAATTTCATGTGGGTCAATCCTTTCAATACAATCCTTTTTATTAAAACGTCTCTTTTGACGTTTTGTGCGAATTTAGTCGCCGAAGGAAATGCCGATCTCACGGGCTGCGAGGATTTCTTCGCAATCGACCGGGACGGTTTTCAGCTTGCCTGCGACCTCGCTGAGCGGCACCGGGACGATCTTGCCGTTGACAAGACCGACCATGTTGCCGTAGTTCTTCTCGCGGATGAGCATTGCGGCTGCCGCGCCGAAGCGTGTGGAGAGCACGCGGTCGTAGGCGCACGGGCTGCCGCCACGCTGGAAGTGACCCGGTACGCAGACACGGATCTCGTTATCCACACGGGAGGCAAGCTCGTCTGCAAGGCGGTACACGATGGACGGGTACTTCATTTCGGCACGCGCCTTTTTGAAGTCTTTCTTCTTCATGGCGGCTTCTTCCTTGGATAGCGCACCCTCGGCTACGGCGAGAATGGAGAACTTCTTGCCGTTTGCGATTCTATTATCCAATGTTTTTGCGATTTTGTCAATATCATACGGGATCTCCGGCAGCAAAATCACATCTGCGCCGCCCGCAATGCCGGCATAAAGCGGCAGCCAGCCGACCTTGTGACCCATGATCTCTACGCAGAAAATGCGGCCGTGGGAGGTGGCGGTGGTGTGAATGCAGTCGAGGACATTCGTCGCAATCTCCACAGAGCTGTGGAAGCCAAACGTCATATCGGTGCCCCAGACGTCGTTGTCGATGGTCTTCGGCAGGGAGACGACATTGAGGCCTTCCTCGCGCAGAAGGTTTGCGGTTTTCTGTGTGCCGTTGCCGCCGAGGATGACGAGGCAGTCAAGCTTCATCTTCTTGTAGTTATCCTTCATGTTCTTGACTTTATCGACGCTGTTTTCATCGATGACGCGCATAAGCTTGAACGGCTGGCGGGAGGTACCCAAAATGGTGCCGCCGAGCGTTAAGATGCCGGAAAAATCTTCCGGTTTCATCAGCTTGTATTCGCCGAAAATAAGGCCTTTATAGCCGTCTTTGATGCCGTAAATCTCTACGTCGTTGCCGAATTCTTCGTAAAGCGACTTTGCAACGCCGCGAATGGAGGCGTTGAGGCCCTGACAGTCGCCGCCGCTTGTTAAAATACCGATTCTTTTCATCGTTCCTCAACCTTTCGTTGTGGTGTGCGGACAGCAAAACGCGCCGAAGTCCGCTCAATTTATTATATTATAATCTTTTATTTACAACTATGCAAGCTTTATTCTTCCGCGGAGTGGATCGGGATCAAAACGCTGTCCTTTTCGATGGATTGCAGCTCTTTCAGACGCGCCTGTGCTTCGTGGTAGAATGTAAGCTGCGAGCTGATTTTCTTCTTGCCGCGCAGGTCAACGTGCTCGTAGCTTGTATCACTCTGCATGAAACGGGCGTTTGTGGTGTCGCTCAGCATGGTATCGAGAATGCCGAAGGCGCGGGCCTTCTGTGTTTCGTCCTCGATGGGGAAAACAAGCTCCACGCGGCGGTCGAGATTGCGGGGCATCCAATCCGCGCTGCCCATGTAAATGCGCGGGTTGCCGGCATTTTCAAAGCGGAAGATACGGCTGTGCTCCAGAAGCTGACCGACAATGCTCATGACAGTGATGTTCTCGCTGACGCCTTCGATGCCCGGAATGAGGCAGCAGATGCCGCGCACGATAAGCTGCACGCGCACACCAGCCTTGGAGGCTTCATAGAGAAGCTCGATGATCTTCGGGTCAACGAGGGAGTTGACTTTGACCGTGATGCCGCTGGGCAAACCCTTTTTGGCGTTTTCGGTCTCCTGACGGATCATGTACTCAAAGAAGCTGCGCATGCCGTGCGGCGCAACGATGAAGTGCTTGTACTCCGGCGGACGGGAATAGCCGGTGATGACATTGAAAAGGGAGGACGCGTCTGCGCCGAACTGCTCGTTGCAGGTGAACAGGCCGAGGTCGGTATAAATTTTCGCGGTGGAGTCGTTGTAGTTGCCGGTGCCGAGGTGCAGGTAGCGGCGGATGCCGTCTTCCTCGCGGCGGACAACGAGCGCGATTTTGCAGTGGGTCTTGAGGCCGGTCAGACCGTAAATGACGTGGCAGCCGGCTTTTTCGAGCTTCTTTGCCCAGTTGATGTTGTTTTCTTCGTCAAAGCGCGCTTTCAGCTCGACAAGCACCGTGACCTGTTTGCCGTTTTCGGCGGCTTTGATGAGCGACGCGATGATGGGCGAGTTGCCGCTGACGCGGTAGAGCGTCTGCTTGATGGCGAGTACGTTTTCGTCTTCTGCGGCTTGTGCGATGAACTGCACGACACAGTCGAATGTCTCATATGGATGGTGAACAAGGCGGTCGCCCTCACGGATGGCCCTGAAAATATCGGTGTAGCCGAAGAAATCGCCCGGGGGTGTGGTGGGACGAATGGGCGCAAAGCAGAGTTTTTCGCAGCCCGGGATATTCGCAAATTTCGAGAAGAACGTGAGGTCAATGGGTCCCTGCACCTCGTAGATGCCGCTTTCATTGATGTTCAGCGCTTTTATGAGAAATTTGCGGGTATCTTCATCGGTGTGCTGCAAGAGCTCCAAGCGCACGGGACGGCCGCGCTTACGACGCTTGATGGACTTTTCAATCTCATACATAAAGTCGTCCGCTTCCTCGTCGATGGTGAGGTCGGAGTTGCGCGTGATGCGGAACGGGCACACGGCTTTAATCTCGTGCAGCTCGAAAAGCTCCTCAAGATAATCGGTGATGATGTCCTCGAGCAGGATGAAGCAGCGTGTGTCGCCGTCTGCGGGCAGCTCCGTAAAGCGCGGCAGAATGGACGGTACCTGCACGACGGCAAAGCACTTTTCACCCTTGTTTTCCTTGGAAGAAAGGCGCACGGCGAGGTTCAGACTTTTATTTGCGAGCATCGGGAACGGGCGGCTGCTGTCTACGGCGAGCGGCGTCAGCACGGGGAACAGCACGCGATGAAAATACTCGTCCGTAAAGGCTCTTTGCTCGTGCGTGAGCTTTTCCGGCGTGCGGAACTCGATTTCCGCCTGCTTTTTGAGGACCGGCAAAATAGAGCGGTATAGGCAGGAATACTGCTTTTCCATAAAGGCGTGCGTCTTTTTATCGAGCGCCGAGAGAAGCTCCTTCGGCGTCATGCCGGAATCATCCGGCTTTGTGTAGTTTGAGGCGACCTGGCTTTTTACACCGGCCACGCGCACCATGAAGAATTCATCAAGGTTGGAGCCGGTGATGGCAAGGAAGCGCAAACGCTCCATGAGGGGGTTATCTTTCTTTTGGGCTTCTTCCAAAACGCGCGCATTGAAGTCCATCCAGCTCAGCTCGCGGTTATAATAGTAATTCTTTTTATCAGACATGGTTTCCGTCCTTTCGTTATTTCAGCAGCTCGCTTTTGATTTGCAGCTCGGGGCTGAGACCGAATACTTCCTTAAAGAGACCGGCGCATTCCTCAAACGCCCATTTTTCGAGCAGGGCACTGCCGGAAGCGACGGCTTTGATCTCCAGCTTTTCGTTTGTAATGCGGATTTTACTGATGCGCAGCTTACGGCGCTTCGATTTATCGAGCGCGTTTGCAAGGCGGAAGATGGCAACGAGCTTTAAGATTTCCAAACGGCGTTCTTCCGTCATCGGGATTGCACCGGCATCGGCAACATTCGGCATGGTGAACTCATCGCTGCCGGCGACGAATGCCGTGAGCAGAATTTGTTCGTGCGTGAGACCGAAAATGTCGAGATCTTTAATGAGGTCGAATGAGCACCGGTTCGGCATGCGCACGTTGATGTATTGACCGCAGCTGTGCAGAATGGACGCGAGCTGCAAAATGATTTTTTTGTCACTTGACAGACCGTGCAGGTTTTTGAATTTGTCGAAAAGCGTGCATGCAAACTCTGAAATGGCGTCGGAATGTGCGCCGTGGCAGTTGTATTTTGCCGCGATGCGTTTTGCGGAAACAATGGCGCTTTCGTTCGTTTGCGCAATGTATTCTTTTTGTGCGCCCGGCACGAGCATGTGGCGTGTGATGGCATCGCAAATATCGATATCCGGGCAAATGACCTTCTGCACGCCGTCCGAAAGGCGCAGCATGCCGGTATATATAGAAAGCGCTGTGTAGAGAATTTCGGCAAGCTCCTCGGGAATGTTGTAGCGGCGCGCGATGGCAGAATGGGACATTATGCGGATTTCCTTATACGCCGCGTGCATTTTCTTTGCAGAGATGGTGTAAAGGTCGCCGCTTTTTTCGGCGCCGCACACGGAGGCGACAAGCTCCAGATCGGAACCCGTCAAAATGATGCTGCGAATGTCTTTTTTCGGAATATCGACGCGGTTTAAAATGATGTCGAGATATTCTTCGACCGCGGGGTAAAAATCGTCGCACTCGCGGCTGAGCGCACCGAGGGCATCGTGCAGCTTTAAGGAGCCGATGGGGATGTTCTGCGAGGTGCAGATTGCCTTGCCGTCGTACAGCGCAACACCGATGCTGCCCGTGCCGACATACGCGATGAGCGCGTCTTTCATCTCGATCTTGCTTTCTTCTTTTAAAAGCCGGATAATCTCGGAGCAGATGAGCGCTTTTTCTTCGCTGTATTCCAGAATTTCCAAGTGCAGATTGTTGTGAATTTTGAGTTGATCGATGACGAACGAGCGGTTTTCCGCCTCGCGCATCACGGTGGAGGAGACCACGCGCACGTTTTTGCAGTTGTAGCCCTCCAGCGCCGTTGTGAATTTTGTGAGGATAGAGGAGAGTTGGCGCAGGCTTTCAAAGCTGATGCGTCCCGTGGTGAAGACCTCGTGGCCGAAGAACACAGGGTATTCGAGAGAATCCAGCATTTCGATCTCGCCGTGCTTTAACTGCGAAACACGCATGCGCACCGCACTGGAGCCGATCTCGATGACCGCAGCCGGCCCGCCCGGAAGTTTTTTATTCAATATGAGCACCGCCTTTCAATGTAGAGCAACTAAATCGGAGCGCCGCCAAAAGCGGGCCCGCGAGAATTCTTGAGATATTTACTTTATTATAGCAAACCCGAGAGGAAAAAGCACCCTGTTTTCGCCGAATTTTACATAAAATATACGTGAGCCATACAATTGAACGAGAAAGATACAGCCTGCTATATAGTTTTAATATATAAATGTGCAAATATTTCGCACAATATTGCCTAAAAGGAAATAAAATGAATTTTTTTTGAAAAAACACTTGCATTTTTGAAAGACATGCGCTATAATAATACCCGTCGCTTGGAGAGGTATTCTAATGGTAAGGAGCCACATTGGAAATGTGGTGTGCCGCAAGGCATTGTGCGTTCGAGTCGCATCCTCTCCGCCAGTACCCGGATAACGGAAGTTATCCGGGTTTTTCTTTTATCCGCATTGCTTTTTGATAACGCAGGCTATATACTATTATAGAGTGAAAAAGAAGCAAGAGCAATATGCCCAAACGTTTAAATTTGGAGGAGTACACATGACATACGAAAATCCAATCCTGCCAGGTTTTTACCCGGATCCGAGCATTTGCCGCGTAGGTGAAGACTATTATCTTGTCAACAGCTCGTTTGAGTTTTTTCCGGGCGTGCCGCTTTGGCATAGCCGTGACCTGCTGCATTGGGAGCAGCTTGGCTATGTTTTGACGCGCGAAAGCCAGTTGCCGCTGGTGGACTGCCGCACCTCCGGCGGTATTTTTGCGCCGACGATCCGCTACCACGACGGCCGATTCTATATGATCACGACGAATGTGACAGGCGGCGGCAATTTTTTTGTGTGGACAGATGACATCCGCGGCGAGTGGTCCGACCCGATCTGGATCGACCATCAGGGCATTGACCCGTCTTTGTTCTGGGATGCGGACGGCAAGGTGTATTACACCGGTACACATACGGACGAAAACGGCAACAACTGCATCGGACAGTTTGAGATTGATCTTGAGACCGGTGCAAAGCTGAGCGAGACAAAGTGCATTTGGTACGGTACCGGCGGCAAATGCCCGGAGGGACCGCACATGTACCGCATCGGCAATTGGTATTACTTGATGATTGCCGAGGGCGGTACGGAGTACGGCCACATGGAGACCATTGCGCGCAGTAGAAGCGTGTGGGGCCCGTTCGAATCTTGTCTGCACAACCCAATCCTCACGCACCGCAATGCACACCGCGTGGAGTTTCAGGCGCTCGGACATGCCGACCTTGTAGAGACGCCGGAGGGTAAGTGGTGGATGGTATTTCACGGCATTCGCCCGTCTGTTTTCATGCTGCATCACACCGGCCGCGAGACGATGATTGCGCCGGTTACATGGGAGGAGAACGGCTGGCCGGTCGTATACGGTGGCAAGGAGATTCAGCCCATCATGACGGCAGAGGGCGAAGGAGACGTGCGTGTTGCGCGCAGTTGGCACGATGATTTCAACACAGCTGCACCTGCACCGCGCTGGAGCTATCTGCGCACACCCGACCGCATGAAGTATACATTTGATAAGAGCAGCGTTACACTGCGCGGCAGTGAGGCGACGCTTGATGAGCTGAAGACGGTCACATTCTTCGGTGTGCGCCAACAGCAGTTTGATTTGAACTATACGACCGAAATGACGCTTTCCGGCGACGGTAAAGCGGGCATGACGGTTTTCCACACGAACGAGCACCACTATGAGCTGTTTGCCGAGCGTAAAAACGGCGGTATGGAGGTCACGCTGCGCCGCCGCGTGGTTGATATGCTGATCGAGAGCGAGCCGGTGTTCTTCCCGGAAACGGACACGCTGACGCTGTGCATCAAGGCCAACCGCCTGCGCTATACATTCCTTGCGGGTAAAGCTGGGGAAGAGATGAAAGAGATTGGTACCGGCAGCACGCAGCTGCTTTCCACAGAGTGCATGAACTGCACGTTTACGGGCTGCTTTGTGGGCCTTACGGCGCAGGGGGACTGCGAAGCAAAGTACCGTTATTTTGACGTTTCTGTGCCCGCAAACGAATAAAATTCGAAATAATTAAAAAAACACTTGCTTTTTCCACCGGTTTAACGTATAATAAATTTTGTTAAGCCGGTGTGTTGGAATTGGCAGACGAGACGGACTCAAAATCCGTTGATGGCAACATCGTGCGGGTTCGACCCCCGCCACCGGCACCACACTGAGATTCCGAACTTCTTAGAAATAAGAGGTTCGGGATTTTTTATTTTATCCGTCAGTATAAATAAAAGCGGCGCCGAGAAATTTCTTGAAAACAAAATACACGAATGTGAAAAAGGCGCAGTTGGTAGGATATGCCCCCTAATACTGGACACCCAGTATTGGGGGTATATCCGTATGAAAAACCGAACTGCGCGTTTTTCTGGTTTTAGGGGGGTGAATTTTTTTGATGGATTTAAAGTGGAGCATAGAAATTCAGCTTTATCTCATAGCATTGAAACTTTATAAAAAATACATATAAAAGCAAAGCTTAGATGCGCCTGTGAATTCAAAGAGCAATATTAGGTGAATGATAATCACGCAGGATTTAATGAAATTCAAATATTTGGCAAATAGAAGTGATTTTTGTTTCAACTTTGATTCATCTTATTTTAAGAGGCTGGATAGTATTTTAAAAAATACATGCAAATTAATTGCACACATTAAGGCGGTAATCTGAAAATGCAGCGCGCGGCAGGAAACACACGGTTTAATGGCAAAAAATATAGAATTAAAATTTCAATAAAGTAAATAGGTGAATTTGAGTAATGGAACAAAATATAGGGAGTTAATGCCGAAAAACACAAAATAAAGTTGAACTTTGTAAAGCCGGTCAAACTTACCAAAAAAAGCGGGGGGGGGGGGGTCGCATGTTTGCACATAAATGTTAATACGTATAGTGGGAATACACTTGATTTTTTCGTCGAAATATAGTAGAATAAGGATAAATTTGTACAACTGATTTTCTTCTCTTCGTTGATGGGAAAACGGATGTATTCCTTTTATATATGGGGTGTTCGCAGATGTGCAGAAAAAAGAAAATTTGGAATGGGGAAAACAAGTGGGTAATAACAGAGAAAACGAAACTGAGATTGATCTGCTGCAGCTTGCAAAAGCCCTGTGGCACAAAGCATGGGCCATTGTGCTTGTGACGCTTATCACGGCCGCTATGGCATTTGCGGGCACAAAGCTCTTCATCACACCGCTTTATACGGCGAGCGCCATGATGTATGTAAACAACAGTTCCATTTCCGTCGGAAGCACGCAGGTGAACCTGAGTGACTTAACCGCAGCGCAGAGCCTTGTTGAGACCTACATGGTTATTTTGAAGACCCGCGGCACACTGGAGGAGGTCATTAAGGAAGCAAATCTGCCGTACGATTACGAGCAGCTTTCCGGTATGATCGAAGCCGGCGCTGTGAACTCCACGGAGGTCTTTTCCATCTCTGTGACGAGCGCGAGTCCGGAGGAAGCTGAGAAGATTGCGAACACGATTGCAGAGCTGCTGCCGAACCGCATTGCGGACATCGTAGAGGGTAGTTCCGTGCGCATCGTTGATTACGCTGTGGTGCCGTCCAAGAAAACTTCGCCGAGTCTTTCTAAAAACACGATGCTCGGTGCAATGCTTGGCTTTGTGTTGAGCTGTGGCGTGTTTACTGTTCTGTATCTTCTGGACGATGTTGTCCACAACGAAGATTACGTACGCGTGACGTTTGACCTGCCGCTGCTGGCGGTGGTGCCGGATCTGACGGAGAAGAATTCGAAAAGCAACTATTACTATTATAGAGATGACAGCAAAGGTGGGAAGGAGGAAACCGCATGAGAAAATATAGGAATGCAGCTTCCGACTACGAGTACGGCGCAATGCTCGGTGAAAACCTAAACTTTGCAGCTTCCGAAGCATACAAGCTTCTGCGTACGAACCTTGACTTTGCGCTTTCCGATGAGCAGAAATGCCGAATTATCGGAATAACGAGTTCTATGCGCGGCGAGGGCAAAAGCACCACTACACTGAACCTTGCGTATTCCATTGCGGAAGCCGGCAAGCTTGTGCTTGTTATTGAGGCGGATATGCGTCTGCCTACGTACACAAAGCGTCTGCATATTCAGACAAAGAAGGGTATTTCCAACCTGCTTGCAGGCCAGTGTACGGGCGCGGATGTGCTCAGCCGCTGCGAGCTGCACAAGAACATGTGGGTAATTCCCGCAGGCGATATTCCGCCGAACCCGTCTGAGCTGCTCGGCTCCGAGCAGATGCGCATTACACTGGATGTTCTGAGTCGTGATTTCGATTATATCCTGTTGGATCTTCCGCCTGTAACGGCTGTTTCCGATCCGCTCGTTGTATCGAAGCTCATGAACGGCATGCTGCTTGTTGTGCGCCAGAATTACGCTACACGCCGTTCAGTCGCAGAAACCGTGCGCCAGCTGCACTTTGCGGAAGCGAAGATCTTGGGCTTCGTGATGACGAACGCAGCGTTGGAGGGAAAGAAAAAATACTATAAGAATTACAACTATGGCTACGGCTACGGTGAGAAAAATAAGACCGGAAACGGAAAAGAGAAATAACGCATGCTCGATATTCATTCCCATATTCTGCCGAAGATGGATGACGGCAGCAGTAGTGTGGAGGAGAGCCTGAAGCTTTTGCGGACCTCCGCAGAGCAGGGCATCACCGAAATCGCTGCAACGCCGCATTTTTACGCTTCGCAGTACAGCCCGCAGAAGTTTTTGGAGCGACGGGCTTCCTGTGCCGCGCGGCTGCAGGAAGCTTTAACGCCGGATTTGCCGCGTGTCTATCTTGGCGCAGAGGTTTGTTACTTTGACGGCGTCAGCCGTATTGACGAACTGGAAGCGCTATGGATACAAAACACGAACATACTGCTGCTTGAAATGCCTTTTGCAAAGTGGAGCTGCCGCATGGTCAATGAAGTGGCCGAGATTCAAAACCGACGGGACACACAGGTGTTATTGGCACACATTGAGCGCTACCTGCCGTTTCACAACAGTGACGCATTGCAGGCGTTACGGGCACAGGGCGTGAAAATGCAATGCAACGCTTTGTTCTTTTTAAGCTGGAGGACAAAGCGAAAAGCAGTGAAGATGCTGCAGCGCGGCGAGATTGATGTGCTGGGCTCCGACTGCCACAACATGACTACAAGACCTCCGAGACTCGGAGAAGCAATGCAAGTGATTCAAAAGTCCGTTGAGCGCGATGTGTGGCGCGAATTTCAACGAAACCTGCCGGATCTTTCAGGAAAGGGGGAACGCCTGTGAAACAGCGCGCACTGATCATTTTGGTCGCGATACTGGGCGCTACCTGCATTGTACTCGGTGTTTTTCTGCTTCGCGGCGGAAAACAGCCGGAAACGGCAGACCCCACACCAGAAGCCACGGCTACGGTTACACCGACAGCAACGCCGGAAGCGGTATCTTCCGCATCCACAGATTCCGCAGTGCCGTATGTGAGTCCGATTGACTTTGCGTCACTCCAGAAAGAAAACCCGGATATTTACGCTTGGCTGCGCATTCCGGGTACGGAGTTTGATTTTCCGATCTTGCAGCGCGCGGGGGACGATGATTACTACCTGACGCACGACAGCGACGGAAACGATAACTCCATGGGTGCAATCTTTTCCGAAAGTTCTTATAACGACGGAAAAATGGACGACCCCGCTACGGTGCTTTATGGGCATCAGATGCTTGCCGGCACGATGTTCGGCAAGCTGCAGCAGGTCTATTCCGAATCGAATGCGCTGACGGAGCACGGCGATATCACCGTGTATCTGCCGGAAAAGGAAATGCACTACAAGGTATTTGCAGCTGTGCCGTACGATAACCGCCACATTTTGTACACGTATGATTTTACGAGCAAGCGTCGTTACAATGCGTTTTTGAACAGCATTTTCGATGTGCGTGAGATCGGTGCGCAGCACAGTACAGATGTGCCCGTTACCCCAGAGGATAAATTGCTTATCCTGTCCACCTGCCTGCAGGGCAATTCACACAGACGATTTCTCGTCGTTGCAAAATGCGTCGATGAGGTCGAATAATAAATGGTGTCTGATCACCCATTTAGGAAAGGAAGTTTTAACCATGAAGAAAATCGTAGTAATCTTATCGGCAATCCTGCTGGTAGTTGCTCTTGCTGTGCCGTCTTTTGCTGCTAGCTTTACCCCTAGCGTTGAGCAGAAGGGTGCACCGACAGTTGTTTCCGCAACGGATGCCGACGGTAACGCGTTTGCAGACGGCGAAGTTATTGTAACTCCGGTTTCCGCTGTAGACAGCGCTGATGCGGCTATTGCAGACGGCTTGAAGGCTGCTTACGAGCAGATTAAGGCTGCTGCAACGCTCACCGACATCGCACCGTCCATCGGCGATTACCTGAAGGAGATCGACAGCGAGGCTTCTGTTGAGGATCTTGTTGTTCGTGACCTGTTCGACGTTTCCGTCACGGGTGCCGCAGCAGAGAGTGGCCCTGTTACCGTTCGCTTCAATCTGGGTCTTTCCCAGTCTGCAACGCTGATCGTTCTGCACAACTATGAGGGCTCCAACTGGGAGATCATCCCGAAGGATCGCGTAAAGCAGAATGCTGACGGTACGGTCGACGTAACGTTTGACAGCTTGTCCCCGGTCGCTTTTGTTGTAGACAAGCAGGAAACTGCTGACACAACGACGCCGAGCACCAATGCTCCGTCTTCTCCGCAGACCAGTGACAACGGCGTTCTGCGCGTAGCAGGCGTTGCTGCTCTGGGCCTCGGATGTGCAGCTGTGATCGGCTCTGTTGTTGCTTCTAAGAAGCGTGAGGGCTAATTTATGAAGCTGCGGGTAAATATGCGCGTCTTAAAAGGCATGGCAATCGGGTTATCCGTCCTCATGCTTTTGATGACAGCTGCTCTTTTACTCCGGAATTTGGATGAAAATCAGGGACAGGATACTGCCCCTGATGTTTCCTCAAACGCAGAGGGAAGCAGTTCCTCTGCGCTTGAGGAAGCCGGAGATACGCGGGAGCTGACGTATTATAACGGCGGGTGGTATGCGCGCCGCAATGATCTTGAGACCGTACTGCTGCTGGGTCTCGATAAATATGCGGAGACAGAAGAAAGCAACTATTTAAATAATGAACAATCCGACTTTCTGATGCTGCTTGTGATTAACAAAGAGACCGGCGCTTGCACGCCGATCCAGCTGAACCGCGATACGATGACGAAGATTCAGATCTTGGGCGTTCGGGGCGATGTGGCCGGTACATTTACCGGTCAGCTTGCGTTGGCGCATACATACGGTTCGGGTGAGCGGGACAGCTGTCTAAACACGGCAGAGGCTGTTTCCAATCTGCTGTATGGCGTTGATATTGACCACTACATCTCCATTACAATGGATGGTGTGGCAATTTTAAATGATCTGGTCGGTGGCGTCGAGGTGGAAGTGATGGATGATTTTTCCTCCATTGACTCAACGCTTGTACAAGGCGAGACCGTAACATTAATGGGTAATCATGCACTAACTTATGTGCGCACACGTGGCGGGCTAGAGGATAGCTCTAATCTGCACAGAATGGAGCGCCAGCGCCAGTACCTTATAGCACTGCAAAAGAAGCTAACCGAAAAAGCCGACAGCGATGCGTGGTTCGCTACGAATGCGATTCTGCAGGTCAGCGATTATCTTACTTCCGACTGCACAGCTGAAAAGCTTTCTAAAATCGCGGACTTACTCAGTAAAAGCGATGTTTCCGAGATCCGCACCATAGACGGTGAAGCCAAGGTAGGGCAGGAATACATGGAATTCTATCCCGATGAAGACGCTTTGCAGGCGCTTGTGATGAATGTTTTTTATGAAAAAGTGAAAAAGTGATATTTAGAATAATTGAGGGATTTGATATTGAACGAATAAAGGAGAGGTTTCATGTCCAAGTTCAAACACGATTTGCTTTTGCGGCTGATTAAGCTTTGGAATCTGAATAATGAATAAAGGGGAAAGAACGTATGTATAGAAAAGATTCTACAGGATGGATAAAACATGTGGATTTTATCATCTTGGACTTGATTTGCTTGCAGGTGGCATTCGTTCTGGCGTATGCGTTAAGCGGATACGGAGCTAATCCATATCGGCTAATTCTTTACAGAAATATGGCTGTCTTTATGGAAGTAGCAGATTTGGTAGTGCTGTTTGCAATGGGAACATTAAAAAACGTTTTGAAAAGAGGGTACTATAAAGATTTTGTTGTAACTGCACAGCATGGAGTAATTCTTGGAGCATGTTTATTGCTTTATTTGTTTATGCTTCAGGAAGGACATGCATATTCCAGACTGGCATTGATACTGAATATCGTTATCTATATTCTACTTACTTATCTGGTACGAGAGCTGTGGAAACATTTGCTTAGAAAGGAAATGGAAGATGGTGAAAATCGTTCCTTGCTTCTTGTTGTTTCAGCAGATGTAGTGAGTGCAGTAGTAGAGAGCATGAAAGAGCATAATTATGCCCGGTATAAGATTGCTGGAATTGCTGTTATAGATAAGGAAATGACAGGAAAGTATATTAATGGTGTGAAAGTAGTGGTAAATATGGAAAATGCTGCCGAATATGTCTGCAAAGAATGGATTGATGAAGTTCTGATTGTGACATCCGGTGTAGTTCCATATCCAAAAGAACTGATTGAGCAGTTTACGGAAACCGGAGTAACAGTACATCTAAATCTTGCAAAGGTACAAAGCGTGCCGGGGAAAAAGCAGTTTGTAGAAAAAGTCGGAGATTATACAGTACTGACTACCAGTATTAACTATGCATCTACAAGAGATTTGATGCTGAAACGTCTGGTGGATATTGCCGGAGGTTTGGTAGGATGCTTGATTACTGGAATCTTGTTTATATTTGTTGCTCCAGCAATTTACATAGCATCACCAGGACCGATTTTCTTTGCACAGGAACGTGTAGGAAAGAACGGAAAGAGATTTAAAATGTATAAGTTCCGAAGCATGTATATGGATGCAGAAGAACGTAAGGCTGAACTGATGAAAGATAACAAGCTGGGTGATGAAAAGATGTTCAAATTGGATTTTGACCCACGAGTTATTGGAAATAAGATTCTTCCAGATGGAACACATAAGACTGGTATTGGGGAATTTATCAGAAGAACAAGCATTGACGAATTTCCGCAGTTTTTTAACGTGTTGAAAGGCGATATGTCAATAATTGGAACCAGGCCACCTTTGGTTTCAGAAACAAATTTTTATGAGCTACACCATCGTGCAAGACTTGCGATTAAGCCAGGAATAACCGGTATGTGGCAGGTAAGCGGACGAAGTGATATTACCGATTTTGAAGAAGTAGTTCGTCTTGATAAAGAGTATATCACAAATTGGAAGATTGGGCTAGATATAAAAATATTTTTTAAAACAATAATGGTAGTTCTGAAAAAAGATGGCTCTATGTAAAAAGAAAAAAATATGTGCTTTGATCTTTGAAAGGTTGGGGCACAGGAAAATGGATAAGTTATAAGTATAAATATCGGATAGAAATTAGGATACATGCAAAAGCGGAGGGATAAAAATGTAAAAAATTATACGATTGCAGTTGCTGGAACTGGGGCTAGAGATATAACACGCGGCTGTCATAATAGGGGGTACGGCAGAGAATGAAAGGCTCCGCTACCCGAAGTTCATATTTTCTTACCCGAAGAATGAACGACTGATCTTTTTGGGTGGCAGAAATGCTGCACAGGAAGAAATCTCGACCATGAGGGTTGGGTGACAGCCAGCGGACAGGTGTACGAGCCTATCCGCTTTTTGTGTTAGCTGAAATATAGATGAAGAAATTGAGTGGGATTGTGGGAAAGATTTATGAGTAAGAAACTTGCGATTGCGATGTTCGGACAGAAGCGATTATCGAGAGAAGGCGGAGTAGAAATCGTTGTCAAAGAGCTCTGCACCCGAATGGCACAGAATGGTTGTGACGTGACCTGCTACAACAGAGCAGGCCATCATGTGAGCGGTGCAGAGTATGACAAAACAATTGAATATGATGGTATCCGTCAAAAGGTTGTTCCGACTATTGAGAAGAAGGGGCTTGCGGCGGTAAGCTCATCTTTTTTCGCAGCACTTTGTAGTGCATTTGGAAGATACGACGTGGTGCATATCCACGCCGAAGGACCGGCGTTCTTTGCATGGCTACCGAAGATGTTTGGAAAAAGAGTTGTTGTTACCGTCCATGGCATTGATTGGCAGCGCGAGAAATGGCAATCAGGACTTGGTTCTAAGTTTATCCACCAAGGCGAAAAAAATGCTGCGAAATATGCGGACGAGGTCATTGTTCTGAGCAAAGGAGTGCAGGACTATTTTAAGGAAACTTATGGAAGAGAAACGCACTTTGTCCCTAATGGCGTGAATAGGCCACAGATTCGGGAAGCAAGTCTGATTACAGATAAGTTCGGGCTGAAAAAAGACTCATACATACTGTTCCTCGGTCGTCTGGTGCCGGAAAAGGGTATTCGATATCTGGTTGAGGCCTTCACGAATGTCAAGACAGATAAAAAGCTGGTCATTGCAGGTGGCTCCAGTGATACGGATTCCTTTATGGAGGAATTGAAAGAACTGGCGAAGGGTGACGATCGGATTCTCTTTACTGGGTTTGTACAGGGAGCGATGTTGGATGAACTGTACAGCAACGCTTACATCTACACGCTGCCGTCTGATCTGGAAGGAATGCCATTAAGTCTGCTGGAGGCAATGAGCTACGGCAACTGCTGTTTGGTTTCGGATATTCCGGAGTGCGCAGAGGTTGTGGAAGATAAGGCATTAGTTTTCCAAAAGTCGGATGTAGAGGACTTGCAAGAAAAATTGCAAGATGCCTGTGACCATCCAGAAATGGTTATGAAAATGAAGAATCAGGCAGCTGACTTTATCTGCGAGAAATATAACTGGGATGAAGTTGTAAAGGAAACGATGAAACTGTACAGGAGAAAATAACAGATGAGAGTATTGATAATAAATAATCTCCTCTAACCGAACGCAGGTAGTGAGAGGTACATAGTGAAAACGCCGGAAAAATAGCGCATTTACGGCACTTTTTGAGAAATGGATAGAGCTGCCAGAGCAGTTTTTATCTCACTACCTAGGTTCAGCAACAGCAGATGATTTTATCATAAGAACTTTCAGTATCACTACCAGCGTTTGTATGGAGCACTCTGGTTTATGAACAATACATTGGAAGTGCTGCATCTGAACAGAGGTAGTGAAATCGAATATAAAAGGGAAAATATATGAATAAACAGATTGCGGTAAAAACAAGAGAAAAGTGGGTCGATGATGTAAAAGTCATTGCCTGTATATTGGTTGTGCTAGGTCATTTCTTCCAGAGTATGGTGAAAGCTAGTATTATGCCGGAAAATGATTTGTACAAATGGTTTAACATAACGATTTACTACTTCCATGTGCCGCTGTTCTTTATCTGTAGTGGATACCTTTATCAGAAGTACAGCAAGGTAAATAGTGTGGACGGCTGGTACAGGAATGTGGCTAAAAAGGCAGTGGCACTCGGCGTGCCTTATGTGACCTTTTCTACAGCTACTTGGGTATTGAAAAAAGTGTTCTCAAGTAGTGTTAATGACCAGGTTGGTGGATTAGGAAACACCCTATTATTTCATCCTGCCTCGCCATACTGGTATCTGTATGCATTGTTCTTTATTTTCCTTCTTACACCAACTTTTAAGAGCGTAAAGATGGCTGTAGGAGGCTTAATTGTAGCAATAGCTATGAAAACCATTGCATTGAATGGGGGGGGGTACGGCGTTTACGCTGTATCAACAGTTCTCTCAAACGAAATCTGGTTTGTGCTCGGTATGAGCATTTGTGTATTTAATGTGCAGCTAAAAGGGAAAAGAATACAAGGAACTATATGTGGAGCCTTGTTTATGATTTTGAGTGTGGTGGTGTATAAGGCAGAAATTAGCGGTGGTGTGATTCCTTTCGCAATGGGATTGCTAGCTTGTGTAGCAGTTGTCCTGATGGCGGCGGGGATTGAAAGAAGATTTGGCAGAGGTATGGATTTTCTTGCGAAATACACAATGCCGATTTTTCTCATGCATACATTGTTTGCGGCACCAATGAGATCAGTTTTGCTGAAGTTGGGCATTGGAAGCTCTATGATTCATGTGGTGCTGGGACTAGGAATTAGCTTTGCAGGTCCGATCATTGCAGCTTGGATTATGAAGAAAACGAAGTGGTTGGAGTTCTTCCTGTATCCGAATAAATTTGTGGAGATAAGAAATTATCAAAAAGTGTGATAGAGGCTGACAGTGACTTGAAAAATCTGCAACAAGGAAAAGAGGACAATATGCGTATTATCGAGATAAATAAATTTTTATTCAGAAACGGCGGATCAGAGACGTACATATTTAAATTGGGTGAGGCGCTGGAGCAGCATGGACATGAAGTTCAGTACTTCGGTATGGAGCACGAAGGCCGTTGCGTGGGCAATCGGGTCAATGCTTATACATCCGATATGGATTTCCACGGCGGCAGCAAACTGAGCAAGCTGACTTACCCGATCAAGACCATCTACAGCAAGGAAGCACGGGTGCAGCTGAGAAAAGTTTTGGACGACTTCCAGCCGGATGTCTGTCACCTAAACAACTTTAACTACCAGCTGACACCTTCCATCATTCTGGAAATCGTGAAGTGGCGTAAGGAGACCGGAAGGGATTGTAAGATCATCTTCACGGCACATGACTACCAGCTGGTTTGTCCGAACCACATGCTGAACAATCCGAACACCCACCAGAATTGTGAGAAGTGCCTCGGTGGCCATTTCGTGAACTGCATGAAAGGCAAGTGCATCCACGGCTCCACGGCGAAGTCTGCCATCGGCATGATGGAGGCCGAGTTCTGGAAGTGGAAAGGGACGTACAAGTACATTGACACCATGATCTGCTGCTCTGAGTTTATGAAGAGCAAGATGGACAGCAATCCGCTTTTTGCGACGAAGACCGTGGCAATGCACAATTTCATCGACAAAGTGGAGTGGAAAGAGACTCCGAAGAAGGATTACGTCCTCTACTTCGGCCGCTTCTCTGAGGAGAAGGGCATCGGTACACTCATCAAGGTCTGTAAGGAGCTGCCGGACGTGCAGTTTATCTTCGCCGGTACTGGCCCGCTGGAGGAGAGTATCAAGGGTGTAAGGAACATCAAGAATGTTGGCTTCCAGAAGGGTGAGGCACTGGAGAAGCTGATCCGTGAGGCACGATTCTCCATTTATCCGTCCGAGTGGTATGAGAACTGCCCGTTCTCCGTGATGGAATCCCAGATGTATGGCACGCCGGTACTGGGAGCGAACATTGGAGGTATCCCGGAACTGATCCAAGTCGGTAAGACTGGTGAGCTGTTTAAGAGCGGGGATGGTGACGAGCTGAAGAGCAAGATCCAGAAGCTCTGGGGCGATAAGGAACTGTGCGATGAGTATAGCAAGAACTGCAAGGGCATCAGCTTCGATACCATCAATGAGTATTACGAGAAAATTATGAAGGTTTATAGATAAAAGAGAGATAGAGGTATTAGAAAAATGGCTAACAATAGCGAAAAGAAACTGAATGGTACGGTTATCGTCACTTACCGTTGCAACGCTCGTTGCTCTATGTGCAACCGTTATAAAGCACCTTCCAAGCCGGAAGAGGAAATCAGCATCGAAACCATCAAGAAACTGCCGAAGATGTACTTCACGAACATCACCGGCGGCGAGCCGTTCATCCGCACCGACCTGAAGGATATCGTGCGTGAACTGTACAAGAAGTCTGACCGTATCGTTATTTCCACGAATGGTTTCTTCACCGACCGTATCGTTGATCTGTGCAAGGAGTTCCCGCAGATCGGTATTCGTATCTCTATCGAGGGTCTGGAGCAGACCAACAACGAGATTCGTGGCCTGCAGAACGGCTACCAGCGTGGTTATGGCACACTGAAGAAGCTGCGTGAGATGGGCATGAAGGACGTTGGCTTTGGCATGACCGTTCAGGACAAAAATGCTCCTGACCTGGTTCCTCTGTACAAGATTTCCAATGAGATGGGCATGGAGTTTGCAACTGCCTCTCTGCACAACAGCTTTTACTTTGTTGAGGCCAAGAACATCATCCATGACCGTCCTATGGTCGCAAAGAACTTCGAGAATCTGGTCAACGAACTGCTCCGCAGCAACAGCCCGAAGAAGTGGTTCCGTGCATACTTCAACCACGGTCTGATCAACTACATCTACGGTCAGAAGCGCCTGCTGCCTTGCGACATGAGCTTTGACACTTTCTTCATCGATCCGTATGGCGATGTTATGCCTTGCAATGGTACCAAGGACAAGGAAGTTATGGGCAACCTGAACAATCAGACTTGGGATGAACTGTGGAACAGCCCGGAGGCAGAGAAGGTTCGTGCAAAGGTTCGTTGCTGCGACCGTGACTGCTGGATGATCGGTTCTGTATCTCCGGCGATGCATAAGTACATTTGGAAGCCTGCTACTTGGGTTCTGGTCCACAAGTTCAAGTCTCTGTTCACCAAGCATCCGTACAGTATGTATGAACTGAAGATCTGCCGCGACTACCGTGACGGCAAGGTGACCAAAGAGGAACTCGATAAGTGCAGTACCTGCGATATGAACTGCGTGATCAACAATGGTCTGAGTGAAGCATCCAAAGAACAGCTGAAGCATAAGACCGGCGAGGAAATCGTGGATGCCGATATCGCACAGCAGATGGAGAAGTAAAAAGGGGAGCTATGATAGGCGTTTGTATAAAATACTTCCATGAGAATTATGGCGGAATGCTTCAGGCATACGCAACAACAAAAATGTTGGAAGCACGTGGAATTGATTATGAGTTGATCCAATACGAAAAAAGGAGAACACTTTCAGAAAAAATAATGTCTGTTCCCAGACTTTTGAATGGAGTGCTGCTTAACGATAAATACGAAGCACTGAAAAAAAAGATGGGTATGAAGAAACACCCGGAATTTGCAAAAAATGATGCAATCCGAATGGAAGCATTTGGCAGATTTAAGAAAAAAGCATTTACCAGATTTTCTCCGGTTTTTGCTGGGTATCCGGCTTTGTGCGAAGGTGCGAAACGCTATGATGCTGTTGTAACCGGCAGCGATCAGCTTTGGTCTCCCGCAGGACTTCCGACAAACTATTACAACTTGATGTTTGTTCCGGATTTCGTGCGTAAGATTTCTTACGCTTCCAGCTTTGGTGTCAGCCAGATCCCATGGTATCAGGTAAAGCGTACTGCGGAATATTTGAATCGGCTGGATTTTATCAGTATGCGTGAAAACCGAGGCAGCCAAATCGTAAAGGAATTAACCGGCAAGGAGGTTCCTACCATTTTAGATCCGGTGTTTTCTTTTGATATGGCTGGTTGGGAGAAACTTGTTCCTGCAAAGAAAAACATGAGTGAGCCGTATATTTTTGCTTACTTTTTAGGTGCAAATCCGGCATACCGGAAGGCTGTGGAAGAACTTTCTCAGAAAACCGGATTGAAAATTGTAGCATTACGCCATCTGGATCAGTATGTGGAAGAGGACGAAAAATTCGGAGATATTGCTCCTTACGATGTAGGACCAGAAGAATTCCTGAATTGGATTCGAGGTGCAAAATATGTATGCACCGATTCGTTCCATGGAACCTGTTTTTCTATTATTCACCATAAGAAGTTTATGATTTTTAATCGATACAGCGATCAGTCTAAAACTTCTAAGAACTCCCGAATTGATTCTCTCTGCCAGAATCTGAATTTGTCAGAGAGACGTTTTTCTGGAGATATCTGTGCGATTCGTAATGAAATCAATTATCAGGCAGTTGACGAGAATCTGATGAAACTAAAAAAGCAGACAGAGGCTTACTTAGACAAAGCTTTTGATGGATTGGTTTGATGAGGAGTGGCATATGCAAGAGAAAGAACCAGTAAGAGTTTTGGTTACGGCTCCTTTGGGGGTTGGTGGTGTAACCAATATGATGATTAACATCCAATCTCATTTGGATAGAAGTAAAGTCAATTTTGATTATCTTGTTTTTCACGACCGGAAAGAAGCGTTGGAGGACAAGGTTGCATCTATGGGAAGCAGAAAATTGATTGCGTCGGTAGATCATATTTCTGTTCGCCCATTAAGACGTCTTTTGCGAATCAATGAAATTCGTAAAGTGTGCAAGGAAAATAAAATTCAAATTTTACATTATAATGCGGATAGTGCAGCTGATGTAACCAACATTTTAGGTGCAAAGCTGGGCGGCGTAAAGTATGTAACGATACATAGTCACAATGCAGGCTTTGGAACGGCAGGAAAAGGCGTGAGAATGGTTAGCAAACTGCTTCAGCCGTTTATTCCAGCTCTTTGTAATAATTATTGGGGCTGTTCTGATTTGGCAGCACGATTCTTATTTCCAAAGTCAATCATTGAAGCAGGAAATTATGCAGTATTGCCCAATGGAATTGAATTGGAGAAATACGATTATAATGAAGCTGTGCGTAAAGAAATGCGTACAAAGTTAGGACTGGAAGATCGTTTTGTAGTAGGACACGCAGGACGATTCTCTGACCAGAAAAACCACACGTTTTTGCTGGACATTTTTAAAGAGATTGCCAGAAAAAATGATAAGGCGGTATTGTTGTTGTTTGGCGTTGGTGAATTGGTGGAGCCGATGAAGGAAAAGGCAAAGCGTTTGGGGATTCAGGAACGTGTAATCTTTTATGGTGCTTCCAGCGAAATGGAGAAAATGTATCAGGCAATGGATGTTTTTCTGATGCCATCGCTTCATGAAGGACTTCCTGTGACTGGTGTGGAAGCACAGGCTAGCGGCTTGCCTTGTGTATTTGCGGATACCATTACCAAGGAAGTGGATATTACGGGTCATTCGGTATTTCTTTCCCTAGATGAAGCACCTGGGGTGTGGGCAGACAAGGTACTGGCTTATGTGGAATTCGAACGAAAGAGCAATAAAAAAGAACTGTTGGAGGCGGGATATGATATCCAGCAAACAGCAGATACAGTGTCAAAGCTGTATTTAGAAGTAAGTCAAAAACTTTAAATCAAAAGTAAGGAGGCTGCAAAATGATTACGATTCAGAATAAAGCAGAGTGCTGTGGATGTACGGCTTGTTTTAATATTTGTCCTAAAAATGCAATTTCTATGCAGCCGGATGAGGAAGGTTTTTTATATCCTGTAGTAGATCAAGAGAAATGTGTTGATTGTGGGTTATGCGAAAAGATCTGCCCGGTGTCATCGAAAAAAAGCCATGAGGAGCAGACGGACGCATACATTATTCGATACAATAATCAAAAGATTGTCGAAGAAAGCACATCAGGTGGCGCTTTTACGGCAATTTCCAGCTATGTCTTTGAAAATGGCGGCATTGTATATGGCACCGGCTATGATGCCGATATGAAAGTTATCTGTAAAAAAGCTGCTTGCATGGAAGATTTAAAGGAAATGAGAGGTTCCAAATTTGTTCAAAGCAGTTTGAATCGAACGTTTCAAGAAATCAAGACTGCATTAAGGACAGAAAAGCTGATCCTGTTTACGGGTACACCGTGCCAAGTTTCGGGATTGATTCATTACTTGGGAAAACATTATGAGAATTTAATTTGTATGGATTTTGTTTGCCGGGGTGTTCCGTCCCCAGGTCTTTGGAAGAATTATGTGGATTATATGGAGGGCAAGTACCATTCAAAAATGATTGGGGCACGGTTTAAACACAAAACCTACGGCTACCATACCACTACTATGAAGATTGATTTTCAGAATGGAACATCTTACTTTGGCTCAGGCCGAGTTGACCCATATATGAAAGCATTTGTGCGTGAAATGTCATCCAGACCTTCTTGTGCAGAGTGTGCATTTAAAGGGATTGAGCGGTTGAGTGATATTACGGTTTTTGACTGCTATGAGTATACACAGATTACTGGATACAAAGATGATGATAAAGGATATACCTCTGTGTTTGTTCACACTGACAAAGGCAGAAAAGTATTTGAGTCAATAAAGCCTATGCTTATTTGGCAAGAACAAGCAGTAGAAAAGCTGGTCACCAAAAACGGTATCATGGTTTGCAACAGTGCAAAGCCTCATGCAAAACGTAATGCTTTTTATGAAGCGGCGGCAGAAATGTCTATCGATAAGGCAATGCAGAAAATTGAGCCGATTACAAAGAAAGATCGGTTGATTGAACAGGCAAAATCTTTGTTGTTTAAGACTGGACTAATTCGTTTGGTAAGAAAATTGCGTAAGCAACAAGGCGTAGAGATTAATCGCGGCACTCAACACGGAGGGAAAAATGAAGGAAATTAAAGTTTTGATGCTCTCTAAGAGAGAACATTGCAGTCAGATTTTGACAGGACTCCTAATGCTTGAATCGGGAGGGGGGTACTGCGTAAAAATCTCTGATTTGACCGAAAATGTAGACTTCCCGAACCATCATACACCGCTTGTTGGAATTGAATATCTTGGTAAGAAGATTATTATTGATGTGGAAGATGGCTACTGGGACAAGAGCGGGATGGAATATTATTTGAACTGGTGTGATTATTACTTTAAAAGAAGTTATTCATTAGAAAAAAATAATGAGTTCACGCAGTATTTAAAAGATAAGATTCGGCCATTTGGATTAAATTATGCAGTATACTACAGAAATAATCCTTATAATACAATCGGCTGGAGTGTACAAGAATTGGTAAAAAATTTGGCCGGCAAGAAACCAGCTGGATATTTTACACCTAGCAAGTTTGAAGAAGAACCGAAAAGGAAGAATACCCCGGTAGTGCTATTTTCTTGCAGACTGTGGGAACCGAGTGAGAAGTTACCTCAATATTTGAATGAGGAAAGAGAATATATCAATCAGACCAGGATCAACCTTGTTCGTCAATTGAAAAAAGAGTATGGAAAATATTTTGTGGGTGGTGTGCAAAAATCAGCATATGCAATGCAATATGCTAAGGATATTTTGTTGCCGCGAACGATGACAGAACGAGGCCGATATTTGAAAACTTTACATCAAAGTGATATTTGTATTGGAACAATGGGGCTACATAAGAGCATCGGTTGGAAAACGGCAGAGTATGTAGCAGCGAGCAAGGGAATTGTGAATGAAACACTACATTACGAAGTTCCTGGCAATTTCTTAGAAGGAAAAAATTATTTAGCATTTATAACGAATGAAGAATGTATGACCGGAGTTTCAAAATTGGTCGATGACCCGGATTTATTATTTCAAATGAAAGTGAATAACCGTCAGTATTATGAAAATTATTTGAGACCAGATATGTTAATAAAGCAGGTCCTAAAAATTGTAGAGGCGGATTAAGAAGTATTATTGGCAGTCGAATCATAGATGAAATAATATATCTGCAATTTAAATGAAAAATATTTGGATGGGAGAAACAATGAAGAATATTTTAATTGTAATTCACGCATTAGGGTGCGGTGGAGCAGAGAAAAGTTTAATTTCACTAATGGAAAGATTGCCCTATGATGAGTGGAATATTGATTTAATTGTTGCCAGCCCTAATGGTTTATATATGGACAAGATTCCACACCGAGTAAACCAAATTACAGAGTTGTATGACTTGGAGAATTATTCTACCGAGTTGAAACAACGAAGAAAAAAAGTATGCGGTTTTAGAGATTTGGGATGTCAAATAAAATGGCAAATTCAATCCAGAGTAAATGGGCATAAATATCCTCATTATGGAGAAAATAAGTGGGCTATTTGGGGAAAGAATTTACCATCACTAGAAAAACATTATGATTTGGCAATTTCTTATATGAATGGCTTTCCAAATTATTATGTTATAGATAAGGTGAATGCCGATAAAAAGGTTCTGTGGATTCATAATGAATTTGAAAAGATGGGATATGATTATGACTTTGAAGCGGCTTATTATAAAAAAGCGGATAAAATAGTTACGATTTCACAGGCATGTGTTGATAGTTTTGCCAGAGTTTATCCGGAACTTCGTAATAAGGTCGTAGTTCTTGAAAACATTTCATCAGCGAATGACATTTTTGAAAAAGCAAAGGAAGTCCCGGAGACAGATGCATTTTTTAATTTTGAAGGCAGAAGAATTGTTTCGGTTGGAAGATTAAGTGAACAGAAAAATTTCCAATTAGCAGTTCAAGCAGCACAAAAATTAAAAAGTTACGGAGTGAATTTTATTTGGTATATTCTTGGTGAAGGAGAATTACGCCAAAGTTTAACAGAAAAAATCAAAGAGTATGATTTGACAGATCAAGTAAAATTAGTGGGAATTAAGCCGAATCCGTACCCGTATATTGCAAATTGTGATGTGTTTGTTCAGAGTTCAATTTATGAAGGTAAGTCAATTGTATTGGATGAGGCAAAAATTTTGTGCAAACCTATTGTCATTACTAATTATGTGACAGCTCCGAATTCAATTGAATCTGGAAAAAATGGATTAATTGTGGGTATGACAAGCGATGAGTTGGCAAGAGGAGTCGCTAGCTATTTTGAAAATGAAGAATTGAGAAAGCAAGTTGTCGAACAGTTGCGGAACGAGCAGAACAGCAACGACGCAGAAATTGAAAAATATATTGCTCTGTTCACCGAACTTATGGAGAGTAATGTATGAAAACATTAATTGTAATTAATAATTTGGGTTGCGGAGGAGCACAAAAAAGTCTTATTTCATTATTAAATGAACTTACTATGCAGCAAATGGAAATAGACTTGTTAGTTTTGAATCAGAAAGATGTTTTTTTTGACCAGATTCCAGCATGGATCAATCAGATTGGTTCGGTTGCTGAAATTTCTGCGATGCACAGTTCCCTTGGGGAAGGCTTTAAGACAATTGGCTCCAAAGCGGTTTGTCTTAAAATGCTGCTGGCAAAGTGCTTGTATAAAATCAGCAAGAATCCTCAATACGATACGGTACAGAATCTTTGGAATGTTTGGAAACGGTTTGTTCCGATGCAAAGCAAAAAATACGACTTAGCAATTTCTTACGTAGATGGTTTTTCAAACTATTATGTAATGGATAAGGTAGTTGCAACGAAAAAGATTCTTTGGATTCATAATGAATACGAAAAGTTAAGTTACAATTCAGAATATGATAGAGCTTATTTTAATAAAGCGGATAGATTAGTGACTATTTCTGAAAGGTGCGTTGAGAGCCTTGAGAAAGTTTTTCCAGAGTGCAGCTCAAAAATACGTATGTTGTATAATATTTCTTCTACAAAAATGATTTGGCAGCTAGCTGAAAAAAATTACCCTGATGAATATCGCGGAAAAAAGAATATTTTGGTGTCTATAGGGCGGTTAAATACTCAGAAAGGGTTTGATCTTGCCATTCAAGCAGCTAAGATTATAGAAGAAAAAGGCGTTGAATTTACTTGGTTCATTATCGGCGAGGGCGAAGATGAACAAATGTTACGAGAGCAAATAAAAAAAGAAAGACTTAATGATAGTGTTAAACTGATAGGAATTCGAAAAAATCCGTATCCGTACATTCGGTATGCAGATGTGTTTGTACAACCTTCCAGATATGAGGGGAAATCTATAGTATTAGATGAAGCTAAGATTTTGTGTAAGCCGATTGTTGTAACAAATTATACAACAGTAGTTGATTCTATAACAGATGGAGTTAATGGACGGATTGTCCAGTTTGATCCAAATGCGATTGCGAATGGAATTCTAGAATTATTGAATTCTGATGCGCAAACAAAATTTGAAACTTCATTAAAAGGAGAAATTGTTAGGGAAAATCTGGAAGTGGGTAATTACATAAAGTTGTTTATAGAAATGGATTGATTAAGAAGATGGGAATGAATTTGAGACGAGCAAGCTTAATGGTAGATATATTAATGCCGGTAAGCATATTGTTAATTTTCTATCCTCCATGCCTACAGTGGTATGCCAGTGGGGTAATGTCGATAGTGTTTTTATTACAAAAGGGTTTGTTTTTAGTTTGTGCAGCATATGCTCTCAAGTATCGATTGTATAGAAACAAGTATATGGTTGCGTTATTAAGTTACATTGTATGGCTTATACTTGTTACATATTTGAATGGTATGCAGATCGGAGACATAGGTAGCTACTTAAATGTATTTTCGTGCTGCGTCGTTTATGTATATTGCTTGGAACGAAATCCCCAAAGAATTATAGGATATACCTCTATAGTATTTACGTTGCTGTTGCTTTTTAATACTATACTTTGGAAAGATGGAGGTATGTACGTTAATAATAGTGGTCAAATGAGTTTTGTACTTGGGACAAAGACGAGCTTGACAGAATATCAAATTGCAGCCTGTGGATTTATTGGTACATATTTTACATTGTTGCCTAAACACAAGAAAAAGAATGCAGTTATACTTGGATTGTGTGTTGTGTATAGTATTATTGTATGGAACATACATCAGCCAATTTCAACTTCAGAAATGTGTTTAGCTGTATTTTTTGTGATTTTAATCCTAGGTGCTTTAGGCGGAAAAATTGGAGAAATCGTATTAAAGTGGGGCTTTTTAGGCTTGAATATATTGAATATCAGTATCGTATTTTTTAATGCCCAAATGCTGTTTGCTAATTTTATTACTAATGTTTTGCACGAAAACGCGGATTTGAATCATAGAACTGCAATATGGCAGGTTGTGTTGGCTAAAATTGCTGAGAGTCCACTTATTGGACATGGCTTAAATATGGGGAATGTTTCATTTGCTGTTGGACAAGGAATTGCAGGAATTAACCAAGCTACGCATAATGGAATTCTATATTTTGTCTTTTCTAGTGGTATTATCGGAACAGTGTATATACTTGGGATTTGTTTTCTGTTATTAAGAAAAACAAATCAAAGAACAGCGGCTGGACGTGTTTTCTGTGCAATGATGATTTGTTTTTCAACATTATGGATAACGGAACAGTTGAAGCTTTATACGGTATTTTTTATATGTCTTTTGTTGGGAAGTTGCGTAGATATTATGGGGGAAGAAATAGAAACTTTAGATTAATTAATTAGGAGGTGAGAGCAGTGCGTAGTATTGGTTTAATTACTTATCATCATACAACCAACTTTGGTTCTTTGTTACAGACATATGCGTTATATAAGACGGTTACCCAGATGGGGTATAATTGTAAGGTTATTGATTATAGAAATGATGCAGTAGAAAAGCGTGAATTTATAAAGCACATATATCAGTGTAAAGACTTACGAGAGCTTAAAGAGCATATAAAATATGCACGTTTCAAGAAAAGAAAGGCAAAAGTATTTGCTGAGTTTTTGAAGACAAATTTGGCCATGTCCGATTTGGTTTATGATCGAGATAATGTTCAAAAAGCAAATCAAGAGTTTGATACGTTTTTAGTTGGAAGTGATCTTGTATGGGACTTTTCTATAAATCAAAATGATCTAACCTATATGCTGGATTTTGCCGATAAAGATGCTGTTAAGATTGCCTATGCATCTTCTGTTGGAACTATGTGGGAATCAGAGGATCGGGAAACAGTAAAAAACTTACTGAAAAGATTTCAGAATATCGGTGTGAGGGAGCATTCCATTCAGAAAGAATTAGATATTCTTATCGGAAAAAAAGTGGATTTTGTATGTGATCCAACGATGCTGCTTACTGCCGAACAATGGAAATCAATGTCTGCTCCAAGAAATATCGAGGGGGACTATGTCCTTTGCTATATGTCGGATTCCAAATTGGAAATGTACAAAGATGCCATTCAATATGGAAAAAAACATCATTTACCGGTATACTTAATTTCTTACGGTTGGGTTCCAGAAGGGATGAAAGCTATTCGTCCAAATGGAGTAGAAGAATTTATTAGTTTAGTAAGCAATGCACATACAGTTTTTACTGCATCATATCACGGTATGTTATTTTCTTTGTATTTTAATAGAAATTTCTATTATTACAATCGAGGCTGGAAGGAACGTATGAAATCTATCGCTGAGTATCTTCAGTTAACAGATCGTGAACACTGGAGCGATGAAAAGGATAGTGCGGTTATTGACTATACGTTGGTTAATGAAAGATTAAATTCATTTAGAACGTCATCCTTAAGGTTATTAAAAGAGTATCTTAGAAGGAAGAATTTGTGATGAAAAAAGATGGAGTTAAGGCTAATTTTATATATAATTTAATATACAATATAGTGAATATTATAGTACCGCTAGTAACTGCACCCTATACAGCTCGTGTGTTAGGCGCGGAGAATATTGGTATTTATAGTTATACCTATGCAATTGTTTCATCAGTAGTTATGTTTGGAGCACTGGGAACAGCAACCTATGGGCAAAAAGAAATTGCATCAGCGGGAGAAAATATTGTAGAGCGATCAGAAAAATTCTTGGAAATATGGGTTTTGAAAGCTGTTACGATGGTGATCGCCTTTTTGATTTTTGTGCCGTATGCATATCAAACAACAGCTTGGGTATATTACGCATTGCAAATTCCATATATAGTAGCAGGTGTTTTTGATATTAGCTTCTTTTTTCAGGGGATAGAAAAATTTCGATACATTGCAGTTAGAAATACTATTGTAAGAATTGCTGGGATTGTGCTACTGTTTTCTTTGGTAAAAAGCTCAAACGATCTGTGGATATATTTATTGATTATTAGCGTGTCTCAATTACTGGGCAATCTATCCATGTGGCCCTACTTGCGCGGAAATATTTGTAGAGTAAAATTAACAACTAGAAAGGTAATGAAGCATCTTTCGAACGTGATGATTTATTTCATTCCGTCTATTACATACCAGATTTATGCTGTGTTAGATAAAGCGATGCTTGGTTGGCTTGTTGGATCTAATTATGAAAATGGATATTATGAGCAGGCAAATAAAATTGTTAATTTAGTTGTAAATGTCATTAGTGCATATACAGTTGTTATGCGTTCTAGAATGTCTGCACTGTTTGCGCAAAAGAGAAATGAAGAAATACAGGAAAAAATGGCTGTCTCTTATAATGTTATAGCGTTTCTTGTTTTTCCGATGACTTTTGGAATTGCTGCAATAGCAGCTGGTATGGTTCCGTGGTTTTTTGGAGATGGCTATGACGCTGTTATAGGTCTATTATATATTTTTTGCCCTATTTTTATATTTATGGGTTATTCTAGAATGATAGGAACACATATCCTTACACCAAGTGGAAGACAACAATATAGTAATTATGCACAGATAATTGCGGCAGTAGTTAATATTACCCTCAATTCGCTTCTTATACCTAGGTTCTTTGCCAAAGGTGCGGCGGTGGCTTCTGTTACGGCGGAATTAGTATTAGTCTTAGTATATTATTATATGGTACGAAAAGAAATTTTACTTAAGCAAGTGATTGAAATGGGATGGAAAAAAGCTATAGCTGCAGGCATCATGTTTGTATTTGTGTTTACAATTGGGAAAAATTTTAGCATTTCAATATTCTATACATTCGTTGAAATTTTAATAGGTGCAATCGTGTATGTTATTGTTCTTGTTGTATTGAGAGATGCGTTTGTTTGTAAATATATTGATAAGACATTCCATAAGATACTGGGCCAAAGGAGAAAATAATTATGAAAATAAAAAGAGCTTTCACGAAATTAAAGAAGATATCGGAAATGCCGCTCAATATCACAATGACCGGAATAAATCAAATGATGAGATTTTATTATCATTCCTCGGCGTCTTTGAAGGAAGATAACATCGAATTGGTATGCCGCGAATTACGTATTCTTACCCATACAATTGAAAAAGGAATGGCTTTACCAAAGATAAGAAAGGGCTTTGGTAAAGAAAAAATCAAAAAAATACTGGAGCTGATGGACAAATATATTTCTATTCAGAATTCGGAGTATGATCAAGAAGCATTCGATTATGCATATGCAATTTTAGAAAAATATATAGACAACGCAGCAGAGAATGAATGCGATATTTCGTTTATTGATTTGAATAAGTATCAAAGCTACAAGAAAAATCAAATTGAATTTTGTGGGACGGAAATATTTGATTCGCAGAAGTTACTTTCTCAGATTGATAGCATGAATTTTGAGGAGTTTGCCAAAAATCGGCATAGTGTTCGAGATTTTGCTGTGGGTACTGTTGATGAAAGTATAATAAGAAAAGCTGTTGAACTGGCACAGACTGCACCTTCTGCATGTAACAGACAGTCAACAAGAGTTCATTATATTCAAAACCGCGATATATGTAAAAATGTTTTGGATTTACAGGGGGGTGCTAAGGGACATACCGTATCTTCTGTGATTGTTTTAACTAGTGAATTATCACTGTATAGGCATACCTCGGAGTTTAAAACTCCGTATTTAGATTCAGGAATATATTTGATGAATTTGTTATATGCTCTTACATATTATGGAATCGGCACATGTCCTTTGATTTGGAATGATGATGGAGAAAAGGCAGAGGAAATTCGAAGATTTGTTGACATACCATGGAGCGAACAAATAGTTGCTATTATTCAAGTCGGACATTATGCAACAAATGAATGCAAGTATGCCGCATCAAATAGACGAGCTGTTTTCGATGTTTTGAAAATTCATTGATTAGGCATGAATAGCTGAGGCTCTGGGCGATACGGGGCGTATTCTGGTGCGTGAGTCCGGCATCGAGCCGGTCGTTCGTGTTATGGTGGAAGCACCTGATCATGATACCTGTCAGAAGCATGTGGATGAAGTAGTTAATGCGATTTGCGAGAAGGGCTACAAGGCATAAAGTCGATGATGACTCTGGAAATCACCCAGAGTCGTTTTGCACAGCCTAGCAGTGATTCAGCTACAGCTGCTTGGCTATTATGTATCTGTAGCCAAAGGTCTGGATGTGGATAAGCCGAGAAACCTCGCTAAAAGTGTGACTGTGGAATAAAAGATAACAAGAGGAAAAAATTATGAACACAACATTACTTATTATGGCGGCCGGTATCGGCAGCCGATTTGGAACCGGAATCAAGCAGTTGGAGCCGGTGGATGATGCTAATCATATCATCATGGACTACTCAATTCATGATGCAATTGAGGCTGGATTCAACCATGTAGTATTTATCATCCGTAAGGATATCGAGAAGGAGTTCAAAGAGGTAATCGGTGACCGCATTGCTTCCATTTGCGCTTCTCATGATGTCACTGTGGACTACGCTTTCCAGGATATCAACGACATTCCGGGAACTCTGCCGGAAGGACGTACAAAACCGTGGGGAACTGGACAGGCCGTGCTTGCGGCGAAGAAAGCAATCAAAACCCCATTCATTGTGATTAATGCAGATGATTACTACGGCAAAGAGGGCTTCAAAGCCGTCCATGACTATTTGGTGAACGGCGGTAAGTCCTGTATGGCAGGTTTTGTGCTGAAGAACACACTGTCCGATAATGGTGGTGTGACTCGCGGCATCTGCAAGATGGATGCGGAAAATAACTTGACTGAGGTCGTAGAGACCAAGAACATCGTAAAAACAGCGGATGGGGCAGAAGCAGACGGAAAAGTGATTGATGTGAATTCTCTGGTTTCTATGAATATGTGGGGATTAACTCCTGATTTTCTGGATGTTCTGGAGGAAGGCTTCAAAGAGTTTTTCGAGAAGGAAGTCCCGGGCAATCCTCTGAAAGCGGAATACTTGATTCCCATCTTCATCGGTGAATTGTTGGAGCGGGGTAAAATGTCCGTGAAGGTTCTGAAAACCAACGACACCTGGTATGGCATGACCTACCATGAGGACGTTGCAGCAGTAAAGGACAGTTTCAAGAAGATGCTGGCGGATGGCGTGTACAAGGCTGACCTGTTCAGTGATCTGTAAACGACGATGAAGGTAACGATCGATTTACTCGGAAAGATCCTCACAAACATTTTAACTGCTCTTTATGAGCCGTTTGGATTCTCGCTCTTGCTTTCTTTTCTTGCTATGTTTTTCTACCTGTATGCGTATGAGCCAATACATGCTGGCAAAGGCTGGAAGAGTGCCATAGTGACATGGTATCAGAGATTCAAAGAGAGTGTGTTCTTTCGGAAGTTGTTTTTCTTGTTTTTTGTGACCTCACTTATTCTGTTCCGAACCCTGTTAAACCGGAACTTGTGGCAGAACCCGTTATCTGATGTCATGGGTGGCTGGGGCATCTGGGAGACAGTGAATGGCGAACAGAAGCTGACCACCGAGTGTGTTGAGAACGTAATCATGATGGTGCCGTTCTCAGCAGTAGTGATGTGGACATTCGAAGAAAAGATAGGAAATGGCTGGAAGAAGATCCTGTGGCAAAGCGGTAAGATAGCGTTCATCTTCTCGGTAAGCATTGAGATGTTGCAGTTATTGCTTCGCTTGGGAACGTTTCAGCTATCAGATATCTTCTATAACACAGTCGGCGGAGTGATAGGCGGATTGATGTATTGTGCAGTGATGAAGGCAAGAAAGCGTCTGTAAAACTGGATGAAATTGTGATATACTGGGAGCGGAAGCTCCCTACGCTGCTTTGATAATCACACACCTCTCCGTGGTGAGCAGCAGGCAACGGTCTATTATGATCGGCGAAGATGTGAGAAAAGATAGTCGAAAATGAATCATACTACCCAAAAGAATAGGGGGTGTGTATTATGGGAATCTTGTCACTGTTTCAAAGAAAACAGAAAAATACACAAGCAATTACAAAAAATAATGTTTCTCTGGGTAGGGCAGCAGATAGCATTCTTAATCAACGAGGAAAGCAAATAGTGGATGGGCTTAACAAAACCACAGCTAGTACCGGTACGCCGATGGATAAATTGCATGGTGGGGCAAAAAGAATGGCTCAGATGTCAAACATAGGTGGCGGTTCAAAAGCAACTGGTGGAGGTGGCGTTGATGAAGGAATGAAAGCAATGCTACAATACACACAGGCCAACACTGTGAAAAAGATGGTGTCGCAGAGCGAGAAGAAAAAGATTTCAGGTAAGAAATAATATTGCCCTCACCCAAACACAGTGTTATACATAAACCACTAAAAAAGGAAAGAGGTTATTACCATGCCCAGAACGAAAGGCAGCAAAAATCGTCCAAAAACCAATACCACCAGAGACTATGCATCCCAGATTATAGAGAAGCAGGAGACTATCGCATCTCTGAATACGGAGATCGCATCCATCACCGCAAACATTGACACTTTGAAGGCTGATCTGAAGGAGAAGAAGACTGCTCTGAAAAAGGCCCAGAAAGAAGTGTCAGCTCTGGAAGCAAAGAAGACAAAGGCCGATGCTAAGGTCGCTGAAGAAGCTAAGAAGGCTGAAGCCGAGAATGTGGTTAAGAAGCTGTTGGCCGGCGGTATGAGCGTGGACGAGATTCTGGAAAAACTGAAATAAACACCAAGAAAAAAAGAAATACCGTGTGTACAAACTGAACTCCAGGAGTCCACACGGTATATTTTGAAGGTTACTATATAGTTTATAACGAAAATAAAAGAAGAACAAAACAAAAGAAACGGAGTGTGACTCAACATGAACTTATCAAAAATACATCACATCGCAATCATCGTATCTGACTATGAAGCCGCAAAGGATTTCTATGTAAACAAACTGGGTTTCTCAGTCATCAGAGAAAACTATCGCCCGGAGCGTAAGGACTGGAAGTTGGATCTGCGTGTTAACGAGCACACAGAGCTGGAGATTTTCGCTGAGGAAAACCCGCCGAAACGTGTAAACCGGCCGGAGGCCTGCGGTCTGCGTCATCTTGCATTTTGCGTTGATAGCGTGGAACAGACAGTGAATGAGCTGACAGAGGTAGGAATTGAATGTGAGCCAATCCGTGTGGATGATTACACTGGTAAGAAAATGACTTTCTTCCATGACCCGGATGGACTGCCGCTGGAGCTGCACGAATAATTATGGGAGAGAAAAGAGCATATAAACCCCGGAAGCCCGGCGGGGGCCGAAAGAAGCTGAAGCCGGAGTACGATGCCAGGAAAAATCTGAAAGAGCAGATGGATGCTGCTGTGGCCTTTTATAATTCTGAGATGTCCTTGCAGGCCATCGGTGAGGAACTGGGATTAAATCCAATAAAGGTACGGAAGCTGCTCATCACAGCCGACGTGTATGAATCGGAAGTGGCGGAGAAGGTGCGGGATACCTTTGAGGAGTATCGAGAAACACAGAACTATAAAGAAGCAATTCTCTCAACCGCAAATGCTCTCCAGCTCTCCAAAGCCTCAGTCACCTCGTACCTGCCATATAAAAAAGGTGTGTACTTTCCAAGTACAGCAGAAAAAGAAAAAATCAGTGTTGGAGCAGAACGGCAGCGGAGATACAGAGCGATGAAGCGATGGAGGTCTGATCCGACAGAAGAAAACTTTTGGGGAGTGGTTGTGGGCTATGCCGGTGTGAAATTCAAAACTTACTCTGGGCTGTCATTTTCTTATGAGGTACGGAAAGGTAGGAACGGTGAGTACACAAAAGAACTGTGGATCGACAGACGGGAGAAGAGTAAAAGTTTGGCGTGGAGTTCAGTGCTGTTGGCATTGAAGAATATTAAAAAGGTGGGAGAAGTGGTAGACCGACCGAAAGCTCTGGGCGATATCCGGGGCGTGACTTACATCTACGGGATGTTCTATCGGTTTGGACTAATCGATGTGCCGGATGAAGTAAAGGAGAAGATGGGGCATCCGAAAAAACGCAAAAATTAGGTTGCTATGTGCAAAAGTCTACGGTAATATGTGCCGTAACTGAGGATGTGAATCTCAGTTGGGAAGGACGGTAGCATTATAGAAAAACTGAAAGAAATGCTGGAAGAGTACATGAAGAAAACGGAGCCGGAGTTTTATCCGCCTGTAGAAAATCTGCTGGATCTGATTTACGAGCATTACACAGAGAACAACCCCGTAGAGAAAAACACAATTGCTGGGAAAGCAGCAAAGGTCAAGGAAAGGGAACTGGAAGAGTGGCTGCGTGGGCTAGATGGTATGAATAGGTTGGTAGATGATTATGTTGGAGATAAGATTCCACTTTGGGAAAAGATCATGGATCGGCAGGGAACGGTGTGCTGTGCATGGGAGAAGACTGCTTTTGAGGAAGGTCTGAAAGTCGGAATTCGGCTCATGATGGAAGCATATAGTTTGTAATGGAAATAAGATGAACTCCTGGAGTTCAAAAAAGCCCTCGCTGTGAGTGATACACAGTGGGGGCGCTGGTCAGTTGTTATCTTCTGCCCGTATTCTGAGCAATTCCTCTATTTCATTTTTATTCGCCAAGCGTACCGCTGACTTCTCCTTATATATTTGTGCTCCGCAGTCTGGGCAGCGGTCAGGCAGTTTCTCAGCAGAGAAGCAGTAGCGGCAGACATCGCAAAAATAGTAATTCAAGTTATATTCACCCCAATCTCTAATATATCCTCAAATGCAATAATGGTCGGCAGTTCTTTGCCGGTATCATTTATAAATCCTGTGTATATTCGCAGTTCTTTGTTGATCGAATCCACAGCATCCAATACTCCGGCAACATCCTCATAGTAGCCGTCCGTGAAATATTTTATTGTGATCTCTTGTCCCTTCCGAAGCTGGCTGATCTTTTGGTTCAGAGCTTCCTTGCCTTCTTCAGACAGTTCGATTCTATTTCCTTTTAGGTGATCCTTGCCCTCAGAAGCAATCTCATCCTCATAGCCTCGTAAGGCGGCAAAAGGAGAGAAGATTTTAGCGCGATTTGACATCGGCATCCGTGGATGATTACGTGGTGGCTCCGGGCGGGAAGCGTGGAGTATTTTGCCATACTTACTTTGGACGGCTCTGCCTTCCGGTATGTTCTTGTAGTCCATGTTCGCCCTCCTTACGTAGCCTTATGGCCGCCTATCTGCTGATTTCTCTCTCTCATCGTTGCTCCGTTCAGATAGTTGGTTCCTTTCAGAACGGCATTCTTTCCGAACTTCTTCTTGAGACCAAGCATCGCATTCTGTAGCTTCTTCTCTTTTTCCAGCTTGGTCGTGTCTGTGAACAGGTCAACTTGGAAGAATCCCTCGTCTTTGACCACACGGTTGGCGGCTATTGTGATCCGTCTCACGGTCAGTGTTTTATCAGCTATTCTCTCGAACAGCTCAGTTGTGGCAGAGATCAGGATACTTCCGAGGTTGGTCGGATTATCCAGTTTTGTGCTGCCATGAGCACCCTTCGGAACGGTGCGGCCGTAGTGATCAATGTGTACCGGGCCTCTATACCTACCGCTGTCGCAGTTTTCCCGGTCATAGCCCACATCCAACGTCAGGCTATCCGTAACCAGTCCCTTATCTGTTAATTGTAATACTAAGCTGTCAGCCATCTCCATGACAATGATTCTGGCTTTGTCGTATGGGTAAGGGCAGGAAAGTACCTGCCCCTCGGAGATACTGTTGGTGCTGGGTTTGTAGGCTTTGATTTCTTTCATGCCGCAGGGTTCCAGACCCCAGGCATGGTCGATCAGCAGTTCAGCATCAACACCGAATTCCTTATATAAGATATCCTGATTGACGGTACTGAAATAGGCCAGCTCGCCCATCGTACGGATGCCGTGCTTTTCCAGCCGTTTTACAGTGCCGGGACCAGTCATCCAGAAGTCTGTGAGCGGTTTGTGATCCCAGAGGAGATAACGGAAACTCTCTTCATCCAGCTCAGCGATGCGGACACCGTCCTTGTCCGGCGCGGCGTGTTTTGCGGTGATGTCCATTGCCAGCTTTGCCAGATACAGATTCGTACCGATTCCGGCAGTGGCCGTGATGCCAGTCGTATAAAGCACTTCCCGGATCATTGTCATGGCGAGGTCGTGTGCCGTCATATTATAGTGGGATAAGTACGAGGTGGCATCGATGAACACCTCGTCGATACTGTAAACGACAATGTCCTCCGGTGCGATGTATTTCAGATAGATGCCATAGATTTGCCGTGACACCTTTTCATAATATGCCATCCGGGGTGGTGCAACAAGGTAAGAGAGTTCGAGTGACGGGTCGGCGGCAAGGGATAAGGAATCATAGGAGGCAGAGGATAAGGATAGTTTACCGTCCTTGTACACAGCTTTTCTTAGTCGTATCGCTTCCCTTAACCGATTCGCATTGACATCTTTGACCTTCTGTATGACCTCGAACAGTCTGGCGCGACCCGGAATACCATATGCTTTCAGGGAAGGAGACACAGCGAGACAGATAGTTTTCTCAGTGCGGGAGGAATCCGCCACGACCAGATTTGTGGTAAGTGGATCGAGGTGGCGGGCGGCGCATTCTGCGGAAGCGTAATACGACTTGAGGTCTATTGCCAGATACGTGCGCTGCGCCATGCTGTGTCACTCCCTTTCCGTGGCGGATTTCGCAATGTTATTTGCTTGCTTTTTCAAGTTCCTTGATTTTTTCCTTAAGAGAATCGACTTCCTGCGTTTGCCGATGGAAAATCTCGCGGTTAGATTGCTCGTTCTTGTTATAGGCCAGAGCAAGAACCACCAGAGCCAGACGAAGTTCCTCGTCTGGAATGATCTTGCAGGCTTTAATCATTTCATCTTGGTCGGTAATCTCGGCGAGTGTTCTCAGTTTCTCAAAGATGGTCATTGATAAACTCCTTTCGTTGGATGAGCTTATTGTGCCGTCCGCTCCACATACCAGCGGCCAAGCCGTCCGGTGAAGCGAGGGTCGATGTGTTCAAAGAACAGGTGCTTCTCCTGTCCTTGGATCAGGACAGTGAAACAGTCTCCGGAGTAACCATTATCGGCAGTCCCAGCGGGGCGGAAGTCGCGCACTGTTTCGATTGGGAAGGTACGTCCATCCGACCAGGTGATCGATGTCGGCTGCATAAAACCGGTTGGGTCGAATGTGGAATCGACTTTCACATAGACTTTTTCTTTATTCATGATGGGCACCTCTTACAGCAATCCATACTTCTTTTTGAATTCCCGGACTTCCTGGGCTTTTACTTCTTCAAGCAGATGGATGTCATCGTCATCGGGAAGTTCTAGGTCACTCACTTTTCCGAGAACCTTGCCAACGATGGTAACATGATCGTCTTCAGACTTCTCACCGTAGGGGAGTGCCTTATTTAATGAATAGAGCTTGTGGTTAAGCATCTGCTTGATGACGGCACCATCTGCAGTAGAACAGATAACAATATCGCCATCCTCAACAGACTGAGTATACTTTACATACACCAGATCGCCATTGTGATACTGTGGCTCCATACTTGCCCCGGATACACGAATCAACGCATCAGCAGATTCGTTGTATCCGTTTTTCTTTATAAACATATACTCTGGCGGTGTGTCGATAAAAGCACAGCCGGGACCGGCAGCGGCAGGAGTAGACTGCAACTCGGATAGGAAATAATTCTCGTCCAGGTATCTGTCGCGGGCATCTTGCTCTTCACCCATGACGGATTCAATCATCCGATCTACGATGCGCTGGCCGACAGGACTCAGTTTTCGGTACTGTCCGAACACGACTTTTTCGTGAGAAGTAAGCTGAGAACTGTTTGGCAGTCCAAATAGTTCGTAAAGGGGGATGCCGAGCATACTGCAAAGAACCCGGATAGTTTCTACTTCCGGACGTGCACGATCATTTTCCCAGTTTGTAATAGTGTTACGTGATACACCCATGAGTTCTGCCAGTTCTGGCTGGCTCATTTCATTTTTATTTCTGTATTTACGGATAACGGCACCGAAAGCAAATTCGGCTTGTTCATTCTTTTCCGCCTGCGGAAGATAGACAACAGAGCTGGAAGCAGATGACCGTTTTACAGTTACTGAGGCTTTCTTTGATAGTTTAGCCATAGTGTTTCCTCCTTGGTCAGACTGTTCAGTGCTCAGTATCTGACAGCTTTATTATAGCACAATGTTATTGTGCATTCAAGAGAAATAAAATGGAAACAGGTAAAAGATATTGTGCTTTGCTATTGAAATTAGTATTCTGGCTGTGTATAATTGAAATAAAACGAATGTTCTAAGGGGTGATAGGATTGCATTATGAGATATTGGACACTGATGTAGGGCAGGGGGCCGTAGCAGTTGCAGTACCCGTGACATATGGAAAACCGGTAGAACGGACAGATATTTGTCAGCCGTATTCTGTAGCAGAGGTGCTGCAGAATGTTTTTCATGCGGATTTTCAGGCGGTTTTAGAAAATTACGTGAGGACGGAGACTGAGCAGATCCAGGCATCAGGAGTGTTGCCGGGTGCCGAGGGAATGAAGGTTCGGCTGTGTTCGTACTTAAAAACAGCGTCAAAGCTACAGCAATCAACAGACAGGACTGTGGTCGATGTGATATTGCAGAGTAAGCTGGAGGGGCGATATAAGGGTGGCGAAACAAGATGTGAGGATGCGGATTTTAGGCTGAGGTATATTTTCGATCTGCGAGTTTGTCACCAGTGCTGTATTGGCCCGCTCGTCTGGGTATATAAAGATTGGGATGATGACCCGGCACTATCAGGTTTTCCCTTTGATACAAATGACTATCTGCTGCCGATTCTATATAACAGCGACTACGAGACAGTTGCCCATGCAATGCTGAATGATTTTTTTCCAGAGGCGAAGAGGGAGATTGGTGGGGATGCGTCAGTAGTGAGCAGTGAGGAACTGGCAAGACGGATGGGACTTCGGGTTTTGGATGTTCGCTTTGCAGACGAGACGGTGATGGGACAGCTTTACTACAACTACGGCGAAGTGCATCTGCTGGATGACAGTGGAAAAACTTATGCCCAAATAATCCGACCCGGAACGATTCTGGTCAATCAAGATAACTGCACAACTGCCGCAACACGAAATAGCACGATTGCACATGAATGTTGCCATATGTATTTGGACAGATGGTTCTTCCTGCTCCAGATGATGACAGGGAGAAAGTACACACCATATTCCAGCCGGCGTAGGGAGAACAGGCGATACCATCACAAGAATGATGCGCTCGATTGGATGGAGCTGCAGTGTGAAAAGCTTCCTGCTTATCTGTTGCTGGAGCGAAATGATGTGATTGATTACGTCGAAGATAGATTGAAGCAGTGCAATTGGAAAAAGACACCAGAGAATATTCGAGCCATTGTAGATGGACTTGCAGAACGGTATGAAGTATCATATCAGATGGCAAAATATCGTATGATTGAGCTTGGGTATTGCGAAGCCGGTGGTATCCGTAACTATGTGAATGATATGGTGATTCCAGATCACGGATGCACATGGCTGTGGCCGGCCAATACGACCTTTACGATTTCCGCAAAGGATGCAGCACTGCTGGCTGCTTCGGATAGCGAGTTCGAGCGAGTGATATGCAGTGGGAGATACCGGTACGTTGAGGGGCACTTCTGCTTAAATACAGATAAGTACATTCTACGGGATTACTATGGAAAACCACATCTTACCGTTTATGCCCGGTGCCACATGGAAGAGTGCTGTCTTGGATTTACGGTCGGAGGAAGATATCGACGGACTGAATATGCTGTCAGCAAGGTGGCGCGAAACAAGACAGAGCCTGTTACGGATAAATACCGTGCGGCTTATAGGTTGGTGGCAGAGCCAGGAAGCTCAGAGTATGAGAAAGAAAACCAGGCGATGGTAGATGATGGGCTGTTGTGGCTGGAATTCTACAAAAACATTCCGGATGATTTTGCAGAGATGATAAAAGCAATTATGAAACGCAAAGGGATTACGCAGGAAAATCTGTCCTTTGAATTGGGCGTAGACAGGAAGGCTCTCTTAAATTATCTGAATCAGGATCGACCATCGGTTGCCCATGTGGTTGGAATCTGTGTGGCCTTGAAAGTGCCGTATTTCATCTCGATGGAGATTCTGGGGGCGGCCGGTATAAAGCTACGTTCGACAGCGCAGGATTTTCTGTATCGTCAATTTCTGCTGAACGCTGAGAACCTGACTGTGAGCAGATGTGAAGATATTTTGAAACAACATAATGAAAAACCGCTGTTCCGGGGAGAACAACGGTAAGGGAGACCGAGGTACCGTGAAAAGTATCTCGGCCTTTTTAATTGCAAGTACCGAAAAATGGATTGCACGAACTTGCAATTTCAGGCTTGACAATTAAATTGCAAGATGATAGAATGAGATTGCAGAAAGATGAAATGGAGGCCAGACAAATGGAAGAAGGATTCGTTTATGAGAGAAAACCGCTCGACCCTAATCAAGAATTCGTTGTGGTTCGAGTTCCGGATAAGCTGGCTCTTGGTCAGTTGATAACAGAGATTAGGGGCGAGAGGACGATGGCGCAGCTTGCGGAACAGTGTAACGTGAGCCCATCGACTTTGTCACGGGCAGTTAACGGCAAGGTGACTAAGCCGCTTTCCCAAGAATTGATTAAAGCTTTAGCTGCTAAATCGGATGATCCGTTTATGCTGGATAGACTGGTTAGGGCCAATGGTATGGCTGATGCTAAGACATGCGAAGAGCAGAAGCGGATGGCGCACGATAGTCGGAGTATGCGAGAAGAAAGACTGAACACAGAGCGGAAAGTCAAAAACATCGTTTCGACAGAGCTTCTGAGAAGAGGAAAAAAAATTCAATATATGGAGCGCCTTGAAATAAATGGTGAACGAAGATCGCAATACGGTTTGAGATGGTTGAGCAGTTTTGCTTTAGTCATTGAAGACCCAGAACCATATATTTGGAACTTTGCGATAATCCCGTACACTATGGAGGAGGAAAATGGGCATAGACCGCCATTACCTTTTTATAATATGAGGATAATGGAGAACCTTTCTGGACTTTTTCTGACAGATGCATGGGAAGCAGATTTATTTGCAACTGTAAAAAACAGTATTGTATTTATAGATCCAACACTGTTTACGATGAACGAAGATCGGTTTATCGGCCCGGAAATGAATAATGAGTTTTCACTGCTTCTTCTTGATACTGACAATGAAACCGTTAAATGCGAAACTTATTTTGTACAAAAGGGAAATCCAGAGCATAAATCCATATTTGCGGAACCGGTAACAGATCAGAGTGAAGAAGATGATCCATGGGGAAGCCCATTCGATACCATTTAATATATCAGGAGGGGATTAATAAGTGACTAATAACGAGGTAGCATTGCGAACCCGTCGTAAAAAGGCGAGATATGGAACTAAAGTTGAAATTGCAGGGCAACCGCTGATGGTTGTAAAGTCTGGGAAAAAAGAGGATTTTATAACAGCGGAAGAGATAGTCGAGGATCTTTATGGCAAGCCCGTAGATCATATTGTATTCAAAGAAGTAGTGAGCTTCTAAAAATGTGAAACTAGGCGGTCACCCCTCCAGGAAGTAGACCGTCAGTTATAGAGTGAAGAATGAAATAACTGCTATAGAGCGCTGCCATTATGAGCACAGCCGAAGCAGAACAAAATGCAAACAGTGATTCCAGTAGGGGAGAACTGTGCATGGAGTTTTGTTTTGACTGTGCTTTTTTGTTATACAGAAAAAAATTCTTTTTTATGTGACAGTAACATTCACACAATAAACTGCCAATTTTTATGGTTAAAGGGGGAGAAAACCGTGAAATCAGAAGGATATTACATACTGAGAGGGCTTACCCGGTGAGCGATTCTGGGACTGTTAGTGTCCTCGAATGAGAGAGGGCAATCTGGTATCCTGAGTTCATCAAAACGTTGGTCATGAAAATACCCGAAAAATCAGTCGGGTTGGAAAGGAGGTGTAAGCGTGGTTGATATACACAGCGAGGAGTATATTCTCGGCCAAAATATAAGAAAGTACAGATTAAAAAAGGGCTGGTCACAGAAGCAGCTGAGTGATGCTGTGGATATCGATCGCGCTGACATTTCCAAGTATGAGAATGGTACAAAAGGGGAGATGGGGTTCAAAACCCTAAAGAAGTTTGCAACCGCTTTGGAGGTTGGTACAGATAATCTGTTGGCAGAGAAAGAAAAAACAGCGGAGGTCTCCGAAGAAATCGGAGTGGAATTTGCTAAATTGACGAAGGATGGGCAGATTACTATCCGAAACATGATGAAATTCCTTCAGTCGCAGCAGATGGCAGGATAACCGCATGGTCGAATGAGATTGTGCGGTATTTTTTTTGCTTTTATGCAAGACGTAGATGAAAATGTGGCAAATTCGCCACATCAAGTGTGTTGGTCTCGCCATCTGCAAGCGCCTTTCAAACTGGTAGACTATAAACAGTTCAAGGGACAAGCCCACAGAACCACAGAGTTTGAATCTGTCGGCAGTACCTCGGACAAATAAAAAAAATATCGTAAGCCCGATTCTAGAGCAGGCGAAGGATACCATAGCAGAACCTCACAGTACAGCGATTTATTTGCTGGTGCTGGAGGTATGCGAATGGGATCACTCTACCTATCTCTGGAATCGGGCTTTTTGTGTTTCACAGCCTTGCCAGACGGTTTGGTGCCTCATCTGCGTCCTGCTTCGGTATCCTTCCCTCCCAGAAGTCCGGGGGAAAGGACAAAACAATGATGAACATGATGACTGGAGCAGTAGCAATCAACGGTGGCGTAGGCGTGATGGAGGTTCGCCAGCCGATAGCAAAGAACGTGGCTCAGGCGGCAGAACAGATGGCTTCGGATCTTGCAGTGAACGCACATATTACCCTGCGTGAGCTGAAGACAAAGATCGATACCGTGGTGGAAAAGAAGCTCCCGACCTTTAAGACCCTTATGGAAAAGGAGCCGGTAGCAGTGGCGCAGACAATGGTAAATGGTGCGAAGCTGACGGCTTATGAGAACGGTTATGCAGTGTACGAGGTGGATGGCTCACATACCGTTATGGCGGTGGATCGCTGTAACGATTACCGATATGACTTTACGGATGGGACCTACGAGGTGATCCCGGCTGAAACATTCGAGGATGTTGAGTGGAGTGTCCGTCTGCTGATGGAAGGCGAGCGTCGGATGGAGCACAACCTGAATAAGCGCGTGGCGGATTCAGAAAATGTTTCCCTGGAATGTGACGGCTCTGACTGGTCTGCTGCTGTTATGGTGGATTTTCTGGATGAAGATAATGCCGAGATGCTGGCAGACAGGGAGCTTCGCCGTCTGTACGCTGCCATGAGCAGGCTCACCGAGCGCCAGACTGAGGTGATCCAGCTTTACTTCTATAAAGGTATGACGCTGCAGGAGATTGCAGAGGAGCTGGGGATAACAAAACCGGCTGTTCATTATGCGATGAAGGGTGCTCTCAAAAAAATTAGAAAAAGTTTTTGATGAACTACTTAACTTTTGCCCCAAAACGGTGGTCTTTATGAGAGGACCACCTCTCAAGTACATCGATAGGAGGAAAAACCTATGAATGCAAAAAGCATGAATACGGCGAGTGCTACCGCCAAGATAGAGGGTTCTAAGGAGGCTCGTCCGCCCGGCGGTTTCCCGCTGGCATCGGCACCGAAGAAGATTTTTATCTGTTCACCCTACCGCCCGACAGCAAACGATGCGCCGTGCAGGAAGGCACAGCTGGAAGCAAACATCCAGAGGGCAAAGACAGCCTGCAGGATTCTTGCCACGATGGGAGTCCTGCCGCTGGCACCGCATCTGTATTTTACCCAGTTCTTAAAGGATGAGGACGCACAGGAGCGTGCCACAGGAATCCGATTTGGAATGGAGTGGCTGGAAGCTGCGGATGAAGTGTGGGTGTTCGGCGAAACTATATCCGAGGGGATGGCGGCGGAGATCAAGAGAGCACATGAGCTGAAGAAGCCTGTTTGCAATCTCCCGGAGCCGGGACGCATGGTCGAGCTGCTTTTGAAGAGACTTTCCGAGCAGTATCACATACCAATGGAAGATAAAACAAAAGAGCAGCAGGAAGCTGCAGAAAGTGAGGAAGACAATGGAGAATAAGAACGAGAAGAGCATGACTCTGGAGGAAATGATCAGTGAGATGCTGAAGGACGCCAAGGTGGTAAAGGTTCCGCTTCCTGCCAAGGCAGAAGAAAAAACGGAAGCGCAGAAGCAGGACAAGCCGATGCCGGCGCACCCGTCTGGTGTTCCATTCCTTTCGCTCAACATTGGGAGCCTGCATCTCCACATGGATGAGCGCATGACCTCTTACAATTACGGTTTCGGTCAGGAGCCGGATGCTGAAGCAGATGACCCGGCAGAGGACATCGACTTCGATGAGATGCTGGAGCGTATCCACAAGGATACCGGTCTGTGCGAGAAGGTCATTCTGGCAGTTCTGAAGGCACAGGCCGATTATCTGGATGACCTGTGGGGGGATGAGGAAGAAACCGGAGAGGAGGAAAACGCATGATGAACGAGCTGAATGCCTTGAATGCTCCGAAGAAGGTCGTGGATGGTCTGGTTGAGGTCTTTGATGGCCTGGCACAGATGTTTGCCGGGGTATCCGAGCAGCTGGATATGTTGGCAGAAGATGCAAAGACGGAGGAAGCACCGGAGCTTCCGGTGACAGAGCAGCCGGTACTGCCCGTAACAGAAAAGAAAGGTCCATCGGTTTTGCATCCCCGTAAGAAGCCAGTCAAGAAAACCAAAAAGGTGGAAGATACAGCTCCTTCGACCATCGAGGAAGCCGCAGAGGTGCCTGTGGTAGAAGATTCTGACGAGGCAGAGGAAGCTGTGAACTCCGAGAGTTCAGAAACCGCAGAGAGCGAGCATCCGGTGGATGATGCGGATGCGCTGCCATGGGCAGAAGATACCGGTCAGAAAGAGGCACCGTCCGATAAAACCGCTGGCAAGGACACATCTGCTGCCGAAGAGGAAACGCCGCCTGCGGTGACGATCACTAAGGACGAGATCACGGCGGTCATTGTCGCCAAGATCAAGAAGAAGCGTGACAACAACGAGAAGATCGGTCAGCTTCTGAAGACCTACGGTGTGACCCAGCTGTCTGACCTGCCAGCAGAGAAGTACGAAGCATTTCTGGCAGATGTCTCCCAGATTTAAGGGAGGTCATCATGCCGGAAGTACATGCAATCCTTTCCGCTTCCAGCTCGAAGAGGTGGCTGAATTGTACGCCATCTGCAAGGCTGGAGCAGAACTTTCCAAATGAATCCTCGGTGTATGCCGAGGAGGGAACTGCCGCCCATGCGCTGGGCGAGTATAAGCTGCGGAAATATCTGCATGAACGGGTGAAGCGCCCAACCTCCGAGTATGAGGATGAGGAGATGGAAGCGAATACTGATATCTATGCGGAGTTCATCATTTCCACAGTGGAGCGCATCAAGGAGACCTGTCCGCATCCGCTGGTCATGGTGGAGGAGCGGCTGGATTACAGCTACCTTGTTCCGCAGGGATTTGGTACGGGTGACTGCGTGATCATCGCAGACGGTATGCTTTATGTCATGGACTATAAGAATGGCAAGGGCGTGTTCGTAAACTGTGACCATAATCCGCAGATGATGCTGTATGCTTTGGGTGCTTACCACGCCTACGGATATCTGTACAGCATCAAAAAGGTGTCCATGACCATTATCCAGCCGAGACTGGAAAATATCTCAACGTTTGAATGCAGTGTGGAGGAACTGCTGGACTGGGCAGAAACCTATGTCAGACCGAGGGCAAAGCTGGCCTTTGAAGGAAAGGGCGAGCAGGTTCCCGGCGACTGGTGCCGGTTCTGCCGTGCCAGAACTTCCTGCAAAGCCTGTGCCGATGAAGCGATGGCTCTGGTGAAGGAAGAGTTTCTGGATCTGGATGCCGGCGTGCTGGAGGATGAAACCGAGGAAACAGATGCAACAGCATCCTTTGATCCGGATACCTCAGTGCCGACCTTTAAATCCCCGGCACTGCTTTCCAAGACAGACATTGAGAAGATGCTGCCGACCCTGAACCGTATCGAGTCCTGGATCGAAGCTATCTTTGCCTATGTCAGTTCAGAGGCCATCAATCATGGCATCAGCTGGGATGGGTATAAGGTGGTCGAGGGCAGGAGCAAGAGACAGTTCCTTGATACGAAATCGGTGGTAACCGCTGCAGAGAAGGCTGGATACACCGATATTTATAAGACGGAGCTGATCTCCCTGACAGCCTTTGAAAAGCTCATGGGAAAGAAAAAGTTCCAGGAGATTCTGGGAGAGTATGTGGTCAAGCCGCCAGGTAAGCTGGCACTTGTCCCGGATTCGGACCCCAGAGAAGCAGTCGATCTGCAGACTGCGGAAGATGAATTTGCTGTCCTCGACTGAGGGCAGCAGCAATACACAAAAACAAATTGATGGAGGATTTTTATTATGTCTAACAAGATTTCCAGTGCAACTAAGGTCGTGATTCCGTGCCGTATCTCTTTCGCAAACATTTTTGAAGCAAAGAGCATCAACGGCGGTGAGGCTAAGTATTCCGTTTCCTGCCTGATCCCGAAGGAGGACAAGAAGACCCTGCTGGCGATCCACAAGGCAGTGGAGGCTGCCAAGGAGGACGGTAAGACCCGTAAGTGGGGCGGTAAGATTCCGCCGAACCTGAAACTGCCTCTGCGTGACGGCGACATCGACCGTCCGGACGATGAGAATTACCAGGAGCATTTTTTTGTGAATGCCTCCAGTAAGGATGCGCCGCAGGTCGTGGACCGTCATGTCCAGCCTGTGACGGACCCGATGATGGTCTACTCCGGTTGTTACTGCAACGTCAGCGTGAACTTCTACGCTTTTAACGCCAACGGCAACCGCGGTGTGGCTGCTGGTTTGGGAAACGTACAGTTCGTCAAGGATGGTGACCGTCTGTCCGGCAAGGCATCGGCAGAGTCTGATTTTGATGCGCTGGATGATGAGGATGTTCTGGGAGGCGATGCCGGTGAGGAACTGCCGGATTACCTTCGCTAAGAGAAACACAGATAAGTAACCATGCCGGGGGATGCCAGGGTATCCTCCGGCTTTTTACATCGAATTGAGGTGAGATATTTGAAAGAAACACTGATCGATATTGAAACCTATAGCGAGGTGGATATCGGAAAATGCGGCCTGTACCGCTATGCCACAGATCCCAGCTTTGAGATTCTGCTGGTAGCCTGGGCAACGGATGAGGGCGATGGATTCGGCGAAACTAAGTGCGCCGACCTTGCATCGGGAGAACCCATCCCGGAGGAACTGCTGGAGGCATTCCAGTCTGGCAGTGTGCGCCTGATCGCTCACAATGCCTCTTTTGAACGTGTCTGCTTCTCCGTGCATCTGAACCGATACTATCCCGGACAGTATCTGAAACCGGGAGAGTTCCTCTCACCGGACAACTGGATCTGCACGATGGTCATGGCTGCGTCACTGACATTGCCGCTGGCACTGAAAGATGTAGGTGCTGTGCTGAAGACCAGCCAGCAAAAAGATAAAGAGGGTGAGCGGCTCATCAAGCTGTTTTCCGTGCCCTGCAAGCCGACCAAGTCAAACGGGATGCGTACCCGTAACCTCCCAGAGCATTACCCGGCAGACTGGGAAAAATTCAAGTATTACTGCATTCAGGATGTCAACACCGAGGTGGACATCTACAATCGGCTGAAACGCTTCCCGATGCCGCCGCAGGAGTGGGAGCACTACCGCACCAATGAGCGCATCAATGACCGTGGCGTGAGGATCGACACGGAACTGGTGCAGGAAGCAATCACCTGTGACCTGATGCTCTCGGATGCCATGAGTAAGAAAGCCTACGAACTGACTGGTCTGGAAAATCCGAATTCCGTATCTCAGCTGAAATCATGGTTGGAGGAGCGTGGTATTCCGATGGACACGCTGGGAAAAAAGGATGTCGCCCAGATGATCACGGAGCTGGACAAGAACGGGGTCGATGCAGAAGCACTGGATATGCTGAAGCTCCGGCTTCAGATGGCCAAAAGCTCTGTCAAGAAGTATCAGGCGGCGGAACGCTGCGTTTGTTCGGATGGCAGAGCAAGAGGACTGTTCCAGTTCTATGGTGCCTCACGCACTGGCAGGTATAGTGGCCGAAATATTCAGTTGCAGAATCTGCCGCAGAACCATATTTCCACGCTGGATGAGGCGAGGGAACTGGTGAAGCTGGGGTGCTTTGATATGGTCGAGACCATCTATGGTAATACCCCGGATGTGCTTTCCCAACTGATCCGAACCATGCTGATCCCAAAAGAGGGCTGTGAGTTCATCGTGGCCGACTTCTCCGCCATCGAAGCCCGTGTGCTTGCATGGGAAGCCGGGGAGGACTGGCGACTGGAAGCCTTTCTGGAAGGAAAGGACATCTACTGTGCCTCTGCCAGTCAGATGTTCCATGTGCCGGTAGTAAAGCACGGCATCAACGGAGAACTCCGGCAGAAAGGAAAGGTGGCAGAGCTGGCCTGCGGTTATGGTGGTTCTTCCGGCGCACTCATCAGTATGGGGGCTCTGCAGATGGGTCTGAAAGAAGAGGAACTGCCGGAGATCATCGATTCCTGGCGGGAAGCCAATCCGAAGATCGTCCAGTATTGGTGGGATGTGGAGAAGGCGGCAACGCAGGCATTCAAGACCGGAAAGCGGCAGGAGATCGGCAAGCTGGCATTTGAGTTTTATTCCGGTACGCTTTGGATGCTGCTGCCTTCCGGTAGAAAGCTGGCGTATCTGAAACCGAGATTGCAGCCGAACCGCTTCGGAAGGATGAGCCTGACCTATGAAGGAGTGGGGCAGAACCATAAATGGGCAAGACAGGAAACTTATTCCGGCCGACTGGTGGAGAATGCGACACAGGCGATTGCCCGTGACATTCTGGCAGAAGCAATGGCCCGGATGGAAGGCTATGGCCTGAATATCGTAGGTCATGTTCACGATGAGGTCATCATCGAAGCACCCAAGGATCAGTACACAGTTGAGGAGGTCTGCAAGCTGATGTCCGTTAACCCGGAATGGTGCAAGGATCTTCCTCTGAATGCTGCCGGATATAAGGGCGGCTATTACTTTAAGGATTAAAGGGGGAACGAGATGCCTCACGTTCTAAAAATGAAAGACGGAAAACTCCTGACACCCTTTGGCATCCGGGATCTGCTGGATGCGGTGCAGGACTACGCCGGAGAGGAACTTCGCCGGGAGATTGAGGAATACATCGAAATCAATGTGCAGGATATCGATGAATACGAAAAAGAGTACGACCGCATGGAACAGGAGAATGAACGCCTGGCTGACCATCAGCGGTCAGTCCTCTGTGACATCCGGGACGAGGTGGATGCTCTGGACACACTCCTGCAGGATACCCGGCTGAACCGTAGACGTATGCAGGGTGCCGTTCGGATCATCCAGCAGATGATCAACCGGGAATTGTAAGCACTTGTAGTTATAAAAACACGGCGTTTTTGTCGGAAGGACACGGACGCATAAACAGGCGTATAAATATGCGCCGCAGATATAGAGAGGAAAATTGCTATGAAAACAGGAAGAAATTTGCAGGAAGTCCTGGTCGAACTGAACCGTCAGAATCAGGCAAAGCAGGACTTCATCAGTCCGGCGCAGGGGATGCGCCTCCGGGAGGATGGACAGACTTTTGAAATCAACCACCTTACCACCAGCCAGCAGGAGGTGTTTGGTACGACCTCCCTGTTCCATCGTCAGGTGGCATCAGCACTGGGTATCCCGGCCAAATACTATGATCTCATGCAGGCGCAGAAGCCGGAGCTTCTGGCCGAGAATGTGAACAGCTGGTTTGCGGACAAGCCCAGCTCTTACATGGTCCGTTCGATGGATTACGGTGCCGGACAGGTAGCCCGCGCACTGCTGTCGGAACGATACCGCCGTATCGACAACATGGAGATTGCCACAGCTGTCCTGCCGCTGTTTGCAGGTAACGACCAGTATGAGGTCATGTCCTGCGAGGTAACGGAGAACCGTCTGTATCTCAAGGTGGTCAATCACCGTCTGGAGATGGAAGTCCGCAAGGGTGATATCGTCCAGGCTGGTGTGATGATCTCCAACTCCGAGGTCGGACTGGGAGCTGTGTCCATTCAGCCGCTGGTATATCGTCTGGTCTGCACCAACGGTATGGTGGTGAATGACATGGGCGAACGCCGCCACCATGTTGGCCGGCAGGCAAAAGCAGTGGAGGACAGCTTCGCACTGTATTCGGATGAAACGATGGAAGCGGAAGACAAGGCATTCCTGCTAAAACTCCGCGATACCACGATGGCTGCTATCGATGAGGCTCGCTTTTCTCAGGTGGTCGGCCGCCTGCAGGAATCTATGGCAGTACCGATCACCGGCAAGGTGCAGGATGTGGTGCAGCTGACTGCCCAGAGTTATGGCATCAATGCCGAGGAGCAGGAAGGCATCCTCAAGTACCTCATTGAAGGCGGCGATCTTTCTCTGTACGGTCTGTCTAATGCGGTGACCCGCGCATCGCAGGACGTTGTTTCCTATGACCGCGCCACCACACTGGAAGGCATCGGCTGGCAGGTTGCCACGATGGAGCCGCAGCAGTGGAAGCAGATCAATCAGTGAGGTGACGGTATGGAAGATGTCATTCACTGGATTACAGAACACAAAGAGGAAAGTGCTCCGAACAGGAAAGTCAGCCACAGCCACCCGGACCCGACTGCCAATGAAGCCATCGGCAATGTAGTTCGAGAAGAACGCAGGAAGAAGCACCGCCCAAGGAAACGTCCGAAAAGGGAATACCAGGAAAAGAAACGCCCACGCATCGGTGTCTGGCGGGCGGAGGAGGCGAAGCCGGATGAGGGAGAATGAAGTTGAAAAGCAGTTTGTGGAAGCAGTCAGGGCCGCCGGTGGGCAGGCCCTTAAATTCACCAGTCAGAGCATGAACGGTGTGCCGGATCGACTGGTTTTGCTGCTCGGCGGCAAGTGTGCTTTTGTGGAACTGAAAGCTCCCGGCAAGCAGATGCGTATCCTTCAGAGAAAACGCAGACTGCAGCTGGAGGCACTGGGCTTTCCGGTATTCTGCGTAGACCGCCCGGAACAGATCCAGCCTGCTATCCATGCGTTGATTTGCTGGAAACCGGGCGAGCCTATCCCACAGGGGATCGGAGCAAAGATCCCGGAGCTGCCGGCGGTTACATTGCCGCAGGGAAATACACAAAGCGAGGAGCCGGAAACACGGGCACAGGATGCCGGGGAGGAGGTGATGCCCAAATGAAGTTCATTCCTCATGATTATCAGAGCTACTGTACGGAGTATATCAAAACACATCCGGTCGCAGCCCTTTTTCTGGATATGGGCTTGGGTTAAGGAAAGACCGTTATCACATTGACGGCCATCAAAGACCTTATGCTGGAGACCTTTGAGGTCAGTAAGGTTCTCATCATCGCGCCGCTGCGTGTGGCCCGTGATACATGGCCGGCAGAGATCGAAAAGTGGGATCATCTGCAAGGTCTGGATATTTCCGTCATCGTAGGTGATACAAAGACACGCATTGCGGCACTCCACCACCCGGCGATGATCTATGTCGTCAACCGGGAAAATATCAAATGGCTGGTGGAGTATTATGAGAAAAACGGAATGCGCTGGGATTTTGGCATGGTCGTGATCGATGAGCTGTCATCGTTCAAGAACTACCAGTCCCAGCGTTTTAAATTCCTGCGGAAAGTCCGCCCGTATGTGAAACGATGGGTCGGATTGACCGGCACCCCTTCTTCCAATGGTCTCATGGATCTTTGGGCGGAGATCGGGATTCTGGATGGCGGGGAGCGGCTTGGCAAATTCATCGGTCGGTACCGGGAAGCTTATTTCAAAGCCTCTTCCATGAATCCTTCCACGGGTGTTGTGTTCCAATACAAGCCCAGAGAAGGAGCAGAGGAGCTGATCTACCAGCGGATCTCGGATATCACGATTTCTATGAAAGCACTGGATTACCTTCATATGCCGGACTGTATTCCAAGCCGGTACGAGGTAGAGATGAACACGCAGGAACGGGAACTCTACGATATGCTTCGGAAAGATCTGCTGATCCCGCTGAAAGACGGTGACATAGATGCTGCCAATGCTGCATCACTGACAGGGAAACTGTTGCAGATGAGCAATGGCGCTGTCTATGACGAGAATGGCAAAGCACGAGTCATCCATGACCACAAGCTGGAAGCTCTCGAAGACCTGATCGAAGCGGCCAACGGACAGCCAGTGCTAGTGGCCTACTGGTTCAAGCATGACCGCCAGCGCATTATGGAGCATTTGGCAAAGCAAAAGATTCCGGTACGGGATATCAAGAGCAGTACCGACATCAAAGACTGGAATGCCGGGAACATTCCAGTTGCTCTGATCCATCCTGCATCGGCCGGACATGGCCTGAACATCCAGCAGGGTGGACACATCCTCATCTGGTTCGGGCTGACATGGAGTCTGGAACTGTACCAGCAGACTAATGCCAGACTCTGGCGGCAGGGGCAGACGGATGTGGTCACTATCCACCATATCATCACCAAGGACACGGTGGACGAGGATGTCATGGCGGCTTTGGAGCAGAAGGACATGACACAGGAAAAACTGATCTCAGCGGTCAAGGCACAGCTGGGGAGATAGGAGAGAATATGAAAAAGTATCTGTTTTTGAATGCAGAGGACCGCCGTCCGGCAGAGGAGAGCAATTATCGTTATAAAAAGTCCAAGCCGGTAACGGCAATGAAAGCCAAGAGAGACGAAGAGGGATTCTTCATCCCCTGGGCAATGTTCCGGCCGATTGGCGAGAAGGGACTCCTTTGTGAGCTCTTTGGGGCGAATCCGCTCCGCAGGGCAGCAGACTTGCGGATGAACCGGGATCTTCTGATGAAGGAAGCCTATGAGCATGAGGTGGAACTTCTGATGTGCCACATCCGGGCAAGCGAGATCTGGATGCAGCAGGAATTCTGTAAGGAAGAACAGGCCATGGAACTGTATCAGAAATCCAAGATCCAGAATATGCCCAAGCTCACCCCGGACGGAAAACGAAAGGTCCTGCTGGATGCACTCACATGGAAATACGACTGTGTCCAGCAGTACAAAAAGATCTGTTTTCAGTTTGCAGAGGCGGTCATTGCAAGGGAAAAGAGACAGAATCTGGGGAATGCGAACCGGGAGCGCTTTATCGAGCAGTTCATCAAGAAAGCAAATGAACTGCCGGAAGCAAACCGCCGTTTGCTGGATCTTTTGTATGAGACCGCGTGGCACACAATCTATGTTTTCAAGTACGGAACTGCTCCGGAGAAGGTGCCGGCACCCTGGTATGACAGAATGGGAGGCGTTGAAAAATGAGCAGAGTAAGAAGTGCTGCAAAAGTTGCCGTCAGTGAAAATATGGCCTGCTATGAGAATCTGGCAAATGCCATCATCCTGCAGGCGGTCAAGGATTATAAGTGGGCGCTTCACCGGCTGGATGTCAATCCAAGGAACCAGGATGCGATGCACGAGAAAGAAAGATTGGAGCGATTCTTTCACTCTCCGTGGTATGAGACACTTACGGATCTGGATGCGGACCGGCTGATCGAAGGGGTGCAGGAGCGGGTGCGTCAGGAAGCAGCTAAGCGGAGAAAGAAGAAAGCCGCTGGTAAAGCACCAAGCTAAGTACCAATCGGATCGGTCAGAAAGGAGGACGAACAATGGCTGAGGAAAAGAATGTAGCATCTGCCAATGAACCTGGACAGGTGGATTGTCTGGAGCTGGTCAAAAAACTGGCCGATTCCTATCGCTGTTTGGTCCGCAGACGGGAGCTGCTCCGACAGCAGTATGAAGAATCCAAATCGTGGTTTTACACGAAAGAAGAAATCATCTATAAACTGTCACAGGGCGCACATGAAGAATCCGAACGGGTGCAGACAAGCGGCTTGTCGAACCCGGTGGAACGAACGGTCCTTAATTGCGATAAGGTGCTGGCATCCATGAACCGGGAAGTGCAGACACAGCGCACGGAGCAGTTTCTGGAACCTTACTATGAAGTCTGTGAGCAGATCGAACTCTTTGAAATCGGGCTTCGCAGTCTGCGTGGCCAGACCCGGCTTGTGGCGGAGCAGTTGTTTGTGGATGGGAAGAAGCAGTCGGAAATCACAGGGGCGGAGGGAAAATTGCTGACCCGGAGAACGGTAGTCCGGGAGAAAGAAAATGCCCTTATTGGAATGGCCGACACAATTGGCCGCTATCAGAGGAGGTGATACGGAATATGAAACAGGAAACAGCAGAGGATATGCTGGAGTTTGCAAAAGAAGTCTGCCAGAAATACAGCAGGGTAAAAACGCTGGCGGAGGAAACACAAATGCAGTGGAGGCAGAATCTTGAAATGGCTGCGGATTCTAAATATCCGGGTGAAAAGGAAATGTATGACCGGCAGGCAGAAGAAAGTCTTGCAAGGTATACAGCGGTAAGAGAGTGGCTTGAGCTGGCTGATGCAGCGGCGTTTCGGATCAGAGACAGTAAGGCACAGATCGTTGTGAGACAGCACTGTCTGGATCGGATTCCGCTGAAAGCGGTCGAATTTGAGAATGGAAAGCATATGGGAAAAACAGCCGTCTTTTATCATAAAAAAATCGGGCTGCAGCAGTTTTCAGAAGAGCTTTTCTCCAGCAAGGAGCAGATGCGGCAGCTGGAAAAAAAGTTCTGCAAAAACTGAACTTTATGAACGGAAACGAACCGTTTTTGAACTTTTCCTTCTTAACTGTACATCGGTTTTTTGCTATACTTTAAACTAGGAAAATAGGAAAACAAAGGCATAAAGATACTGGAAAGCATCCGGTGTTTTTATGCCTTTTTACATTTACGGCCGCTATGAGGATTCCATCTTCAGCGGCCTTTTTGCTATCAAACTGGAGGTGAGATCCCAATGGGGAGAAAGAAAAAGAATGCCCGGTCAGCAGCACATGGACGAAAGATCCACGTTAATAAATACATCAATCAACGAGGGAAGACCAAGAAAAGGGCAGTAGTATCCTGTCAGCCGGCACCTAATAGAGTGCCGATTCAGGAGATGTCGCTTACCAGATGGCCGGTACCAAAGATACCGAAGCAGTATGAGATCTGGTTTGCAGAACTGGGAAATCATTATGGTACCTCGGTGCAGAGCGGGAACCGCCCGGTGCTGGTTATCAGCAACGATATGGCAAACCGCAATTCTCCAATCATCACGGTAATCCCGATGAGTTCTAAGCTGAAGAAGCTGGAGCTGCCGGTACACATTCCGGTCACCGGGAGAGACTGTGAAATGCTCCGGGATGAGGGACTGGAAGAATCCATTCTGCTGGTGGAGCAGATCACGACCATTGACAAGATGGTTCTGTGCAACCGGCTCTGCCGTGTGACCTCGGCCAAGAAAAAGCAGGAGATCGAAGCTGCTGTTAAAAAGCAGTTTGCGATGCAGGCTTGCATGGGAAGGGAGGCGCAGGCATGATGGACATCAAGAACATTCCGGGCAAGCTGAAAACGACCTGCAGCTTCTGTGTCTGGAAGTTTGAAAAGCGTAATGGCCAGAAGACCAAGATGCCATTTAACCCGGCAACGGGGGAACGGGCGAGGATCAATGACCTGCGTACATTCTCAGATTTCAAGAATACCCTCGTCACTTATGCAATGGGCGGCTATGACGGTATCGGTATTGCTGTTGGCAACGGAATCGGAGCTTTTGATATCGACCACTGTATCCGGGAGGATGGTACGCTGAACGATACGGCGGATACCGTCCTTTCCATCTTTTCTACGGCTTACGTGGAAAAATCTCCGTCCGGCAAAGGACTGCGAGGTTTCTTTTGTGTGCCGGAAGACTACGTCTATGACAAGACGGTCTACTACATCAACAACCGCAGCAAGGGTCTGGAAGTGTATATGCCCGGTGCGACGAACCGCTTCGTCACCGTAACGGGAGATGTTTACCGCACAGGTGAGATCCCGAACGATGAAACCGCAATGACGACACTGTTGGACACGCTGATGAAGCGAAACAAGCAGGTGCAGCAGACTCATTTCCAGCACCATTCGTACCTGGACGATGAGGCTGTCATCGCACACGCCAATGAAGCCAGCAACTCGGAAAAGTTCAAAAAACTCTTTGCCGGTGACTGGGAAGACCTTTACGGCAGCCAGTCGGATGCAGATATGGCACTCTTGTCTATCCTGGCATTCTGGTGTGGCTGTGATGAGGAGCAGATGGACCGCATTTTCCGTACCTCTGGCCTGATGCGCGACAAGTGGGACAGAAAACAGGCTGGTTCGACCTACGGCGCGATCTCTATCCGCAATACCGTCAATACCTGTTCGGCCGTCTATATGCCGGTCAACGCACAGGATATCGTGGATGAGGAGTTTTCCAAGCTGGATGAGGATGACTATGTCGAATTCCAGCCGGATCTCACCAAGATCACGATCACGCTGGAGGAAATGGCACCGCACACAAATGCCCGGTATGGCAGAAATGAGATCGGCATGGGCAATATGTTTGCGGATTATTTCAAGCAGATCGCCCGGTACAACAGTGAGCGTAAAGGCTGGTATGTCTATGACGGCTCTGTCTGGCGGCCGGACAAAGGCAATCTCAAGGTATCGGAACTGGCAAAGCTGCTGGCTGACAAGCTGTATGTGTTTGCTTTGACGATCACCGAAGAGGATGCCAGGAAGCGGTTCATCGACCGTGTCCGAAAACTGCAGCTGCGTAAGAATCGGGAAACAATGCTAAGAGATGCCATGTCCGTGTATCCGATCTCCATGCAGGCATTTGACAGGAACAAGTATTTCTTCAACTGCAAAAATGGAACACTGGATATGCGTACACTGGAATTCAGGGAGCATCGGCCGGAGGATTATCTCACAATGGAATCCGGTATTACCTATGACCCGGATGCAGACTGTCCACGCTGGCACTCGTTTATCAAGGAGGTCATGTGCGGGGATGCGGATCTGGCAGACTTCCTTCAGCGTTCTTTGGGATACGCCCTGACAGGAGATACCTCGCAGGAGTGTATGTTTATCCTTTACGGTGCCACTTCCCGAAACGGAAAAGGTACTGCAATGGAAACCTTCCTGAAGATCATGGGCGACTACGGCAAAACCTCAAACCCGGATATGCTGGCAGCGAAATTTCGTGGTGGGAACACAGGCGGACCTTCGGAAGAAGTGGCTCGTCTGGTGGGTTCCAGATTTGTAAATATCTCTGAGCCGGAGAAGAAGATCACATTCAATGCAGCTCTCGTAAAAAGAATGACCGGCAACGACACCATCAATGCCCGTTTCCTGAATGAGAACAGCTTTGATTTTGTGCCGGTGTTCAAGATTTTTATCAATACGAACTACCTGCCCAATGTCAATGATATGACCTTGTTCCAATCCGGCCGACTGAAGATCATCCCGTTCAACCGTCATTTTGAAGAGGGAGAACAAGACCAGGGGTTGAAGGGACAGTTTGCGAAGCCGGAGAACCTGTCAGGTATTTTCAACTGGTGTCTGGAAGGGTACAAAAAGTTCTGCCAGCGGGGTTTGGAACTTCCGCAGGCTGTCACGAAAGCCACGGAAGATTACAAGGATGATTCTGATCGGATCGGGCAGTTCATTGAGGCGTGGCTTGAAAAAGAGGATGGGTCGGAACTTCGGACGGCAGCAGCATACCAGCTGTATACAAAGTGGTGTGAGGAGAACGGGTATTCCTCAGAGAATCAGAAGAACTTTAAAAATGCTATCGGCGTGCATTTTAAAGTGGTCCGAAAGCGACCCAAAGGCGGTGGCGGACAGACTACGCTGATCACGGACTGCAGGTTCAAGGAAGTAGAAGCTGGAGCGGAAGACCTGACGGTACAGGACGCATATAAGCCAAAGGACAGTCTTTTGTGACCTTTTTTCTGATTTTGGGTGCTTTGTAGCATGTAGCTGGTTTGTAGCCGAGATTTCATAACCTTTTTTATTATTACTTTCTTTTATAGCTTTCTTATATAAAATTCAGCTACATGGTTGCTACATGCTACATGAGTTGAGAAGAAGAAAGGAAAGTAAGAGAATGAACGGAAACCATGAACAGAGACAGGGCAGGCAGTCTTTGTGGGAGCCTATTTGTGGGCAAGGGCAAAAACGGCCTGCTTTGTGATACAGGAAAGAGAGGACAGAACATGAGTAAGATCATCACTTGTGAACAGGTCAGCAATGGCCATCCCGATAAGATCTGTGATCAGATCGCAGATGCCATTGTGACCGACATTCTTCAGCACGACAGGAACGCCCGTGTGGCGATCGAGTGTCTGCTGAAAAAGAGCCAGCTTTTTATTGCCGGCGAGGTCACCACCGACTACCGGCCAAACTATCAGCAGATCGTCCACGATGTGTTCAACCGCATCGGTGCTGAAAAGCTGGACTGGAACCTGACAGAGCTTCTTCGCATCGGCATTCTGGTGGACAAGCAGTCCCCAGATATTGCAATGGGTGTGGATAAGGGCGGTGCCGGTGACCAGGGAATCATGTATGGCTACGCCACCAACGAGACGGCAGAGCAGATGCCGATCCCCTACATGGTCGCTACCAAATTCTTGCAACTGCTGAAGAACCATCCGTCCAAGATGTTCCGTGCAGATGCCAAGGCACAGGTCAGCTACGATTACGACACTGGCCGCATTACCACCTTCCTCTGTTCCGTGCAGCATAGCCCGGATGTGGAGGTCAGCGACTTCCGGCACATCATCGAATCCATGATGGTATTGGCCGCCTGCGAATACGGTCTGGACGGTGACTTCACGAAGCTCGTCAATCCGACCGGCCGTTTCGTGCTGGGCGGCAGCTACGCCGACTGTGGTGTGACTGGCCGAAAGCTGGCGTGCGATACCTACGGCGGTATCGGTCGTATGGGTGGCGGCGCTCTGAGCGGTAAAGACCCCACCAAGGTAGACCGCTCTGCAGCATACATGGCGAGGAAGATTGCAAAGGACATCGTGCAGGCGGGCTACGCTGACAAGTGCGAAGTTCAGCTGGCCTACGCCATCGGCGTGTTACAGCCGGTGGGGGTGTCGGTGGAGTGCTTTGGCACGGAGCATCAGTCCCTCGATTTCATCGAAGCCTATGTCCATGACAGCTATGACCTGACTCCGCAGGGTATTATCAAGCGGTTGGGACTGCTGGATGTAGATTACAACAAGGTCAGTGCTTACGGTCACTTCGGTAAGGCTGGTCTTCCGTGGGAGGACTGACCCATGCCATACAGACCAAAGACACCGTGCCATCACCCCGGCTGCCCAGAGCTGGTGGAAGCCGGCCGGCTCTACTGTGAGAAGCACCTGCCTCTCCATCCAGAGGTGACCCGCCCGGCAGCGAAGCGTGGATACAACAGGCGGTGGCAGAAAGTCAGAAAGTCGTATCTGGAAGCTCATCCACTCTGTGTGCAGTGTGCCAAGCAGGGCAAGTACGTCCGGGCAACGGTTGTGGATCACATCATTCCACACCGTGGTGACCAGAAACTTTTCTGGGATCAGAACAACTGGCAGTCTCTCTGCAAGAGTTGTCACGATAAGAAGACGCTGACCGAAGACATCAACCCGACCTACACCTACTGACAGCCCCACCGGGGCCGGGGTCACTTCTCTACGGTGAAGTCACACGGAGACCGGTGGCCCCTTTTCTGTGAAAAACCGCAAAATTCATAGGCCGGGGGTCAGAGGATTAACGGCGCAAAATGAAACAGGAAAATGTACAGGCATCGGAGCTTTCGTTCCGGTGCCATTCTTTTTCCCCGAAATGAACCAAAGTGTGTGAAACTTCTCGAAAACAGGGAGCTTTCGCACATTTTAGCTTGTTCCGGGAGGAGCGAGGGCGAGCGAGAATCGGCCGCCGCAACAACAATTCAACCGGGCGGGACGGGGCCGATTTCCACTTCGCCGCTTTTCGTATGAATTATGAGATTTTTCTAAGAAACTGCCGAAGAAACGGCGAAAAATGAGAGTGAGGTGAGGGTAGATGGAAGATTATACGGCTGAGATGATCAAGGACATGGCTTTTTCGTTCTGCCCTCAGTGCGGTACAGCCATTGTGCCGAATCATAAAGGCAGACCACGGAAATTCTGCTCACCGGAATGCCGGTCACGGTGGAACAACACCCATCCGAAACCGGAGAACTGGAAGACCGTGCGGTCGAAGATCTGCCCGGTGTGCGGCAGGGAGTTTTCCTACCGGCATCAGTACGGGTTGGAACGAAAATATTGCAGCCGGGCTTGTGCCAACCGGGGCAGGAAGAAGGAGGCGGACAGGAATGAGTGAGAAGATTATCGGTGTGTATCCATTGTTCAACACCGGGGGTATCTGTGTACATGCGATTGACGATGCGGAAGATAAGGTTCTGGCATCCGTGAACGGGGAAAACCCGGAATGGTGCGAGATGGCTGAACAGCCGCAGGAAGATGGAGATGAGATGGAGTCGGGCTTTTTGTTCGGCTCCTTTTTCGTGCCGTTTTCCGGGGTCATACGCATGTGAATCTAAAACGGGAGGGCTTACATGAAAGCGACTGCTGAACTAAAGATGCTGCCGGTGTCCGTACTCAAGCCGGCTGCATACAATCCCCGGAAAAAGCTGAAGCCGGGGGATAAAGAGTACGAGAAAATCAAGAACTCCATCACGGAGTTCGGTTTCGCAGATCCCTTGGTGGTCAATGCCGACATGACGATCATCGGTGGTCACCAGAGACTGACCGTAGCGATGGAGCTGGGCTACACCGAAGTGCCTTGCGCGGTGGTGGACATCGACAAGACCAGGGAGAAAGCCCTGAACATCGCACTCAACAAGATCACGGGTGCATGGGATGATTCCCTGCTGGCTGATCTTTTGAAGGACATCGAGGATTCCAACTTCGATCTTGGAAAGACCGGTTTTGAACCGCCGGAGATCGAGACGCTGTTCAACAAGGTCCACAGCAAAGAGGTCAAGGAAGATGATTTCGATATGGAATCGGAGCTGAAGCAGCCGTGCTTCTCCAAAGAGGGCGACCTCTGGCATCTGGGTAAGCACATCGTTCTGTGCGGCGATTCCACCAAGCCAGAATGCTACGATACCCTGATGGACTGCACCAAGGCAAATCTGGTACTTTCCGATCCCCCTTATAACGTGGATGTGGAAGAAACGGCTGGCAAGATCCTGAACGACAACATGGGCGATTCGGAATTCTACCAGTTCCTGCTGGCAGCGTTCCAGCAGATGCACGGGCATCTGGCGGATGACGGCTCCATCTATATCTTCCATGCAGATACGGAAGGGCTGAACTTTAGAAAGGCATTCAAGGATGCAGGGTTCTACCTGTCCGGGTGCTGTATCTGGAAGAAGAATGCTCTGGTGCTGGGACGCAGTCCTTACCAGTGGCAGCACGAGCCGTGTCTCTACGGCTGGAAGCAGAAGGGAAAACACCAGTGGTATTCCGACCGGAAGCAGACGACCATCTGGGAGTATGACCGGCCGAAGTCCAACAAGGACCATCCGACCATGAAGCCCATCGGCCTGATGAGCTATCCGATCCGAAATTCCACCATGACCAACGGCATCGTCCTCGATCCGTTCCTTGGCAGCGGTTCTACCCTGATCGCCTGCGAAGAAACCGACCGTGTGTGCCGAGGCATCGAGCTGGACCCGAAGTTCGTGGATGTGATCGTGAAGCGTTATATCGAACACAGCGATGGTCACTACGATGATGTGTATGTCATCCGTGACGGCCAGAAGCTGAAGTTTGAGGAAGTGGCGACCTTCGAGCCGGAAAGGGAGGCCGCTGATGGAGAATAAACAGCTGACCCTCGGCAGCCTCTTTGATGGCTCCGGGGGTTTTCCGTTGGGCGGGCTTTTGACCGGGCAGATCACTCCGGTGTGGAGCAGTGAGATCGAGCCGTTTGCCATCCGGGTCACGACCAAGCGTCTGCCGCAGGTGAAGCATTATGGAGATGTGTCTGCTATCAGCGGTGCAGACCTACCTCCTGTAGACATCATCACTTTTGGCAGTCCCTGTCAGGATATGTCCATCGCGGGTAAGCGGGACGGTCTGGATGGTTCACGGTCCAGCCTGTTTTACGAAGCAATCCGAATCGTGAAGGAAATGAGGTGTAAGACCAATGGAGAAAAACCAAGATTTATCGTGTGGGAGAATGTGCCAGGGGCCTTCTCCTCAAACAAAGGACAGGACTTCAAAGCAGTCCTCGAAGCCGTCATCGGTGTTAAAGAACCGTCCGCCTCGGTGCCTGCGCCTGAGAAGAAAGGATGGCCCGACGCTGACTACTACGTGGGAGACGGATGGAGCGTCGCGTATCGAGTTTTTGATGCACAATGGTGGGGCGTACCCCAAAGAAGAAAACGTATCTACCTTGTCGCAGATTTTGCAGACCAGAGTGCCCCAAAGGTACTATTTGAGTCCGAAGGCATGTCTCGGTATTCTGCGGAGGGCTTCCGTGCGTGGCAAAGAGCTGCCGCCAGTGCTGAAAGCGGCGCTGGAGAGGCAGGCTGCAGCGGAGCAGGAGGACGGCTCTGTCTGAACGATCAGGGCGGAGAGAGGATGGATGTGACGGAAGAGGTGACAGCCACCCTCCGTGCGGAGGCACATCATCCGCCGTGTGTTATGGAAGCCGCTGGTTTCTGTACCGAGCATTCCGCAAATGCCAGAAGCATTGGATACGAAGAGGAACGGTCACCGACCCTCCGGGCTGGTGTTGTGCCTGCTGCCATCGCGCTGGAAAATCATCCTGCTGACAGCCGGGTGAAGATTTCCGAGGATGGTAAGGTGCAGACACTGACAAGTCGGTGCGGTACGGGTGGCGGTAATGTCCCGATGGTCATGGACGCTGTTGAAAATTCAGTGGAAAGCCCGGTGAAAGAAGTTGAAAACTCTCCGGCGGTCACATTGAAGATCCGTTCCGGGTGTGAAGGCGGTGGCAAGGGCGCTATATGGCAGGAAGAAAAGTCAGCTACCCTCGGCTGCAACAACGACCAGACACTGTTCGTTCCAAAATGCTACGGTGTCTGCTCTAAAGCCAGCCACTCCATGATGTCCGATAATCCGCATAGCGGCTTCTATGAAGCGGAGACCTCCCGGACACTGGACCGCAGTGGTGGAGATCCGACCTGCAATCAGGGCGGTATCTGCGTGGTAGAGCCGGTCGCCTTTACCCAGAACCAGAGGGATGAAGTCCGGGATCTGGGAGAGAAGTCAGCGGCACTTGCAGCAGAGCCGGGGATGAAGCAGCAGACCTTCGTCCTGCAGGGCAACATGATCGGCCGCAAGGATGAGAACGGTCCGCAGGGGGATGGCGTCAATGAGGATGTCTGCTTTACACTGGATGCCACTGACCGCCATGCAGTCTGCGCACCGGAGGATGTGTATGCCATGACCACCGGCTCCTATATGCAGGTGGCAAAAGAAGTCGCACCGACTCTGATGGCGCGGGATTACAAAGACCCGACCACCATCGCACCGGCACCGCATCTGAACGAGGGTGTTATGGGAACGGTGGCAACTGGGGCGCATCCCAGCGGCTTCAATGGGCAGGATGCTTTCAATGACCGTCTGGTCATCGACAACCCGGAAGCGCAGCCGACACCTGTGACCTATACCGTCCGCCGTTTGACACCGACCGAGTGTGCCAGACTGCAGGGCTTCCCGGACTGGTGGTGCCGGAACCTTGGAACAGAAGATCCGACCGAAGAAGAGCTGGCGTTCTGGGCAGATGTGTTTGAAACGCACCGCAAGATCGTGACCCATGCCAAGAAGCCGAAGACGGAGAAGCAGATCCGGAAATGGCTGGCTGACCCGTATACGGATTCGGCAGAGTACCGTATCTGGGGTAACGGCATATGCTTAGCCAACGCATTTTTTGTTCTGGCCGGCATCGCATGGTGTGCAGGTCTGGAAGAATAAACTGGCCCGCTATATTACTAGGTAGAAAGCGACCTGGTGATATGGTGGGCTTACATATTGGTCCTATTTACACAACAGATTTCGCAGTCCCTTGTGTAATTAGTCGAACATGAAGAATATCGGGAAATGGCCTTGCTATTTGACCGGTTCAGAGTGATATATGTGCTACCGAAAAGAACATCGGGATGCACAAAAACAGAAGAAAACGAAAGGGGCAATGAATTATGTTGAAATTTGAATTGAACATAGCAGACCGTAAGACACTTGCAAATCGCATGGAGGAGCTGACGGGCATCCATCCTTACTACACCAGAGCACCGCTGTATGCTTATGACATCGGCAACTACACCATCGACCGGGACGGCAATCTTCTGGTCGAGCCGGAGAATGCAGATGCCGAGCTGCTGACGACCCTGCTGAATGAGGGACTGATCCGCGGCGGCGAGAGCATTGAGAGCACGGATGACCAGCCGGAAAACACAGAGCCGACTGAGAATTTGACAGCGGAGCCTGTGACCGAAGAGGAGCCGGATGATACGGCAGAGGATGGTGCAACAGAGGATGAGCCGGATGCAGAGGAATCGGAAAGCGAAGAGCAGCCGGAAGCAGAAGACCAGCCGGAAGAAGTGCCGCTGGATCTGGAACTTGCTTTCCCCACCAGCCAGTATAATGGTGTGAGCCTTCGCAATCTGGTCAACCTCATCTACAGCCGGGGCCGACTCATCAGCAAGGCAACGGGCGGGCACTTCCATGTGGAAACCGACCTGGTCGAAACACTGCGGGATGACAGTTGCACCTACACGGTGGCAAACTTCATCGAGGCGCTTAAAAGTTACGAAGCACAGTGCGGAACTGCGATGGAAGGTCTGGTGATCACAGAAGAAAAGGTTTCCTTCACAGGATTCCCGACGGCTTCCGACTATGCTCACCTGACGGCTTTCGGCCACCTTGCCATCCTGATGAACCAGCAGGCAATCAGCCAGAAACGCATCCAGGCAAAGGATGTCAACGATGAGAATGAGAAGTATGCACTCCGCACATGGCTCCTGCGGCTTGGGATGAACGGTCCGGATTTCAAAGAGACCCGCAAGATCCTCATGGAGAATCTTTCCGGCCATGCGGCTTTCCGAACGGATGAGGAAGCGCAGAAGTTCCTTGCAAGGGAAAAGGCAAAGCGGGATGCCCTGAAAGCCGCGAAACAGGCGGCACAGAACGGCGATCCTACCACTTGGGAAACGGCCGCACAGGATGCAGCCCAGCCGACACAGCCCGACTGTGGGGCAGATACGGCGCAGATGCTGGAGGCGGGAGCGTAAGCTCCCAATCCCCCAATGGGGGCCGAAAAATATGCGAGACCCTCTTCCATTGTACCGATATTAACTCTGAAAATGTACATTATCAAGCGGATAAACCGCAGAAATGTACACGATCATTCTGCCTCATATTTGTCGAATATATGTTCTTTTATATCCTTGCTATTATCCGCACCTGACGGTAATATGCACATACCGAAAGGGAAAACAAGGAAAAAACAAAGGAGAACATACCATGAACGATAAAACAAGAGAGCAGATTGAAGCCATGAAGAACCAGACCATCGGAGTTGAAATCGAGATGAACAACATCACCAGAGAAAAAGCGGCGAGAAAGGTCGCTGAGTACTTCGGAACCAGAGCATGGAACGCCGCCAGCGAGTACGGATATTACAGCTGGGCTTGCAAGGACCAGCAGGGCAGGGTTTGGAAATTCCAGAGGGACGTGAGCATCTACGGACCGGACGCAGAAAAATGCGAACTGGTCACCCCGATCCTCACCTACGACGACATCGAAACCTTGCAGGAAATCATCCGGCTGCTCCGAAAGGCAGGAGCAAAGAGCGGCCCAAGCCGCGGATGCGGAGTCCACATTCACATTGGCAAAGGCGACCACACCGCAAAGACCATCCGCAACCTTGTGAACATCATGGCGGCGCACGAACAGCAGATCGGCAGAGCCATTCGAATCGATGCAGGGCGCACCGGACAATATTGCCGTGTGGTCGACCACCGCTTCCTCGACCGGCTGAACCGCGAGAAGCCGACCACCATGCGCAAGCTGGAAGACATCTGGTACGAAGGCAACGGTTCCAGCTGGGAAAACCGGAATGCCCACTACAATTCAAGCCGATACCATATGCTGAACCTCCATGCCACCTTTACAAAAGGAACCATTGAATTCCGTCTTTTCCAATTCGCAGACCCAGCGGACGGAAAGCGTAACGGACTGCATGCCGGTGAGATGAAAGCCTACATCCAGCTTTGCCTCGCAATGAGCCAGCTTGCCAAGATGGTCAGAACGGCAAGCCCGAAGCCCCAGCAGACCGACAACGACAAATACGCAATGCGGTGCTGGATGCTGAGGCTGGGATTCATCGGGGATGAATTCGCAACGGCAAGGGAGATCCTTCTGCGGAACATGGAGGGAAACGCAGCCTGGCGGAACAAATAAGCCGGGATGCACGGGCACCTTTTGGGCGGGCAACCGCCCTTTAGGTGGTAGAAGGAGGTGCAAGTTTATGAAAAGCACGTTAAAAAATGAAAGTACACCGGGCGGCAGAACCTTTAAGGTGACCATCACCGAGACCTACCAGAGAACGGTGACCATTTATGAATCCGAAATGAAAGAGCCGACCGTGGAGGAAGCACAGCGAGTGGCAGAGGACTGGTGGCAGGACAGCCAGATTGAGCTTGGGACAGATGATTTCCAGGGCGTGGAATTCACTGGCAGGGAGGACGGTGAGGCAGATGTTTGAACTGATCAGCCGAAGCCCATCCAGATATTACCTTGCCTACGGAAGCAACCTTGACATGGAGCGGATGGGAAAGAGATGCCCTTACGCTGTGGTGGTCGGCACGACCGAGATCAAGGGCTACCGGCTCCTGTTCAAAAAGAGCAAGACCGGCTGCTATGCCACCATCGAGCAGGATGCCAATGAAAGCGTACCAGCGGTGGTCTGGAAACTCTCGGAATACGATGAGCTCCTGCTGGACCGGTACGAGGGATGCCCAAGATACTATTACAAGAAGCAGTTCCAGCTTCCGGTCTGGAACCTGAACGGGAACCGCATGAAAAAGGCAAAGCCCTGCATCGCTTATGTGATGCACGAGGATCGGAGGCTTGGCTGCCCGGATGCCGAGTATTTTGAACTGCTGCGTGGCGGATACAGCGACTGGGAATTTCCGCTGGACACATTGAAGCGTGGACTGGCAGCCAGTATCGGAAGAGCGGAAGCCATCCGGTATCTGAAGAAGCAGCAGATGATGTAAGAGTACACGATCAAAAGCAAAAAACATTGTGCAGTATATGATGCTCATCGGCCTTGATAAATCAGGGCAGAAGAGTGATATATACCATACCGCCAGACAAGAGCGGAGAAAACCGAAGGGAGAGATTCAAATGAAGAACAAGAAATATTACATCGCCTACGGCAGCAACCTGTCGGTGGAGCAGATGGCATACCGGTGTCCGGATGCAAAAATTGCAGGGCAGGCGGTGCTGGCCGGCTGGGAGCTTTTGTTCCGCGGCTGCGCCACCATCGCACCAAATCTGAAGAAGAACACGCCGGTTCTGGTGTGGGAGATCTCGGAAAGGGACGAAGGAAACCTCGACCTCTATGAGGGCTACCCGAACTACTACCGCAAGGAAGACCTGAACATCGAACTGCTCCGGGAAGGGGCAGAACCGGAGATGGTGACCGCAATGGTCTACATCATGGAGAACGACTTCGGACATCGCGCACCGAGCCGGTATTACTACAAAGTTTTGCATGACGGCTACAAGGCATTCCACTTCCCGATGCACATCCTCGAAGGTGCGCTGAAGGAATGCATGGATAAGGATGCCGCCCAGCAGATGATCGAGGAGGTGCAGGCATGAATTTCGCAGATCAGAAAATGGTCAGGAAGTTGAGAAAAGAGTTCCCGGTCGGATGCCGGATCGTCCTCGATGAGATGGATGACAAGCAGGCACCGCCCATCGGAACGCAGGGAACCTGCAACGGGGTCGATGATGCCGGAAACATCTTAGTGAGCTGGGACCCCGGAAGCCATCTGAACGTTGCCTACGGCGCGGACAGTTGCCACCGTGTGGCAACGGATGCCGAGGTCAAGGTGTCGCTCGACCGCCTTGGTAAAACGCGACAGACCGGCCCACGTTGCCCCAGGTGCGGAGCAAAGCCTGACTGCTACGACCATCAGCAGCAGGCACTCAGCCGAAGGGCGGACATCCAGATCTGCAACCGCTGTGGAACGGAGGAAGCATTAGAGGACATTGCATGGGGCGGGCAGCAGAAGATGCATCTTGCAGACTGGGCAATCGTGAAAGGAGGCTGGGTCGAATGAAGGTTCTTCTGATCAAACCGATGGAGCATCCGCAGGTGGTTGACATTGAAAACTCCCTGAAAGAGTTCTATCGCATCCTCGACTGCGACTGCATCACAGCCACCTACCCGTGGGAAGAGCGCGCCGCCCTGGTCACCGATGACAACGGTCTGTTCACCGAGAAGTCATTCAGCAGATACATCCCGGAGCTGGAGCAGCCCATCAAGGGAAACTTCTTCATCTGCGGACTGGGAGAGGAAGATTTCGCAGAGCTGCCCCAGGACCTCATCCGGAAATTCAGGGAACGCTTCTGGGTGCCGGAGGCATTCGTCAGCATGTTCGGGCAGATGGCAGTCATCCAGATGGATGACGGAACGAAGCCGGAATAAGATACCACGATCAGAAAAATACCCTCTCGGCCAGAAAAGACCGAGAGGGCTTGGTTTAACAGGAGAAGCCTATGGGACACAGGAAGATGCCGGCTTATGGCGAGAGGGAACACGGCGGCAGATACATTCTGGATGAATACGAATGGTCGAGAAACCACTGCAAGGCGGTGACCATCCGCAGATGGAAAAGGAACCTGAAAAAGAAAGCCAGAGCGCATAACCGCAGGGTGATGCATGAGGCAATACAGGGCGAAGCCGATTAGACGGAAAATGGGGGCCTCAAAAGAATGAGAACCCCCTTCCAGTTTACTGTATATTACCTCTGGAAAGCAACAATAGCAAGGAAAACCGCCGCCATAATGTACACAAACATCTGGCAGCGGTTTTGTGTATCATACCAAACCAAAACGGGGGATACGAGGCAAAGCCCCAGCTTCTGCTGGGGGAGCCTTTTGGGATTCCTTAGAAGAAATCCCTCATGCTCATGCCGACCTCGTTCAGTCGTTCCTCCATGCTGTGGTAGTGCCAATCCTCTTCCTCTTCTTCGTCCTCTTCCTCAAGCTCCTCTGGGAAAGGGTCGTGCCGCCATCCGGCTTTCTGGTATTCTTCTTCCCGGATGTCGTTGCGGTCGTAAATGTCCAGCTCGTATTCTTCTTCAAGCTCTGCGATGCGGTTTTCGATTGCGGTTTCAACTTCTGTAATGGCCTTTTTCATGGTTTTGTCCTCCGTTTTGGTTTGGTTTTCTTTGCTTTCGTTGTGTGTATAATGCCGCAGAAACACATATATAGCAAGTCAATCAGGGGTCATATATGTACCAAACATGAGGGGCGAAGATCGTTGATAATATGACGTTTTATGGCCTTGCTATCACAGGGCGGTGACGGTAATATACAGCTACAAAAAGCAAAGGAGGACAACAAAATGGCTGATTGGAGAACATGGAAAAAAGGAAGAAAGACAACATGGCACTGGAACGAATTTGATGGAAGCGGAAGCCGGGAAGGAATCATCACCGAGGTTCATGAAGACCATGCGATCATGGAAGCAGACGGCATGCACCTTTGGATCGATGACGACACAGCAGAGATGTTCAGCTAAGAAAACGGGGAGGGAAACCTCCCCGGATAAACACATAAATCTACCAGATCAGGGTGCAGATGATCGTGTACTTTAGCCGCTTGATAGTATCTGGCAGTGACGGTAATATACAGCTACCAAAACGAAAGGGGCAAAGAACATGGAACGCTACACTTACGAGATCACCTTTACACGGCTGGATGGACAGCCGGATGAAATCCAGCAGCACACCAGCGAGGAGCTGGCAAGAGAATGCTTCCGGCTTTTCGATGAGCTGGACAGCGCAGAGATGTACAGCAAAATCGAACTTAGCTGCCACGACTGGGAAACAGGCGCGGATGAGATTCTGGAAACGATGACATTTTGAGAGGAGAACAAAAATATGACCTACACAAAAATCAACCTTTATCTTGCAAACGGAATTCCAGAGGCACTCAGCAACCTCTGGTATGGAAGCGACAGTGCGGTGGTCGAGATCAGGGATGCCGTTGAGGATGCGAAGAACGGCAAGGACCTTCTGAACCGCATCCAGAAGATGAAGCTCCTTCGGAAATTCACCCTCGACAGGGAGAACGACAAGCGCATCCGCTTCAAGGGAACGGACTGCTGGGGCAACGTAAGCTACCTCGAAATCATCCGCTAAAGGCAAGACCGACAGGCGCAAGGGGCTGGAAATGACCAACCTTTTGCTCGTGTCTGTCTTCCGAAAGCTGGCATGAAAAGCACATAAATATGACAATTACAGGGCTTGATGATCGTGTAGTTTAGCCGCTTGATAGTACTCCGGGGTGACGGTAATATACAGTCACCGAAAGGGGAAAACAACAAAAACGGAGGATACGACAATGACGAAGAACGAAGACCGCATCAATAAACTTTTCAAGGAACTGGTACCGGATACGGGCAAGGCAGACAGCCTCGCAGGGGAGCTGGTAAGGGCAATGAGCCGCATCGGATACCGCTTTTACAACGACGGCGACCAGCTGGGCATCGGCTACGGCAAGGAAACCTGCAACCCTGCAGGGCGGTTCCTTGGAGCCAAGGGCAACGACAAAATCGCAAAGCTGACTGCAGATGCCTGGGCAGTCTACAGTGAGGAAGCCTACGAAAAGGTTCTGGACATCCTTTGCGGAGCGGTTGCCGACTATGTTGAGCAGAACCCAGACCTTAGAAACCAGCCGACCGAAGATATGTGGGACTTCAAGGATGAGGAAGAAGACCAGGATGACAGCTGGGATGAAGAGGAAGATGACTGGGGCGAAGAGGAAGATTACGAGGACGAAGAAGACTACTAAGCCAGAGAAACACATGGGGCTTGCCGGTAACGGCAGCCCTTTTCTTCTGCTGTAATACGCACAGTTCCGGGCGGCTATCTTTGTGTAGTATAGCCGCTTGATAGTGTGTGACATAGACGGTAATATGCACATACCGAAACGGAAAACCAAGAAAAACGGAGGAAACCACCATGAAGAAGAACATCACCAAGGAAGAAGAAAAAGCCCTGCTGGAAATCGCCAAGCGCCTGATGGCCGCGGTAGACAGCCGGGGCGACCTCGAAGCCCGCGACAATGACAGTGAGGACTTCATTGAGGTTCCGGTCTGGGGCATCCAGAAAGCAATGGAGGAAGCCTACCTGCTGGGACGGATGAACAGATAAACCGACAGCCCCCGACACAGCCCCACACAGGGGCTTGTGCCACGGGTGGCAAAACGATCCGAATGAACCGACAACGCCCCAGACGGGGGCAGATGTGGGGGTGTGGATGCGCAGGAAGGAAAAGCACATGGGAGAACGGATGATGGATGTCATCGTGGAAATCTACAACCACATGGATGACAGCGATAAGGATGCCTTCACGCTGGAGGATGCAGAGGATATGGTGGAAGACCAGATCAGGATGGATAAGGAAGCCGGACGGGAACCGCTGGCATATGACCCGCAGTTTTTCTACGATACTATTGTGGAACTCATGGAGCAGGACGCAGAGTGACGTACATTCTGCTTGGTATTTCGGGCAGAAGATCGTGTACTTTAGCCGCTTGCTATCCTTTGCACCTGACGGTAATATGCACATACCGAAAGGGGAAAGCCCCAAGGGAAAAACGAAAACACGGAGGAATTTACCATGAAAAAGCATTTGATCGACTTTCCAGAAAACAACATCAGCATTGAGAGTTTCTACGACCGGCTCAGACCTTGCTACGACAGCATCATGCAGTTCGGTGACCGGGTTTTGGTTGCCCAGATGAACTGGAACGGCATGCTGGAGGGAGCGGTATACGGATTTGTGGAAGACCCAGAGGAAGGCTGGTCACCGATTGAGTGCCGACTGGAACTTCTGAAGATTTCCGATGAGACCTACACGGATGCCGGTCACGCGATCGAGTGGTGCATCAGGAACGCACACTGAAAAAGGGCAGAGCTCCTTCGGGGGCTTTTGCTCGTAGTGGCGGATTCTTCCAGTGTGGAAATACACATAAATCCGACAAAAAGAGGTGTGTATGATCGTGCAGCATAGCCGCTTGCTATGTCCGGGCAGTGACGGTAATATACAGTCACAACGAAGGGAAAAGCCCTACGGAAAACAAAACACACGGAGGATACAGACCATGACGAACAAAGCAAAAACCTACCTTAAGAACATTCAGGAAGCCGACACCGAGAAGAAGCTGATCGGCATCGAGATCGCCTTCAAGCAGGACATGACCCTCAGCTGCAACGACCTCGGAAGCCTTTGCAGGGCGGCAGAAGACAAGCGGTACAGCCTGCGGAACAACGAGGAAACACTGAAGCTGAAGCAGATCCTTTTCTTCCGGACGAAAGCGGAGATGGATGCCTACCACGACATGAGCCGCAAGCCGGAAGACTGGACAGAAGCGGAGATCGAGCAGCAGAGAAGCCGCTTCTGCAGCGTCTGGCAGGTCATCGAGGAAGCGGAGCTGGTCGATGAGTACGAGGCTTGGAAGGAAGCCAACCCCAACGCCTAACAGCACCCAAAAGGTACACGCCCCGAAAAGGGGCTGTGCCTCGTATCCGATGTGTTTTATATAAAGTTGTCAAAATGGAAAACTATTTACTATTCATACGAAAAAGTTTCCCGTTTGGGAAAATGATATTTTAAGGACTTCTTTGGAGGTCCTTTTTCTTTACCCATTTTTGCAGAAAGGAGGAGATGCCAATGGCTACCAGAGGCAGAAAACCAAAGCCGACCGCCATGAAGGAGCTGGAAGGCAATCCGGGCAAGCATCCGCTGAACACCAGCGAACCGAAGCCCAACAAGAAAGCACCGGCCTGTCCGAAGTGGCTGGAGCCGGAAGCAAAGAAAGAGTGGCGCAGACTTGCAAAACAGATGGAAGCCATCGGCATCCTGACCGAAGTGGACATGGCGGCCTTTGCCGGTTACTGTCAGGCATATGCCCGATGGAAGGAGGCAGAGGAGTTCATCACCCAGCACGGCACTATCGTCAAGACCCCGTCCGGGTACTGGCAGCAGGTGCCGCAGGTGTCCATCGCCCAGACCTATCTGAAGATCATGAACAAGTTTGCAGAGCAGTTCGGTCTGACCCCGTCCTCCCGAAGCCGGATCATTGCTTCGGACGGCGGTCCTGCGGATGCAGCTGATGAGATGGAGAATCTGCTGGGAGGAGGTGGAAGCTGATGGCAGAGTGCAGACCGAAAAACTATCCGAAACTGAAGGACTACAAACCCAGCCGGTTCATGCTTCCGACCTGCCATTACGATGCCGCAAAAGCAGACCGGGCAGTGACTTTTATCGAAAACCTGCGTCATACCAAAGGCAAGTGGGCGGGCAAGCGGTTCTGGCTGCTTCCTTGGCAGGAGCAGATCATCCGTGATGTGTTCGGTATCGTGGACGAGAGAGGAAACCGTCAGTTCCGCACGGCTTATGTCGAAATCGGTAAGAAGAACGGCAAATCCGAGCTTGCCGCTGCGGTGGCCTTGTATCTGCTTTTTGCCGATAACGAGCCGTCTGCTGAAGTCTATGGCGCTGCCGCTGACCGTCAGCAGGCATCCATTGTTTTTGATGTTGCCCATCAGATGGTGCAGATGACCCCGGCACTTTTGAAACGGTGCAAGATCATGGCGGCAACGAAGCGAATCGTGAACTACGGGAACGCAGGATTCTACCAAGTTCTGTCTGCCGAAGTTGGCACGAAGCACGGCTTGAATGTGTCAGGTCTTGTTCTGGATGAGGTTCATGCCCAACCAAACCGAAAACTCTACGATGTCCTTACCAAAGGTTCCGGTGATGCCCGTGAACAGCCGTTGTTCTTCCTGATCACTACGGCTGGCACGGACAAGGAGAGCATCTGCTACGAGCTCCACATGAAGGCACTTGACCTGTTGGTCGGACGTAAGATCGACCACACCTTTTACCCCGTGGTCTATGGACTGACAGATGAAGATGACTGGCACGATGAAGTCAACTGGTATAAAGCCAATCCTTCCCTCGGACAGACCATTCAGATCCAGCGTGTCCGGGATGCGTACCAGGAAGCACTGGACAACCCGGCAGAGGAGAACGTGTTCAAGCAGCTCCGTCTGAATATGTGGGTATCCTCGCTGACCCGGTTCATCCCGGAACACATCTATGACCTCGGCAACCAGCCAATCGATATGGAAGCCCTCAAAGGCCGTGACTGTTATGGAGGGCTGGACTTGTCCAGCACCGGAGACATCACGGCTTTTGTGCTGATGTTCCCGCCCAGAATCCCGGAAGAGAAATACATCATGCTTCCATTTTTCTGGATACCGGAGGATACGATCCCCCAGCGTGTGCGCAGGGCATCCGTTCCGTATGATGTCTGGTATCAGCAGGGCTACTTGATGGCGACCGAGGGAAATGTGATTCACTACGGGTTCATTGAGAAGGTCATTGAGGAGCTGGGTAAGACCTATCACATTCTGGAGATTGCCTTTGACCGATGGGGTGCGGTGCAGATGACCCAGAACCTTGAGGGGATGGGATTTACGGTCGTGCCTTTCGGTCAGGGTTTTAAAGATATGAGCCCGCCTACCAAAGAGTTCTACAAGCTCCTGATGGAAGGGCGTATTACCCACGGCGGCAACCCGGTCATGGCATGGATGGCGGGGAATGTGGTCGTGGATACCGACCCGGCAGGCAATATCAAGCCGACAAAGGCAAAATCGCCGGAGAAGATCGATGGTATCGTCGCTGCGATCATGGCACTGGATCGCTGCATCCGAAACGAAGGACAGCAGCAGGGAAGCGTCTATGACGAACGTGACATGATCGTTTTTTGATATGAAGATTTGGAGGAAACACAATGAAGTATCTGATGAGTGCAGAATGGTGGAAGGCAGCCGGCATCCGTGCTGCAAAGACAATGTTCCAGACCGGCGCGGCCCTGGTCGTGACACAGATGCCCGGCGGCACGGTGGACTGGATGGCGGTCGGCAGTGCAGTAATCGTGGCGGGTGTTGCGTCCCTCGGTACCAGCCTTGCCGGTCTGCCGGAACTGGAGAAAGGGGATAAGGCTTAATGGGATTCTGGGAATGGATGGGGTTTGAGAACCCAAGGGATTCTCCCAAAACAGAACAACCAAAAGAAGGCCTGCCGAAGGTCACGGATAACGTCCGCGATTCCGGGCAGACCTTTGTATTTGGCCGTTCCAATGCCGGGGAGCAGGTGGATGAAAAAGCTGCCATGCAGATCCCGACTGTGTATGCCTGTGTCCGTCTGCTGGCAGAGTCCATTGCGGCACTGCCGCTGCATCTCTACCGGATGACAGACGATAATGGAAACAAGGAAAAGGCGCGGGATCATCCGCTGTATAAGATTCTGTATCGCCAGCCTAACCCGGAGATGACATCCTTTGTCTTTTGGGAAACGCTGATGACCCATCTGCTTCTCTGGGGCAACGCCTACGCACAGATCGTCCGGGATGGCAAGAACACGGTGCTGGGTCTGTATCCGCTTTTGCCGGAAAATGTCGAAGTTGACCGAGATGAAAGTGGCGAGCTCTACTATATCTACCACGCATACACGGATGAAGTTCCGGGAGAGCAGAACAAGGACATCTACTTCCGCCGGGACGAGATCTTTCATGTGCCGGGGCTTGGCTTTAATGGTCTGATCGGTTTCTCGCCAATCGCCATGATGAAGAACAGCCTCGGTACTTCCATTGCAGTAGATAAATATGGTTCCTCTTTCTTCAAGAACGGCGCACAGCCCAGTGGTGTGCTGGAGCATCCCGGCGTTGTGAAAGACCCGAACCGTATCCGTGATAGCTGGGAAGCGGCTTATGGCGGTGCAGCCAATGCCCATCGTGTGGCAGTGCTGGAAGAGGGCATGTCCTATAAACCAATCTCTCTTCCGCCAGAGGACAGCCAATTCCTCGAAACGAAGCAGTTTTCCGTGACGGAGATCTGCCGCATCTTCCGTGTGCCTCCGCATCTGGTAGCCGATCTGTCCAGAGCCACATTCTCCAACATTGAATACCAGTCACTGAATTTCGTGATGCACTCCCTGACCCCGTGGCTTGTCCGCATCGAGCAGGGCATCATCAAGGATCTGCTGCTGGAGGAGGAGCAGGATACCTACTTTCCAAAATTCAATGTGGACGGTCTGCTTCGTGGCGACTACCAGAGCCGGATGAACGGTTATGCGACCGGCATCAGCAACGGCTTCCTCTCTCCGAATGATGTGCATCGTCTGGAGAACATGGATCTCATCCCGGCAGAGGAGGGTGGTGACGACTACTACCTGAACGGCGGCTATGTGAAGCTGAAAGATGCAGGAGTGGCACAGCAGAATAAAGCTGCCGCAGTCCAGCAGAATCAGCCGAAACAGACACAGCCCGACCCAGAAGAAGAACCTGACAGCGAAAATCGGCTGAGTGAGAGTAAGCCTCAAAAAACAGGAAGGAGAACCCAATGAAGAAATTCTGGAACTGGATCAAAAACAGTGACGACACCAGAATCCTCCGGCTGGAAGGTCCCATCGATGAGGAATCATTCTGGGGTGATGAGATCACGCCGCAGATGTTTCGGGATGAGCTGGAATCCGGCGAGGGGGATGTGACCGTCTGGATCAACAGTCCGGGCGGAAATGTGTTCGCCGCTGCCGAGATCTATACCATGCTTAAGGACTACAAGGGCAGCATCACGGTCAAGATCGATGCAATTGCGGCATCTGCTGCATCTGTTGTGGCAATGGCCGGTGATACTGTTCAGATGAGTCCTGTTGCCATGCTGATGATCCATGACCCCAGCACGGTTGCGATGGGCAACACCAAGGACATGGAGAAAGCCATTGAGGTGCTGACCGAAGTCAAGGAGAGCATCATCAATGCCTATGCTGCAAAGAGCGGACTCAGCCACGCCCGTATTGCCAACCTCATGAGCAATGAGACCTGGATGAATGCGAAGAAGGCTGTGGAGCTGGGCTTCGCAGACGAGATCCTCTTTGCAAAGAAAGAGGAGGAGCCGGACAGTGACCCGGCAGACCCGGAAAATCCGGAAGAAGACCCTGACAGTGAACCGGGCGAGGGCGAAGAAAAGAAGCCGTTCCAGAAGGATACGGCAGGGCACCTTTTCTCCAGCCGTCAGATGGATCTAATCGTCCTGAACCGTCTGGGGGTGAAGCCGGAAGACGTAGGTCAGAAGCACACTGAGCCGAAGGAGCCGCCTGCTGACCCGAAACCGTCCGCAGAGCCGACACCTCCGGCCGAACCACCTGCCAATTCCGGCCCTGTCCTTGATCTGGACGGCAAGACCGAGGATGGCAGCATCCCCTACAATATCCTGATGAAACAGCTTGAGTGCATGAAGTGATGTGCATTCAGGCTGTTTTTTATATCACCACAAATCAATCTATGGAGGACAAACACTATGAGTAAGATTTTGGAACTGCGCACCAAGCGCAACACTCTCTGGGAGCAGACCAAGGACTTTCTGGAAAAGAACCGCGGCGAGAACGGTCTGGTAAAGGCTGAGGCCGTGGAGCAGTACAACAAGATGGCACAGGAGGTCAAGGACCTGGGTGCAGAGATCGAGCGTCTGGAGCAGCAGGCACAGATCGAGGCACAGCTGTCCGCACCGACTTCCAGTCCTGTCCATGCTGACCCGAAGAACGGTGCCAAGAAGGATGTCAAGCCGACCGCCACTGCCGAGTATGCCGAGAACTTCTGGAACATGATCCGCAACCGTGGCCATTACGGCGAGGTCCGCAATGCCCTGTCTGTGGGTGAGGACACCGAGGGCGGCTTTACCGTCCCCGATGAGTTCGAGAAGAAGCTGGTGGAGGCACTGGAGGAGAACAACATCTTCCGTGGTCTGGCAACGGTCATCCGCACCAGCTCCGGCACCCGTAAGATCCCCATCGCAGAGGATACCGGTGAGGCAAGCTGGATCGATGAGGGTGAGGAGATCCCGGAGAGCGATACTACCTTCGGCCAGACCATGCTGTCTGCATACAAGCTGGGCACTATGATCAAGATCTCCAATGAGTTGCTGAACGACTCCGCTTTTGACCTCGCCACCTATATTGCCCGCCGTTTCGGTGTGCGTATGGGCAACGCAGAGGAGCGCGCCTTTATCACCGGTGACGGTGTGGGCAAGCCTCTGGGTCTGCTGGCTGAGACCGGCGGTGCCAAGGTCGGTGTGACCGCTGCCCAGAAGGATGCCGTTACCTTCGATGAGATCTTCAAGCTCTACTATGCACTGAAGGCTCCGTACCGCAAGAAGGCACAGTTCCTCTGCAACGAAGCTCTGGTGCTGCAGCTGATGACCATCAAGGACAACAACGGCAACTATATCTGGAAGCCGGGTCTGGAGATCGGCAAGCCGGATACCCTGCTGAACCGTCCGCTGAAGACTTCCGCCTTCATGCCGGAGATCAAGGGTGGCAGCAAGGTCATGGCCTTTGGCGATTACAGCTACTACTGGGTGGCTGACCGCCAGAACCGCACCTTCCGCCGTCTGAACGAGCTGTATGCCCGTACTGATCAGGTCGGTTTCCTGACCACCCAGCGTGTGGATGGCAAGCTGATCCTGCCCGAAGCCGTACAGCTTCTGCAGATGGCACCGCAGGGCTAAGAAAGTCTGGAAAGGAGGAGCCGATTATGGCACTGATCCCGCTTTACGAAGCGAAGACCTATCTCCGCGTGGACAGCAGCGATGAGGATGCCCTGATCGGCATCCTTTTATCTTCTGCGGAGCAGATGTGTAAGGACGTGGGACGTTTATCGGAAGACCAGTGGGAGGCAGTTAATGCCGCTGACCGGGATGCCGAGAACGGAGTACAGCCCACAAGGGAACTGGAAGCCCTGCGCAGCACCTGCCGTGTGGCGATTCTGTATGCACTGGGATATCTCTATGAGCACCGGGACGAAGCCGACCATAAGCAGCTGATGCTGACGCTTCGTTCCATTCTGTTTGCTGTGAGGGAGGGGGTGTTCTGATGATCGAGAAACTGAATGAGCGGATCACAATCGAGAAAAGCACGGTCGTGACCGATAAGGTCGGAAACCATCGGAACACATGGGAGGAATATTTCACCTGCTTTGCCTACGCTTCGACCTATCAGGCACAGGAAGAAGAAGGTGAGGTCACAGCCGAACAGAAGAGCGTGGTGTTTACAGTTCGCTGGTGCAGTGAGACCAGAAATCTCACATCAACAGGTTACCGCATCCGCTTCCGAGATCAGCTCTACAATATCGAATCCGTTGACCCGATGAACTATCAGAAGAAGATCCTGAAGATTCATTGCAGACTGGAAAGGAGGCAGCCGGATGAGCAGAACCGTCAGCATTGATGAGATGGCAGATGCCATCAACGAGGGCTTAAAAGAATATGCGACCCTTGCTTCTACGCAGGTGAAGAGTGCTGTCCGTAAGTCTGCCAAAACGGTCAAAGACCAGATCTCGGCCAATGCACCGTCCAGAACGGGTGCATACAAAGGAAGCTGGGTGGCGACCAAACAGTCCGAATCCAGCCAGAGCCTTCAGATGGTGGTGCATTCCAAGAACCGCTACCAGCTGGCACATCTGCTGGAAAAAGGTCATGCCAAGCGCGGCGGCGGACGGGTGGCAGGAAGACCCCATATCGCTCCGGCAGAGCAGGCCGGCATCGAGCAGCTCCAGTCTCTCATCGAAAAGGCACTAAAGTAAGGAGAAACCAATGACCCACGAAGAAGTAAAAGCTCTGATGGAGGAGATGGGGCTTCCTTATGCGTATGACCATTTCGCAGAAGGGGAGAGCCCTGATCCACCGTTTATCTGCTTCCTGTATCCGAAAGCCGAGAATTTCGGTGCGGACAACCTTGTGTACCACCATTTCAACCGGCTGGACATTGAGGTGTACACCGATTACAAAGACCCGGATATGGAAGCAAGCATTGAAGAAGTCCTGACCGCACACGAACTCTACTATGAGAAAAGCGAGGTCTGGATCGAAACCGAAAAGATGTATGAAGTCCTGTATGAGCTGACCGTATAAGCCAGCCGCAGGACGATAGGAGGAATAACCTATGTCGAAGCAAAGCAATAAGGTCAAATTTGGCCTGAAAAACTGCCATTATGCAAAGGCGACCTTTGACGAGGATGGCAGCGTCACCTACGCAAAGCCGGTCCGCATCCCCGGTGCAGTCAGTCTTTCTATGGATGCCAATGGCGAGATCGAGCCGTTCTATGCGGACAATATCGCTTACTATGTCGTGAATAACAACTCCGGCTACGAGGGTGATCTGGAGATCGCACTGATTCCGGAGAGCTTCCTCACGGACATCATGCACGAGGAGCTGGATGGCAACGGCGTGCTTGCTGAGAACGCCAATGTAGAACTGGAGCATTTCGCTTTCCTGTTCGAGTTCGATGGCGACCAGCGCCACATCCGTCATGTGCTGTACAACTGTGTGGCAAGCCGTCCGTCCATTGAGGGTGAGACCAATGAGGACAGCAAGGAAGTCAAGACGGACACCCTGAACCTGCAGGCAACCCCTCTGGCAAACGGTTATGTCAAGGCGAAGACCGGTACCAACACCACCGATGATGTCTATAACAAGTGGTACGATGCGGTCTACGAGCCGCAGGCGGAAGCTGTGGATGCCGAAGACACCAGTCACACTGAGGAGCCGCAGGGCTAAGTGACAGACACACACCGCAGGGCTTCGGCTCTGCTTACATTATTATAAAGAGGTATACGATTATGAAGAAGATTTTTCCTTTGTTTATGGTGATCATTGTTCTGGTGCTGGCTGTCTGCTCGTTCCATATTATTCCCACCGGCTACACCGGCGTGAAAACCAGTTTTGGCCAGATCCAGGAGACTACCATCCAGAGCGGCAAGCTCAACTTCTGCATTCCTTTTGTGCAGAGCATCCACAAGGTCAACAACAAGCAGCAGGATAAGCATATCGAAGCGCAGGTCTGGGGTGAAGCCTCCGACAAGACCCCTGTGTATGCCGCTGATGTCATCGTGACCTATCAGGTGCTTCCTGAGAAGAGTGCATGGCTGTATGCGAATGTGTCCGACATCAAGAATCTGGTCGGTGATGAGTTGGTGGCATCGGCCATCAAGTCTGCGATGGCTGAACTTGACCCCAATGAGGTAACCAACCGCACCAAGATCGAGCCTCTGGCACAGCAGAAACTGGCAGAGTCTCTTGTGCAGAAATACGGCGACGATGTTGTGTTTGTGAACAAGGTCGTCATCAACGACATGAATTTCGAGGATGCTTATAACGAAGCCATCCAGCAGAAGTCCATTGCACAGCAGAACGCAGATAAGCAGAAGATTGAGAACGAGGCCGCCATTGCCAAAGCAGAAGCGGATAAGCAGGTGGCGATCACCAATGCAGAGGCGGAAGCCCAGAAGACTTCCATTGCCGCAGATGCACAGGCAGAGGCAAACCGCAAACTGGCAGAAAGCCTGTCCGATACACTGATTGATTACCAGAAGATCCAGAAGTGGGATGGCAAGCTGCCGACTGTGAGTGGCAGTAATGCACTGGTCAGCATTGACCCGGCAGAGTAAGAAACACGATATATGGCAGGGCTTCGGCTCTGCCAATTTTACATGAAATTTTGGAGGATTACGATTATGGCAGTTACAAAGAAAATCGAGATCGATGGCAAGGAAGTCACCTTTAAGGCAAGTGCGGCTGTGCCTCGCCTGTACCGCATCAAGTTCGGCCGTGACATTTACAAGGACCTGCGCCAGCTGGAAAAGAGCGTAGGAGAGAACGATGAGGATAATTCCAACCTTGATCTGTTCAGTCTGGAGATGTTCGAGGATCTGGCATGGCTGATGGCCCGTCATGCGGACCCTGCAAATGTGCCGGACAGTCCAGAGGAGTTCCTGGACCAGTTCAACACCTTCTCCATTTACCAGATCCTGCCTCAGCTGATCGAACTGTGGGGCCTGAATGTGCAGACCGAGGTGGAATCCAGAAAAAACCTCGAAAAAGTGAGCGGGAAATGACCACCCCGCTCTTTCTGCTGCGCTGTGTACAGCTCGGTATCAGCATCGCCGACCTCGACCTGCTGACCATCGGGTTGGTCAATGATATGTTCACGGAACGGCAGAACGACGATTATCCGTACAAAGAGCTGGCCTCGCAGGAGGATTTCGACCGGTTCTAAAGCAAAAAACAGACGACCGTGCTTATATTGTGAACGAAATAAGCACAATCGTCTGGTGATGGTATAAAAAATCCCACTCAGCCATGTGACTGGGTGGGATATATGCTGTCACTATTCGATTTCCACGTCTTCAAAACCGACAAGGTCAGCTTCAGTGATGCCAAGGCGACGAAGCATTTCCTCTTCAGAGATCAAGTAAGATTCAGTCTGTTTTAGAGAGGTGTTTGTTTGCATGGTATCTTCAAAGATGTTGCGGAGATAATCGGGTCCTTCCATCCAGAGTCCGGTGGAATAGTCAAATAGCATTTTGTATGCGGGAGAGGTTACAAAGCGAAAAAATACGTCGTTGAAGGAAACACCGGTATCATCACAGTAGTCTGTGAGCATAGTGCGCATAACGAGTACGGCGCACATTTCGCGTTGTGAATCATCGATGGCAACCTCGTTCATAAAACCACCTCCTAGCAATTATTTTTTATGCAGTCTTTTTGGAAGTGCAGTAGTCATAAAGACTCAGCAGATAATCAGAGCCTTCTTTCCAAATCTCTGTGTCAAAATCAAAGAGGGCTTCATACGCACGAGAACTTGTGAAACGAAGAAGAGCTTCCTCGTATGAAATATTTTCTCGTGCTGCAAGGGTTTCTACAGCTTCGCGCATCGCAATTACTGCGCAGCATTCCTTTTGAGAATCTGTAGATTTATAGTTTATAGCATTATCACAATTTGATGTCACCATAGCGGTCACTCCTTATAAATTCAAGATGCTCGACGGCATCCTGAGTTCTGAAACAAAACTGATCCTTGAGACGGTTCGGTAAAAGTTTTTCAATCGTTTCTTTGTCTGCTTTTGGAGTTCCAGGCTCACCAGCACCTTCACCGCTGATATAAATCTGAAGGGTACGGGCTGTCTGATCGTCGGCAATCTTTCCACCGATGATATCAATTACGTTGTATTTTTTCAGAAGCTGAGGAAAGAGGTCTTTCTTTCGATTGGCCGCTACAAAATGCAGCCATTCGATACTGGGTTCTTGAAAAAAGTAAGCGAGAATGTTTGGGTCATAGTGAAATTTGTAGACGGATATTTGTCCGTCAGCTGGATCAAAGTTTTTTGGAACAGCACCGAGGTGTTTTGCTTTGCGAACAGAAAGCTGGACATAGTTATATGCTTGTTCATAAGATGAGGTTAAGTAGAAACCACGACCAAAATCGAGACCACCCATACAGCGGCTTAAGTCGATGTCAGGAATACTGACATAACTTCCGTGGTAGAGCAGCATTCCATCTTCAAGTCCTATCATACGGTAACACCTCGATTCTTGAGCAGGGTTTCAACATCATGCAAAGCGCATTCGTAGCTATTCAAATGAAGAATGTCATAGCAGTCAGCGATAAATCCGAGAATGTCGTATTTCTTAAACAGTTCTGCGCAGTCGCTGGGAGACATTTTCCATTTGGATTGAGCCATCCGAAAGACCCAGCACTGCATATCGGCAATGTCAATATTATATCCACTCATAGAGCATACCTCCTTTGAGTACAATTTCTCAATTTAAGTATAGCTCTTTTTCTGCCGCTTAGCAACGACAGAATTGTAAATTTCAGATTATTTTCCGCCTGTCTGCTTCGTGCAGATGGGCTTTTCTTATGCCCAAAAGGAGGTGGTCATCCACATGGCATCCAGAATCCAGGGCATCACCGTTGAGATCGGCGGCGATACCACAAAGCTCTCCAAAGCACTGGAAAGTGTAAACAAGTCAATCAAGGGGACGCAGTCCGGACTGAAGGATGTCAACAAACTCCTGAAGCTGGACCCCTCCAATACAGAACTGGTTGTCCAGAAGCAGAAGATGCTCAAGGATGCCATCGAAGCCACCAAGGAAAAGCTGGCAACTCTGAAAACTGCTGCACAGCAGGCCAATGAGCAGCTTGCCAACGGTGAGATCACCCAGCAGCAGTACGATGCCCTCCAGCGTGAGATCGTGGAGACCGAACAGAATCTGCGGTCTTTACAAGACCAGGCGGCGACCACGAATGCGACCCTTGCCAAGATCGATGAAGCCGGAGAAAAGCTCCAGAACATTGGATCTTCTGTGGAGAATGTCGGTAAGAAGTTCCTGCCGGTGACTGCCGCTGTAACGGGTCTTGGCACTGCCGCAGTGAAGACCGCAGCCGACTTCGATTCCGAGATGAGTAAGGTTTCTGCCATTTCCGGTGCGACTGGGGATGACTTCGACCAGCTTCGTGCAAAAGCCCGTGAAATGGGTGCTAAGACCAAGTTCTCCGCATCAGAGGCTGCTTCGGCGATGGAGTACATGGCCATGGCCGGATGGAAGACTTCTGACATGCTGAACGGCATCGAGGGCGTCATGAATCTCGCGGCCGCTTCGGGTGAAGACCTCGCTACGACTTCAGATATTGTTACCGATGCCCTTACCGCCTTCGGCTTATCCGCTGCGGATTCTGGGCATTTTGCCGATATCCTCGCAGCCGCTTCCTCCAATGCGAACACCAACGTCTCCATGATGGGCGAGACGTTCAAGTACTGTGCACCTATCGCCGGTGCGCTGGGGTTCTCGGCAGAGGATACCGCAGAAGCCATCGGGCTTATGGCAAATAGTGGTATCAAGGCTTCGCAGGCTGGTACGTCCCTTCGTACCATTATGAATAACCTTTCCGGTGAAGTGACCTTTGTGGGTAAAAACATCGGTGAGGTCACGATTGCGACCAGCAACGCAGATGGCAGCATGAGAAGCTTGAACGATATCCTTGCGGACTGTCGTGTGGCATTCTCCGGGCTGTCGGAATCTGAGAAGGCCGCCAATGCGGAAGCACTGGTCGGCAAGAATGCGATGTCCGGCTTCCTTGCCCTGATGAACGCCAGCCAGTCGGATATTGATAAATTAAGTGGTGCCATTGAAAACTGCGATGGCGCATCTGAGAGCATGGCAGAGACCATGCAGGACAATTTAAATGGTCAGCTCACCATCCTGAAATCTCAGCTGGAGGAGCTGGCTATTTCTTTTGGCGATATCCTGATGCCGACCATCCGTAAGATCGTGTCGGCCGTGCAGCAGTTCGTGGATAAGCTCAACAGTATGGATGAAAGTACCAGGGAATCGGTCATCAAGATCGGGCTTCTGGCGGCATCCATCGGTCCGCTGCTTATTGTGCTTGGCAAGACCATATCGACCGTCGGCACAGCGATGCGGGAATTCAGTTCTCTTGCAAAGGGTGTCCGGCTTCTTATCACCCATGTGGGCAGTGCCAGCGGTGCGTTCAGCAAGCTGGGTGTGGTTCTGGGTGGTCTGTCCGGGCCGGTCGTAGCAGTGGTGGCGGTCATCGGCACACTGGTGGCGGCGTTCATGAACCTTTGGAATACGAACGAGGAGTTCCGTACTGCCATTACCGGCATCTGGAACGACATCGTTTCCAAGGTGAAAGGCTTCTGCGATCAGTTGACACAGCGGATCAATGGGCTGGGCTTTGATTTTAAGGATGTCACCGAGGTACTGAAAGCAGTCTGGGATGGCTTTTGTAAGGTGCTTGCACCGCTGTTTGAGGGAGCTTTCCAGAATATTGCTACCATCCTTGGCGTTGTTCTGGATACGCTACTTGGTCTGTTCGATGTCTTTTCCAATGTGTTCTCCGGCAACTGGAGCGGCGCATGGGAAGCGGTAAAGGGTATCTTTTCCAGCATCTGGGATGGCGTGAAGTCCATTTTCTCCACGACCCTTACTGTTCTGAAGAGTGCGCTGGATGTGTTCCTTGGGCTGTTCGGTACGGACTGGCAGACGGTCTGGGGCAGTATCAAGAGCTTCTTCGAGACTGTGTGGAGTGGAATCAGCAGCTTCTTTTCAAACACAATTTCCACTATCCAAAGTGTAGCAACGACTGTATTTACAGCAGTGTCTGGATTTTTCACCACCGTCCTTACGAGTATCCAGACGACCTTCAGCACCATCTGGACTGCCATTTCCACAGCAGTTTTTTCTGTGATGAATACGATCCATGCCACGGTGACAACTGTGTGGACGGCAATCTCAACCGCGATCTCTACGGTCATGAACACCATCAGCACGACCATCACTTCGGTGTGGAATGGCATCTACAACACCATGAAACCTCTGTTGGATGCGTTCAAATATCTGTTTGAAACCATCTGGCAGGCGATCCAGATCCTGATCGGCGCAGCACTGACCGCAATTCAGACGAAGATCACGTCCATCTGGAACGCCATCGTTGCCTTCGTGACTCCAATGCTGACTGGATTGCAGACGACTTTCTCTACAGTTTGGTCAGCAATTCAGACAGCTATCTCCACGGTGCTGACTGCGATCCAGACTGCAGTGACGACGGTGTGGAACGCCATTGTGTCGTTCCTGTCTCCGCTGCTGACTGGCATCCAGACCCGGATGAGTACGGCATGGAATGCGATCAAAACGGTCATCTCGACTGTCCTTTCTGCGATCCAGTCCACGGTTTCTTCCATCTGGAATGCCATCAGCAGCAAGATCTCCGGTGTGGTAAATGGCATCAAATCGGTAGTTTCTTCCGGCTGGAATGCCATGAAATCCACGGTATCGTCCCTCAGTAACAGCATTAAGAGCGCGGCGACCACAGCTTTTAACTCGATGAAATCCGGGATTTCCTCTACGATTTCCGGTATCAAGTCCACCATCACGAACGGTTTTAACAGTGCAGTTTCCTTTATCAAGGGTCTGGCTGGACAGGCGTTCTCGTGGGGCTCTGACATGATCGGCAACATTGTGTCCGGTATCCAGTCGAGGATTCAGGATGTGGCAAGTGCTGTATCAGGAGTGGCAGACCGTATCCGTTCCTTCCTGCACTTCTCTGTGCCGGATGAAGGACCTCTGGCAGATATGGAAAGCTGGATGCCGGACTTCATGCAGGGTCTGGCAAACGGTATCACGACCAACACCAGCCTTGTGACTGCGGCGGCGGAGAACCTGTCCACCACGCTGTCTACCTCCATCACCAACTCCATGAGGGGTGTGGAGCAGGCATACAGTAAGAGCTGGGCAGCCATCAGCCAGACGGTGAAAACCGGAACGGCAGGTGTAAGTGCTGCGATGAGATCCGCATGGAGTTCCATTACGACCAGTACCGCCAGCACATGGAATACCATCAAGTCCAGTATCCAGAACAGCTTCTCGGCGGTGAAATCCAATGTGACCTCTGCGACAGCAGCAGTGAAAACGTCCATGACCAGTGCATGGAATGCGGTGAAGTCGCTGACAACGACCAGCTGGAACGAGATTAAAACGGTCATTACCACAGCGTGGAACGGGATTAAATCCCTTACCACCTCTGCGACCGCTTCTGTAAAAACGTCCATGACCAGCGCATGGAATGCGGTGAAAAACCTGACGAATACCAGCTGGAATGGTATCAAAACAGTCATCACGACTGCATGGAACAGCATCAAGAGTCTTACAACTTCCTCTGTATCCGCAGTTCGCAGTACGGTCACAAGCGGCTGGAACACACTGAAATCTACTACGACCTCTGCCTTCAACAGCATCAAGTCCACGGTGTCTTCGGCAATGTCCAGCCTGCGCAGCACGGTTTCTTCCGGTGTTGCAAGTATCAGGAGCAGTTTTAACTCGCTCGGTTCGATTGCTTCTTCGGCATACCGCTGGGGTGCAGATATCTGTTCCCAGATGGCGTCAGGTGTCCGGGCAGCAGCCGGTTCCGTGATCGCAGCGGCAGAAAATGTCGCAAGCAGGGTCAGAAGTCTGCTGCATTTCTCTGTACCAGATGAAGGACCTCTGTCCGATGCAGATACCTATATGCCGGACTTCATGAAGCTGCTGGCGACCGGCATTAAGAAAAATGTCAAGTCGGTGGTGAAAGCCGTGCAGGGACTTGCCGGGTCTATGAGCAACAACCTCACGACCCCGGTAGATTCTCTGGGCGACTGGATGGATTCCGTGGTCGGCAGTTTTGCTACCACGATCAAGAAAAGTCAGAGCGGTATCGGTAGTGCTGCAAGGGATGTGGGCAGCGGTATCCAGTCCCAGTTGATGTCCGGGCTTTCCGGTCTGAAAACACAGTTCCAGCAGATCTGGACTGACCTGCAGGGTATCACCAAAACCGCAGTCGGCGGCATGAGCGATGAAGTGAAGCAGGGCTTTGCGGATATGAAGGATTCCGTTGGAGAGCTGAGTTCTCAGACCAGTTCTCTTGGAAATGCGATCCGCAGTCTTGGCGATACCTTCAACTCGGATTTCCTAAAGAGCCTGGGCAACGGCATCAGCAAGGTCGGTGACACGGTCAATACGGTCACGGGTCTAGTGGACAAGCTCGGCTCCATGAAGAACACCATCGGAAATCTCGGAAATACGATGCAGAACCTTGGCAATGTCCTCGGTACAGAGAACGGCGGTGGTCTGTTGTCCAACATCGGAGATTTCTTGTCGAAGAACGGCAGTGCAGATGGAGGTCAGATCGTGTCGAAGTTTGGCAATCTGATCTCTGGGCTGACCTCCAAAATGGACGGTCTGGGAGAGGGAATCTCCGGCATCATCTCGAAGCTGGGAAGCCTTGGCTCCAGCGGTGGGGGAATCCTGTCGAATCTGGGTGGGCTGCTTTCCGGTGTAGTGTCGAAGATCGGCGGTTTAGGCGGCAGTCTTTCTGGGCTTCTGTCTGGTGTGGGTTCCACATTGGGCGGAATTGCTGGTTCTGCCGGTTCCGCAATCGCAGGACTGTTCGGCTCGGTTGGCACGACCGTATCCGGTCTGGCTGCTGGTGCGGGATCGGCTCTGGCAGGTATCGCTTCCTCGGCCGGAGGAGTGCTTGCTTCGGCAGGTACAGCACTGGCCGGTCTTGCCGGTCCTGCAGGTATCGCAGTGGCAGCAGTTGGTGGCATCGGTCTTGGACTGACGAGCCTCTGGAAAAACTGCGATGGCTTCCGGGAAGGTGTCACAAATATCTGGAACAAGGTTACGTCGGTATTCTCGAATGGAGTAAACGCCATCAAGAACGGTATTTCTAATGCGGCTTCTGCTATTGGCAATGTGGCATCGTCCATCTGGGGCGGTATCAAGAACGTGGCTTCTTCGGCAGTCAGCTGGGGCAAGGACATCGTTGGCGGTATCGCGGGCGGTATCAAGAAAGGCGTGAGTTGGGTCGGCAATGCGGTCAAGAGTGTGGCAAATGGCATCCGCTCGTTCTTGCACTTCTCTGTGCCGGATGAAGGACCGCTGGCAGATGCCGACACCTATATGCCCGACTTCATGAAGCTGCTTTCCGGCGGCATCAAGAAAGGCGAAGGCGGACTGATCAGCCAGATCAGATCGATGGCAGCAAAGGTACAGCAGGGTATGGAGGGCATCAGCTCCTTCAGTCTGCCGGAACTGACCTTGCCACATTTCGATGGCTCCGGTTGGAACTTCCCGCAGGCGGCTCTGGCCGGAGGTGGCACCACCCGGACGACCAACCTTGGCGGTGTGTATATCACAGTCAACGGTTATAATGCCCGGAACGACGATGAACTCGCACAGACCGTTGCCGATAAGATCAACGGCATGATCAATGAGGATGATTCGGTCTTCAAGTAAAGGAGGAGATGCGTATGGGCTATAACACCCCAAAGCAAACAGTATCACAGTTTCAGTTAAAAGACAGATATGCCAGACAGTATCTGTCGTTTGCCGGGAAGTCCAGCAAAGACTTCCTATTATATTTGTCTGGTCCCGGTGTGTATGATTCCCCGGCTGCGGATGTGGAGAGCACCTCCGTACCCGGCAGGAACGGAGACATCCTCACCGAGAATGCAAAGGCAGGCCGCCGCAGGTATCAGAACGTGGATATCAAGTATAAGGCATTTTTCTTCAACGGACTGCCAGCTAAGACAGCAGCAGTTAAGGCATGGCTTCTGTCGCCGGTGGGGTATCAGAAATTGCAGGATACCTACGACCCGGATTTCTTCCGGATGGCAGTTTGCAAGGACGCCCTTGCCTTTGATGTGACTGCTCAGAAAGCCGCTGAGATGGAGCTGGCATTTAACTGTAAGCCCCAGAGGTGGAGCGTGGACGGGCAGCGGACGATCCGGCTGGATGGCAGGTCGACCTTAAAGAACCCCTTCGCTTTTCCTGCACAGCCCATCTTCAAGGTTTACGGAGACAGCGGCGGCGAGCTGTATGTGGGGGAAGAGAAGATCACCATCCACAGCATCAAAGACTATGTGCTGCTCAACTGTGAGACGCACAATGCTTACAACGCTTCCGGCTTCTGCAATGAGACCATCCTTTCGGATGACTTCCCGGAACTGCCGGAGGGAAAGACACAGATCACATGGACAGGCGGTATCACGGCGGTGGAAGTCATTCCCCGTTGGTGGACGCTCTGAGGGGAGGTGCAGCCAGTGATCCCGTGTTTATATGATTCCAGAGAAATGAAATTTGATAATAACGGCATTGGAAAGCTGGCAGATGCACAGTCTTGTACCGTTACTGAGAAACGAAACGGCAGCTATGAGCTGAAGCTCATCTGTCCGGCAGATGGCATCCATGCAGAGATGCTGGAGGAGGGAAACGTCATCCTTGCCAAACCATCTGATACGATGCAGCCGCAGCCGTTCCGTATCTACAAGATCACGACCCCTATTGATGGCAAGTTGGAAGTGCAGGCACGGCATATTTCCTACCAGCTCAACTTTATCACGGTATCGCCTTTTTCAGTGACCGGCTGCGTCGGGGCAATGCAGGGGCTGAAAAGCCATGCGGCTTCCGACTGTCCGTTCTCAGTTTGGACAGATGTGGCATCCAGTGCGATGTTTACTGTGTCCGTTCCGGCATCTTTCCGTAACTGTCTTGGCGGTATGGATGGCTCGGTATTGGATACTTTTGGAGGAGAGTTCGAGTGGGACCGCTACACAGTCAAGTTTCACAGAGCCAGAGGTGCGGACCACAACGTTCATATCGTCTACGGCAAAAATCTGACGGATTTCAAGATGGAGAAATCCATCGAGAATACCATTACAGGAGTGCATCCGTACTGGGTAGACAACGAAACGCAGGCGGTTATGGAACTGCCAGAAAAAGTGGTCATGGTCAGCCGAAAATCTGTGCCGTATCAGAAGATTACGGTGCTGGACTGCACCAGTGCCTTTCAGGAAAAGCCATCGGAAGCGGCTTTGCGAGAGTATGCACAGGACTATATTGATACGACCAGCCTGACAGAGCCGGAGATCGACATTAAAATCGACTTCATTCAGCTTTGGAATACACCCGGATATGAGGATGTTGTACAGGCAGAACAGGTCTCGCTCTGTGATACGGTTCATGTGTATATCTCGAAGCTGGGCATTGAAGCCAGTTCCAAGGTTACAGAAACCGAATATGACTCGCTTTTGGAACGGTATAACAGCATCACGCTGTCGAATTCCACGGTCAGCAGCCGAAATTCCTCCCTGACAAGCTCCCTTAACAGTATCCGAAATACAGCAACCGCCGCATACGATACCGCAGTCCGTGTGGAAACAGCAGTGGGAGAGCAGATGGGCGGCATTTCGGCCTCCATTATCTATGATGGTGCGCTGTTTGCTGCACTGTTCGGCCTTCATTATAAAAATGATACGGACAGTAAGGGGAATACGACTCGGTACGCATTCAACGCAGCAACCCTGAAACAGTCAACGGTTGCGTGGAAGAATAGCCCGGCCGGATTTTTTGTTTCCACAGATGGCGGGAAGACATGGGGATATGGCTGGGAGTCAGATGATTCCGCAGTCAAAACAGCAATCCTGCTGGAGCAGACACTCAAGGAACTGGACGACCGTTACAAGAAAGCAGCCGAGCTTTCCGAGGAGTTGCTGGAGGAACTGGATGAGCGGTACAAAACAGCGACCGCTATTTCTGTTGAACTTCAGAAAACACTCGATCAGCGGTACGAAACGGCAAAGAAGCTGTCCAAAGAACTGTATGAGGAACTGGATAAGCGGTATGGCACCCTAACAGAAATCTCAGAGGATTTGCAGAAGGAACTGGACGCGAAGTATCAGCTGCATACCCCTGTGTCCGAAACTGCGCCGGAAGCTCCGAAAGAGAAAGCCCTCTGGGTCGATAAGAAGAACCTTCGGTTAAAACTGTGGGACGGGGAACAGTGGCAGACAGTTGGTTATGAACCGGAAAAACCTGATCCAGAGCCAACGGAACCGGCTGAGCCAACCACACCGACCGATTCTGAGACCCCGGATATCGAAAAGCCGGGTAGTGAAGATAAGGATACGGAAAACAAAGAGGAAACAGATAATAAGGATCAGGAAGGAGGAAGTTCGTAATGCTTACAGGCATTTATCAGGAAGTGGAATTGTCGCTGACGGAGAATCTGATCCCGGTGACGGTTCCGGTCAAGCAGTATGACAATAAGGCGAGAAAAGTTCGCTGTGTTTTGTATAACAACTCTGTGGAATATACCGTGCCGCAGAATTGTATTGTAGCCTGTTCCGGTACCCGGCCGGACGGTACGATCTTCCACTACACGAGCGAAACTGCGCCAGACCTTGTATTCGTTGAGAAGGGGGCAGTCCTCTTTACGATCACGACCTTCATGACGGCGCAGGCCGGACGTTTTCCGCTGGATGTTGTTATGCTCAGCACAGAAGGTGATGTCCTTGGCTCATTCTCTCTTACGTTAAAGGTGGAGAGGGCGGCCATCAATAACGGCAAGATCGCCACTTACACATTTGCAGCATTCCTGAAAGCTGTTCGGGATGGCATCCTAAATCTGTTTATAGACAAGGCAGGCTGCTTTGGCTTTGAGTCGGATGACGGTCTGGGACTGAGTGATAGATCGGAGTCCAGTTCCGTAGAAAAGCTGTGCCGTGAGATCGTGGAAGGATCGATTACGGAGGATGGCTATTTTGCATTTGAAACAAAATGCGACCTTGGGCTGATATTCACAACCGATGAAGAAGGACATCTGGTCGTGGAATATGGCGAGGATGATGTGTCAGTGTAAGGCTGACAGAAAGGGGTAATATGGCAAAATACACAGGCCGCCGGATCGTTCCCAAACATGCGGGCGAATGGGACATCCGGAAAGAATATGAAGAGCTGCAGATCGTACTGGATGCAGACAGCGGCAATAGTTTTATCTCCAATCTTCCAGTGCCGAAAGGAACGGCTCTGAGTGATGAGAAGTATTGGAGCCTGTTCAGCCTGCATAGTGAGCAGATCGCAGAGGCAGAGGAGCATCTGACCCAGACGGCCGAAGATATCCGCTCAGAGCTTTCGGAAACAGAAAACCGGATCAACAAAAATGTATCCGACACGGAAGGCCGTATCAATGAAAGTCTCTCCAGCACAGAAAGTAAGGTAAACACCAGCCTGTCCGAGACAGAAAACCGTGTGACTGCGCGTGTGGAGAATGCAAAATCGGATCTGACTGCAAAAGTCGCTGCGGCAGAGCAGCAGATGAACCAGAACGCCCAGAATGTCGCACAGACAAACAAGGCTCTGAATGCCCGGATGGACCAGATTGCAAAAGGGAGAACCTCTGACACAGAAGTCCTTGATGCAAGAGTGGATTCGGAGGGGAATACCTTTGACAACCTTGGAGCAGCGATCCGTTCCATCTATCCGAAAGCAAAAGAAGGGCTGGATGCACTGCAGGAATCCAAGGTGGATGCAAACTATGATGCGACCGGCGAACTGACAGAAGGCATTACAGTCAACACGATCAATGGAGAAACGCAGAAGTTTGAGCATGTCCAGACGACAGCACTGATCCCGGTAGATACCGCCTGCCAGAAAGTTTACTATACCGGGCAGGTGTTCAACTGGATCGGAGTTGCAGGCTATGATGCCAATGGCACGTTTGTGGCATCTATTCTGGATTCCAGGGATACGGAACAGCCGCAGGAGTACAAAGAAAAGGAATTGGAGATCCCGGAAGGGGTATTCCAGATCCGGGCAAGCTCCTATGCGAAGGACCTGAGCCTGAAGGTGTGCGGAGAGTCTGTAAAGCTGTGGAATCAGGTTCAGAGGGAGCGACAGAATCAGAAAAAGATGGCAATCGAGATCGAAGCACTGCGAAGTGCGGATGATGCACTGGCAAAGGAAACGATGACCAGTCTGGATCTGCCCTTTTTATATCCCGGTGTCAGCAATATCTGGGAAGGCAGCAGCCCGGTACTCCAGACCTACTATGTGCCGCTGACTGTTCTGCAAAGCTCGTTTGTACAGGAAATCCAGTTCACACTCCGAACCATTGGGGAGACGATCCTGACTGCCATGCTTGAATCGGAAGAAGGCGAGGTGTTCCGCCAGACGGTAGAACTGGTGAAGGGAGACAACAAGATTGTCCTGCTCCTGCACCGATTTATAGATGAAGGAGCATACAGACTGCGTGTGCGCAGCACAGACAAGGTGCTCTATTATCCGGTGCGCCCGAATACCGGAAAAGAAATCTGCAACGATTTCTTCAGCAATGAACCGTCCGGGAATGTGGAGTATGATTACAAAAACCGTCTGATCGTCTTTATGGGCAAGATCCTGATTGGTACAGGTAAGGTGGATACGACGCTATCCTATTCCGGAATGGCTGCGGATGCCGCCGTTGTAGGACAGGCTTTCAAGGATGAGCGGGAATACACGGATACCCTGGCATCCGGCAAGCTGGATGCAGTCCATAGCCGAAACCTCCTCGACCCTTCCAGGTATCGTCCGGGATGGTTTGCTTTTGTACACTCGTCCGTTATTCAGTATCATGCAGACAATCTCCGATATGGTTCTACGGATTATATCCCGGTCAGTGAGAAAGGTCTTGTGACCAAAGGCTCCGGCACGAACGGTGTAACCAGCCAGGTCGTGTTTGACAAGGCAAAGAAGGTGCTCCGCTATGTGGATGCCAATGACCAGTACACCTATCAGGAGGGAGATGCCTATGTGATGTTCTTCTATATGGCCTCTTCTGGAGAGAAGCTCTGCGTTGTTGAGGGAACGGAGTATGTATATGAAGCATACACGGATTATAAGCCGCTGGATGATCTGAAACAGGAAGTGAACTCCCTGCAGACGGAGGCGGATAACCAGAAAAAGCAGCTGACAAATCTGACGACCCGGCTGGATCAGCTGGTGGCTGTGCCGGAAAAGAAAGACCTTCGCCTTGTCCCGGCGGCTCCGGTGTATACGGTCTGCAATAACCTTTCGACCGCCAGAAACTATCATGTTTCAGTCTGGGTGGACCATCTGATCGCTGAGACCGGCTGGAAGGATAGAGCGGCTGGTTTTGGTACGGAGATGGAGGAGCGCTTTGACTTGTATTCACCGTTTACCAACACGGCAGTCAACAGCGGGGAGGATGTTCTGGAACAGACGGTAGAGAAATCGTTTGTGTCAGATGTCTATAAGACGCAGAAACTCAAATTCAAGCACCGCAGCACCTTGGCCAGTATGGGAAAGAACCAGTTCCCGAAGATCCTTGTTATCGGTGACAGTGTGACGGATGGGTATCTGGCCGGTGTTGGGAAAACAGATGCGGATCTTCCGACCCACTATTGGTCGTGGGTGCGCTACCTGTTTGATCTGGACCGCAAGGACGCGAAAGCGGCAGAAACCGAATACCGCTGTCTGATGGTCGGCATGCCGGGAACAGTGAATGGGAAGCATTACGGCTCCTCGTCCTCGTTCAAGCTGGATGGAAAGACGGTTGTGAACTATGCGATGGGTAAGGGCGGCTGGAGTGCAGAAGATCTGAACCTTGCAACTTTTGAGAGCGCATCTAATATTAACCCGTTCTACGATGAAAAGACGAAGGGCTTCTCACTGAAGGCTTGTCTGGATAAATACAGGACGTTGGCGGATAACGGCATGACCCGGCTTATCCCCGGCGAAACCGCAGGCACGGAAGTAAAAGATGCCAACGCTTATGACCTGTGCACGCCGACCCATGTGGTGATCAACCTGAACCATAACAGTTCCCTTGCAGAGTACAAAGCCAATATCCCAGATATCGTGAAAACGATCAAGCGTGAGTATCCGGATATCATCGTGATCCTCATGTCCATTGACGAGACCGGCACTTACTTCCCGGCAAAATACCCGGAGTACCGGGCTTCTGAGATCACGCTGGGAGGACTTCACAGCAAGAATGTGAGCATCTACCAGTATTTCTGCGATGAACTGCAGGATGAGGCAAACGGTGTCTATGTATGCAGTGGGCATCTGATCCAGCCTGCCGTGGAGAGTTACCCTACACTGGATTATGTGTCTGCGGATTCGGTCGGCAGACAGAGTGGCAGGGTACTGCACATGGCATACGGTCGGGGTCAGTACGGAGGCCCCAACTGGCATCCGAACAACTACGCACACTGCGCATGGGGCTATCAGCTGTATGCGTTGGTCAAGTATACACTGGCACTACAGGATATGAAGTGATGCCGGGAATATCCCGGAGAAAGGAAAAGCTATGATGAACCGTAATAATTGTCTGAAAATTCGGGGGGGTATCGGATTATCTGACCTGTGCAGTAATCTGATCTCTTCTGTGCTGAGGGGAGGTGTGTTCTATGCCTAAGTATGTTGGCAGACGCATCGTCCCGAAGCATGGCGGCATCTGGGACAAGACAAAAGAGTACGAGGAACTGATCATCGTGCTGTGTCAGGAAACTGGTGTCAGTTATATCTCCAAGCTGCCGGTCCCGGCTGGAACGGAAATCTTCAATGAACACTACTGGGCTGTATGCAGTGAGTTTAGTGAGCAGATTAAGTTGGCAGAGGATCATCTGACTCAGACAGCAGAGGACGTTCATACGGAACTGACAGAGACAGAAAGCCGCATCAGCAAGAATGTGTCCGAAACGGAAGAAAGGGTCACCCAGAAACTCACGGATACGGTGCAGAACGTGAATGACAGCCTGAGTGATACGACCACAACGCTGGCGAAGAAGGTGACAGATGCACAGAAGCAGCTGGAGGATGGACGGACGGCCATGCAGCAGAGTGCAGCATCGCTGAATTCCAGGATGAACAGCATTGCATCTGGTAAGACTACGGACAAAGAGACCCTGGATGCGCGGGTCGATTCGGCAGGAAAGACCTATGACTCGTTTGGTGCGCACCTACGGTCCAGAGCCGACAAGTTCTATGCCAACGGTATGCCTTTTTCTTATACAGGAGCAGTCAATCTGAATACCACAGAGCATCAGCTGGAGTTTTCTGGGAACTTTATCTATCTGGGTGCGAAGGGGAATAAGCTACTTACGAAACCAGAGCCGGTTCCGTATAATCCGGATGCTCTTTTGACCTATATCTCCTATGATACAGTGGAAGGGACGCTGGTGACAGCGGACTGGTCGGATTCTCCAAAAGAGAATGATATCATCGTTTTTGTAGTGGACTGTAAATATCCGGAACGGTCTTATGGCTACTTTCCGTTCAAGGTGGATGGCAGGATGCCGTTTGGCGATCATACGCTGTCCGGCACGATGCTCCGGGATAAATCGGTGGACGGACAGAAACTCCTAGATGATACCGTTACAAAGGATAAACTCGCAGATGCCTGTGTAAGCGCGGCAAAACTTGCACGGGATGCGCTGATGTCACAAAGCCTTGAAGTTCCGTTCCAGCCCTGTGTCTTTTCCAAAGGAAAATGGGAGATCGTGGATGAAGGGTCAACCATCCATCATTTTTTGACGGAGTATGAGAGCGGGTATTATGGCGGCGGCATTAAAGTTCCCCGTGCGGAGCGGTTTGATAAGCTCTATGTCGAGATGGATTACTGCAACGACCAGCTGATGCACTACTATGTGGTTGGTTCAAAGCTGGTAAACCTTGGGTCGATTGCTTCTACAGATGGAAAACCAAAGAGGATCACGCTTGAAATCCCATCCAAAAAGCTGGAAGATGCCGGGTATAAGGATGACTATATCCAGATCGTGTTCACGAAGAACAGCACCTACGATATGACCATGTCCAACGTAAAGGCACATTACTTCAATGTGAAGGGCAGCTACTTTGGGGAAGATTACAGCCTCCTTCATGAGCAGGCTGACACCAATACAAAGGAGCTTGCTGCCTTGGCGGAAAAGGTCAGTGTAAATGCGGATGCGATCAAAACAGCAGATGCGAATATGCAGAACCTTTCCAAAACGATCAGTTCCGTGTCTACGGATATGCAGGTGGTCATGAAGCAGAAATCTGCGTTCACCGGAAAGAAGATCCTGTTTTTGGGAGACAGCATCACGGCACTGAACACATCGGAGCGTGGCTGGGTAAGATACTTCAATGAGATCATCCAGCCGGAGCGGTTTGTAAACCTGTCGGTATCCAGTGCCAGATGGTGCGATTATGAGGACAGCGTTTACGATGGCAACCCGGTCTTTTCCGGACCGGATCAGAACCACAACAATGTCATGGGCAATCAGGTGGAAAAACTCATCCGAGGCAAGGACAAGACCAGCCCTCACTACAAGGAAGTGACTGCCTACGCCGACTTTGATATGATCCTGATCGCCTGTGGTACGAATGATGGTGTTCCTTCCGGCGATATGGAAGGCTCTTTCACTTCAGAGAATAAAATGGTCGCCATCGAAGAGCTGGACCGCAGGGCGTTTGCATCAGCATTCCGGTACAGCATCGAAAAACTTCAGCAGCTGTACCCGGCGGCGAAGATTTATATCTGCACGCCGATTCAGGGCTATATCACGACCCGGAGCTATGCACAGTCCAAGGCGAAAGGCGATTATCTGAAACTTCTTGCCGGCAGGATGTCTCTGGAAGTCATTGATACTTTCTGCTGTGGTATCTGTGACATCTACGAGAAAAAGAATGCCAATGGCCGCTACCTAATTGATGGTCTGCATCCGAATGCGGCAGGCGCAAAGAAGATCGGAGTGTTCAATGCCAGTGCAGTGATTGCCAGCTATCAATAATCAAATTCCACGGCTTGTCCGTGTTTTTATATACAATCCATATCAAAGGGCAGCTTCGGCTGTCTATTTTTATTGCCCGGATACGGGCGGAAAGGACGGAATTATGCAGAATGTGATCGACAAGATTGAATGGATGTTCGCAGGCCTGGGTGGTTTCCTGGGCTGGTTCTTCGGCGGGTTTGACGGCTTTTTGTATGCACTTGTAGTGTTCGTGGTCTGTGACTACTTCACCGGGGTGCTGGCGGCAGCAATCAAGCATGAGCTTTCTTCTGAAGTTGGCTTTAAGGGTATCGCCAAGAAGGTATGTATCTTTGTGCTGGTTGGTATTGCCAATATCATTGACACACAGATCCTCCAGAATGGAGCCGCCATCCGCACCGCTGTGGTGTTCTTCTATCTGGCAAACGAGGGTCTGAGCTGTCTCGAGAATGCAGCAGTGATTGGTCTTCCGGTGCCGGAGAAGCTCAAAGAGATGCTGGCACAGCTGAAAGACGAGCGCGATCAGGACAAAATCGACAAGCAGTAATCAACCGGGAGGGGCGATAAGCCTCTCCCACATTTTATTTAGGAGGAACGGACCATGAGTATGAAAGAATATCCCGCAAAGCTGACGACCGGCTACTACCGTGTGCGTGAGGACTGGGAAGATGAAGCATCCCAGCTTGGCGCATACCGACTGCTGGCGAATGCAAAAGCCAAGTGCGATGAGAATCCCGGCAGCCGTGTGTTTGACAATGACGGCAATGTGATCTACCCGGAGGAGGCTGTGCCGGTGACAGGTGCAGAAGAAGCGGAGGAAAAGCCGGTTATGGACGAGCCGGAAGGGAAAGCACCGGAAGAGGAATCTTCGGAAGAGAAGGACACCCCTGTGACGGATGAGCAGAAAGAGGAAGCCGGAAAGGAAGAGTATCCGACTGCAGAGGAACTCCCGGCAGCGATCGCCTATGGCAAGCTCAAGACTCTTATGAATATCCGGGAAATGCCGGATACCAGTGCAGAGGTTGTGACCATCTATAAGAAGAATACGCTGATCGAGATCGTGGAGTTCTGTGCGGGCTGGCTGAAGATCAAATGCCCGGAAGCGGCAAGTGGTCTGGCTTATGTTCTGAACAGTGCAGACACCTACGCATTTACAGCAAGCAAAATCTATAAGGTGGTTCCTGGGGACAACCTCTGGAAGATCGCAGAGAAGGAACTGGGGGATGGAAGCCGTTGTGCCGATATCCGCGCACTGAACGGTCTGACTTCCAATGCCATCCGGGTCGGTATGAAGCTGCTGATCCCGTAAACGGTGCATTTCGACGCTTTTTTAGGACTTCAATTCCCAACAGCATAACTGTATACTAGGGCTGAGGTGATGAAAATGAACGAAGTGCTCATGGCAGAAGATGTGTTAAGACCGTATGGCATCACATTGTATTACAAGGGCTGCGAATATCTGAGGGATGCAATCATCCTGCACTGGCATCAGCCGAACCTGATACCAGGTCAGCTCATACAGCTTGTTGCAAATCAAAAAGGGGCTAAGAAGAGTAGTGTCCTCGGCACCATTTCTACGATCGCAAACGTAGCGTGGAAAGTCAATGGGACAGGCGGCGAAAAACCGATGTCTGCCATGAAGTTCGTTTGTAGGATGCTAGAAGAAGCGGATGGGATTATAAAATAACAAAATAACCACAGCACGAGACTCGGAGTGATCCGGGTCTCGATTTTTTTTAGGAGGAATCGATATGGGATACACCAATAGTCCACTCGTTGTTTACACCAAACTCTCCCCGAACCATTCCGGGCAGAGAACACACAGCATTGACCGCATCACGCCGCATTGCGTGGTAGGCCAGCTTTCTGCAGAGAGCATTTGCGGATGTTTTACCAGTACGACCCGTCAGGCCAGTTGCAACTATGGCATTGGCACGGACGGCCGTGTTTCTCTGTGCGTGGAGGAGAAGAACCGCAGCTGGTGCTCGTCCAGCAATTCCAATGACCAGAGAGCAGTCACCATCGAATGTGCCAGCGACATGAATGAGCCGTATGCGATGAACAGCGCAGTATATAACTCGCTCGTTAAGCTCTGCATCGATATCTGCAAACGTAACGGCAAGAAGAAGCTCCTGTGGCTGGGCGACAAGAATAAAACCCTCAACTACGCTCCGGCAGCAGACGAGATGATCCTGACTGTTCATCGCTGGTTTGCCAACAAAAGCTGTCCCGGAAACTGGCTGTACGCCCGTCTGGGTGATCTGGCAGCAAGGGTGACGGCGGCACTTGGCGGTTCATCTTCATCCGGCCTGCAGGCATCTTCCATTAAGAACCTGTCTGAAGCCGAGGCAGTGGCAGAGATCGGTCCATTGTTTACCGAAAACCAGAAGCAGTCCGGCATCCTTGCCTGCGTGTCGATGGCGCAGTTTATTCTGGAGTCCGGCTACGGTAAGAGTGAATTAGCACAGAATGCTAATAACTGCTTTGGCATGAAGACCTCGCTTTCCGGGAACAGCTGGAGCGGCAGCAGTTGGGATGGCAAGTCGGTCTATACCAAGAAAACGCAGGAGCAGAATGCCGATGGCAGCTATGTCACGATCACCGCTAATTTCCGAAAGTACGCCTGTGTGGAGGACTCCATTGCCGACCACGCGGCATATCTGCTTGGTGCGATGAATGGCAGCAGGAAACGTTATGAAGGTCTGGCAGGATGCACGGATTACAAGAAGGCTGTGCAGATCATCAAGGATGGCGGCTATGCCACCAGCCACACCTATGTGCAGAATCTCTGCAATATCATCGAACGCTGGAACCTGACACAGTATAATGCTGCAACCCAGAACCATGAAAGTATCATCTCTGGCTGGTATCGTGTGCGTAAGAACTGGCAGAATGCAGCTTCCCAGAAAGGGGCGTTCCATGATCTGTCCTATGCGAAGCAGTGTGCGGATGCGAATCCGGGGTATACGGTTTTTGACCCGACCGGAAAGGCGGTCTATCCTGTGAATCAGACTGCATCTGTGCCGTATGCGGTTCGAGTGTCCATCAATGACCTCAACATCCGTAAAGGACCAGGCACAAACTACGGCAAGACTGGTTATTACACCGGAAGGGGCGTGTTCACCATCGTGGCAGAATCTGCTGGTGCTGGTTCTGTGAAAGGCTGGGGCAAGCTGAAATCCGGTGCAGGCTGGATCGCACTTGACTTCGCAGCACGTATCTGACCTTCATGGGCTTTCCTGAAAAGGAGAGCCTTTTACATACAACGCAATCGTCAGTTCTGCCCGATTATATGGGCAGATATTCTACGATTTATAGTTCGGATATCACTTGCTATAAGTGCCGGATAGAGCAAATATGTCACTACCCGAAGATAGGAAAAGGCGGTGGCATTACCACACGTTTTCCTTTCGGAAGGAAAATCTGACGAAAGGAGAGGACGATATGGATTCAAATGCTTTTCTGAATGACTTGATGTCAAAGATGAAGCTGCCGGAAGCAAAAGGAAAGAAAAAGGCAGAACAGAGTGAATCGGTGGCGCAGATTCTTGCCGCCATGCAAAAGGTCAAGACTGAGAAAAAGAAGCCGCCTGTAACCAGCTACGCACCGACAAAAGAAATGCCGGTGAATGAGCTGGAGAGTATGGAAGAATTCTCCCAGCTCGCATCCGATGTGATGCAGGAATGCCGGCCGGCAATACCAGCGGTGAAAACATCAATTTCAGAGAAGACTGTTCGGGTCGCCGCATATATCCGTGTTTCCTCCACCAATCCGGCACAGGAGGATTCGTATGAAATGCAGGAACGCTACTTTATGTCACTCCTGGCAGGAAATGCAGGGTGGACATCCGCCGGCATTTATTCCGATCATGGCATTTCCGCAACAAGCAGGGAAGGACGGACAGGTTTCAACCGTTTGCTCCGACACTGCAAGCAGGGGAAGATTGACCGTGTGATCTGCAAGTCCATCAGCCGTTTTGCCCGAAACACGCAGGACTTTCTTGTGGCATTGCGGACCTTAAAGGAAAACAATGTCACGATCCTGTTTGAGCGGGAAGCGATGGATACAGCGGATGCTTACAGCGAGTTCATTCTTACTACGCTGGCTGCCATTGCCCAGGAAGAGAGTCGTTCGATTTCAGCAAACATTGCATGGAGCAATCAGAAACGGTTTCCGGCCGGAAATGTCTGCAACAAGGATATCTACGGATACGAATTCCGCAAAGGGGAGTATACAGTGAACGAGAACGGATACCGATACCGGGCAGTGTTCATCATCCCGGAAGAAGCAGAGATTGTTCGGATGGTGTTCCGGTTTTTTACAAAAGAAGAGCTGAGCTTCACACAGATCGCCCAGAAGCTGGATGCCCTGCATATCCCGCCGCCGAACAGCGGATGCAGACAGCGGCAAAAGCGGAAGCCGACTGTGCTGCCAGCTGGCGCACTAAAGGAAGAAGACAAGAGGGGGTGGACGGCAACGGATGTTCGGTACATGATCGCAAATGTTCGTTACTGCGGTTCCGTACTTTGTCAGAAGACCTACACCGATCACAGGAATGGGCATAAACAGAAGGTCAATAAGGGGGAAAAGCCGAAATACCTGATACGAAATCATCATCCGGCTATCATTTCGGAAGAATTGTGGCAGGAAGCACAGGAAGTCTGGAAGGCATACACGGCAAAGTATAGGGGCATCGAAAAGGGAAGAAACGAAAGAAACTATTCCAAGCTCCTGCTGTGTGGAGAATGCGGACGGTATTTTCAAGGCCATTCCACAACAAGGACAACCATCTGGCGGTGTGCGACGAAGCTCGCCCAGCAGGGACAGAAGCGCTGCCGAATGGAACCGATTTATGAAGAGCAGATCCAGGCGCTGCTTCGCAAGGCATTTGCCGAAAAATTCAAGCTGGGTGAGAAGATGGATGCAGAAGTCCATGAGGTCATGCAGATGATCTCCAAAGCACCCATTGATAATGCGAGAAATCAGGCATTAAAGAATCTGACTGAGAAGCTGAGAGAGATCCATGATTTCGACCATATGGAGCAGGAAGGGGATTTTCTGAAACGCCAGCTGTCTGCAGTGAACTATAGCATTCGGGATGTCCACCAGCACATTCGGGATATTCAGGCGGAAAAAGAAGCATTGAAAGTGCGATGTGAGGTGCTGGGAGAACCGAGAGATAAAGAAGCAGTCACAGAGTTAGAAAACCGACTTCTCAATGAAGAAGAACAGCTGGAGAAGCTGGAACATGAAGCCCAGCAACAGGCCGAACAGGTCCGGTACATGGAAGATTACTGGAAGAAGCTGGAGCAGACCCATGAAATCCGGGAGAAAACGCTGCAATGGCTGGATTCTCTGGCGGGAGGGACGCAGATGTTTCTGGATGAAGCAGTTGGAACGTATGTGAAAGCCTTTGTGCTTTCCGTTACCATTTTTTCACCGAAACATTTTAGAATCCACTGGTTTGATGACACCTGTACGGAAGTGGAGTGTGACAGCGTATTTGAGGGCTATCAGCAGCCCGGCATGATAAGGAGGAAGTATTGATGAACAGACAAATGACACAAGGGACGGTTGCAAACAATGTGCAGGTGATTCCGGCAACGAAGCGGAGAGTGTCTGCCGGCGGTCAGCTGAAAAAGGCAAAGGACATTCGGGTTGCCGCTTACGGCCGTGTTTCAACCGATGAGCTTGCCCAGCAGACTTCGTATGAGGGGCAGAAAGGCTATTACACGAAGCTGATCAATGAAAAAGAAGGCTGGACTTTTGCCGGAATGTATGCAGATGAAGCAATTTCCGGCACCAACCGTAACCACCGCACCGAGTTTAATCAGATGATGCAGGATGCGCTGGACGGGAAGATCGATTACATCATTACAAAGTCCATTTCCCGATTTGCACGAAATACGGTCGATACGCTGAACTGCGTGAGACAGCTTCGGCAGTGTGACCCGCCAATCGGTGTATACTTCGAAAAGGAGAACATCGACACGCTGGATGCGTCTGGCGAACTGCTCCTGACCATCCTTTCAGCATTGGCACAGGAAGAGAGCAATTCGATCTCCAAGAATATCAGCTGGAGTATTCAAAAGCGGTTTCAGGAAGGGATTGCCTTTGGAAATCCACGGTCGGTCTACGGTTATACGGACGGTGAGACGAATAAGGACTGGGTCATTGTAGAAGAACAGGCCAAGGTGGTGCGGTTCATCTTCGATGAGTTCCTTCTGGGAAAATCTTCTTACAAAATCAGCAATGAACTGAATGAAAAGGGAATCCCTTCATCCAAAGGGACAAAATGGCAAAGCGAAAGTGTGGATTTTATCCTCCGGAATGAAAAATATGTTGGTGACTGCGAAATGCAAAAAACGGTTACCGTCGATTTCCTGAGCCACAAGACGATTCCAAACAATGGAGAAGCTCCGAAATTTTATGTGACGGACCACCATGTCCCGATTATCAATCGCGCGGTATGGATGCGGGCACAGGAAATCCTGGCACATAGAAAGAAAAACCGAACGAAAAAGAAGGATGAGAAGCGGGAAAAACGAGTGGGCAAGGATGTCTTTGATAACCTGGTATGCGGAAAGTGCGGAGCCCCCTTTTACCGCAGAACCCTGCAGGCAAGAGCAACGCACTTCGAGGATGACAGGTGTCTGGATGCCTGCCGTAGTGAGCTGTTGGCACAGGGCAGTTCGCCGGATGATTACTATGAACGATATTATTATACCTATCCCGTTTGGCGGTGCTCAAGTCTAAAAGATACCTCACCGACCAACGATGGGCCATTTATGGGAAAAGCAGACCCGGATGTTGCCTGGCATCCGATTTATATCGGCGAAGGGGATGCAAAGTGCCCTTCCCATTTTGTGTATGAGACGGCGGTCAAGCAGAGTTTCATGGAAATGTTGTACGCCATCAAGCGCGACCATGAAGAAAACGGGGAGAACGCATGGATCGATTCGGAATTCCGGATGGTCTACCAGAAGGTACAGGAGCATGTCGCAGAACGGGATTCTTCCAGAAAAGCCGAACTGGATGAGCAGATTCTGCAGCTGGAGGAAAAAATGGCTCAGATGCAGGGGCGGCTGAAAGAAGCAGTAGAGCGTGGCCGCCAGAAAGCCAGCCCGGAGATTGATACCTACGAAAGACTGGTGGATGACCTGCGGGAGCGTTTGAATGAGAAAATGGACGAACGGCAGCAACTCAGCCAGGAAGAACAGCTTCTTTCGGAGATGAAGCACAACTACGACTTTTTCATCCGCTGCCTGGAAGCCCTGCCCGAAATCAACAAGGCCGGCATGAAGCTGAATGTCAATGGACTGGATACGGATGGAAGCTGCCTGCGCGACTTTGGCGGAAAGGCACGAAGCAAAATCCTGAGTGACATCCGGCGAGGAAAAAGAAAGATGAGTGCAGACCGGGTAGATCAGGCTCCGGATTTTCTGGAATTTGAAAAGGGTATCTACTTCGCATTCATCAAGGAAGGGATCGTTGACGGTGATGTGGTCACTTACACGACGAATTTTGGAGTCAAGTTGACCAGCACAGGAAACAGCCGGACGCTGATGGCCTTCATCGGATTCCGCAGATGTAATCCAAATAAAACGGTCGAGGTGCTGATGGACGGCTGGCAGGTCAACGGACTCTGCATTCGGTACCATAGAGAAAAGAGAAAGGAAAAAACGGCACACACGCTGATGATCCGGAAACGGAAAGCACAAGAGCGAGCATTGCTGGAGCAGGAAGCGTGATTTTGGGAACCCCACTGGATGAGACATTTCGTCTTGTCTGGTGGGGATTTTTTTGTTTTTGGAGGATTTTTTTTTCGAACCCATTGCTATGTGCAAAATTCTGCTATATGTTGAGAGTACAGAAATACACATAGCAGGAGAGAACGACATGAAGAGATTAGCATGGCTTTCAGTAGAAGATTACGCAGCGACCCAGATGGAACTGGTGGTCGTGAGTGCAATGAAAGGGTATCTGCGGCGGATGCCGGAGAAAGAGGCACTTAAGAAAGTAGAGGGTATCCTTGACCCGAAGGTGATCCGGTTAGCTGGTGATGATGGCGCACCGATGCCGGTACAAAGCAATGTTGATGGAGCAAAGTTCGCTGCGTTCATCGATGCGGCCGTGGCAGACAGCATCAAGGAGCTGGAGAAGAGAGAAGATGACTTGTCAAAAGCTGGCCTGACCATGCTGGAGAATGTGGATGGCAAGAGCGTGGTGGAGCAGATGAGTCCCCAGTTTTTGGAGTTCGTGCTGGATGCGTATCGAAGTTTGAAATACACACGATGACCGACAAAAATTGCTGATTTGGTTATGGAGACTGATGCTGCACGAGTTATATGCGACATCACAAACACGCCAATTTTTGTTCCAGAAGGAAAGGGGGAAATCAACGTGTGCAAAGCAGTACAGGACATGATTTATGAACGCGAAAAATTAGCAGAAATCAGAACGCTTGTTAAACAAATTCAAAAAGGCCGTCTGACAATCGAGCAGGCAGCAGAAGATTCTAATATGGCGGTTGAACAATTCAAAGAGGCAATGAGTAAACTTCCGCAGGAAGCTGTATAATGTTTGGCCCACTGGCGCACTGTATAGAATCCTACATGGTACGCTGGTGGGCTTCTTTTTTGCCTCATCCCGCATGAACCACAGACAGCACCCCGGCATGCTCCGAAGCGCAGTTGTGGCTTATGCGGGCTTTTTTGTTATGTGGTCAACGAGTTACAAAATCATACTCCCAATCCGTATAAAATCGCTTTCAGTTCCTTTACCATTCGGGTGAGAATCTCCTGCTCAAGTGTGTTGCAGTCCAAAAGCAGACGGTGAATCTCGGAATCGGCAGTGGAAGCTGAGTGTGTCAGACTGTCTACGAGAAGGTCGTCTGCTGATATGCCGAGAAGGTTGGCGATGTCAACCAGTGCTTCCAGACTGGGACGGCTAGTAGCAGCCTCTATCTGACTAATGTGTTTGCGGGACATATTCAGTTTTTCACAAAACTGTTCCTGCGTAAATCCAGATGCATTACGGAAATTACTGATACGTTTTCCTAATGCAGAATAATCTAATGCCATGTGTGGTCCTCCTTATGTTTACCCCGCATAAGGCTGTCACAATTATCCCGTAGAGAAAAATACATAGCAACTGGTTATAGAAGAGTTTAAGACCGCAAAAGCTCACACCCCTATCTGCTGTGTGGTCTTAGGCTATTTTGCCACCTATCAGGTGGCAAAAATGATATTGTGCCACCCAACAGGTGGCAGTCAAATCGTCATGCAATCCTTATAATATAAATTGTAGAAAAGACTGCACATGGAAAGGAACGATGATGACGAGCAAAGGAGAAAAAGGGATTCTTACATTATACAGTGATGTACAGGCGACTTCTGTTCGTTGGCTGTGGTATCCGTTCATAGCAGTTGGGAAGATCACATTACTGCAAGGCGACCCCGGCGATGGTAAGTCTACAATGATGATGAATTTGATAGCAGAGTTATCCAAAGGCGGAAAGCTGCCGGATGGCAAAGCAGTCGGATTATCGCAGAGGGTCATTTACCAATGTTCAGAAGATGGTGTGTCAGATACCATCAAGCCCCGGCTGGAAAAGTGTGGGGCAGATTGTGGAAATGTGGCTTTTATAAATGAAGAAACATACAGTGGCCTGACACTGGATGATGAACGCATCCGGCAGGCTATTATAGAATTTCGGCCGCGGCTGGTAGTCATCGACCCGATACAAGCGTATCTCGGAAGTGATTCTGATCTTCAGATTGCAGGCAGAGCCAGAAAGCTGATGCAACGTCTTGGTATGTGGGCATCTGTATATGACTGCGCCATTGTGCTGATCGGTCACCTCAACAAAAAAGAGGGAACAAAAGGTCTGTATCGGAGCCTTGGCAGTATTGATGTGGTGGCGGCCGCCCGGAGTGTCCTGCAGGTGGAGCGAGATCCAAAGAACACAGATGTCCGCATCGTCCGGCAGATAAAAAACAGTCTGGCTCCATCCGATGGAGAAATCAAATTTTCGATAACAGCGGAGCAAGGCTTCCAATGGCTGGAATGTGAAATAGCACAGGACCCGGCAGCAGAGCCGGAAACACCAGTATTTGAATCAAAGTCTGAAAAAGCAGCCTACCTGATTAAGAAGCTGCTTTCAGAAGATGATATGAGATCCAGAGAAATCTATATGCGGTTGAGCGATGAAGGTATTAGCCGTAGAACAGCAGAAAACACAAAGAAAGAACTCGGCATCCGAAGTTATCGGAAGATGCGCCAGTGGTATTGGAGCATAAAGCCGATGGAATGAGAGGAACTATAGAATGAACAGTGGAGCAGAAGTGATAGATCGTAAGCAGAGGATTAGAGACCGATATAGGGGCGTGGATACTTCCGAACTGGAGGTTATCCCAGCCAAAATTGTAGAGGGGCTTGGAGAAAGTACCTCTATTCGTCGTGTCGCTGCCTATGTACGTGTTTCCACTGACAATGATGAACAGACCTCTTCGTATGAGCTTCAAAAAAATTATTACACCGATTACATCAAGGCGCAGCCCGGCTGGGAGTTTGTTGGCATCTATGATGATGAAGGCATCAGCGGCACTTCGCTGGCACACCGCAAAGGAATGCAGCAGCTGATCGAGGATTGTAAGGCGGGAAAGATTGACTTGATCCTTACAAAGTCCATTGCTCGATTCGCCAGAAATATCGTTGACTGCCTTTCTGTTATCGAAACGCTGAAAAATCTTGACCCGCCTGTAGGGGTTAAATTTGAAGCGGATAATATCTACACCCTGGACAGTAACGGACGCATGATCCTGACGATTCTGGCATCCGTGGCAGAGGAAGAATCCCATTCCAAATCAATTATCATGAACTGGTCCATTGATCGCCGGTTCAGCCGTGGACTTTTCCTTACGCCGGCGTTGCTTGGATATGACCAGAATGAGGATGGTAACCTTGTGGTGAATCAGGATGAGGCTCAGACAGTAAAGGTCATTTATTACCTGTACCTGAACGGATTTTCGCTGAAGGATATTGCGGAACTCCTGACAGATTACGAGCGGAAGACGAAGCTGGGAAACACGGAATGGAATCCGGGCACGATTGCCGGCATCATTGCAAACGAACGCCATTGTGGGGATGTGTTGGCGAGAAAGACCTTCACACCAAACTTCCTTACGCACAAGGCAAAGAAGAACAACAATGATCGAACGCAGTACCGTCAGCGGGACCATCACGAGGCGATTGTTTCCAGAGATGTTTTCAATGCGGCCAATCATCTGCGCGCATCCCGGACGTATAAAAAGAAAAATCATCCGTTGCCAGTTTTGAGTGTGGTAGATGATGGCGTCCTTCGCGGATATGTGCCTTTTGATAAGGATTGGACAGGTTTCTCGGCAGAGGAATACCGGGAAGCATCCGAAAGCGTCATGCGGGAAAAACAGTCCAACACGGTAGAAGTAAGGAATCGTCTGGATCTTACTGGCTATGAAGTAGTCCGGGCACAGTATTTTGCAACCTTGCAGAATCCGGCGATGACGATTTCAAACGGAAGGCTGCGGTTTAATGCTGCCTGTCTGAAAAAGTTTGATGATGTGGAGTATGTAGAATTGCTTCTGAATTCGGTTGACAGATGTATTGCCATTCGGCCGTGCGAAAAGAGCAATCCGAATGCAATCCGCTGGGGTAGATTGAAAGAAGGACGCTGGTGTGCAAGTACCCTTGGGTGTCGAGGACTGGCAAAGGCTCTTTTTGATATCATGGAGTGGGACGAAGATTTGAAGTACCGCTTCCGTGGGCAGCTTGTGGAGCAGGGAGGCGATAAGCTGATGCTCTTTGAACTGGATGAGCCGGAGATGATCAAGGTGGAGGAAATCGTCCTGCCACCTAAGGAGGAAGAATCGGAAGGCGAAACAGTTAAAAAGACGATTTATATTTTCCCACCGGAATGGGCGGGGACTTTTGGCCAACCAATCACGAGTGTCGCACAGATTGGTATTTTGCAGCAGGAGCATTATGCCGGCAATTGGGATGTACTTCGGCCGGCATCAGAAATTAAGGAAATGAACATTTTTACCGCAGATGGTCTAAATACACTGCTCCATGAAGCGGAAGAAATAATGGAAGGATGGATTGACATAGATGGAGGAAAACAAAACGTTAATGCCGCCGAAGGAGCAGGCATTGGAGACTGAAAGAGATGCAAAGGCTGAAGAACTGGAGAGCACTTTTTCATATGATGGATATCAAGTGGTGCGAAAAGAACTGTTCGCTCACCTCCGGGACCCGGCAATTGTGATTCGAAAAGACAGCATCACATTTAACACAGCCTGCATCAGTGGGCTGGAAGATGTGGTTTATGTACACGTCATGTTCAACAGTGATTTGAAGCGCATCGTTGTACGCGGCTGTGATGAAAATGATAAGGACGCTTTGCGCTGGTGTATTGCGAAGCCGGACAAGCGGAAGAGCAGAAAAATGTCCTGTAAGCCTTTTTCAGAATTGGTTTATAACGAGATGGGCTGGGATAGTGACTGCCGCTATAAGATACTGGGGTATCGAATCAACTTTGAAGGAGAGACCTTGTATGTTTTTGACCTTCTCGTGCCAGAAATTTTCCACGAAAGTCAGAAACGGAAGAAAGGGGAAAGTGCGCCACAATCAGAGGAAACAAAGCCCGTGAATACCAGGAAGGGATTTTACCCAGATGATATTGCGGGTACTTTTGGCGTGCCTGTAGAAGAACACCTGAAAGAATCAGAAGTGAAGCAAATGGATGGATATGTGTCAATGGGCATCCTGACGGGGACGGCCCCCGGTGCCAGTGCGGATTAGAAGGATAAAAAGAAACCAAGGGGGAAGTGCGCCTATTTTTAGGAGGAGGTGAGTAGATTGCAGGAACAGAAAATATGGCACGCCGGTGTTCTCGGTATGACATTAAACGTGGATGAAGGACGGATCACCATTTTTCGCAGCACACTTGAAACGCTCGGCTGGCCGTCACACTATCGGTTTTTATACAATCCCCAAATGAATCAGATCGCCGTGCAGGTATGCAGTGCGGCAGATGCAGGAGCTCATCGAGTGGGAAAACTGAATGAGTTCAGCAGCTGTGAGATCAAGTGCGTGGCCTTCGTGCGAATGGTTTATAAAAATGCCAAATGGAATAAACGCAGATCTTATCGTATGATTGGAAATCTGTTCCCGGAGCAGAGGTTGGTCAGCTTTCAAATTCAAGAAGCACTGCCGATTGAAAATGGGAGAGTGCTGGACGGAACAGTAAGCCCCACGTTTGCCCTGTGTCGGGCAGAAGGCTCTCCATCGCAAAACAATCCCACCCCGGAAGAAAAAGCCGACAGTGGGGAAATGTGAGGGGCGTGTGGCGAAGCAAAGGAAGAGCCCGGCACTGAAAAATAGAATATCCGAAATTAAAGAAGCCCACTTGGTTACCATCCGGCTTGCTTAAAGTGTAGCAGGCAGGAATGGGAACCAGGTAGGCTTTTTTCAATAATCAAATAAGTGAACTTTTTGCACCGATATTTAGGTCATCAATTTTCGAGTTGATGACCTATTTTTTGCGTCTAAAAACGTAGAAACACTATATGTAGTGGTAAATGATTATTATATACCGATATATTGTATTTTGCCGAAGGAATGCGTAGTAAAGGAATCTCCTCTAACCGAACGCAGGTAGTGAGATGTACATAGTGAAAACACCGGAAAAATAGCGTATTTGCGACGCTTTTCGAGAGATGGGTAGAGCTGCGAGAGCGGTTTTTATCTCACTACCTAGGTTCAGTAACAGCAGATGATTTTATCATAAGAACTTTCAGTATCACTACCTGCGTTTGTATGGAGCACTCTGGTTTATGAACAACACATTGGAAGTGCTTCATCTGAACAGAGGTAGTGAAATAGAACATAGAATAGGGAGAAATACAACGTGAGGACGCTAATTTTGAATAAATTTCTGCACCGAAACGGCGGCAGCGAGACGTATATATTCAAATTGGGTGAGGCACTGGAGCAGCACGGTCATGAGGTTCAGTACTTCGGTATGGAACACGAAGGCCGCTGCGTGGGCAACCGGGTCAATGCTTATACATCTGATATGGACTTCCACGGCGGCAGCAAGCTAAGCAAGCTGACCTACCCCATCAAAACTATCTACAGCAAGGAAGCAAGAGTGCAGCTGCGGAAAGTTCTGGACGACTTCAAGCCGGATGTCTGTCATCTGAACAATTTTAACTACCAACTGACTCCTTCCATCATCCTGGAAATCGTGAAGTGGCGTAAGGAGACCGGAAGGGATTGTAAGATCATCTTCACGGCACATGACTACCAGCTGGTCTGCCCGAACCACATGCTGAACAATCCGAATACCCACCAGAACTGTGAGAAGTGCCTCGGCGGCCATTTCGTGAACTGCATGAAAGGCAAGTGCATCCACGGTTCCACGGCAAAATCTGCCATTGGCATGATGGAAGCCGAATTCTGGAAGAGGAAGGGTACCTACAAGTACATTAACACTATGATTTGCTGCTCCGAGTTCATGAAGAGCAAGATGGACAGCAATCCTCTGTTTGCGACGAAGACCGTGGCAATGCACAACTTCATCGACAAGGTGGATTGGAAAGAAACGGAGAAGAAGGATTACGTCCTTTACTTCGGCCGCTTCTCTCAGGAGAAAGGCATCGGTACACTCATCAAGGTCTGCAAGGATCTGCCGGATGTACAGTTCATCTTCGCTGGCACCGGTCCTCTGGAAGAGACGGTAAATGGTATTAAGAACATCAAGAACGTTGGCTTCCAGAAGGGCGAGGCACTGGAGAAGCTGATCCGTGAGGCACGGTTCTCCATTTATCCTTCTGAGTGGTATGAGAACTGCCCGTTCTCCGTGATGGAATCCCAGATGTACGGCACACCGGTGCTGGGAGCAGACATTGGTGGTATCCCGGAACTGATCCAAGTCGGTAAGACTGGTGAGCTGTTTGAGAGCGGTAATGGCGAAGACCTGAAGAAGAAGGTCGAGAAGCTCTGGGGCGATAAGAAGCTGTGTGCGGAGTACCCCTAGATTAAATATCGTCTACGATGCGATTTACTTTATTGCAGGCGGTCTGATCTTCCTCTATCGGAAGGAACTGGCAGAGTTTGCATCGAAGCACAAGATTATCACCGGAACAATTCTGCTGATTGCCACAGTTGTTTATTTTGCATTAGGCGGCAATACGCTTACGATGCTGTTCTTCTGTGTGGCAGCACTGGTCTATACCCTCGGATGCAATCGGGGGGGGGTACTGGTCAATCCAGTCGCCAAGTTCCTCGGTGGTATCAGCTTCGAAATTTATCTGTGCCACATGGTAATTTATCGTGTGCTTGAGAAGTTACACCTCATTCATCTATTTGAAAATGGCCTGCTGGCATATATTTTCACAGCGATTGCAGTCATCTGCGGTTCGGTTGTGTTCTCGGTATGTGCCAAGTGGTTCTTAAATAAAATTGAAACATTCTTAAAAGAGAGAGTAAACAATAGGAGAGTTAATCATGTCTGAAGAAAAGAAGTTAAATGGTACGGTCATCGTCACTTATCGTTGCAATGCTCGTTGCTCTATGTGCAACCGTTATAAGGCACCTTCCAAGCCGGAAGAGGAAATCAGCATCGAAACCATCAAGAAGTTGCCGAAGATGTACTTCACAAATATCACTGGCGGCGAACCGTTCATCCGTACTGACCTGAAGGATATCGTGCGTGAACTGTACAAGAAGTCTGACCGTATCGTTATTTCCACGAATGGTTTCTTCACAGATCGTATCGTTGACCTGTGCAAGGAGTTCCCGCAGATCGGTATCCGTATTTCCATTGAGGGTCTGGAACAGACCAACAATGAAATCCGCGGCCTGCAGAACGGCTACCAGCGTGGTTACGGCACGCTGAAAAAACTGCGTGAAATGGGCATGAAAAGAAAATATTCGGGAGGAGTCAGAATGGATTATAAAGAACGATTCCGCAATATACTGAAGCGACTTAATAGTGATTCCAATAAAGCACGGTACAATACAATCTGTACTTTAACACAGAATGATGATGAGCAAAGAGCGTGGGCTATTTGCAGAGAATTCTGGGGAAATAATAAAGCTCCTCTGGATATAGAAAATTATGATGTGAAGGATTTGGATTCGGCTTATGCAAGGAGACTGTTAAACGAGCTAGAGTCACTTTTAGATAAGCTGGGCTGGGAGAAAGAGTAATCATATTCCCCACACCCCAACACAGTGCTATACTTAAACAACTATAAAAAGGAAAGAGGTTATCACCATGCCCAGAACAAAAGGCAGCAAAAACCGTCCCAAAACTACCCATACCGACTACGCATCTCAGATCACGGAGAAGCAGAAATCTATCACTTCCCTGACTGCTGAAATTTCATCCACCACCGCAAACATTGACACTTTGAAGGCTGATCTGAAAGAGAAAAAGACTGCTTTGAAGAAAGCTGAAAAAGAAGTGGCATCCTTGGAATCGAAGAAGGCAAAGGCAGATGCTAAGGCCGCTGAAGAAGCGAAGAAGACCGAAGCAGAGGCTGTGCTGAAGAAGCTGCTGGCCAGCGGCATGAGTGCGGATGAAATCCTCGAAAAACTGAAATAAGATCGGCCTGTGGACAAACTGAACTCCAGAAGTTCACACGGTATTTTTTGAAGGTTGCTGTATAGTTTATAACGAAAATAAAAGAAGGACAAAATTTAAAGAAATGGAGCGTGAAAAAATGAACTTATCAAAAATACATCATATTGCAATCATCGTATCTGACTACGAAGCTGCAAAGGATTTCTATGTGAACAAGCTGGGATTCTCTGTTATCAGAGAGAACTACCGCCCAGAGCGTAAGGACTGGAAGCTGGATCTGCGTGTCAATGAATACACGGAGCTGGAGATTTTCGCTGAGGAAAATCCTCCGAAGCGTGTAAACCGTCCAGAGGCCTGTGGTCTACGCCATCTTGCGTTCTGCGTTGATAGCGTGGAACAGACGGTGAATGAGCTGGCGGAGGTGGGAATTGAATGTGAGCCGATTCGGGTTGACGATTATACTGGTAAGAAGATGACTTTCTTCCATGACCCGGATGGTCTGCCGCTGGAACTGCATGAGTAAAATGAAGAAAACAAGAAAACCAGGCGGTGGCCGGAAGAAGTTGAAGCCAGAGTACGATGCCGGAAAAATCTGAAAGAGCAGATAGAAAGTGCTGTGGCACTTTATGATTCTGAGATGTCCTTGCAGGCCATCGGCGAAGAACTGGGATTAAATCCAATCAAAGTAAGAAAGCTGCTCATCACGGCCGGTGTGTATGAATCTGAAGTGGCGGAGAAGGTGCAAGCTACCTTTCAAGAATTGCTGATCGAAGCAAGGAAATACTAAATAGAAACAAGTGAATTTCGCCGCTCAGTGTAAGAACCGGGCGTTTTTTCTTGTCCGAACTTCAAAAATATGCTATACTACGAATGATAAAGTACCATGAGGATAGGAGAAATAAATATGCGCATTTTAATGCTTGGAAACAGCTATATTTTCACAAATGATCTGCCGAGTATGCTGGCGAAAATCACGGGTGCCGAAGTGGTACAGAACACACGCGGCGGTGCACGCTTACGTGAGCAGCTGAACCCTGAAACAAGGCTCGGCGCAAAAGCATTGGAGCTGCTGCAAAATGAAAAATGGGATTACGTCGTTTTGCAGGAGATGAGCAACGGCCCTATCACAGCAAAGGAAAGCTTTATGCAGAGCGTGAAAGATTTGTGCGGTAAAATTCGTGAAAACGGTGCCGTACCGGTTCTGTATGCGACATGGGCATACCAAAAAGACGGCAAACAGCTTCAAAAATTCGGCATAGATTACGATGAGATGTACCGCAAAATGCACGAAGCCTATGCAGAAGCGGCAGAGAAAAACCACACACTGCTCGCCGATGTCGGCAGTGCATTTTATGAAAAAACCGAAACCGACAATCTGTTCAACGACGACGGCAGCCATCCGAACGAAGCGGGCTCGAACCTTGCCGCCGAAACGATTGCCGAAGTCATTTTAAAGGATGCAAACGCATAATGTATCCCTACTGTGCATACGCTGTATCGGAAAAATACGGCGAAACGGGGGAGCGATATGTTAGAACGCATCGGAGAAATGCATGGGCGAGAGGTTATCAGTGTTTTGGATGGCTCGCGCATCGGGTATCTCGGTGATATTGAATTTGATACACAGCAGGCGGCACTGACGGCGATCGTGGTGTACGGCCGTCCGCGCTTTTTCGGATTGTTTGGCAGAGAGAATGACTGTGTGATCCCATGGAGCGCTGTGAAGACCATTGGGGAGGATGCGGTGCTGGTCGATCACATTCCCGTAAAGCGGACACCGAAGCGCAGCTTCTTACAAAATTTCTTTGAAAACGGATAGAAAACACTTGCTTTACCCGGCATGTTGTGCTATAATAGTTCAGCGATTTGCAGATTCTGCAAGCAAAAACGCACGCCGAGGCTCTCGGATTGGTGCCGCGAAAGCGGTTTTCCCCGAAAATATCAGCCCGGCGGAGGAAAAACCAAGGAGGTATTTTCAAATGGCAGTCGTATCAATGAAGCAGCTTCTGGAGGCCGGTGTTCACTTCGGTCACCAGACAAGAAGATGGAACCCGAAGATGGCACAGTACATCTTCACGGAGAGAAACGGTATCTACATCATCGACCTGCAGAAGACCGTTAAGAAGCTCGAAGAGGCTTACAACTTCGTTCGTGACCTTTCCATGGAAGGCAAGAGCGTTCTCTTCGTAGGCACAAAGAAGCAGGCTCAGGAGTCCGTTAAGGAAGAGGCTCTCCGCGCAGGCGCTTACTATGTAAACGCTCGTTGGCTGGGCGGCATGCTCACCAACTTCACGACCATCCGCCGCAGAATCCAGAGACTTGCACAGCTGCGCAAGATGCAGGAAGACGGCACCTTCGAGCTGCTCCCGAAGAAGGAAGTCAGCAAGCTTGAGCTTGAGATCGAAAAGCTCGAAAAGTATCTTGGCGGCATCAAGGACATGAAGGAGTTCCCGGGCGCACTGTTCATTGTTGACCCGAGAAAGGAAAGAATCGCTGTTTCCGAAGCTAAGAAGCTCGGTATTCCGATCGTTGCAATCGTAGATACCAACTGCGATCCGGACGAGATTGACTACGTTATCCCGGGCAACGACGACGCTATCCGCGCTGTTAAGCTCATCGCAGGTGCTATGGCTAACGCTATCATCGAAGGCCGCGAGGGCCGTATGGGCGCTGCTGCTGAGGAGACCGAAGAAGCTGCTGCAGAGACCGAGGAATAATTTAATTTCGGTTAAAAATTCCTTTCGTTTGATATAGAGTTTAAGATTCTACAAGGAATGGTGATTTGAAATGAATTTCACAGCTAAGGACGTTGCAGATCTGCGCGCTAAGACAGGCTGCGGCATGATGGATTGCAAAAAGGCTCTCACAGAGGCTGAGGGCGATGTAGAGAAGGCAACCGAGATTCTTCGCGAGAAGGGTCTTGCTGCTTCCGTTAAGAAGGCAAGCCGTATTGCAGCTGAGGGTGTTGCATACGCTATGGTCAGCGAGTGCGGTAAGGTTGGCGTTGTGATCGAAGTCAACGCTGAGACCGACTTCGTTGCGAAGAATGCTCAGTTCATCGATTTCGTTAAGACCTGTGCCGAGACCGTTATCTATGAGAACCCGGCAGACGTTGAAGCTCTCCTTGCAGCTAAGGCACACGGCTCCGATATGACCGTTGATGCTATGCTGAAGGATAAGATTCTCACCATCGGCGAGAACATCAAGATCCGTCGCTTCGTCCGTTACGAGGGCGACTGCGTTGCTTACGTACACGGCGGCGGCAGAATCGGCGTTCTCGTTCGTTTTGAGACCGAGAATGTTCCGGCAGAAGTTCTCAACGAGTGCGGCAAGGACGTCGCAATGCAGATTGCCGCTCTGAATCCGGCTTATCTCGATAAGTCCACGGTTCCGGCTGAAGCACTCGATAAGGAAAAAGAAATCCTCATGGCTCAGATCCAGAACGATCCGAAGAACTCCAAGAAGCCGCAGAACATCATCGAGAAGATGGTTACCGGCAGAATCGGCAAGTTCTATGAGAACAACTGCCTCCTGCAGCAGGCATTCGTTAAGAACGGCGACCTCTCCGTTGAGCAGTACATTGCTGAGGAAGCAAAGAAGGCCGGCGGCACGATGAAGGTTACGGATTTCGTTCGCTTCGAGAAGGGCGAAGGCCTCGAGAAGAGAAACGACGATTTCGCAAGCGAAGTTGCCAACATGGTTAAATAATTGATTCTCTGAATCAGCACACCCCGAACGATTTTGCGTCGTTCGGGGTGTTTTTGTATCGTATAACTTTTGGAAAATATAAAATGTGCCCCGACAAGACATCAAAATCTTGCCGAGGCGCAGAACAACCGATTTTCAATTTGCGTAGCGCGTGTAATAGGTAAGGTTGCCTTCCATGCCGAGAAGTTCGCTGCGGGTGATTTGTCGGCCCCAGGAGATCTGGCAGTTTTCGTAATCTGCATTTACTTCCGTCACGGTGATGGTATCGGTATCCCAGTCGATGTCCGTCACGATCATCGAGTGCTCATACCAACCCATGCGGATGTGATCGCCGATGCGCAACTCGTCAAAGTCGTAAAACTCCGTGATCGGTGCATCGTAGCCGAACAGCAGGTCGCTGATGATGGAAGCGTAGCCGAGGCATTGCATTTCGTCTCCGTATTGCGGGAAGAAATCATCCATCAGTCCATTATAAATGTTGCAGTTTCCATAACCATAAACAGAATGGTTGCACGGCGTGTCTGTAACGCACATGGCAATTTCGTCTGCCGTCATTTCGCTTGTGTCCACACCGATATGGTTCCAGTACATGCCGTTTGGGAAATAATCTTCAAGCAGTTCAAGCCGTGTCTGCACGCCTTGCTCCGCAAGATTGCCGCTGGAAACAAATAATGGCACAGAGCTGTATGCATCTACAAGCTCTGCGGTGTCTTCTACTTCGCCAGCCGGCAAAATGCGCTCTTTCGCGGCATAGGAAGACGCGGCATTCATTTCCGAAGCTTCTTTTTCGGCTTCCTCAACTTCGTCGTTGCCCGCATCGTAGACGTACATTTCCACCTGCTCGTCATCTGCGCCAATCGCTGCAGTGTATGTGACGGTTTCCTCCGCGCGCTCCACTAGATCCCCTTGCAGGAACAGCAAACCAAACGCGGCGGCGGATATCGTCACGGCTGCCACCGGCAAGACGATTGGTAGGGAAGAGAGAAGATGTTCACGTCGGTTTTTCGGTTCTCTAAAGTGATTTTGCGGCATAAATACACTCCTCAGAACAGGATCCGGCAGCAGAAACTTGCTGCCCAAAATTACTCTATTATATAAAATACTATGCATTTGTGACGTACGTATGACGAAAATCGACGAATTTCCTGTATTTTGATAAAAAAGTGCCCGCAGCGGAAAAACTGCGGGCACCAAACGCATCTGCTAGTCTTCGATTGCGGCTTTGCGACTCAAAACGCCGTGGAAGAACGCGGGATCAAACTTCGGCTTTCTCTGATAGGTGTAAAGGCCGTTCTGTTCCTGCTCCACGTCGGTCAGCTGTGTGTAGCAAAGACCGAACATTTCACTGTTATCAAGCAATGCGTCTGTAAGGCCCTTAAAGCGCGTGAGGAATTCTTCTTCGGTCTTCGGACCGGTGCCGTAGCCCCAGCCGTTCTCGTCCTGACTCCACTGAATGCCGCCGTATTCGCTGACGAACGTCGCTTCGCCCTTGTAGGTCTGGCGGTGCGCGTGGTTGTCAAACAGTGTGCCCTCGGTCATCAGCTTGCCATAGTGCTCCTTAAAGATCTCCGGGTTCTGTTCGTAATCGTGCACGCAGAAAATATCAGTTGCAACATGATAGTTGCCGCTCGTATCAATGCACGGACGGGTAGGGTCAAGCGCTTTCGTTGCTCTGTAAACGATGTCGAGTGCGTCGTCAAATTGTTTCCTGCCGTCGGTATCCCATGTCTCGTTGTACGGACACCAGCCGACAATAGCCGGGTGGTTAAAATCGCGGCGGATCTCTTCCGTCCACTCCGGCAAAATGCCGTAAACGGAATCGGCATAGGAGGAATCGAGACCCCAGTTCGGGAATTCGCCCCAAACGATGTAGCCTAAGCGGTCTGCGTGGTAGAGGAAGCGCTCTTCAAAAATTTTCTCATGCAGTCTGGCACCGTTGAAACCGACGGCAAGGGAGAGCTTAATGTCGTTTTCAAGCGCTTCGTCGCTCGGCGCAGTGTAGATGCCATCCGGATAGAAGCCTTGGTCGAGCACCAGACGTTGGAAAACAGAGCGGCCGTTGATGCGGAACTTGTGGCCGTCCAGGCGCACTTCGCGCAGACCGAAATAACTCGTGACGTTATCTTCACCGAAAGCGAATGCAACGTCATACAGATTGCCGCAGCCGACATCCCACAGATGCTTTTCGCTCAGCTTTATCGTGAATGTGTGCGTGCCGCAGGCGTTTTCTGCTGTGTAGCTGCCCGTTTCTTTGCCTTCAAACGAAGTTGTCACCGTTAGGTTTGCCGTACCGACCAGCTCTGCGGTCACCGTTACCGTGCCTGCGGTGATATTCGGATAATACTGCATATGGGAAATATAAGCCTTCGGGGTGAACTCCAGCCATACGGTCTGCCAAATGCCCGTGGTGCGCGTGTAGAAGCAGCCGTATGAGTTATATTGCTCGCTCTGCTTGCCGCTCGGGATGAGGCGGTCGCGCGTATTATCTTCGGCGTAGACGGCAATTTCATTTTCGCCCGCTTTTAAAAGTGCGGTCACGTCAAACTCAAACGAAACATAGCCGCCCTTGTGTGTGCCGGCAAGCTCGCCGTTCACAAAAACTTTTGCGCAATAATCCACAGCGCCGAAATGCAGCACGGCGCGGCCCTTCAGCTGTTTTTCTGTGACCGTTACAGTGCGCTTATACCAAACGCCGTACATAAAATCGGTGTGCTGCACACCGGAAAGTTCGCTTTCCGGGCAGAACGGCACGGTGATCTCTCCGCTGAGCGCTGTGCCGACCTTCTGTAAGCCGCGTGCCTCACCGCTGCGGCCGTTGTCGATCTCAAACGCCCATGTGCCGTTCAGGTTCATCCAGTTTTCGCGCACAAACTGCGGGCGCGGATATTCTTTTCTCGGTATATTACTCATTTTTCGTACATCCTTTCCCCGAAAAGACGGCAAATCCCAATTTCTGCCGCGCTTTTTTGATTACGGTCTCATTGTACGCAATCTCTATGCAAAATACAATGCCGTATTATGCGCGAAAATTGACTTATTCTATTGCGACACAGGGAGTTTTTGCGTATAATATAAAGCAAAGGGGGCGTCAAAATGGAGATTACAGATATTCGCCACGATTGGCCGGAAAAAGCCGGGTTTACACTTGTGCGCCCAACAGGCATTGAAATCTACACGTTTTTGCACTTTATGAACAGCGTAGAGATCGAAGTTAACGGGGAAAAGGTCACAGTAAGACCCGGCGCGTGTATTTTCTATGCGCCGGATGAACCACAGTGGTTTCACTCAGACAGTAACCTCACGCACAACTGGGCGCATTTTGCGCCTGGCTTTCGCGTGCAGCTTTTGCGCTATCGTATTCCCGAAAATACACTGCTTTACCCACGCACGACAGAGTTTATCTCCGGCCTTTTCCGAAAAACGGAAGCTGCATTTTTCTCCAATGAACCGTTTCGGGAGGACTTGTTGGAAGCATACACCACAGAATTTCTTGTGCGGTTCTCCCGTGCCATAGCAGAAGAAAACTACTCACCTACGGTCAGCCGTGCAGATAGGGAAAAGATGCAGAACCTGCGTCACACGGTGCTTTCTGATCCGGAAAAGCACTGGACTGTGCCGCAAATGGCATCGCTTGCGTCTGTCAGCGCTTCGCACCTGCATGCGTTATACCGCGCTGTTTTTGGTACATCGCCCATGCGCGACCTGATTGAAGCGCGCATTCGTTATGCACAGTCTTTATTGCTCTCCGGCAGTGACTTGCCCATCACGGAAGTTGCCGAGCACAGCGGATATGCAGACCCATACCATTTCATCCGCCAGTTTAAACGCATCACCGGCGAAACACCTGCTGCGTACCGCCGTGCAAGACGATAAAGCGGCAAAAAAAAGCCTTATTCCGCCCAAAAAAGGGAAGAATAAAGCTTTTGCTTTTCTTCTAAATTTGCTTGTCTGTTGTTAACAAAACAAAATAATTCCATAAAGAAACAGCGCCAATCTGTAATTTGACGCTGTTTTCGACTATATTCAGTTCAGCACAAAGAACTGCTCATACCAAAGGATAAACGTATAGAACGACCAGATCTTCTGCATGTTCAGCGCCTTGCCGCTCTTGTGGTCGTCGAGCAGCTTCATCAGCTCGCTTGTCACGAAGAATTTCTCCGCAATATCGCTCTGGAACGCCGCCTTGACCTTGTTGTAGTACTTATCCTCACGCAGCCAATCGTTCAGCGGAACAGGGAAGCCGAGTTTCTTTTTGTTCGCGGTACGCTCCGGCAGCTGCTTGATGGCCGCGCCGCGCAGGGCGATCTTCGTCGTTTCGTTTGCTGCACGGTAGCGGGAAGGAATGCGTGTGGAAAGCTCCAGCATCTTCTTATCGAGGAACGGCACGCGCAGCTCAAGGGAGTTTGCCATACTCATGCGGTCGGCTTTCAGTAGGATGTCATAGATCATCCATGTGTGCATGTCCACATACTGAAGCTGAGTCGGCTCGTCGAGATTCGATACTTCGTTGAAATAGCGCTTGCTGTATTCCTCCGGAACCTTGCTCGCGATGGGACGCTTCAAGAATTTTTGGCGCTCTGCGCTCTGGAAAACGTAGTTTGCGCGCATAAAGCGCTGATACGGCTCCATGGCGCCGCGCACGAGGAAGTTTTTGCCCTTGAAGTTCGGGCAGTGCTTTGCGACCGTGCCGAGGACTTTACGCACCGGGCGCGGTACCTTATGCGAATAGTGGTCAAAGTGTCCGCCTGCAAGATACATCGGATAGCCGCCGAACAGCTCGTCCGCACCTTCGCCGGAAAGCACGACCTTCACATAGCGGCGGGCATTTTTGGCGAGGAAGTAGAGCGGAATCTCCGAGGGGTTCGGCAGCGGCTCGTCCATGTAATACTGAATCTCCGGCACCGCGTCGAAGAACTCATCTGCGGAAACCTTATTCGCGATGTTCGGTACGCCGATGACATTGGAGAAGTCCTGCGCATACGGCAGCTCGCTGTATTTTTCCTCCTCGTAGCCGACGGAGAATGTCTTGACCTTCTTCGTACCCTTGGAGATTTCTTTCACAACATAGCTGGAATCCACGCCGGAGGAGAGGAAGCAGCCGACCTCAACATCGGCGATCTGGTGCATGGAGACGGACTCCGTGAACTCCTTTGTGATGGCGTTCTCCCAGTATTCAAGCGATTTGTCGTCTTCAATCTTGTATTCGATCTTATAGTAACGCTCCACTTTCAGTTCGCCATTTTTGTAGGTGAAGCAGTGTGCGCCGGGCAGCTTGAAGACATTTTTAAAAATTGTGCGCTCGTCCGGGCTGTACTCGTAGGAAAGGTACAACGGGATCATATCCTCGTCGAGCTCTTTTTCAAAATTCGGGTGAGAGAGAAAGCTTTTGATCTCGCTGCCGAACATGAATTCCTTGCCCTTTTTGTAGTAATAGAACGGCTTGATGCCGAAAATATCGCGTGCACCAAAGAGCTCTTTTGTGTTCTTGTTCCAGATGATGAAAGCAAACATGCCGCGCAGACGGTCAAGAATTTTTTTGCCATATTCCTCATATCCGTGCAGAATCGTTTCGCTGTCTGTCTTTGTGGTGAAGACGTGTCCGGCTTTGATGAGCTCTTCGCGAAGCTCCTGATAGTTGTAAATTTCGCCGTTAAAGAGCAGCACGAGCGAGCCGTCTTCGTTTAAGATCGGCTGCCTGCCGCCCTCAAGGTCGATGATGGAAAGGCGGCGAAAACCGAGGGCAATGCCGTCGTCAATGTAATAATGGGCATCATCCGGGCCGCGGTGCTTGATGCGGTCGGCCATTTTATGGATGACTTCTTCTTTATCGAACGTTCCGTAGTTGTGAATATAACCGGCAAAGCCGCACATACAAAACGCCTCCTTATGCTTTTATTGTTGGATCAGGGAAGAATATTTCGGCTTAAGTTTTTTGCCGCACGCTAAAATGCACGCGCGTGCCAACACTTCCAGCGCATCGAGATAACCGGGCCCAAGCTCGTTATCGCGCTTGATGATGGAAAGCTCCGTGCAGCCTAAAATAATAGCGTCGCAGCCGTCCGCGCGCAAAGCGTCGGAAACGGCGCGGAATTTTACCATATCCGCCGGTTCACCTGCTTTTACGCAGTCGTAAATGAGCGACATTACGTTCTGCTGCATTTCGTCGCTCGGCAAAACGTAGGAAAGACCCGCTTCGGTCAGCGCGGTTTGAAATAAGCCCATGTGCACCGTGCCGGTTGTCGCCATAATGCCGGGCTTTTTGCAGCCGGCTTCTTTTAGATATGCTGCCGTTTCGCGCACCATGTGGATAAACGGAATGTGTACGCTGCTTTGCAGTTCATCGTGAAAGCTGTGTGCCGTCACGCACGGGGTAGCGAGTGCGCACACGCCCAGCGCCTCCAATTTCTGTGCGATGTCGATCATCGGCGGCACAGGGGAGGGCTTTGTATGGTCTAAAATGTATGCGGTCCGATCCGGCACACTCGGGCGATTGAATATGATCGCGTCAAGATGCTCCTGATCGGTGCGGGCATCGGTCATGTCGGTGATAAGCTCTAATAAATACGCTGTCGCCATGGGGCCGAGTCCGCCGATAACGCCTAAACTGTTCATCAGTCACGCAGTCCTTTGTTGTTGAAATAACGCTTGTACTTTTCAAAGTAGTTGTGCTGGTTGCGGCGGAACATCAGCCAGCGCATCAGGCTGCGGTCTTTCTTGTAATAATACGAGTTGACCACTTTACCTTCGTCGATGAGCTTTTTCGCTTCCGCTTTCACGGCGGTGTCCGGGCAATAGTCAAAGATGATCTTCGTCGGGATGATTGTGTACAGCACTTTATTTGTGGCAATGGTGAGATCCATGGGCTTGTTGTAGATGACGTCGTCCGCAAGCCACTTTGCAATGTTGTAGCCCGCAGCCGTTACGAAATAGCTGCTGCGGCCCTGACGCAGGTTCATCTCGAAGAGCTTATATTTGCCGTCACGCTCGTCGTACTTCATATCGAAGTTTGCAAAGCCCACGTAACCGATGCCCTCAAGGAAGTTCTTCATCGTCTCGTTCAGCTTTTCGTCGTAGCCGTTGATGATGGCCGCATAGCTGCCGATGCCCTCCGGGGAATGCTCCTCGAGCACGGCATTACCGAGTGCAATGAGCTTTACTTTCTTATCCTTGCCGCAGTAGCAGTTCATCACGCGCATTTTAGAATCGTCACCCGGGATGAATTCCTGCAAAATGAGGTGATCTTTGTAAGAGGAACCGTAGATGGCGTCCAAAATCGCATCAAATTCCTCGCGGGTGTTTGCAACGAAAACCTTCTTCTTGTGCGGGAACTTGCAGTTCCAATATGCCACGCTGTTCGAGGGCTTGATGATGACCGGGAAGTCGAAAGGCAGCTCAAGATTCTTGTGGTTCTCATACGTGCAGGTCGTTGTCTTCGGGAACGAGAAGCCATGCTCCTCGCAGACCTGATAAAAGCTTTCCTTGATGGAAAGGCGCATTAAAAGCTCTTCGCTGATGCACTCGAATTCATAAATGCCGCGCAACTTCGTCTGGTTGCGCACAAGCATTTTGATGTAGTTGTCGCCGCAGGGGACGAGCAGTAATCTCTGCCCGGAGAAGTTCTTTGCAAATTCCGTCAGTGTGCGGACAAACACGTCGTCTTCTTCAAGGCGCGGTTCTACCTTTAAAACTTCCACAATGTGGCTGTGCGTGCAGGCGGGGAGGATGCCCTTGCCGACCGCTACGCTTTTGTATCCGTAAGCCTCGTGGAAAGAACGCGCCATGCCGTATACGTTGATGTCACTGCCGAGCAGAACCGGCAGAAAATCCTGTTTTTTTAATGCTTCTGTATTCATGATCTTCATTTTCCTTCCAAATACTTACGCGGTCTTTGCGTCTGTGTGCTCCGCATAGCCGTTGAGAATATCATCGTTAAAGAACTGGTCGTACCACACGAGGAACGTGTAAACCGTCCAAACGCGGCGGCTGTTGTCCGCCTTGCCGTTTTTGTGGTCGTCCAGCAGTTTTACGAGCATGTCGGTGTTGAAGTATTTCTGTGCCACTTCGCCCGTGAACTTCTCCTTTACGATGTTGTAGTACTTGTCTTCCTTGAGCCACACACGCGTCGGCACGGGGAAGCCGAGCTTCTTTTTGCCGGCCCACTTTTCGGGCATGCGGCGCAAAGCGGCCTTGCGCATCGCAAACTTCGTGTTCTCGTCGTTTACACGGTACTTGAGCGGGATGCGTTCCGCAAGCTCCATAATCTTCTTGTCGAGGAACGGCACGCGCACCTCAAGGGAGTTTGCCATGCTCATTTTATCCGCTTTCAGAAGAATATCGCCGACCATCCAGGCGTTAAGGTCAACGAACTGCATTTTCGTTACCGGGTCTTTGCCCTTTACGCGATCATAGAACGGCTTTACGACTTCTGCCGGGGACGGTGCATCGGTCTTAATTTTCAGGAGCTTCTTGCGTTCTTCCTCAGTGAACATGTACGCGTTGCCGATGAAGCGATCTTCGAGCTTTTTGCCGCGGCGGATAAGGAAGTTGATGCCGGATTTCTTCGGCAGGTGCGAAGCGACTTTGCCGATAAAGCGACGGATGGGGAACGGGATCTTATCATAAGCCGGTACGGCGAGCGGTTCTTTATAAATGTTGTAGCCGCCGAAAATTTCATCGGCGCCCTCGCCGGACATCACGACCTTCAAATATTTGGAAGCCGTGTTGCACACGAAATAGAGTGCCACGGCGGACGGGTCGGCAAGCGGCTCGTCCATGTGGTACTGAATCTTGCCGAAGTTGCCCCAGAACTCTTCCGGGGTAATCGTCTTGCTGTAATTCTTCACCGGAATCAGCTCGGAAAGCTCCTTTGCGTAGCTGATCTCGTTGTATTTTTCGCCGTTGTCAAAGCCGACCGTAAACGTCTTGTCCACATCGGCAGAGCAGGCCACATAGCTGGAATCCACGCCGGAGGAAAGGAAAGAGCCGACTTCAACGTCCGCAATCTTGTGTGCGTTCACGGAGTCGTCAAAGGTCTTTTCAATCTCGTCCACCCAATATTCAAGCGGCTTGTCTTCTTCCGCGTTGAATTCCGGGATCCAGTAGCGCTGCATATCCATTTTGCCGTCTTTGTAGAAGAAATAATGTGCGGGCGGCAGCTTGTAAACGTTCTTGAAGAATGTCTCGTAGCCCGGAGAATACTGGAAAGAAAGGTAGCCCTCCAGTGCGCGTTCATTCAGCTCGCGCTTAAAATGCGGGTGTTCCACAAAGCTCTTGATCTCGCTGCCGAACATCAACGTGCCCTGCATCTTTGCATAGTAAAACGGCTTAATGCCAAAGTAATCGCGCGCGCCGAACAGCGTTTTCGTGTTCTTGTCCCAAATGATGAACGCGAACATGCCGCGCAGCTTATTGAGTAGGTCGGTGCCGTATTCTTCAAAGCCGTGCAGCAGCACTTCGCTGTCCGTTTTCGTTGTAAATACATGGCCTGCCTTTAAAAGGTCTTCGCGGAGAGACTGATAGTTATAAATCTCGCCGTTAAACATGAGAACCTTGCTTTTATCTTCATTCAAAATCGGCTGTCTGCCACCCTCGAGGTCAATGATGGAAAGTCTGCGGAAACCGAGCGAAATCTCGCCGTCCATATAATAGTCGGCGTCGTCCGGACCGCGGTGACGGATGCGGTCTGCCATAGCGTGCAGCACGGGCTCCATAAGCTGTGTTTCGCCGCCGTCAATATAACCTACAAAACCACACATACAGTTTGCCTCCTTTTTGCAGTTGGTTTACTTAGTTTTCCTTGTGTTCGTTTTCGGTATTCTCAATCAATGCAAAAAGCGAGGGCGCCCAATCGGGATATTCCGCCGAGAGCATCTCGCCGGAAAGCTGGGGCAGGTCCTCTTTTCTAACGGCCTCGTCGTCCGACATTTTTTCGCCGAGCAGCATCACGCGGCTTTTGGCACGCGCCAGCTGCATACGGCCGTCGGTCAGCGCCTCACTCAGTCCGTCCTTCGTCTCAAAAAGAGCCGAAGGATTTTTCGGGTTCGCCGTATACAGCATGCGGAACGCGTTATACACAGCGCCGCTTAAATACAGCGTGATCTCTTTTGTTAAAGATTTGCTATTGATTTTTTTCAGAATACCAAATACAATATGTAAGGAGTTCGATATTATTTTTCGGCTCACGTTGGGGAGACCATCGTGCGTGTCTTCCTCCTCCGTTTCCGGCACATGCAGCTTTTCGCCCTGCCGGTGCGGTGTTTTGCCCAGCAGATAATCACAGGAGACCCCGTAATAATCCGCCGTGCGCACAATGAAGTCCAAACCGCATTCACGTATGCCTTTTTCGTAATGAGAGAGCAGCGCCTGCGAGATGCCAAGGTCTGCGGCAGCCTTTTTCTGGCTGATCCCCTGTTCCTTGCGCAGCAGTGTCAGAATGCGCGGAAAATCACTGTTCACAAAAGTTTCACCACCTGAGTCAAAAAATAACACTCTGTAAATTATAAACGAAATTATCCGAGAAGTAAACAGATAAACGAACCTTTTTTGCGGGTTTTCCCGCGAATTTTTGGTGAAAGGGACAACGGCAGCGTTTTACCGTCCCGGAAAGGAAAATCGCATGAAATCTTACACCATTCATTTAATCCGCCACGGTATATGTGAGGGCAATTTGGAAGGCCGTTACATCGGCCGCACACAGTCTCCGCTTGCGCAGGAGGGCATTCAGGCACTTTTGGAGCTGAAACGTAAGGGCATTTATCCCGAAGCAAAAAAGTACTACGCCAGCCCGTGCGTGCGCTGTGTCGATACGCTGAAGGTCTTATATCCCACCGCCGACCCGGAAGTTATTTTAGAGCTTGCCGAGTGCGACTTCGGTGATTGGGAAAATAAAAAGGCCGAAGAATTGAAAAACGACCCGAAGTTCGTCGCCTGGATGAACGGCGGCCAGCACGAGGCCCCGCCGAACGGCGAAAGCAGCATCGTATTTATGCAGCGTGTCTGCGCGGGCTTTGAGATGCTCGTTAAAAACATGATGATGACGGGAGATGAGAGTGCCGTGCTCGTCACACACGGCGGCGTCATCATGACGATCTTAGCGGCTTACGGCTTGCCTCGCGCCAAAATGACCGACTGGATGTGCGAAAACGGCCACGGCTACTCCATGCGTATCGACCCCATGCTTTGGGGGCACGGCATGGCGGCAGAGGTCTACCAAATGCTGCCTATCATCGAACAGGGCGAAAAGCGCGAATACAGCGTCATCGATATTGCGAGAGAAGCCGCCGACCGCGCTTACGGGCAGAAAGAAGACGGCAAAACGGAATAGTTTTCCGTAACCCGGACAGAATAGGAAGACAGACCGCCGAATGCGTGAAATACGCCGTGGCGGTCTGTTTCTATGTACGGGTGATTTTCTTCTTTCTGAGCAGCTGTTTTGCTGTCGGTTTTTCGATAAGATAGGTGAAAAACGCCGCCAAAAGGAGCGCAAACGCCCAAAACAACACCGTGTACTTCACCTGCCAAGCAAAGTGCCACGGCTCGCCGCCTGCGGATTGCGGCCACGCGGCAGCGCCCTCCGGGGCATCCGGGTAATACGGAATGCGCCACGCTTTCAGCTTTAAAAGCACCGTGCTGTGCCAGATATAGAAATTATAGGAGACCGCCGACAAAAAAGCAGCTATGCGGTTTGAAAACAGCCATTGCACGCCTTTCGGTGCAGCATCCAAAAGCAAAATGAAAACGCAGACCATCGCAGAAAACAGAAAGCGGTAATCCACCTGCCAGCGCTGGATGATTGCCGCACGGCTCAGCCCGTCATTTAACATACACACAATGGCAGCACCGCTGAACAGAAGCAGCATCAGCGCCGCAAGCGGTAAAATACGGTTTTTCTTCCATTCGCGCTCGCGCCATATCCGCAGGCGGCAGAAGAAGAGCGCACACAGCATACCGTTTGCATATACACCCAAAAACGCCGGGAACTGGTTGATGCGCAGGCTTTCTGCGTTGCCTTGCGGCAGATGTGCAAAAAGCACGATATACACCTGCGCCAAAACGGAAAGCACCGCCCAACACACAAGCGGAAAGCGACGGAACACGCGCGCGAGCAAAGGGAAGACGAGATAGAACTGCATTTCCACGCCGAGTGTCCACAGTGCTGTCGGAAATTTTGTGCCGATGTAGCTTTCCGGCCAAAACGTCTGCGTAAACGTCAGATGCGCAAAAATATCCTGCAAGTATTGCTTGACATTCGCATAATCCGAAGGCCGCACCCAGAAAATGAGGAAGAGAAGCAAGCACAAATAATACGATGGCAAAATGCGCGCTGCACGCTTTTTAAAGAATGTGCGCAGGTTATCCGGCTCCGGCGCAAGCGGGTCGGTCATTTGCCGCGCATAGGGCAAAAAGAGGCAGAATCCCGAAAGCAGCAGCATCACGTCTACAAACATGTAGCCCGTGCGCGGCACCCAGTTTAAGCTGAAATTCCGCACACCCATAAACTGCAGCAAATTGCTTGGAAACAGATTTTGCAGCCAGGATTGCTGCCACAAATGAAACCCGGCAACGATCAAAATGGAATACGCGCGTATGCCGTCCAATATGCCAATATAGTCGCTTCTTTGCCTCATAGATTTCTCTCTTTCATAGCCCCTGATTTTTATAACAAAAGCGCGCCGCAGCCCTGCACGACGCGCTTTGTTCAGATTTTAAACCGCAATTATAACCGAATGATCTTTGTTGCCACATTTTCCACAAAGCGACGGTCGTGCTCCACGAAAATGACTGTGGGCACACACTCTTTTAAGAGCGTTTCAAGCTGCATGCGGGAAATAACATCGATGAAGTTCAGCGGTTCGTCCCACACAAGCAAATGTGCCTTTTCGCAGAGGCTCCGCGCAATGAGCACTTTTTTCTTTTGTCCCTCGGAAAAATCCTCCATGCGCTTTTCAAACTGTGTGCGCTGAAATTCCAGCTTGCGCAAGATCGATTTAAAAAGGCTTTCGTCAATGCCGCAATGCTCTGCATAGTCGCGCAGTGTGCCGGAAAGTCCCTCCGCGCTTTGCGGGATATACGAGACCACAAGCCCGCTTGCGGTTTTCAGCGTGCCGGTATGGGGAACATCTTCGCCGCACAATAGCTTTATGATGCTCGATTTACCGCAGCCGTTTTTGCCCTGCAGCGCCGCACGGTCGCCGCGGCGGATCTCAAAGCGCAGCGGAGGAAAGATGGGGCCGTCACCGTAATCAATAGAAAGGTCGTTTGCCTCTACCAAAAGGTCTTTCGGGTGGCGCAGCGTCGCAATCTGCAATTTCGTATCGGCCGATTCAATGTTTTTCAGCAGCGCGCTTTTTTCCTCCAGTGCATCGTTGCGGCGGGATTCAATGCTCTTTGCACGCTTCATCATCTTACGGCTTTTTTCACCCTCGTAGGCACGACGGTCAAGGGCCTTTTCCGTGCGCTCCGGTTTGAAACCGATCTTGCGGTCTTCCGCACGATTTGACCATTCCGCGCTGCGGCGGGCAGCCGCCTCCAGCCGCTTCACATCCTTTTTGAGTTTCTCATTTTGCTGTAACTCAAATTGATCCTCGCGGTCCTTCTCCTGTTGCCACGTCGTAAAGTTGCCGCGCATCACCGTGATGTCCGCGCGGTTGATGGAAAGCACATGGTCGATGACTTCGTCCAGAAACGCACGGTCGTGGCTGACAAGGATGAACCCTTTTTTCGACTTCAAATACTGAGCCAGTGTGCCGCGTGCTTCGATATCGAGGTGGTTTGTCGGCTCGTCGATGAGCAGAAAGCTGTTTTCGAGGATAAATAAAATCGACAGCAGTACCTTCGTACGCTCGCCGTAGCTTAACGTCGAGTAGGGGCGGTAAAGCAGTCCCGGGTCGGCGTCGAGTAAGTTGAGCTCACGCGTTAGCCGCCACATCTCAAAGTCCGGCATGATGCTCTCCGCAATCTCAAGCGGCGTATCGTCCGGATTTTCCACCTCAAACGGGAAATACTCAAAGTTGACCGAAGCGGAAATGGTGCCGCTGTACGCGTATTTTCCGAGCAGCAGATTTAAAAACGTCGTTTTGCCTCTGCCGTTGCGCCCGATAAAGCCGCACCGCCAGTTTGTATCCATGGAAAAAGACGCGTTTTCAAAGACGTTATCAAAGCTGCCTTCATAGCCGAAGGTCAGGTTTGACACCTGTATTAAAGACATAAATGTTCACCGTATTCTTTCCGAGCCTTATGCCGGATACGCGGTAACGGGGTAAGGCTCAATAGCCGAATACACCTTCGATGGATTCGTCGTTTATGATCCAATCCTGAACATCTATCTCTCTGAACCGATCGTGGTCATCGCGCACGATGACCCGTGCAATGCCTGCGTTGATGACCATGCGCTTACACATGGAGCAACATACGGCGTTTTTCACATAGTCGCCGGTAGAGACCTCCTTGCCGACAAGATACAGCGTGGCGTCGATCATCTTATCGCGCGGGGCGCTGATGATGGCGTTTGCTTCCGCATGTACGCTGCGGCACAGCTCATAGCGTTCGCCGCGGGGAATATTTCTTTCCACGCGCACGCATTTGCCGATATCCGTGCAGTTTTTTCTGCCACGCGGCGCACCGACATAGCCGGTGGAAATCACTTCATCATTTTTTACGATCACAGCGCCGTAGTGACGTCGAAGGCATGTGCAGCGCTGGGAAACGGCCTCAGCCAGATCCAGATAGTAGTTCGTTTTATCTCTCCGATGGATATCTTTCTCCACGAAGAACACCTCACTTTGCATTCAGGCACTCCGCAATCGGAAACTACACATATACGACTGCGTATCATCGTTCGCTTTTGCGCAAAACCGCAGGGGAGACGCCATAATTATTAGAATATATTGTAGCACATTGCATTTTGAACTTCAACCCCGTTTCCGGGTGTTTTGTGAAAAAGCGCGTAAACGCCTGCAATAAAACCTTTTCTGCCGTCTTTACATCCCGTCGCCAAAATGGTACAATATATTATATTAAAGAACAAATTCAGGAGCTGTTTATGGGCGGCAATTTTTTGGGCGGCGCGGTGGCGCTACTGTATTTTCTGATGTTTCAGCTGTGCGGCGTAACATTTGCCGCATGCTTTTTAAATAAAGAGCGGCGATATACACAAATGATTCTCGGCAGCGCCGCGGGCAACGTGCTTTTAATGTGGCTGCCGTCGTTGTGGGCATTCCTGTTTTCGTTCAGCATCACAGCGCATGTTTTGGCGCTCATCTTACTGCTTTTGCTGACGGTTGGCGCTGTGTTCTTAAAGCGTCCGAAGCTGCTTCCGAATGATTTTCCCGGCAAACACAAAGCCTTCTGCCGTGCAGAACGCTCGCTGCTTTTGCCGCTCGGCTTGTGGCTGCTGTTCGTGTTTTTGGTGCTACACAGCTTCCGTTACCAAAACGGCGAGATCTGGTCGAGCCAATGCACCTACGGCGACATGAGCATGCACCTCGGGTTCATCACGAGTATCGCGGAGCAGAAGACATTTCCGCCCATGTATTCCATTTTGCCGGGCGTGAAGCTTTCGTATCCGTTCTTGTCGGACAGCATTTCTTCAAGCCTATATTTGCTCGGTGCGCCGCTGCGCTTTGCGTATGTGCTGCCGATGCTTTTTGCCGGGGCGCAGGTGTTTTTCGGCGCACATCTTTTTTGGCAACGCTGGCTGCGTGATAAAGCGAAGACCGCGTTAGCGGAGATTTTGTTTTTTTTAAACGGCGGCTTCGGCTTTGCGTATTTCTTCCCGAATCTGCAAAATGGAACAGATAATTTTACCCGCATTTTCACATCGTTTTATGAGACGCCCACGAATCTTGTCAATCAAAATATCCGCTGGGTGAACATCATTGTGGATATGCTCATCCCGCAGCGCGCAACGCTGTTCGGCTGGGCGGTTTTATTCCCGCTTTTATACGTGCTGTACCGCGCCGTTTATGAGCACTGCGAACGGTATTTCATCATTGCCGGTATTTTTGCAGGCGGACTTGTCATGATTCATACGCATTCGTTCCTCGCGTTCGGACTCATTTACGGCGTGTGGCTTTGCTTTGCACTGTGCCGCAGAGTGTTCCGGGGCAGCAGTGCTCATGTGCAGTTTACCGCAAAAGTCGCTGCACTCGTTTTGATGTTGCTCGCGTTCGGCGCGCAGTTCGTCACGCCGAAGCTCATCTCGCGCGAATCATCCGTGTTTCTGTATCTGGTTTTGGTTTGTGCCGCAGCGTTTGTTTTGTTTGTGCTCGCACTGCTCATCATGGCAATCCGCAAGGGTTTCGGCATACAGCTTGTAAAAACGTGGGGCGTATTCCTGCTCATCACACTGCTGCTTGCCGCACCGCAGCTTTTCACGTGGACATTCTCGCAGGCGAGCGGAGACAGCTTCATGCGTGGGTGGTACAACTGGGGCAATTTGCAGGACGGCTATTTGTGGTTCTATCTTGTGAATCTCGGCGTCACGGCGCTGTTGTTCCTGCCTGCATTTTTCACGGCAGATCAGCGTCATTTCACGGTCTGCGCTCCCGCAGCCGTCATTTGGTTCATTTGCGAGTTTGTCGTGTTCCAGCCGAATACCTATGATAACAACAAGCTGCTTTACGCCGCGTATTTTCTCGTCTGCGGCGTAGTCGCTTCATATATGGTCGAAATTTACCGCCGCCTGCGCACACTGCCGGGCCGCCGCGTATTGGCTGTCGGCGCGCTCGTGCTATGCATGCTTTCTGCAGTGCTGACCATCGGCAGAGAGAGCATTGCGGGCTATTGCTTATACGGCGACAGTCAGCTCAAAGCAGCGGAGTACATTTATGAGAACACCGAGCCGGAAGACACTGTGCTCACCGATATGCGCCATAACAACGAGATCGCGGCGCTGACGGGCAGAAACATCGTCTGCGGCTCCACAAGCTACGTGTATTTTCACGGGCTCGATTACACCGAGCGCGAAACGGACATGCAAAGTATGTTCTCCGCACCGCAGGCAAACTGTGCGCTCTTTGAAAAATACAGCATTGATTACATTCTGGTCTCCGCTTACGAGCGCAATAACTTCACCGTGAACGAAGCGGAGATCAAAGCGCTGTTCCCGTGTGTCTTTGACGAAAACGGCGTGCAGATCTATAAAGTGACATTTTAATTGAAAGGATATCCCTATGCAAAGACTTTCCGATATATCCACCATTCGAGTCGTCATGGAAAAGAACGGCTTCAGCTTTTCCAAAGCGCTCGGTCAGAACTTTCTCATCAATCCCTCCGTCTGCCCGCGCATGGCCGGGATGAGCGGCGCGGCAGACTGCGCAGGCGCCATTGAGGTCGGCCCCGGCATCGGCGTTTTGACCTACGAGCTTTCGCAGGTCTCAAAAAAAGTCGTCACCATCGAGCTTGATAAGCGCTTGTTGCCCGTTTTAGAGGAAACACTTGCCGACTGCGATAACGTGAAGGTCATCAACGACGACGTGATGAAGATTGACCTGCACCGCGTCATCGAAGAAGAATTTAACGGGGAAGAGGTCGCTGTGTGTGCGAACCTGCCGTATTACATCACGTCGCCGGTCATCATGAAGCTTTTGGAAGATCGTTTGCCCATCACGAGCATTACGGTTATGGTACAAAAAGAAGCGGCAGAGCGTTTGTGTGCACAGCCCGGCACGCGCGAGTGCGGCGCTGTCAGTGCGGCCGTGCAGTATTACGCCGAGCCGGAAATTTTATTCGAGGTCAGCCACGGCAGCTTTATGCCCGCACCGAATGTGGATTCCGCTGTCATTCAGTTGCGTATTCGAAAAGAACCGCCCGTGGATGTGCACGATGAAGCGCTTTTCTTCCGCGTCATTCGCGCTGCGTTCGCACAACGCCGCAAAACGGCCGTCAATTCCATTTCCAACACACTGCATATGTCGAAGCAGCAAGTGACAGACGCATTTGAGCAAGCCGGGGTTCGGGCAAATTCCCGCGCCGAAGCACTCACGCTGCCGGAGTTTGCCGCTGTTGTCAATCAGCTTGCCGATTAAGGAGATGCTTTTATGAACATGAACAAAAATGTACTCGAGCATATGGATAAAGCCGCATATATCATTTTGCTGTGCATCGCCGCCGTTGCCGTGCTCGTTTCCATGGTCACAGGGCCGATCGGCTACAAAAGCCTTTCCATCGGCGCTGCCGTAAGCGCCGCCATCATTGCCGCTGCGCTCCTTTGGCACACGCTCCGCGCTGCCGCACCGAAATACAAACGATAAAATTTTCCGCATAGCAAAAGCCCCGCAATTACCGAACCAATCGGTTTTGCGAGGCTTTCTGGTCATAGTGTAAA